>ENA-UOUJ01000262-UOUJ01000262.1-activated-sludge-metagenome-genome-assembly--contig:-NODE-262-length-41087-cov-64.401321_pt1 | contig 41087 bp, 40 predicted proteins | sample MGYA00249839_ERZ747224 | MGnify/ENA primary metagenome ERZ747224 (study PRJEB28782, sample SAMN03220277) | activated sludge metagenome | biome: wastewater; feature: sewage sludge; material... | reverse complement strand
AATAATTTTTTTAATTCAGGCAAATACTTAACTTTATGTAGTTGCATAAACAACTGTATGTCAAACAACCAATTTAAACGGGGCGAATTATACAGTTTTATCACAGGAAAGGCCAGTACAGCGGTAGCCCGTCGCCTGCAGAAGAATTTTAAACAGGCGGGTATTGAGATAACCATTGAACAGTGGAGCGTACTGTATCATTTGTGGAAGCAGGATGGGTTGAGTCAGCAACAGTTGTGCGACGCCACCTTCCGCGACAAGCCGAGCATTACCCGCCTGGTAGATAACCTGGAAAAACTGAAGTTGGTGCGGCGCGTGCCATCGAAAGATGATCGCCGGAGTAATCTGATTTATATCACACCGGAAGCAAACCAGTTGCAGACACGTACAATGGAAGTTGCCAACCAAACGCTGAACGAGGCACTGGAAGGGGTTACGAACGGACAAATTGAAATTGCCAAAGTGGTGTTGCACATGGTGTATGAAAATCTGAAATAATATTCTTTACTATAAAATTCATTTTATGTCAACGGAAACAATTCAACACACGATACTGAAAGGGGGCGAATGGTTGATTCGCGAAAGTGATCCGCAGCAAACCTTTATACCGGAAGACTACTCTGAAGAGCAGCAGATGGTGAAGGACATGTGCATTCAGTTTATTCAAAGCGAAGTGTTACCGGTAGTTGACCGGCTGGATAAACTGGAAGAAGGGTTGATGCCTTCATTGATGGAAAAAGCCGGTGAGCTTGGATTGCTGGCGGCCTCAGTGCCTGAAGCACTGGGGGGATTGGGGAAAGATTTTGTAACCTCCAACCTGGTAGGTGAAGGGTTGGGTGGAGGATATTCATTCAGTGTGGCGGTGAGCGCCCATGCGGGCATTGGTACGCTGCCCATTCTGTATTTTGGAACAGAAGCCCAAAAGCAGAAGTATATCCCTAAACTCGCCAGTGGTGAGTGGAAAGGCAGTTACGGACTAACGGAGCCGAATAGTGGCAGTGATGCGCTAAGTGCCAAAACCACGGCGGTGTTATCGGCCGATGGAAAGCATTATATTTTAAACGGACAAAAATGCTGGATTACCAATGGTGGATTTGCCGATGTATTTACCGTGTTTGCGAAAGTGGATGGTGATAAGTTCACCGCATTTATTGTAGAACGCGGTATGGAAGGATTTACTCAGGGTCCGGAAGAACATAAAATGGGCATCAAAGGATCTTCTACGGTGCAATTGTATTTTCAGGATTGTAAGGTGCCTGTAGAAAATGTGTTGGGTGAAATTGGCCGCGGACACATCATTGCGTTCAATATTTTAAATATCGGCCGCCTGAAATTGGCTGCAGCCACACTGGGTGGTGCCAAATCGGCCATGAATGAAATTGTTCAATACGCCAACACGCGCGAACAGTTTAAAAAACCGATTGCCTCGTTTGGTGCCATGCAACATAAGCTGGCGCAGATGGCAACGCGTATATGGGTTTCGGAGAGTGCGTTGTACCGCACAGCCAAATGGATTGATGATAAGGAACATGCATTATTACAGGAAGGAAAACATTTTAATGAGGCGTTGCTTGGTGGTGCGGAGGAATATGCCATTGAATGTGCTATGCTGAAAGTGGATGGCAGTGAGATGCTCGATTTTGTGGTAGATGAAGGCGTACAGATACACGGAGGTAACGGATTCAGTGATGAATATGGAATAAGCCGCGCTTACCGCGACAGCCGCATCAATCGTATTTACGAGGGCACGAATGAAATTAACCGTTTGCTTACGGTAGATATGATGCTGAAACGCGCCATGAAGGGAAAGCTAGATTTAATGACACCGGCCATGGCGGTGAGTAAGGAGCTGATGAGCATTCCGGATTTTGGAAATGAAGATGAAGGTGTCTTTGCTGCAGAGAAGAAAGCCATCCTGCAGATGAAGAAAGCCATCCTGATGACTGCCGGTGCAGCCGTGCAGAAGTTGATGATGCAACTGGAAAGCGAACAGGAAATACTGATGAACATTGCGGATATGGCTATTCAAACCTACCATGCGGAGAGTGCATTATTGCGACTGATGAAGCTGGCCGATAGAAAAGGAGTGGATGCAGTATCGCTGGAAGCCGATATGGTTCGTTGCTATCTGAATGATGCGGTTGATATTGTAAACAAAAGAGGTAAAGAAGCGATTAACGCATTTGCAGAAGGTGATGAACAGCGCATGATGTTGCTGGGATTGAAACGCTTTACTAAAATGGCACCGTTCAACAGCAAGCAGGCGCGCAGGAATATTGCAGCCAAACTGATTGAAGCCAATCGGTATTGCTTTTAATTGCTGATGAATAATAAAAACATTAAGCTGTACCCGGTGGGTGCAGCTTTTTTTATGGTTGCGGCGTATGGTCTACCCAAATGAGTGCGGTGGTATCGTAACCCAGATTGGCGGCGGTTTCCAGATAGTTGTTGCGTACGTTCTCCGGCAGCGTAGTGGTGCGCGCGAGTATCCACAGGTATTTTAGGTTGTTACCTACTACCAGTGCGTATTGGTAATCATCATCTAAAGCAATGATGTTGTAACTGCCGTAAAACGGTCCGAAAAATGAAACCTTCAGTCGGCCCACACTTTTATCGCCTACAAATTTGGCTTTGCCCACAGCTTCTTTGCGCTTTTTCTTTTTAACGTCGTATCCGCTGTTGACTACGCGGATGGTGCCGTTTTTATTTAGGGTATACACCGCCGTTACCTGCATCAGATTTTTTTCGAAGGAATGGTTGAGTCGCGCTATTTCGTACCATGAGCCGAGGTAGCGGTTTACCTGAAAATTGGTGACCGGTTTTGCACCTTTGGGAATGCCGGTGCAGCTCATGAATGCGGTTACGCCTACTATACTTATGAGCAGTAAAGGGAGGATTATTTTCATACCTACAAGTTAGCCCCAAAAACTGAAAAGGAAAAGAAGATGAAGCACAGATGCCGGTGAAGGGCTGCCGGACAGTAATGAAAAGCCCGGTGAGGCTCTGTGTACGGGCAGGGACCGGACTTGTAGTGGATGGCCGGAACCACCGCTTGGTTAGGTATCTGAAGTTGACAGCCCCTGAGTGATGCGGAAGTGCAGGATTGCCTGTTACGCTGCTTTGTTTACACAGGAGCCTGCCGGAGGCACCGGGTATTGAAGTATCTTCGGCAGACAGAAAGCTGATGATATGAAAGTATGTTTAACCTGGTTGGCGGTGATTTGGATGATGGCCGTACAGGCGCAGGAGGGAACGCCCACTTTACGGATTGCGTCTCCTTCGAAAACGCCTGCAATGGTGAGCACTCCGAAGCAGTTTATTACCGGAGTAACGTGTAAAGAGTGTGCCGTAACCATCAACGACGAGCCGGTGAAAGTGTATAAAACCGGCACCTTTGCGCGCGAGTTGAAGCTGGCACCGGGCACCAGCACCTTCCGGATAAAAGCCACTGCCGGAAAAAAATCGGTGGAGCGCAGTGTTACATTCGAGTATGCGATACCGTTACCACCTCAGCCGGTGGACAAACCGGGCATTGCTTCGGTGCAGGTATTTCCGGAGGGCAACCTGATTCTGCAGCCCGGAGACCCGGTGTATCTGGAAGTGAAGGCCTATCCTAGTTCAATAGTGATGGTGGATGGCACTTTGTTGTATGAATTGCCCACAGGAGCCGGTGCCTCTGTTCCGGGAATATATAAAGGAGTGTATGTGGTGAGTGAAGATGATTCGATACCCCGCAAACTAACGGTAACGCTTACCACAAAGAACGGTGAAGTGTACACGAAATCTACTCCTCACACCATTGCCACTATGTCTTATTACGGTTCAGACGCTTTGAGAACCACTACCCGGCTGGCCCACCTGAAGTATGGCTGGGGCGATGATCGCCTGGGCGGAGCTAAAATCGGGTATGTAGACAGCCTCATACCAATGAAGATACTAGGCAAGGCGGGCCGTGATTATAAGGTGCAGTTATCACCTACGCGCAGCGCCTATATTGAATCGGACTATGTAGAGTTGCTGCCACGTGGTTATACATTGCCACCGGTACTCACCACTAAAATGACCATCAGCGGCGATAGCACGCATGATTATCTGAAAATGGCGTTGCAGCGGCGGTTGCCGTATGAGTCGCGTCAACTTGTGGCGCCGGCAGCCATTGAAATTGATTTGTATGGCGCGGTGAACAACACCAACTGGATTACGCAGCTTGCTTCTGCCAAAGAAATTGATCGGGTGGAGTACACGCAACCTGCGGATGAAGTGTTTCGGATAACCATTTACCTGAAACATGCGCAGCACTGGGGCTATTCGGTGTATTATGAAGGAAACGCGCTGGTAGTAAAAGTGAAGCAGCAGCCTGCCAGTTTATACCTGAAAGATCTGGTGATTGCGGTGGATGCCGGCCATGGAGGTTCGAACACGGGGGCGCAAGGTTTAACGGGTGTGATTGAAAAAAATGTGGTGTTGGATATTTCGCTGAAGTTGAAAGCCGCTTTGGAGCGGGAAGGTGCAACGGTGATCATGACGCGTACCCGCGAGCAGTTTGTGGAGAACCGGCAACGAATATTATTTTATCGCGACAGTACACCCGACATCTTGTTGAGTATACATTTAAACTCTGCGGTAGATCCCATCAATGCCGGGGGCACGATGATGTTTTACCGGTATCCGGGTTTCAGGATGCTGAATGAGGTGTTGTACCGCCGTATGCAGGGGCTGGGTTTACGCCCCGGAGGTATTACGGGTTCTTTTAATTTCATGCTGAATAGTCCGACCGAATATCCCAACGCGCTGGTAGAGGCTCTTTTTTTGAGCAATCTGGAAGAAGAGGCGCTGGTGGTGGACGAGGAGTTCCGGATACGGATGGCGGAGCAACTGGTAGCCGGGTTGAAGGATTATCTTGAACAATGCAGGGCGCAGCAGCCATAGAAACTTCATGGTATCGGAAGAATATTCATTAATTTTGCCTATTGTGAATACAACGATTGAACCTCCGGTTTTAACCCCGAAAGATTTTGCTACCGACCAGGAAGTACGCTGGTGTCCGGGATGTGGTGATTATTCCATTTTAGCACAGGTACAGAAAGTGATGCCTACGCTGGGCATTGCGCGTGAAAACATTGTGATTGTATCCGGCATTGGTTGCAGCAGCCGTTTTCCTTATTATATGAACACCTATGGTATGCACAGCATCCATGGAAGAGCTACGGCCATTGCGAGTGGATTAAAAGCTACGCGTCCGGAGTTGAGTGTGTGGATTGTTACGGGAGATGGTGACGGACTCAGTATTGGTGGTAACCACACCATACATTTACTGCGCCGCAATTTTGATGTGAATTTGTTGTTGTTCAACAATCAGATTTATGGCTTAACCAAGGGGCAATATTCTCCCACCTCTGAGGAACATAAAGTAACCAAGAGCACACCTTTTGGAAGTGTGGATCATCCGTTCAATCCGCTGGCGCTGGCCATGGGCGCGGATGCCAGTTTCATTGCCCGTTCGATGGATCGGGATCCTAAACACCTGCAGCAAATGCTGATTCGCAGTCATGCCCATAAAGGTTCTTCTTTCCTGGAGATCTATCAGAACTGCAATATTTTCAACGACGGCGCTTTTGAAATATTCACGGAGAAAACCACGAAGCCACTGGAAACCATTTTCCTAGAGCAGGGCAAACCATTGTTGTTTGCCAATAATGAAAAAGGTATTCGGTTAGATGGTTTGAAGCCGGTGGTGGTAAACATGAGTGAATACAGTGCGGATGATTTGTGGGTACACGATGAGCGTGATTTTTACAAGGCCCAGATATTGATTCGCATGTTTGATCATCCGGATACTGCCAACCACATGCCGCGGCCGTTTGGTGTATTTTATGAAACGGAGCGTGCCTGTTATGAAGATGTGATGCAAATCCAGATCGACGAAATCGTTGCCACAAAGGGCAAGGGTGATTTGAATGCGTTGCTGCGCGGCAGGGAAACGTGGGTAATTGAATAGTTCTATTCAGTTTTTATCTATTCACGGAACAGTGAATTATTGAATCAATCCTTTTTTCAATAAGAGTTCAGCAATCTGAATAGCATTGGTGGCAGCGCCTTTGCGGAGGTTATCGCTTACAATCCAGCAGTTGAAGGTGTTGGGGCGGGTGTCATCGAGGCGTATGCGGCCTACGAAAGTTTCATCCTTATCTTTACTATATAACGGCATAGGGTAAACGCAATTATCTGTATCGTCCTGAACAACAATTCCCGGGGCATTGCTGAGCAGTTGCCGAACTGATTGCAGGGTAAAAGGAGATGCGCATTCAATGTTAACGCTTTCGCTGTGTCCTCCCATCGTTGGAATGCGTACACACGTAGCTGTTACTTTAATAGAATCATCCTGCATAATTTTGCACGTTTCCTTCATCATTTTCATTTCTTCTTTTGTATAGCCGTTTTCAAGAAACGAATCAATCTGAGGGATGGCGTTCAGGTCAATCGGGTATTTATACGCCATTTCACCGGCGAGGTTGTGGCGTTCGTTCATTAACTGTTGCACAGCCTTCACTCCGGTGCCGGTTACACTTTGGTAGGTGCTCACCACTACGCGGCGTATTTGAAAGGCATCGTGGATGGGTTTCAGCACCAGCACCATTTGAATGGTAGAGCAGTTGGGGTTGGCGATAATTTTATCCTCAGCCGTGAGTACGTGTCCGTTTACTTCAGGCACCACCAGTTTTTTTTCGGGGTCCATCCTCCACGCACTTGAATTGTCGATGACGGTAATGCCGGCGGCTGCAAATGCGGGAGCCCATTGTAATGAAGTGCTGCCTCCTGCAGAAAACAGTGCCAGTGCGGGTTTGGCGTCAATAGCCTGTTGCGGCGTGCAGATGGTGATTTCCTCACTTTTATAATAAAGGGTTTTACCTGCGGAGCGTTCAGAAGCTACAGGAATTAAAGTACTCACCGGAAAATTTCTTTCGATGAGTAATTCAATCATTTTGGTACCTACCAGTCCGGTAGCTCCTACAACGGCAACTTTCATGTGTGAGACGTATTGAAGGTGCAAAAATACACCCTATGGGTACTTCTTGCGCATTTCGGTTTTCAGCGCATTGAAATATTTAGTTTTAATGCCTTAAATCCTACTGTATGAAACTGTGTATCATCCTGCTGCTGGCAGCGCAATCGGCGTATGCCCAGTTTACAGAAAATTTTAATGACGGTGACTTACTGAATGGTCCGGTTTGGAATCAGGTGCCCGGTGCCTTTATCATCAATGCGCAGGGAGAGCTGCAAAGTGCGTGGCAGCAGCCGCATCAAACGTTTCAGATAACCACGCCATCCACACAGGTTAGTGGCGCGTGGCATTTCAGTGTGCGGTTGAATTTATCCACCTCAGGTACAAATTATGCAGATGTGTATCTTATGTCATCCGATGATGCGCTCACCTCGTCTGGCAATACCGGTTATTTCATGCGAATTGGTGGAACACCGGATGAGATTAGTTTATTCAGAAAAGATGCGGATCGTGAGGTTTGTGTTGTAGATGGTACCAATGGAACGGTGCAGGCGAACAGGCGGTATGATATTCAGGTGATACGGGATCAGCTGCATCAGTGGACCATTATCTATTATGTTGACGGGAGATTGGGAGAGGTATATCAGGGCATCATGGATGGCACCTATACCACGGCGCAGTATTTTGGAATTTCGGTTACACAATCCACCGCGTCTTTTTTTGAGAAGCATTATTTTGATGACATGTATGTAGGGCCTCATATACCGGACACCACACCTCCTGCCATTCGCAATGTACAGGCGACTGACTCAGTAACGGCGAAGGTTGAATTTGATGAAGCGGTACGCTGGAACGGATATCTTCCTTCCTTTTTTTATCTGGATGCGGGGGTTGGATTTCCGCAACAGGTGGATTGTAGCGGCAATGTGTGTGTACTTCGTTTTCAAACGGCGTTACCGGAGAGAACGCCTATTAGTATTCAGGTGGAGGATGTGATGGATGTATGGGGGAATGTTGCGGCACAGTTAACCGATACAATATATTATGTGCGTCCCCAATGGGGTGATGTGATATTGCATGAAATATTTGCAGATCCTGAACCGCCCCAGCAGATGCCTTTGGTGGAGTGGCTGGAAATCAGAAACGTATCTCCATACCCCGTGCAACTTGGCGGTTGGCGTATATGCAAGGAAGCGGGAGGGTGTTCAGGCGCTTTTCCTGAATATGTGTTGCTGCCCGACAGTGTACTGATACTCACTTCTTCCAATGGATTTGCTCCACTCTTCGTGTATGGATCTACGTTATCTGTTCCTGCCTTTCCGTCGCTGAACAATGCTGCGGATGTATTATATTTAACCAGTGCTGACGACAAACTAATTCATTCTGTTGCTTATAATGATACTTGGTATGATAACCCATTAAAAAAAGTGGGGGGATGGAGTTTGGAAATGAAAGATGTGCAGCACCCGTGTGTGGGTGAAGGCAACTGGTTAGCGAGCGTGGATGGAAGGGGAGCCACCCCGGGGCAGTATAATTCAGTGGCAGCAGCAATACAGCCGGATGTCCGGTTTCAGTTAGAGAGAAGTTATGCGTTAGATTCCATGCATGTGCAGTTGTTTTTTTCAGCGCCGCTGGATGTACATGGTATCAACCAATTGCAGCAACAGATTCAGTTGCCCGGAATAACTATTGACAGTATTGTGTTGTTGGAGCCGATGCTGAAAACAGTCCAACTTCGGTTGGGCACGCCCCTGCTACCGGAAACCCTATATACGCTAACGGTAAGGAATGTGCGCAGTTGCTCAGGGGAGATGATTCAATCGGCGGTTATTCCACTGGCTTTGGGATACAGTCCGATGCCCGGCGATGTAATTGTGCATGAGGTGTTGTTCAACCCCACCCCTGCGGGCACTGATTTTGTGGAGATATATAACCGGAGCAACCGGGCGGTGGATTTAAAGCATCTGTACATTGCGCATGAGACAACCACGGGCAACACTGCTCAAATTACGCAGGTACATCCGAATGGATTTACGATGTTTCCGGGTGGACTGATTGCGCTTTCAAACGATGGCCGTGTTGTACAATCAGAGTATTATTGTAAATATCCGGAACGGTTGTTAGATGTAGTTCAGCTGCCTTCGTACAATGATGATAAAGGGACCGTTATCTTACTGAATCATGCCGGTGAAGAAGTGGATCGGGTAGCGTATCAGTCTGACTGGCATTTTCCCTTACTCACGCAGACAGAGGGGGTTTCGCTGGAAAGAATACACCGGGAGGGGTCCGGCAATCGCAGGGAAGTTTGGCACAGTGCTTCCCGGGATGTGGGATATGCTACGCCGGGATATGAAAACAGTCAGCATATAACAAATACCACCCCACAGGCAAACTATACCTTTTCAGTTGAAACGATATCTCCGAACAATGATGGCCGGGATGATTTTTTAACCATACAATATACGTTTGCGGAAGCAGGATACATGAGTAATGTAATTATCTTTGATATACATGGAAGAGCGGTTCGGTATTTGCATAAAAACATTCTGAATGGCACATCAGGTACATGGAGGTGGGATGGATTGGGAGAGCGGATGCAGGTGTTGCCAACCGGAAGGTATATTGTTTACATTGAGGCCTTTGATACCGGCGGCAAGCTTGAAAAATTTAAAAAAGTAATCAACATCTTTAACCAATAAATACATATGAAAAAAGCAGTGATACCCGCATTGATGTGTTTAGCCTTCGGGTTAACCGCAAAATCTCAAAATAATATGAGCAAAAAACAAGTGTATTGGCCCGACGTGAAGCCACCGGTGGCAGAGCAAAAGCAACATCTGCACAAAGCGCATGGCGATGTACGTATTGATCCTTATTACTGGATGAATGATTTTTTTAAGAAAGGACCTGACAGTACCAAAGTAGTTGAGTACCTGCAGGCGGAGAATAATTATTACAGTGCCCTGATGGCAGATACAGAAAAGTTTCAGGAGGTATTGTATACCGAAATGCGTTCGCGTATCAAGGAGCAGGATGAAAGTGTTCCATATTTAAAGAACGGATATTATTACTATACGCGTCAGGTAGAAGGAAAGGATTATTATCTGTTTTGCCGGAAGAAGGGAAGTCTGGAGGCGAAAGAAGAAGTATTACTGGATGTAAATAAAATGGCAGAAGGGCATAATTATTTTTCTGTCAGTGGCATTAGTGTTAGTCCGGATAACAAGTGGATTGCCTACGGGGTGGATAAAGTATCTCGACGTCAGTATCAGATATTCATAAAAAACATTGATACCGAAATGATATTGGAGGATGTAATCACCAATACGGAAGGTGATCCTACCTGGGCGAACGACAATCAAACCATTTTTTATACTGCCAAGCATCCGGTAACCTTATTGAGTGAGCGCATTATGCGGCATAAACTGGGAACAAATGAAAAAGAAGATGTGGAGGTGTACAAGGAAACCGATCCGGCCAACTACATTGGAATCGGGAAAAGCAAGTCGGACAAATATTTATTTATCTACTCACAGCAAACACTGTCAACTGAAATGAGATACCTGGATGCCAACACACCGGATCAGCCGTTTAAGATTTTCCAGCCGCGCATGAAGGAGGTGTTGTATAGTGTAGATCATGCAGGAGATTTATTTTACATCAGAACCAATCTGGATGCCAAGAATTTCCGAATAATGACTGCCACAGAGGATAAAACACAGGCGAAAGACTGGAAAGAATTTGTGATGCATTATCCGGATGTATTTATTGGGGGGATGCAGGTGTTTAAGGATTTCATGGCCATTAGTGAGCGCAAGGATGGATTAACCAGGATACACATCATTCGTTTCGAGAATAACATTGGTCATTATTTATCTTTTGATGAACCGGCCTATCTGGCCAGTTTGGCCTACAACCCGGGGTATGAAACGGATGTGTTGAGATTTAATTATACATCGCTCACTACGCCAGCATCGGTGTATGATTACAACATGAACAACAAGACCAAGGTGTTATTAAAGCAACAGGTGGTGGTGGGAGATTTTGATCCGAACCGGTATGTAACGGAGCGAATATTTGCTACGGCTACTGATGGAACTAAAATTCCGATCTCTGTGGTATATCGTAAAGGGTTTAAAAAAGACGGAACCCGGCCTCTGTTATTGTACGGGTATGGATCATACGGGGCAAATATGGATGCTACATTTTCGAGTGTGCGTTTGAGTTTGCTGGATCGTGGATTTGCATTTGCGATTGCGCATATCCGTGGCGGACAGGAGATGGGTCGTTATTGGTATGAGGACGGAAAAATGATGAAGAAGAAAAATACGTTTACTGATTTTATTGATTGTGCAAAATATCTGGTACAGGAGAAATACACTACGCCTGAACATTTATATGCGATGGGAGGCAGTGCGGGTGGCTTATTGATGGGTGCCGTGGTGAATATGGCGCCTGAAATGTTTAATGGTATAGTGGCTCAGGTACCATTTGTGGATGTGGTTACCACCATGAGTGACCCTACCATTCCATTAACCACCAATGAATACGATGAGTGGGGAAATCCGGAGAACAAAGAACATTACTTTTATATGAAGTCGTATTCACCCTATGATAATGTTGAAAAGAAATCATACCCTCACATGTTGATTACAACGGGTTTGCATGACAGTCAGGTTCAGTATTTCGAGCCGGCCAAGTGGGTGGCGCGGTTGAGGGCTTACAAGACTGACAATAACAAGATTTTGTTTCATACAGATTTAGAAGCGGGGCATGGTGGTGCTTCGGGCAGATTCAAATCGTTAAAAGACCGCGCGCGCGAGTACGCGTTTATATTAAAGCTGGAAGGAATTACGCAATAGCAGATGCTGTTACTATGTATGAAAATGCCCGGTATTATCCGGGCATTTTCTATAGAGGTTGAATCTTAGAAATCGGGATCGGGCATTTTTTCAAGATGTTTTCGTACGAGGTAGTATCCCGTGATAGCGAAGCCGATAGCTACGAGCATAATGCTCACGATGTTGTTGGGTCCGAAAATGGCCACGCCAAAAATTACGCCGATAAACTCAAATGCAATCCACAGCACGATGGTGAGAATTTTCCATTTCAGTGGGGGCACTCCTTTTTGTTGAGCGAGTTGCCCGATATTTCGGGTAAGAAAAAACAATGCAATAATTTCGAGCATGGTATACCGTTATACCAGATCAATATCAAAGTTTACCAACTGAACAAATTCACCGATTCTTTCATCCAGATCATCTTTGGTAATCTCGCGTAAGCGATCGGGACCGAACTTTTCAACGCAGAAACTAGCCAGTGCACTACCTACGATGATGGCTGTTTTCATGTTTTCGAAACTGATATCTTTTGTTTTGGCGAGATGACCGATAAATCCGCCGGCAAACGTATCTCCGGCACCGGTAGGGTCGAATACATCCTCGAGAGGTAAGGCCGGGGCGAAGAAAACATGGTTTTTATGAAACAGGAGTGCACCGTGTTCCCCTTTTTTAATCACCAGGAACTTGGGGCCCATGTTCAGGATTTTGCGGCTGGCCTTTACGAGTGATACTTCACCGCTGAGTTGGCGGGCTTCTCCGTCGTTAATGAGCAGCACATCCACTTCTTTGAGTACTGTTTTAAGATCGTCCATGGCGGTATCCATCCAGAAATTCATCGTATCCATGGCTATGAGTTTCGGGCGTGTTTTCAGTTGTCGGATTACGCTCAGTTGCAGGGACGGCATGAGGTTACCCAGCATCAGGAATTCTGCGCCCTGGTATGCATCCGGAACGATGGGGTTAAAATCGGCCAGTACATTCAGGTCGGTAATGAGGGTATCCCTGGCGTTCATATCGATATGATACTTACCGCTCCAGAAAAATGACTTTTTATCTTTAATAATTTCCACACCGTCCATCATTACACCGCGGGCTTTCAGTGCGTTCATTTCCTCTTCAGGGAAATCGTATCCAACGATAGAGATTTGTTGAACCGGCTTAACGAAATTACTCGCAGCATAAGCTACATACGTTGCAGATCCGCCGATGATTTTATCAACCTTTTCAAATGGCGTTTCAATAGCGTCGAATGCCATGGTACCTACGGTGATGAGTGACATAGAGGGGCGTTATTTTTTTAAAAGATGAAATTAAAAAATCATGCAAAAGTACCTGATAAATTTTGTTTTTGCACGTAAAGCGGAAATTGTATTTAATTTCGGACTATGTTGATACGAATACATCCGGAAAATCCGCAACCCAGGTTGATTCAGCAGGTAGTGGATTGTTTGAAGCGGGGTGGGATTATCATTTATCCAACCGACACCATATATGGGTTAGGGTGTGACATTTTCCAGCCGAAGGCGGTGGAGCAGATTTGCAGGATAAAGGGGATAGATCCATCAAAGGCGCAACTGTCGTTCATTTGCCGGGATCTCAGTCATTTGAGTGATTACACAAAAAGTATAGGAACGCCACTTTACCGGGTGTTGAAAAGTCATTTGCCTGGCCCGTACACATTTATATTACCGGCCAGCAAGCAGGTGCCCAAAATACTGCACACCAAAAAATCGACTGTGGGGTTGAGGGTTCCTGACAATGCTATTTGTCGTGCCATCCTCGACAGTTTGGGAAATCCTTTATTGAGTGCGTCATTACCGGGAGAAATGGTGGAGGATTATACGGATCCGGAGGTGATGTATGAGAATTTTGGAAATCGGGTAGATTTTGTAATTGACGGGGGTGCGGGGGGCATGGTACCCTCCACGGTGATAGACTGTACCACGGATGATTGGAGCGTTCTGCGGGAAGGGGCTGGTGTATTTGACTTAAATGCTTAATGGTAGCGGAATACCGCTATATTTTGAAGCTTTTTCTGTGATATTTTGAAAGTCCGTATTCCGCAATAGCACTGCGATGCAGCAAAGTGCCGTAACCTTTATTTTTCTCCCAACCATACATATTAAATTCCTGGTGCAGCTGTTTCATGTATTCGTCTCGGTGGGTTTTAGCCAGGATACTGGCGGCTGCAATGGAGGCATAAGTGCCATCTCCTTTAACAAAACAGTGGTGTTGAATATTGGGGTAAGGGTTAAACCGGTTTCCATCAATCAGTAGCAGGTTAGGCGTGGGGGTTAGTTGTTCGATGGCGAGGTGCATAGCCTTAAAGGAAGCGCGGAGGATATTTATCTTGTCTATCTCATCATTGTCAACCATGGCAACCGCCCAGCTCAGTGCTTCTTTTTCAATGACGTTGCGCAATAAATTTCTATGTACAGCAGTAACTTTTTTACTATCGTTGAGTAGGGGGTGGTAAAAATCTTTCGGTAAAATAACCGCAGCGGCGAAAACGGGTCCGGCGTAGCAACCTCTTCCGGCTTCATCAACACCGGCTTCCAGACAGGAGCTATTATAAAAAGACAGGAGCATGGTGCAAAAATATTCACTTGTGCGGGTTGAAGCGCAATTTCCATTTGATATTACGAATAAGGGTACTAGATAGGGCGGGGTATTTTTTAAAAGATGAAAAACCATCAGATTGTGATGATACAATACATTGGTATGATCACATTCGTTGAGGTTTACATTCATTTTGTCTGGACAACAAGAAATGAGGAGCATTATTTAGCGTCTTCGCTATTCAGGCATAAGGTTCAGGAGCACATAAGGCAAAATGCGAAGGATAAGGGATTGATTGTGGAAGCGGTTTCAGTTCAGCCCAATCATTGTCATTGTTTGATAGCGTTTAAAACCAATCAAACCATTGAGAAGTTGATGCAACTCATAAAAGGAGAATCATCTTTTTGGATAAATGAACAGAAGAGGTTGCCGGTAAAATTTGAGTGGGAGAACACCTATTATGCGGTGTCGGTAGGGCAGCAGAAGGCGATGCGGATAAAGGAGCAACTAGAACAGAGTGAGTTAACCGATGGGCGGTTGCCGTACAGTATAGAGAGGGAGTGGAAGAAGATTAGTGGGGTGAAGAGGAGGCGATGGAGGAGGAATAAATATGGGTAGTTAGGGGGTGGTGAGCGTGGGGTCGGACTTAAGTCCGGCCATAACATGATAAAGTTTTTTTAAATGGCAAAACATATCGAAGAAGTATAATCACTTTTTCTGTAAGTCAACATGTGGCTTTCATATCAATAAGAATAGTGTGTGTGTAGTTAGAACTTAAAATGTTCAGGGGCCGGACTTAAGTCCGGTTGCAATCGAACTCATGTGCTGCGGGCACTTCAAACGCGTTCCTGAACAGGATTCTACTAATCAGGTTTACCAGGAAGATGTGGGGCCGGACTTAAGCCCGGTTTATATCGAATGCATGTGCAGATTGCACTTCAAACACGCTCCTGAAAAGAGTTTAGCAAATTTGGTTTGTCAGTGTAATGGTGGCCGGACTTAAGCCCGGTTGCAATCGAACTCATGTGCTGCGGGCACTTCAAACACGATCCTGAACAGGATTCAACTAATCATGTTTATCAGGAAGATGTGGGGCCGGACTTAAGTCCGGCTGAGGAATCCAACCTTATCGATTACCATTTTAGTTATGTTTAGACTTTTGGTCAACTTTAAGTCCGGCTTGACGAATTAGGGCTGTACAGATTTACATTGTAGATAGTTTTAACCCTCTAGCTGGACATAAGCCGACAGGAATTAAGGCTCGTTAGAAGTAAAGTGTTTGAACTTTTGGCAAAGAAAAGGGATGCTATGCTGCGGCCGACCTTAAGCCCGGCCCCAAGAGTCAGAACTGCACAAGCCTGCATTGCAGATGTTTTCAAACCTGCGGCCGGACTTAAGTCCGGCCCAAACCCCCAAAAACACCCGCTCTTCCCAAATCTATTAAACCAATACCTTTGCATCACTATGAATACGGCGCCCCCCCCAACAGTCAATAATAAAGCAGTTGTAACCTGGCTTATCATCGGTATCGCCATGATCATCGTCCAAATCCTCATCGGCGGTATCACCCGACTCACCGAATCCGGCCTCTCCATCACCGAATGGAAACCCATCACCGGTATGCTGCCTCCACTTAATCAACAAGACTGGCTATCGGAATTCGAAAAATATCAATCCACCGACCAGTTCAAATACCTGCACCAACACTTTTCTCTCAGTGATTTTAAATTCATCTACTTCTGGGAATGGCTTCACCGTGCCTGGGCCAGACTCATAGGCATCGTTTTCCTCGTTGGCTTTGTGTACCTGCTGGCAAAGAAAAAGTTTAACCGGAAAATGATTCTGCCTATGATCCTCCTCTTCGCACTGGGAGCTCTTCAGGGACTCATCGGCTGGATCATGGTGAAAAGCGGACTCGTACCCGAAAAATATTATGTGGGCCATATTGAATTAACAACGCACTTCATAGCCGCGCTGATTCTGCTGGTATACACCCTTTGGTTCGCACTTTCTTTGATGCCTTCATTCAATCAAAAACTAATTCTGCCATCGGCAAAAAAATTACTCTGGCTTATCACCGTATTGGTGTTTGTACAATTGTGTTATGGCGGGTTTATGGCCGGCTTAAAAGCCGCCCAATCTGCACCCACATGGCCATCCATCAACGGACATTTCCTCCCCCCGGGCTTGTGGGAACAACAACCCCCACTTTCCAACTTTTTTAACAACAACCTGATGGTTCACGTGATGCACAGAAATATGGCCTACCTGCTTGCATTCATTGTAATTGCTTTCTTTATCATAACACAACGCGTTCAACCCCACCCGCTCTTCAGAAAATTGCGTGTATCCTTCCTGTTGCTGTTACTGATTCAAATTGTGTTGGGCATCTTTACAGTTACTTACGCCGCAAACCCCAACGCCTTTACATGGTTCGGTGTCACACATCAGTTTGCAGCGATGCTGCTCGTTATGACACTCACTGCATTGTTGTTTTTAGTGAGGAATCAACCCGCACGTTAGTTTTACAGTTTATTTTTATATATATTTAAGCAATGCTCGTTTCTATGAAATCATTGCTGAAAAATGTTTATTACTTTTTTCCTGTTCAACTCTTTATTCTTCATTTTAAAAAGTATCAGGTACTGCTGCTCTTTTGGTGGATTTTGTTCAGCGCCACTCAGGGTAGTTTTTTAAAAACATTTGGAGCGAGCGGACTCATCCTGTCTCCCGAATACCTGGGTAAAGTAAATTTTATCGGATCTCTGATTGTAGGTTTGGCACTGGGAGTGTTTATAATGAGTTGGAATATCACCACCTTTATCCTGCACAGCCGGCGATTTAATTTTCTGGCCACCACCACCCAGCCCTTTTTAAAGTATTGCATCAACAATAGTATTATTCCAATTTTATTCCTAACGGTATACTGTATACGTATTTATAGATTCAATGATTATGTAGAACTCAAACCCGCTGCAGATATCTGGTACATGATTCTCAGCGTGTGGCTGGGTATCCTATTCATCTGGTTTCTTTCCTTTGCCTACTTTTTTAGCGCTGAGAGAACCATCGTGCGCAGCATTGCTCCCCTGGTGGCTAACCCTCAACAATTTCGAAAAACCTTTCAACAGGCTACAAGGCCTACCGCTAAGTTTCGGGAGATACGGGTGAATTATTTTCTCACTCCATCCTTCAGGTTACGCAAACCCCGTTCCGTTGCTCATTATCGGCAGGAGTTTATTGATGTGGTTTTTAAACGCCACCACCTCGCCGGAATGGTGTGTATCTTTCTTGCATTTGTTTCGCTTGTGGTAGTAGGGTTTTTACTGGAGAACCGTTATTTCGAAATGCCCGCTGCTGCCAGTTTTCTGATTCTTTTTGCCGTATTGATAGCTGTGATGGGTGCACTCGCTTATTTTCTGGGGAGCTGGAGCCTGCTGTTTACCATTATTCTTGTAATTGGGATAAACGCTTTGTATAAGAATGAAATTATTGATCCGCGCAATAAAGCGTACGGATTGCATTATGATAAGCCAGAGTTACGTCCCGCGTATAATAAATCATCGCTTCAACAATTGTGTACACCGGAAAAAATAGCACAGGATAAGCTGCAGATGATAGAGGTGCTGGAGAAATGGAAGAAACGCCAGAAAGAGGATAAACCACTGATGGTGTTTGTGAATGTGAGTGGCGGAGGATTACGCAGCGCTGCCTTTGTGATGAGCTCCCTGCAACAACTTGATAGCCTCACCGATGGCGATTTGATGAAGCAAACCTTTATGATGACCGGTGCCAGTGGAGGTATGTTGGCGGCTACCTATTACCGTGAGTTGTACCGGCAAAAGGTGTTGGGCAGGAACATCAACCTGCATGCTCCAAAATTTGGTGAGCAGATTTCAGGTGATCTGCTTAATCCCGTGTTTACTTCCATGATAGCGAGAGATTTGTTTGCACCGGTTCAGAAGTTTGAGGTAGACGGACAATCCTATATAAAAGACCGCGGATATGCATTTGAAAAAAAGCTGTCTGACAACACCAGAAACATGCTGAACTTTCAGATTAAAGACAGGGTTAAGGAAGAAGCAGAGGCAATGATTCCCATGATGATGTTTAATTCAGCGATTAAAAGCGACGGGAGGAAAATGATGATCTGCTCACAGCCCATCAGCTTTATGATGAAGCCCCGTCTCTACGAAAATGATTCGTTGAGCAGCCCCGACGCCGTTGATTTTAATGCATTTTTCAAAGATCTTGAACCCCGCAACCTGAGGGCTCTTACGGCGTTGCGGATGAACGCCACCTTCCCGTATGTGTTGCCCAATGTATGGTTGCCCACCAATCCGGTAATTGATGTAATGGATGCCGGACTTCGGGATAACTATGGAACCGAAACCAGCCTTCGTTTCATCGAATACTTTCAGGAATGGATAAACGAAAATACCGGAGGAGTGGTTATGCTCATGATTCGGGATAAGCAAACCGACAACTGGCAAAATCCCTTTATCACAAATTCATTATCGGATATGCTGATTAATCCGTTCACTGTGTTGCAGCACAATTGGTATAAACTGCAGGATTATTTTCAGAATGATCAGGTGAGTTATTTTACCGGGATGCTCAATGTACCGTTAACCCGAATTTCTATGGTGTATGTGCCGGAGAAGGAAGAGAAAATTGCTGCTATGAATTTTCACTTGTCGGCCAGGGAACGCAGAGATGTTGAACAATCTTTTTATCATCCCGCCAATAAAGCCTCTGTGAGTAAACTGATTGAATTATTGAAGTGAGCTTTTTTCGGGTACCAGTAGTTGAAAGGCGTTTGGAATGATTTGTATATCAATATACGCACTGGTTTCCACCGGATCACCGTCGATATGCAATGGTGCCATTTCCGGATTGTTGATTTGTAGGGAGGATGCCTGCACATAGTGAATATTCTTCCTAAATTTTTCACTGTCTGCCGGCTGCACTTTCCCTGAACGAATCTGATGCAGCATTTCCCATAACAATCGAACTTTGTTCATATTGTTTACTACCACTATATCCAGTTTGCCATCATTGAGTAAGGCACAGGGCGCAATGGTAACGTCGTTTCCAAACTGATTGCTGTTGGCAATGCTGATGAAGTATGCCTGCACTTCCTGATCCGTATGCAGTAAACGAACGTTGAACCGGTAGGAGGAGGCATTAAAAAAATGTCGAATGGTTTCAATAAGATAAGTGAGAAACCCCCTGCGCTTTTTTTGCGCAAACTGATGGGCTACGTGTGCATCAAACCCCAAACCGGTAAGCATGCAGCTGAATTGGTTGTTAACCAAAAAACCATCTACCAATAAGGTATACGGGCGTATAATCACTTTTAAAGCTTCGATGGTGTTTAAGGGAATACGTGCCGCCCGGGCTAATCCGTTTCCCGAACCGGCGGGGATAATTCCAAAGCGAACAGCTTCTCCGCGTAATGCCCCTACTACAGAACGGATACTCCCATCTCCCCCGCAAATCACCACATCGGTTATCCGTTCCCGTTGTATTTTATTTTTGAGGGTATCATAATTTCCATCCGCTTCGGTTGACATTATTTCAAACCGGATGTGTGCATTTTCAGCAGACTTACTGATGCTATGAATGAGTTTCTCCTTCGCTTTTCCGCCTGAAACAGGGTTTACTAAAAATACGATATGTCTTTCGCCGGTTACCATCTGATCAATGCGCTTGCCCAGGTGAATCCACTTCCGAATGCGGCAAGACAAACAAGGTCGCCTTCCTTTATTTTTCCCTGCTCCCACGCTTCGGCCAATGCAATGGGGATTGAAGCAGCCGTGGTGTTCCCGTATCGCTGAATGTTGTTGTATACCTGATCATCCCGCAACTGCAATTTCTTTTGCACAAACTGAGCGATGCGTAAATTGGCCTGATGCGGTATGAGTAAGTTAAGATCGGAGGGCTGGAGTTGATTATGATTCAGGGCCTCCATAATTACTTCAGGGAATTTCACCACCGCAGTTTTAAACACACTTTGTCCGTCCATGTACGGAAAGTTCTGTGCGTTGTCAATCATGGCGTGGCTCATGAACATGTCACCTATTTCTGCTTCATTGAAATCAGCATAGGGTGTGTCTTTCCAGTAATTGGCATGTGTGCCCGGATTATACATGGCCAGTATTTCAGCTTCCTCTCCATTGCTGTGTAAATGTGTACTCAGGATACCATGATGGGTTTGTTCAGAGGATTGCATCACTACTGCTCCGGCGCCATCCCCGAATATGACCGAAATATTTCTTCCCCGGGTTGAAAAATCTAATCCAAACGAATGTTTTTCACTGCCTACCACCAGTATATTTTTATACATACCGGATTTAATAAACTGGTCAGCTACCGATAAGGCATAAACGAAACCGCTGCACTGGTTGCGCACGTCCAATGCTCCTATCTCCCGCATCTTCAGGGCCCGCTGTAACAATACACCACATCCGGGAAAGTAATAGTCCGGACTCAGCGTAGCAAAAACAATGAAATCAATATCCGCAGGCTGTAAACCGGCACGTTCAATGGCTTTTCTCGAGGCTTCAATAGCTATCGTTGTGGTGGTTTCCTTTGTACGATGGGCATAGCGCCGTTCCTCAATGCCCGTACGTTCCCGAATCCACTCATCAGTTGTATCCATGTATTGAATGAGGTCTTCATTTTTAACTACATGTTCAGGAACATAGTATCCTACACCGCTTATAACTGATCGAAACATAATTATCCATTTACAGGGGTGGCGTTTAACAGCTTCCACAGTTCATCTTTCAATGCCTGTAAGCCCTCGCCGGTAACAGATGAGATAAATAAGTGTGGAACATCTTTAGGCATTTCCTTGCGGATGGCTTCTTTCAGTTCCTCATCCAGCATATCCGATTTGCTGATAGCAATCAAAAAATCTTTTTGCAACATTTCAGGATTGTATTGCTCCAGCTCACTTCTTAGAACCTGAAATTCATTTTTATGGTCTTTGCTATCCGCAGGAATTACAAACAACAACACGGAGTTCCTGTCGATATGCCTGAGGAAGCGATGTCCTAATCCCTTACCTTCTGCAGCACCTTCAATAATTCCCGGCAGGTCAGCAATACAGAAACTTTTACCTTCACGATACTCGACCATGCCCAGCTGGGGCACCAATGTGGTAAAAGCATAATCGGCAATTTTTGGTTTCGCCGCGGTGATGCTACTGAGCAGAGTGGATTTTCCCGCATTGGGAAATCCTACCAAACCCACATCGGCCAGCACTTTCAACTCCAGTACCTTGATGCCTTCTATGCCCGGCTCGCCAGGTTGTGCGTAATCAGGAGCCTGATTGGTTGCGCTTTTGAAGTTTGAATTTCCTAATCCGCCCCTGCCACCTTTCATCCAAATAATCTCCTGACCGTCTTCCAGAATTTCCGCCTCTACAGCGCCGGTCTCTTCATCTTTCGCAATGGTGCCTAGCGGTACTTCAATGATGATGTCTTTCCCGTTTCTTCCGGTACAATGATTGCCGCCGCCATTTTCACCGTTTTCCGCTAAAATGTTTTTGTAATAACGCAAATGCAGCAACGTCCACAATTGAGCGTTGCCTTTGAGTATAATATGCGCACCTCTTCCACCATCACCGCCATCGGGACCGCCTTTTGCCGTAAGTTTGTTGCGCAGGAAGTGCCGGCTACCCGCACCTCCATGTCCGCTACGGCAAAATACTTTTATCTGGTCAACAAAATTTGATTTTTCCATTGATGCAAAGGTCAGTAAAAATAGGCATAATGTGTGTTACAATCCTCATGGCTTTTGGGTGGATAGGCATGAGTTGCAGCACCTATCCAAAAGCATCTACCCGAACGTATCCGGAATGTGTGGATGCGTTGATTGATAAATTGAAAAAGGATGAGCTTACTTATCCTCCTGCTGCTGTGTATCAATACAACTATAACAATCAGCGGGTGTATTTTGTACCGGCACCATGCTGTGATTTTTTCTCCACATTGTATGATGATTCATGCAGGGTGATAGCACATCCCGATGGTGGAATAACCGGAAGGGGAGACGGACGTGCAGCAGATTTTTTTGAGTTACGAACAGATGAAGTTAAAATTTGGGAGGATACCCGAAAGCCTTAATCACTCTTTCTTCCAACGCTTATATACCTGTTGTTGCTCTTCATGCAGTGCGTGGTAAAAGTCTGGCACTTCGCGCAGTGGTTCACAAGGTTCGAATGCTTGATGCATTTCACCGGGCAATTGCTGGTAGAGTGCGGTGCCCTGGGTTTTCCAGGCAATCATTTCATCACTCACCTCCCGGATTACCTGCGCCGGATTTCCCACAATCAAACTCCTTCGGTTGAAATGTACGCCTGCTTTTATAAAACTTAATGCACCAACAATACATTCATCCCCCAGCACCACATCATCCATCACTACGGCATTCATACCAATCAAACAATTTCTTCCAATGCTGGCACCGTGTATGACTGCACCATGGCCAATATGGGATGACTCGTGCAGGTGAACCGTTGTGCCCGGAAACATATGAATGGTACAGTTTTCCTGCACATTACAACCGTCTTCAATGATGATTTTCCCCCAGTCGCCCCGAATGGCCGCACCCGGACCAACATACACATTTTTGCCGATGATGACATGTCCGGTTACCGCCGCTTGCGGATGAATAAATGAAGATGGATCGATTACTGGAATGAACGATTTGAATTGATAAATCATGCCGCAAATATCTGAATCTTTACGGGGATGAATGGGTTTGAGTTGTTTTAGGATACTTTTTTTTAATAGCCCGTATTCCTTTAGATAATCCAAAAATAATCGCAGCAAGCCCGAAGATGCCAAGCATAATAGCTCCGCCTGAAGATCCGGTACAGGCAATATTGCATACCAAAGCTCCCAGTAATCCGGCTAACACAAGAGCCAGCAATACCAACAGTACAATGTATCCGTCTCTGTTTGATTTTTTCAATTGACCTTTCCTATGCTCTTTGAGAAATTTTTTAATGGTTGATTTAAGTTCCTTGCGTTGTGCTTTTTTTGACTTCACTGTGCCGGACGTTGGTGTAACAGGCAATTTTAATATAAGCGGATGTGTGGAGGGCAATGGCGTAGCGGATGCGGTGCGTGCCATTCCATGATGCATGGGCAAATCTAAATGATTCGTGATTACTGTCATTGATGTAAATCCTAGCAATACTATGGTGAACTCATTAAGTTTTCTCATCCAATACACCCGCCTGCATTTGTTGTATGCCCACATAATAAACAGGTAAAGGGCGGCGGAGATGTACAACATGCTTTCCGGCAGTAACCGGTTGGTTTCGGTGAGGTGCAAGCCCAACTGTATGGCAAGTATGGCAAGGATTATATGCAGTAAAGCAATGAGGATGCGGGCTGATGTCTTGTGACCGAAAGCCCACCGAGATAGTCCTTTCATGTCTATACGTTTTAGTACAGATTAAAGGTATACAAAATATAAATAATATGATTTATTTTATCAGTGGCTTCGCTGTTCGAAAGCAAGTGCCTTTGAACAAGGCCACGAGGTGTTGATGCTGGTTATATACAGAGATGTGATACAAGCCGGTAGTTTTTCCGTTGTGGAGTTCTTTGGCTTCGGCCGTTAGGATATCACCCACATGAACAGGTTTCAGGAAATTAATAGAGGTGTCTAACGCCACCGATAAATTATTCCGGTTATTGCAGGCAAAGGCAAAGGCGCTGTCAGACAATGAAAAGGCGATACCTCCATGCACGATGCCAAATCCATTGATCATTTCCTGGCGAACCGTCATGCAAATTTTGCTGTATCCTTCCGATACCTCCAGCACCTGAATGCCCAACCACTGGCTGAATAAATCGTTTTCCATCATGTGGTCAACAACTTGTGTGGGTGTAGTATGCATGGGATTCATTTTTTAATATTTATTTTCCGGTAAATACAGGAGGCCTTTTTTCCATAAATGCGTTTATGCCTTCCTGATAGTCTGAAGTAGCAGCAGCCTTTTTCTGTAATGCATCTTCTGTTTGCAATTGCTGGGTCAGATTATTACTGAGTGATTCGTTGAGTGCCTGCTTGGTAAGGGCCAGGCCTTCGGTAGGCATTTTCGATAAGGTTTCTGCGATGGACAGTGCGGCATCTTCAAACGTGTCTGACGGAATCACCTTGTAAATCATGCCCATTTTTTCAGCTTCATCAGCTGTTACCTTATCTCCCAGCATGGCAAGTGCTGATGCTTTTTGAAAGCCAATCATCCGGGGCAGGAAGTAAGTTCCTCCGCTATCGGGTATCAGGCCAATTTTGGAAAAAGCCTGTATGAATGATGCGGCATTGCTGGCCAATACCACATCGCAACACAGTGCTATATTGGCTCCTGCACCGGCGGCCACTCCGTTTACTGCCGCTACTACCGGTTTACGAACTTGCCGGATGCGCTGTATGATCGGATTATAATGTTCAGAAAGGATGCGGTTGAAATCAAAAGGGGCGGGGCCGGTTACTTCACCCAAATCCTGTCCGGCAGAGAATGCCTTTCCGTTTCCAGTGATATAAATGCATCGTATGGTTTCATCTGCCGATGCTTTATCTAAAAGCTCCTGAAAAAGCAACGCCATCTCACGGTTGAAAGCATTGAATTTTTCCGGGCGGTTGAAGCGGATTATGGCAACATGGTTCAGTTGCTCATATATAATTGAATTCATACTTAAAGATAATAATTAGCCATCAGTATCCTCAATGGCATTTGAAATAATCGAAAGGTTCCATGCATTCGTTGCATTGATAGAGGGCCTTGCAGGCAGTAGAACCAAACTGACTGATTACACGCGTGTCGGTTGAGCCACAACGGGGGCATCTTTTAGGAGCATCGCTGTCGCGCGTTATGCGGTTGGGCGGAGCTATTCCGTATGTTTCTAATTTTCGTTTACCCGTTTCCGTCATCCAGTCGGTTGTCCATGCCGGTGATAACACCGTGGTAACTTTTACCTCATTATATCCGCAGGAATGCAGGTATGATTGTATGTTTTCAGCAATCATATCCATTGCCGGGCAACCGGAATAGGTAGGGGTAATCACCACTTCTACCTGATGGCCGTTAATCTGTATATCACGAATGATGCCGAGGTCGTTTACCGACAATACCGGAATTTCAGGGTCACTAACGACTTCCAGTAACCGATGGATTTGTTGTGTATCGTAAACCGGTGTTACCATGTGGCGTTGGGATGCATGCGTTGCAGGTATTGCATTTCGGCTAGCATATACCCTAAATGTTCAGTGTGTATGCCTTGCTTTCCACCCTGCTGCATAAATACATTTTCAGGAACGGTAAGGGTAGCTTCTTCCAGCGTTTCAGTGATGCGCTGCTTCCATTCTGTATGGATGGATTGTAATACAGCAGCATCCTCAAACGGTGCGGCCTGAAACAATTCACCGGTGTACATCCAGATGTCCTGTACTGCATCAGCCATTTTCTGATGGCTCTCTGATGTTCCGTCTCCTAAACGCAACACCCATTCCCGGCTCCACTGTACATGATAGGTTACTTCCTTCAACGATTTTACCGCTATGGCAGAAAGGGGTTCATCTGCATGAGCAGATAATTGCCTGTATAATAAATATTGAAATTCGCTGAAGAGGTACTGACGCAACACCGTGAAACCCCAGTGGCCTTTGGGCAGCTCTACCATCAATACATTAGAGAATTCACGTTCGTTTCGCAGATACGCCAGAGTATCTTCCGTAGCATCCTGATTGCCGTTTTGCCGGTTGATATGATCAGCAGCCAGTTGATACAACATACGTGCCTGTCCGATTAAATCCAGCGTGATATTCGTGATGGCAATATCCTGTTCAAGAACAGGGCCGTGGCCACACCACTCGCTGTTGCGCTGAGCCAGGATGAGGTTATTATCTGCCAGATACAGAATAAATGGAACCGTTGAGTTGGATTGATTTTTCATGAATGCAGATTACATGTGTTTTACTTCATCAGGCAGATCGTAAAAAGTAGGATGCCTGTAAATTTTATCAGCAGCAGGTTCAAACAAGCTGTCTGCCTCTCCCGGATCAGAAGCGTGGATGTTTTTACTTTCCACCACCCAGATGCTGATGCCTTCCTGGCGGCGTGTATACACATCACGGGCGTTTTCGATGGCCATGCGTGCATCGGCTGCGTGTAAGCTTCCTGCGTGTTTATGGTCTAACCCCTGTTTACTGCGGATGAAAACCTCCCACAAAGGCCAGCCATGCTGGTTCATGCTTTCTGATGGAGCAGCACCGCCGCCCTGTTCTTCCGGTATATCACCGTAATAAAATTTTCTGATTGAGCATTGCATATAAATGTATTTAAGCTACTTGTTTCTTTTTATTCGCTTGTTTTTGCGCATAGGCTACGGCCGCTTCGCGAACCCAGGCACCTTCTTCATGTGCGTTTATGCGTGCCTGTAAGCGTTGTTTGTTGCACGGGCCGTTCCCTTTCACCACATTCCAGAATTCATCCCAGTTGATTTCTCCGAAATCATAATGTCCGCGGGCTTCGTTCCATTTCAAGTCCGGATCGGGCAAGGTCATGCCCAGTAATTTAATTTGCTGAGCAATCATGTCTACAAAATTCTGACGGAGCTCGTCATTGGTTTTGCGTTTAATTTTCCACTTCATGCTTTGGTCGCTGTTGGTGCTTTCAGCATCTTTCGGACCAAACATCATCAAACTGGGCCACCACCAGCGGTTGATGGCATCCTGACACATCGTGCGTTGTTCGGGAGTGCCTTTACTCAACACCAGTAACGCTTCAAATCCCTGACGTTGATGAAAACTTTCTTCTTTACAAATCCTTACCATGGCACGGGCGTAGGGTCCGTAACTGGTACGGCACAACATTACCTGATTCAGGATAGCTGCTCCATCCACCAGCCAGCCAATGGCACCCATGTCTGCCCACGTAAGTGTAGGATAATTAAAGATGGAAGAATACTTTGCCTTGCCGCTGTGAAGGTCGGCAATCATCTGATCCCGGCTCATACCCAGGGTTTCTGCCGCGGAATACAGGTATAAACCATGCCCGGCTTCATCCTGCACCTTAGCAATTAAAATGGCTTTGCGTTTGAGGGAAGGAGCGCGCGTAATCCAGTTTCCTTCGGGCAGCATCCCTACCACTTCACTGTGGGCGTGCTGACTAATCTGCCGCAGGTTGGTTTTGCGATACGCTTCGGGCATCCAGTCTTTCGCTTCAATTTTAATCTCAGCGTCTACCGTTTGCTGAAATTTTTCTTCAAGATGATGTACAGACATAGTATACTGTTTTCAGTCATAAAAATAAGAAAAAAACTAACAATTGTTAGTTTAATTTCCTTCTGGCGATGTTAACGAACGTCAAAATCTATCACTACTTTCTTTGTTCTGGGGTGTGATTGACAGGTAAGCACAAAGCCCTGTTCCACTTCGTCTTTTTCAAGGGCGTAATTCACCTGCATTTCAACCTCACCTTCTATTACCTTGGCGCGGCAACTACAGCACACGCCGCCCTTACAGGCATAGGGTAAATCGGCACCGCGTTCAAGCGCAGCATCCAGAATGCTTTGTCCGCCAAACGGCAGGCTGAATTCAAAACTGCGTCCGTCAACCTTAATGGTTACCTCACTCTTTTCACCGGAGGATGCTGCTTCAACAGCGGTAACATCCATCGAAGGTTGTACCGGAGCATTGAAAAGTTCAAAATGGATATGTTCGGTACCCAGGCCGTTTTTTTCGAGCGCCTGGCGGGCTTCGGTAATCATGGCTTCAGGTCCGCAGATATATGCTTCGTTTACCGTTTGATATTGCACGAGGGGTTGAAGCGCTTCCAGCCTGGCGGCATCTATTCTTCCGTAATTAATATCGGAATCCATTCTTTCGCGGCTTAAAATATGAATCAGGTTGAATCGATCCATATACTTATTCTTAATGGCTTCCAGTTCTTCGAAAAAGATAATGGACTTGCGGGTTCTGTTTCCGAAAATCAACGTAAACCGGCTGTCGGGTTGTGCCGATAAGGTATGCTTGATGATAGAGATAACGGGTGTGATGCCACTGCCTGCGGCAATCGCCAGATAATGTGCAGGCCCGGTATGTATGTGTGCGTTGAACTTTCCGGTAGGAGGCATTACTTCCAGTTCGTCACCCGGTTTCAGGAAGTGATTGGCGAAAGCGGAAAATTTTCCACCCGGAATTTCCTTCACGGCTACCTTCAGTACATTTTCATAAGGTGCTGCACAAATGGAATAAGAACGACGCAACTCTTCACCATCCATATTTTTTTTGATGGTGATGTTTTGTCCTTCCCGAAAACGAAACGCATCGGAAAGTGCTGCCGGGATGTCGAAGGTGAGCGAAACACATTCAGGGGTTTCTCTTTTTACGTCTTTTAATTTTAAAGAATGAAAGTTAATGGCCATGGGAGTTGATTAATCCGTTGAGTAAATGTTGTGTCATGTCGTCTTCCAGCTTTCCGGGTGTGATGCCTTTCTTATGTCTTTGCCAGGTTTCTACGCCCCGTACGGCAGAGAGGATGGTTAACACGGCAATATAGGGTTCGATGGGTTGAATTTCCTTTTTACGAATGGCTGTTCGGATGATCTGCACCATTTTATTTTCGTACACCCGTCGTTGTTGCAGGAACTGAGCAAGGTAGGGGTCAGGCAGTTGCTTCCATTCATGGTTGGAAACATACACTTCGTTGTGCCTGCGGATCATGATGCGGATATGAAAACGAATGAGGTTTTCAATTTTTTCAATGCCGGGTAGCTTGAGCAATTCCAGTTCTTCTATGTGCCGGTTAAATTCGTCGGCAACCGAAAAACAAATGTTCACCAGTAACTCAGCCTTGCTACCAATGTGGTTGTAGAGGCTGGGTGCTTCAATGTCCATACTTTCAGCCAGCTGACGCATGGTACAGGAATTATATCCGCGCGAGCGAAAAAGCATTGCTGCTTTGGATGCAATGATCTCTTTGGAACTACCTTTTCCGTTTACGCTGATTTTAGACATACGCTTCCGCAAAACTAACGCTTATTAGTTTTTGGCGGGAATTTATTTAATCGCAAACAGCAGATTTTATTACTTTTGCAGCCTAATGCCCTTAGGTTATGCAGTTGAAACCGGTTGATACATTTGAAACATTATCTCCCTCTGATTTTAAAACCCGTTATTACCGGCCGATGATTCCGGTGGTGATGAAAGGGATGTCTAAATCATGGCCGGCACTCCATAAGTGGACCTGGGATTACTTCATTGATGTGGTAGGCGATAAGCAGGTGGGGGTGTACAACAACGTGAAGAGTGATTCTTATACTCCTATTAATACAGCGGACGACTATATGCTGTTCGGGGATTACCTGCAAAAAGCACGGTCGGGGCCCCTCGATTTGCGCATTTTTCTGTTCAATATTTTTCAGCACGCCCCCCAGTTAACGGCCGATTTTACCTGGCCGGATGAATATATGTCCGGCTTCGTGAAAAAGTACCCGATGTTGTTTGTGGGCGGCCAGGGTTCCATCACCCACATGCATTTTGATATTGACATGAGCCATATCCTCCATACCCAGTTCACCGGGCGTAAGCGGGTATTGCTCTTTCCTTTTGAAGAACAGCATAAACTGTATCGTAAACCGTGGGAAGTATTGAGCCTCGCCAATTTTGCGAATTATTCACAAGGGTTTGATTATGAAAACTTTCCGGCGGTAAAACTGGCTAAAGGTTATGAGGTAATCCTTGAACATGGAGATACCCTGTTTATGCCGGCAGGATACTGGCACCACATGGAATACATTGATGCAGGTTATGCGATGAGCCTCCGGGCAATGCAAACCAGCCTTACCGGGAAGCTGGGAGGCGTTTGGAAACTCTTCGGTATGCGCGGAATCGATACCCTGATGAAAAAAACAGCCCCCGAATGGTGGTATAACCGGAAGAAAAAGCAGGTGTACACCGCTGCCAGTGCGGCACTTTCCCATGCCGGAATAAAAAGTTAAAAAAAATTATATAGTTTCAAAAAATATATTAATTTTACCTCCTACTCCAAGAAACAGTTCCAATATTATCTTATCAAAGGACCGGCTAAATTCTTTTCCTTAATTACCGTTTCGTAGCCAAAGGATTTTCCTGCTACACCAGTTTTTTTACATTTTAGTATTCATTTGTTTTTAATAGAATTATACACCTCTATTAACTTTTTTCTTGTGGTTTCAGAGGTAAGCAAGGCCGGTGATTTTTATCACTGGCCATTTTTTTAATATAGAACTCCAACATAAACCTTTTACCCTGATATATTTATTTTATAAAAAAGCCATTGAGTATTCCGAAATGAAAAAGCACTTGTTGAATGAGGCAAATAAAATATCAAATCAATTTGCCTGAATGAATAGTACTGAAGTTTGTTGAAGTGAGCAGGACAACTACATGCCGCACTCCTTATGAACTCTTTTTGAAAAAGGATATGAAATTTTGTTCCGATAAATTTTTGAAGAGGAGATGGTATTAAAATGATGCAGGGAGCTACAATGCAAAATGATGAATAAAATTATGCAACAGTGTAGAACGATTTATGTTATACTCCTCCCCTTAAACTTTTTTATTTTCTTCATCAATAACACTAAGTGATTTTTTACGTTTTAGTAAAGTCACCTGAATGCATTCCAACAAAAAAGGTTACGCAAACGCATAACCTTTCTTTTCATTGACGGGGGAGCACTTATTTTACTTTACTCCAGTTCTCACCGCTCTTAATGCGGTACAACGTCATTTCGCTCACCTTATATTTTTCAGCCATCTGGCGATACGTTAGCTTTCGCTTCGGATTGTTCAGTTGGTCTTTGATGGTTTTAACCTGTGTGGCCGTGAGTTTCAATCCGGTGGTGCGACTGGCCTGCCGTTTTTTGTAGGCTATTTTTTCCGGACTCTTTTGCTGATGTGCACTCACTTCTTCCTGTGTGGCCCATTTCAAATTCTTGGCGCTGTTGTCTTGCTTTTTGTGATTCACATGAATCACATACTTGTACTTGGGAGATTTTTTCGGGCAAAACAATCTGGCCACTTCACGATGAATGTAAATGGTTCCGTTCCCATCTTCCACATGCAGGTTCAGCGTTCTGTAACCCGACGTGAGGGAACCGGTTAATAATTTACCATCTTCATGTACAGAAGTGGTGTAACTGGCAGCCCTCCCGGTGTTGGAGACTGCATATTTCTTTCGAAGATTTTTATAACCGGAAAACTGCATTTGTTTCCATACTTCTCCGGGAACTTTTTTAATCATTGTTTTTTGATTTAAAGGTGATGATTATCAAACATCCTTTACCGTTCACACGTTAAATATAACAAATGTATTTACTACGATGACAACATTTTTAAAAAATCATTTTCCGGCAGTATTGTAATGGAGGGGATTTTTTTCGCTTTTTCGAGTTTACTCCCTGCCTCTTCCCCGAAAATCAGGTAATTGAGCTTGTTACTCACGCTACCGAGTACCGTACCGCCGCGAGCTTCTACCAGTGCTTCGGCCTCCGAGCGCTTCATGCTACTAAGCGTTCCCGTGAACAGGAAGGTTTTCCCGGAGAGCCCGCCCGATACGGCTTTGCGCTCTTCCTGTTCCAGCTTTACTCCCAACGCCTCTAACTCCCGGATCATCTGTACATTATCGGGATTCCGGAAAAACTGCACGATGCTGCCTGCTACCTTCACCCCGATATCTTCAAAAGCCATCAGCTGCTCCTCATCCATATCGGCCAGATCATTGAGATGCCGTATTTGTTGCGCCAGGGTTTTAGCGGTGGTTTCTCCCACATAGCGTATACCTAAAGCGTAAATAATCCGGTATAACGGACGCGTTTTGCTGCCTTCTATGGCCTCCTGCAATTTGGCCACCGACTTTTCGCCCATACCTTCCAGTTGGCGTATTGCTCCGTAATCGAGTGTATATATCCCCGGTATGTCTTTCAACAACCCCAGTTCGTAAAACTTCCGGATGTTCGACTCGCCCAAATGGCGGATATCCATGGTGTCTTTACCTACAAAATGGATGATACGCTCCACCACCTGTGCCTTGCAGTTGATGTTCACACAACGCCACACCGCTTCATCTTCCGGCCGGTACAGGGAGTCGCCACACTCGGGGCAATGGGTTGGAAATTCGATTTCTTTTTCATCTCCGGTACGCAACTCCGCAAAAGATTTTACTACCTGAGGAATCACATCGCCGCTTCTCTCTATTAAAATGGTATCTCCAACTTTCAGGTCTTTTTCTTTGATGTAATCTGCATTATGGATGGAGATGCTACTAACGGTAACGCCGCCTACCTGCACAGGTTGTATTTTGGCTACCGGCGTAACCGCACCCGTTCTTCCTACCTGATAGGTAACATCCAGTAACCTACTGGTGGCCTGGCGCGCCTTGAATTTATAGGCCATGGCCCAGCGCGGATGGTGTGAGGTCATGCCCAGCTGTTCCTGCATTTGAAGGTTGTTCACCTTGATTACCATACCATCTATTTCATACGGTAATGCATCACGGTGTTGTTCAAAATCCTGTACATGTGCAATCACCGCCTCAATGCCGTGCACTACTTTTAATTCCCGCAGCGGACTGCGGAAGCCTAAATCCCAAAGCAGTTGCACATTGCCACTATGCGTTTGAAGGAGCGGGCTGGTTTCGGTGCCCGGGGCGGGTTGCACAAAACTGATGTGGTATACAAAAGCTTCGAGTTGGCGCCGGCTCACTTCTGCTGCATCTTTAATGCGTAAGGTGCCGGCCGCGGCGTTACGGGGATTGGCCAACGGGGCCTGTCCGGATTCAATGAGCGTCAGATTGTATCGGTCAAATACAGATTTACTCATCAGCACTTCGCCTCTGATTTCTATCTGCCCTATGCCGTACTTGCTGAAAACGGCCTGCAGTGGCAGGGTTTTAATGCGTTTAATGTTTGCCGTTATGTCGTCACCTACGGAGCCGTCGCCACGGGTAGCTCCGCGTTCCAGCGTATCATCACTATAAATCAGGGAGATGCTGGCACCGTCAAATTTGGGTTCAATGCAATATTCGATATCGTTTGAACCACTGAGCGACTGTACCCGTTTATCCCAATCCCGCAGGTCCTCCACTGAATATGAATTCTGTAAAGACAACATAGGTACCAGATGATTCACCTTAGGAAAATCCTTTACCAGTCCGGGCCCTACACGCTGCGAAGGAGAATCGGGCGTAATCCATTCAGGATGGCCGGTTTCCATATCAATCAGGCATTGGAACAACTGATCATATTCTGCATCGGAAATCAGCGGATCATGCTGCACATAGTAACGCATTTCATGAAACCTCAGCACCCGGCGCAATGCCTCCAGCGCTGAAGGGGTAACCGAAACGGAATGGCCGGTGCGCTTCAGCCATTCGTTGGTTTCCTGTTGCATTTCCTGAACAGCGGATAAACTTTTCATACCACTCAAAAGTAGTACAGTTTTACCGTTCATTCTTCAGCAGCGATTGCTTTATCACTTGCGGATGAGTAAAACAACCTGTAACACAACGGCTCAGTGAATTTTACAGTCCGATACAGGCAAATGTTTTATTTTTCAGATTGATATAGAGTGTATACAATTTTTAAAGTAGGCACATGAAGCAGACAAAAATATTTTCGATGGCATTTGCCGGAGTGTATCCGTTTTATGTACAGAAGGCTGAGAAAAAAGGACGAACCAAGGAAGAAGTAGACACCATCATTTGCTGGCTTACCGGATATAATTTAAAACAGCTGCAACAACAAATAGACCGGCAGGTTGATTTTGAAACCTTTTTCAACCAGGCTCCAAAAATAAACCCAAACGTCCATTTGATTACCGGTGTAATATGCGGCTATCGGGTAGAAGATATTACCAATCCATTGATGCAACAGATTCGATATCTGGATAAACTGGTGGATGAACTGGCAAAAGGAAAAACGATGGAAAAAATATTGAGAAAGTGAAGCAACCTTACAGGGTTATTTTATAATAGTAATGCCTCAACCAACAACATACAATGAAAAAACTACCCTGGTTATTCAATCTGCTCCTGATTTCAGTGCTTACTATTTCCGGCATGCTAACCTCCTGTTCCGGAAAAGAGGAGGTGGATACACTCGTTTTTAACGCTACCATATATACCGTGGATGAAAGCTTTTCCACCGCGGAGGCCATGGCTATACGTGAGGGTAAATTGGTAGCCATGGGCAACACAGCATCCCTGTTAAAAAAATTCGATGCAAAAAATAAGATAGATGCCGGCGGGAAGTTTATCTATCCCGGTTTCATTGATGCGCACGGACATTTCACGGGATACGCATTAGACGCCTGGAAAATAAACCTCACCGGTACACATTCATTTGAAGAAGTAATTCAGAAAGTGGTGGAGGGTAGTAAATCTGTTCACGGTGAATGGGTGTATGGAAGGGGATGGGATCAAAACGACTGGCCCGACAAACAATATCCCGATAAACGCCTGCTGGATTCACTGTTTCCCGACCGGCCCGTACTGTTGAAGCGGGTTGACGGCCACGCCGCGCTGGTGAATGAGGTTGCATTACAACGGGCAGGGATAGACGAACATTTTACCATAGCCTCCGGTGAAGTATTACTAAAAAACGGTAAACCCACCGGTATGCTCATTGACAAGGCCATGGAATATGTGGATGCCATGATACCCAGGCCTTCAGAAACCGAATCGATGCAATACATCCTCGATATGCAGCGTGTATGCCTTTCCGTTGGGTTAACGGGTGTGCACGATTGCGGTTTATCCATGCACGAATTTGAATGGCTTGAAAAACTGAACCGGGATCAGGCGCTGAAACTGAAACTGTATGTGTTGATGAGTGACAGCCTGCCGTACTATGATGATTGGCTGAAACGTGGTATGTACAAAACCCCGGCACTCACCATGGGCGGGTTTAAGTTGTATGGTGACGGGGCACTGGGTTCGCGCGGAGCCTGTTTAAAGCATCCGTATCACGATCGTTCAGGCTGGAACGGTTTTCTGCTGAGCAACCCGGAGCATTTTGAACGCATTGCCCAACGCCTCATTGAATCACCCTTTCAATTGTGTACGCATGCCATTGGAGATAGCGCCAACCGGCACCTCCTGAAAACCTATGCTGCGGTATTGAAAGGAAAGAATGACAGGCGCTGGCGGATTGAGCACGCACAGGTAGTGGATGAAAAGGATATGCATTACTTCAGTGATTATTCTATTATACCCTCAGTGCAGCCCACACACGCCACCAGTGATATGTACTGGGCGGAAGATCGTTTGGGAGCACAGCGCATGCCTTATGCCTATGCGTATCAGCCACTGCTGCAAACCAATGGGTGGATGCCGCTGGGAACTGATTTTCCGGTGGAGGACATGAACCCGCGCTATACTTTTTATGCGGCGGTGTTCAGAAAAGATGCGAAAGGATTTCCGGAAGGAGGGTTTCAGGCAGAGCATGCGCTGAGCCGTGAACAGGCCCTGCGGGGTATGACGATCTGGGCGGCGAAGGCGGCGTTTCAGGAAAAGGAGCGCGGGAGCCTGGAAGTGGGAAAGGCAGCTGATTTTATTTTGTACGATTCGGATTTAATGCGCTGCCAGCCGCAGGAGGTGTTGAAGGCAAAAGTATTGTCCACTTATGTAGATGGGGTTCAGGTGTACAGCGCCACTTCGAATTAAGGAGTGACTTCCTGTGTTATCGCAATTATATTATGTAGATGGTGGATTTATGTTTTTGTTGGCGTTGGTTTTGATGAAAAGGCGTTTTGATTAGTTTGGTGTTGGTTTACAACTTAAAAAGGTAACTATTAAGACAATAAGCTGTGGACAGTTAGTTGTTCAATCATAAAGATTTTAAAGAATGAATATTGTAAATTTGTCAAACTCAAGAAGAAACATAAATCCTAAAAACGTTTATTTGGGCGTTCCCCCCGCCGCAGGCGGGGCGGGGTCGGGCTATCCGTTCCAAGTCCTCGCTTCGCTGTGGGCTTTACACTTCTATCCCTAACGCAATTAGTAGCAAAATATGAATTTATCCTTCAATACAAAATTAACAGAAGGCTATTCTAGTAATTCTCAAATCGCAAGAATACTCACTGAAAATTGGGTTCTTAATAATTCATATTGTCCAAGCTGCGGTGTTATACCTTTATGTGAATTTGAAAACAACAGACCAGTTGCTGATTTTTATTGTAAGAACTGTTCAGAAGAATTTGAACTAAAAAGTAAAGGAGGAAATCTCACAAGAACAATTACAGACGGTGCTTATTCTACTATGATTGATAGAATTAATTCTGAAAATAATCCAAATTTTTTCTTTTTATCATATACCAAAGACTGGAATGTAAACGATTTTTTAATTATTCCAAAGCAGTTTTTCACACAAGATGTGATAATTAAAAGACCACCATTATCCCCGTCTGCGCGAAGGGCAGGATGGATTGGTTGTAATATTGATATCTCTAAAGTTGCTGATTCGGGAAAAGTATATTTAGTAAAAAGCGCTAGAGTCATTGACCCAAAAATTGTAAACCAATCCTTTAATAAAACATTATTTCTTAGAGAAAGTTCAGCAGAAGCAAAAGGTTGGATTATTGATGTAATGAAGTGTGTTGATGAAATAAAGACTGACTCTTTTAAACTAGATGAAATTTACAAATTTGAGCAAACTCTGAAGTTGAAACACCCAAACAACAATTTCATTAAAGATAAAATCCGTCAACAACTCCAGCTATTACGTGAAAAAGGAATCATTGAGTTTGTTGGCCGCGGTCAATATAAAAAGATTAAATATGGAAACATTTAAAATTGAAGTGAAAGAAACACTTTCAAGGATTATTGAGATTCAAGCCAATTCAATGGATGAAGCATACTACAGAGTAAGAGAAATGTATAGTAAAGAAGAAATTGTGCTTGATGCTAACGACAATGTTGATACTGATTTTATAGAAATTGAGGATTAATTATGACAGAACTCATACCAAATAACTCCGATTTTATTTTATACACTTCACAAGATGGCGAAGTACGAGTTGATGTTTTTGTTTATGATGAATCTGTTTGGCTTACACAAAAAGCAATGCAAGATTTATTTGACAGGTCTAAATCAACGGTAAGTGAACACATTAAAAATGTATTTAATGAGGGTGAATTAGACGAAAACCAAGTTGTTCGGAAATTCCGAACAACTGCCGATGATGGGAAAGATTACGATGTGTCGTACTACAACCTTGATGTAATCATTTCAGTTGGATACAGAATTAAATCTCAGAGGGGTACACAATTTCGTATTTGGGCAACTAAAACGCTCAAAGAATTTATCATCAAAGGATTTGTCTTAGATGACAATCGATTGAAGCAAGGTGGTCAGGTTTTCGGTAAAGATTATTTTGAGGAATTACTTGAAAGAATACGAGAAATCCGAGCTTCTGAAAGACGGTTTTATCAGAAAATCACTGATATTTACTCACAATGTAGTATTGATTATGATGCAAATTCAGAACTAACTCAAAACTTTTACAAAACAGTTCAAAATAAACTGCATTGGGCAATAACTGGCAATACAGCAGCAGAAATTATTCACAAAAGAGTTGATTCAAAAAAGCCAAACATTGGCTTAACAACATGGAAAAATTCCCCGGAAGGTAAAATATTAAAATCTGATATTGGAATTGCAAAAAACTATTTAGAAGAAAAGGAAATCAAGGAATTAAACCGTTTAGTGGAATTGTACTTGAACTTTGCCGAACTTCAAGCAGAGCGTAATATCCCGATGAAAATGTCAGAATGGATTGAAGTTTTAGATGGCTTTCTAAAAATGAACAGGTATGAATTGTTGGATAATATAGGTAAAATATCAAATGAACAAGCAATAGCAAAGGCGAGTCAAGAATTTGAAAAATACAGAGTACAACAGGATAAAAAATTCATTTCAGATTTTGACAAAGTAATACATAAAATCAAGAAGCGTAAATAAGCTATAACAAATACATATTCATCCCATATCCGTACCAAAAAAACGAACCAGGAACAGGGCATAAGCCGAATCAATTATCCCCACATTTTTAAATATTTCTGCATCCCGGAATACTTCAAAATCACTGACGATTGTTGGGTAATTATATTGATGCTGCTGAAGGGCTGCCGGACAGGCGTGGAAAGCCCGGTGAGGGTTGGGTGCAGGGCCCCGGAGCCGGACTTGCAACAGATGGCCGGAACCTCTGATGAACAGTGAACAAATGCTGAAAGCCCCTGAAAATTCGCAGGTTTGGGCGATGATGGAAAAATAGTTACAAAAATTTTACTGAAAATCAATGTGTTACAAAGGTGCGTGTTGAAAAAGGTTTCAGAAATGGCGTTTTTTCAGCATGAAAGTACCTACCTTTGCGCTCCGGTTTTGAATCGGGTAGTTATCGGGATAGCGGTAACTATATTGTAAAACCGCCCGCGAGGGCAAAAATTTAAACATGAGCAAATTACATTTCACCACCAAACATGCGAACGAGGCTACCGTAAAGCGTAATTGGTACGTTGTTGACGGTGCTAATCAAACCGTAGGTCGTATGTGTGCCAAGATTGCAGCAGTACTGCGAGGCAAAAACAAAGCGTATTACACGCCTCACGTTGATTGCGGAGATTTCGTAATCGTAATCAATGCCGACAAGGTTAAGTTTACCGGAAACAAATTAGAAGACAAGGAGTACCTGACCTACAGCGGGTATCCGGGTGGACAAAAAGCAGAGCCTGCCGGTAAGTTGATGGCACGCCGTCCGGAACTGGTAGTGGAACGTGCTGTAAAAGGTATGTTGCCTAAGAATCGCCTGGGACGCAAAATGTACAAAAAATTATTTGTGTACACCGGTACGGATCATCCGCACACCGCACAAAAACCCATAGAACTTACTTTCAACAAAATCTAAATCATTAGCTAACGGCTAACAGTACACGCTGTAAGCTATAAATTTTTATACATGGAAAAGCAAAAAAACGCAGTAGGCCGTAGAAAAGAAGCGGTAACACGTGTTTTCATTTCTAAAGGATCCGGTAACATTACCGTGAACGGTAAAGATTATAAAACTTATTTTCCGCTGGTGTACCTGCAAAACCAGGTAGAAGCGCCGTTGAAAACGATTGAATCAGCCGACAAGTTCGACATCGTGATCAACGCAACCGGTGGCGGTGTAAAAGGACAGGCAGAAGCAACCCGTTTGGGCATTTCGCGTGCTTTGCTGGAAATGAACGCCGAGTATCGTCCGGCCTTGAAAGCTGCAGGTTTACTGAAGCGCGATCCACGTTCAGTAGAGCGTAAGAAGCCGGGTCGTAAGAAAGCCAGAAAAAGCTTCCAGTTCAGCAAACGTTAACAGGGATGTTTGCAACCTATTGTTGCGCATCTGTAACTACATCTATCATTTATACAATCATAAAAAATGGAAAATAATACTTCCTTACAACAACAGCTTTTAGAAGCCGGTGTTCACTTCGGTCACCTGAAGAAGAAATGGAACCCGAAAATGCTCCCATACATTTTCGCAGAAAAGAAAGGTATCCACATCATCGACCTGAATAAAACTGTTGAAGGTTTACAGGAATCTGCAGCCGCGTTGAAAGCCATTGCACGCAGCGGAAAGAAAATCATGTTTGTTGCCACTAAGAAGCAGGCGAAAGAAATTGTTGCTGAGTGTGCACAACGTGTAAACATGCCTTTTGTAACAGAACGCTGGCTGGGTGGTATGCTCACCAACTTCAATACGGTTCGTAAGAGCGTGAAGAAAATGCAGAGCATCGAAAAAATGCTGAACGACGGAAGCGCGGAGAGCCTGACTAAAAAGGAAAAACTCACCTTAACACGCGACAAGGAAAAAATGGAAAAGGTACTGGGCGGTATTGCTCAGATAAGCCGTGTACCAGCTGCCTTGTTTATGGTGGATATAGGCCATGAGCACATTGCGCTGTCTGAAGCCAAGCGTTTGAACGTAACCACCTTTGGTATGGTGGATACCAACTGCGATCCGAACAAAGTAGATTTTGCCATTCCTGCGAATGACGATGCTACCAAATCTATCGCCATTATCGTGAATTATTTAACGGCAGCTATTGCAGAAGGATTGCAGGAGCGCCAGGCAGATAAGGATGATGAAGAACACAGCGATGCGGAAGAATCTGCGGAAGCAAAAGCAGCCCGTTTTGAGCGCAATGCAGATGGTGGTGACGATCGTGGAAGACGTGGTGGTGCCGGTCGTGGCGCTTCGGGTGGTCCGGCTAAAAGAAGGATCCCAAGTTCCGGTGGTGGTGGACGCAAACCGGCTGCCGGTGGTCGTTAATAGCGACGGCCTTTGATACCCATTTTGAAAATTTAAAAAAAAGAAATCATGAGTGCAACAATAACAGCATCTGATATTAATAAGTTACGTCAGGCTACCGGTGCCGGTATGCTCGACTGCCGCAAAGCTTTAACTGAAAGCAACGGCGATTTTGAAGCGGCTATTGACTGGCTGCGTAAGCAAGGACAAAAAGTTGCGGCTAAGCGCAGCGACCGTGAAGCGAAAGAAGGTGTGGTAATTGCAAAAACTACAGCAGATAACAAAACCGGTATGATTGTGTGCATTAGCTGCGAAACGGATTTCGTGAGCAAGAATGC
>ENA-UOUJ01000261-UOUJ01000261.1-activated-sludge-metagenome-genome-assembly--contig:-NODE-261-length-41121-cov-7.360201_pt1 | contig 41121 bp, 34 predicted proteins | sample MGYA00249839_ERZ747224 | MGnify/ENA primary metagenome ERZ747224 (study PRJEB28782, sample SAMN03220277) | activated sludge metagenome | biome: wastewater; feature: sewage sludge; material... | reverse complement strand
GCTCCGCCATGCACGCCGCATGCGTCGCCCCCAGATACCCCGTCCCCACCACCGACATCCGCAGGGGGGAGGTGGCAGGGCCCTGGGCGTCCTGGGGTGCGGGAAGGGTCGTCACGGCGGGAGTCGCTCCTGTCCGGTCGGGGAAACTGTCCAGACCGCGGGCGGTCTCCGGGCAGGATAAGGGCCGAACCGGTGATCGGCCGAACCTGCGGTCGAACACCGGGCCAACGGGAGGAGAACTCCACGTCACGGACGCCTCAGCGCTGGCCGCGGTCCGCAGGGCCCGGCGGATCCAGCAAGTGTAAATCGAGTAGGGGCGCCCCTCCGTGGTGAACCTATGCTGTGGCCATCGCGTCGCTGACATACGGGGGAGCCATGACCGAGGCCTTGGCCGCAGAGGAGCGGCAGTCTCCTCCCGGTGGCCTGCCCACGTCCCCTCGTCGCGACATCCAGGGACTCCGGGCCCTGGCCGTCCTGGCCGTCCTGATGGACCACCTCGCAGGCTGGCCGAGGGGTGGTTTCGTCGGGGTGGACATCTTCTTCGTGATCTCCGGTTTCCTCATCACCGGCCTCCTGCTCCGGGAGTATGAACGCACCGGGAGCATCTCGTTCCGCTCGTTCTACGTGCGCCGGTTCAAGCGGATCATGCCGGTATCGGTGCTGGTCCTCTTCGTCACCGTCGTGATGGCGAGCCTGCTCTTCCCCACGACGAGGACGGCCACCACGATGGGTGATGCCCTGTGGTCCCTCGTCTTCGCGGGCAACTGGCGGTTCGCCATCAGCGGCTCGGACTACTTCCAGGAAGGCGCCCTGCCCTCGCCGCTGCAGCACTACTGGTCTCTCGGCGTGGAGGAACAGTTCTACCTCGTCTGGCCGTGGCTCCTGCTGGTGGTTCTGGCCATCGTGGCACGGGCCCGGGGCACCCTGGCCGTCCGGCGTGGAGTACTGGCCGTCACGGTCCTGGCCCTGATCGTCGCCTCGTTCTCCTGGGCGCAGGCGGAAACGGCCCTGAACCCGACGGTCGCCTACTTCTCGACGGCGTCCCGGGCCTGGGAACTGGGGGTCGGTGCACTCCTGGCCGTCCTGGCCCCTGTCTTCGCCCGGCTCCCCGAACGACTGCGTTCCCCGCTGGCATGGCTCGGCTTGACGGGTATGGTCGTGTCGATATTCTGGCTCGCGCCGGGCCACGTGGGTTTCCCGGCGCCGTTGGCGCTGTTCCCGGTGGTCTCGGTCGCCGTGGTCATCGCCGCGGGGATCGGAGCACGGTCCACCGGCCCGTGGCCACTGACGAACCCGGTGAGTCGTTACGTCGGTGACATCTCCTTCTCCCTGTACCTGTGGCACTGGCCGGTCATGGTCCTCGTCACCGCGCTGACGCCCGGTGACGGGATCCGGTACTACCTGTGGTCGCTCATCCTGGTGCCCGTCCTCTCCGTCTGCAGCTACCACCTGGTGGAGGACCCGCTTCGCCGCGAGGCGTGGTTCACCCGCGAGGGGGAGCACGGCCGGCTGGGGCGCCGACCCGGTGCGCTGCGGACGGTCGCGGCCGTCGCGGTGGTGTGCGTGGCGGGCGCCGGCGTCGTCCTGGCGGCGTTCGCGGTCCGCTGGGACCACGCCGCGACAGCGGAGGGCGGACCCTCCGGTCAGGAGTCCGTCCTGGCCGGCTCGGCCGAGGCCATCGACGCGGCACCGGCCCCCACCGTGAAGGGCGGGTGCCTGGGGGCTGCGGCGATGGCGGCCGGGGAGGACTGCGCCGGCCTGCTGGGGGACCGGTTGCTGCCGTCCCTGGAGACCTTCGCCGAGGACACCGGCGGCCAGTACCAGTGCTGGCGGTCCAAGGACGGGCCCGCCTTCCCGGACTGCGACCTGGGTGACCCGGGCGGGACGCTCCGGGTGGCACTCATCGGGGACAGCCACGCGGCCTCGTTCCTTCCGGCCGTCGAGGCGGTGGCGGAACGCCACGGCTGGGAGCTGGACGTGTTCACCGGCTTCGCCTGCCACTGGTACGCCCACGAGGCGGGGGACAACTGCTACGGCCCCCTGCAGGACGCCGAGGAGGCCCTCCTGACCGGCGAGCCCTATGACGCGGTGCTGGTCACCTCCTCGCGCTACGACGATTCCCGGCCGCTCCAGGAGCGGACCGACCTGTACGTCCGGGCCTGGGAGCCCGTGGCGGCCCGGGGGACCCGGATCATCGCGGTCACCGACGTGCCCGCCGCCACGGAGGAGTCCATCCAGTGCCTGACCCGGATCGGGTTCTCCGTCACGGACAACGACTGCGGGGTGCCCCGCGAGGAGGCCCTGGCCAGGGTGGATCCCCTGCCGCGGGCGGCCTCCCGCGTGGAGGGCGCCGCCGTGGTCGACCTGACCGAGTACTTCTGCACCGAGGACCTCTGTCCGGCGGTGATCGGCAACACCGTGGTCTACCGGGACGCCAGCGGACACATCTCCTCGACCTACGCCCGGTCCCTGACGCCCTTCCTCGAAGAGGACCTGCTCGGCCTGCTGGACCAGTGACGAGCCGCAACGGGCCGTCCTGGCGTCCTCCTGAGCGGCCGCCGGACGGACACACGGGTCAGGACGAGGTGGTCTCGGCCGAGCGCACCAGCTCGGTCAGGTTGAGCGCGGCACGCATGACGGTCTCGGCATGGACCCGTCCCGGCTGGCGGGTGAGCCGTTCGATGGGGCCGGAGATGGACACCGCCGCGATGACCCGGCCGCTCGGGCTGCGCACCGGGGCGGACACCGAGGCGACGCCCGGCTCGCGCTCACCCAGGGACTGGGCCCAGCCGCGACGCCGGACCGCGGCCAGCACCGTGGGGGTGAACACGGCACCGGAGAGCCCCTCGACGAGCCGTTCGTGATCCTCCCAGGCCAGGAGCACCTGAGCGGCTGAACCGGCCTTCATGGACAGCCGGGTGCCCACCGGGATGGTGTCCCGCAGGCCCACGGGGCGCTCGGCGCTGGCGACGCAGACGCGGCTGTCCGCCTGCCGCCGGAACAGCTGGGAACTCTCGCCGGTGGCGTCCCGCAGCCGCGTCAGCACCGGCCCCGCCGCGGAGGTCAGGCGGTCCTCGCCGGCGGCGGAGGCCAGTTCTCCCAGGCGGCTGCCGAGGATGTACCGGCCCTGCAGGTCACGTCCCACCAGCCGGTGGTGGACCAGGGCGGCCGCCAGCCGGTGGAGCGTCGGGCGGGCGATGCCCGTGGCGGCGACCAGCTGGGCCAGGGAGGTGGGGCCGGCCTCGAGGGCGTCCAGGATCGCAGCGGCCTTGTCGACGACGCCGACACCGCTGGGCCGGTGCAACGCCTGGAGCTGGGGCGAGGTGGGAGGGATGTCCATACTCTGATACTAGCGTCTCAATATATGAGATTGTGTCTGAGGCGCTGGCCGCTCCCCGCAGGCGGTGCCACAGTGGAACGGTCACAGGTGGAAGGACTTGAGATGGCAGAGATCCCCGAGAACGCAGTCAATCCGGCGGCCCCGCGCACGCTGGCCGAGAAGGTGTGGCAGGACCACGTGGTCGTTCCCGGTGAGGGTGCCGGAGAGGCGCAGACCCCGGACCTGCTCTACATCGACCTGCACCTGGTACACGAGGTCACCAGCCCCCAGGCCTTCGAGGGCCTGCGGCTCGCCGGACGCCCCGTCCGCCGGCCCGACCTGACGATCGCCACCGAGGACCACAACACGCCCACGCTGGAGATCGACAAGCCGATCGCCGACCCGGTCTCGGCCAAGCAGATCCAGACCCTGCGGGACAACGCCCGCGAGTTCGGCATCCGGCTGCATTCCCTGGGCGACGCCGAGCAGGGCATCGTGCACGTCGTCGGACCCCAGCTGGGCCTGACCCAGCCGGGCATGACCGTGGTCTGCGGCGACTCGCACACCTCCACGCACGGGGCCTTCGGCGCGCTGGCGTTCGGCATCGGCACCTCGGAGGTCGAGCACGTGCTGGCCACCCAGACCCTGCCCCTGAAGCCGTTCAAGACGATGGCGATCAACGTCGAGGGCACGCTGCGCGACGGCGTCACCGCCAAGGACATCATCCTGGCCGTCATCGCCAAGATCGGCACCGGCGGCGGCCAGGGCTACGTGCTGGAGTACCGCGGCTCGGCCATCCGGTCCCTGTCCATGGACGCCCGCATGACCATCTGCAACATGTCGATCGAGGCGGGCGCCCGCGCCGGGATGATCGCCCCGGACGAGACCACGTTCGAGTACATCAAGGATCGCCCGCACGCGCCGCAGGGACAGGACTGGGACGCGGCCGTGCAGTACTGGAGCAGTCTGCCCACCGACGAGGGTGCCAGCTTCGACGCCGAGGTGTTCCTCGACGCCGACACGCTCGAGCCCTTCGTCACGTGGGGCACGAACCCGGGCCAGGGCGTGTCCCTCAGTGACACCGTGCCCTCCCCGGAGCAGTTCGAGGATCCCAACGCCCAGGCCGCCGCGCAACGGGCGCTGGAGTACATGGACCTGAGGCCCGGGACACCCATGAAGGACATCCGGGTGGACACGGTCTTCCTCGGGTCCTGCACCAACTCCCGCATCGAGGACCTGCGCACCGCCGCCTCCATCATCAAGGGGCAGGCCAAGGACGAGGACGTGCGGATGATCGTCGTCCCGGGCTCGGCGCGGGTGCGCCTGCAGGCCGAGGCCGAGGGCCTGGACCGGGTCTTCAAGGACTTCGGCGCCGAGTGGCGCTTCGCCGGCTGCTCCATGTGCCTGGGCATGAACCCGGACCAGCTGGCACCGGGGGAGCGCTGCGCGTCCACCTCCAACCGCAACTTCGAGGGCCGCCAGGGCAAGGGGGGCAGGACGCACCTCGTCTCCCCGGTGGTCGCGGCCGCCACCGCCATCCGCGGCACGCTCTCATCCCCGTCCGACCTGACCGCCGGTCAGTCCCAGTTCCAGGAGGCCTGATCATGGAACCGTTCGCCCGTCACACCGGAATCGGTGTCCCGCTCAAGCAGTCCAACGTGGACACGGACCAGATCATCCCGGCCGTCTACCTCAAGCGCATCACCCGGACCGGTTTCGAGGACGCCCTCTTCGCCGGCTGGCGCAAGGACCCGGAATTCGTCCTGAACCGTGAGCCGTATAACTCCGGGTCCGTGCTGGTGGCCGGCCCGGACTTCGGCACCGGATCCTCGCGCGAGCACGCCGTGTGGGCGCTGAAGGACTACGGCTTCAAGGCCGTGCTCTCGGCGCGCTTCGCGGACATCTTCCGCGGCAACGCCGGCAAGCAGGGCCTCGTGGCCGCCGAGGTGGACCAGCAGGACATCGAGCTGATCTGGAAGGAGCTCGAGAACCACCCGGGCACCGAGGTCACCGTGGACCTGCAGGGCCGCACCGTCAGCTGCGGCGCCGTGACGGCCGGGTTCCAGCTGGACGACTACACCCGGTGGCGGCTCATGGAGGGGCTGGACGACATCGGCCTCACCCTGCGCACAGAGGCCGAGATCTCCGCCTTCGAGGCCGCCAGGCCCCCGTTCAAGCCCGCCACGCTGCCCGCACGCACGGCCTGACCCCTCTTCGGGCCGTATGCTGGGATGCGGATCCGCGCCCCCGGGCGAACCACCCCAGTGGATCCATCACGAAGCTACGGCCCGACCCGGCGGGCCACGGAGGATGTCCACTGTCTATGGGAAATCTGCTGACGATCAACGGCGGCAAGCCGCTCGAGGGGCGCGTCAGCGTCCGGGGCGCCAAGAACCTGGTGCCGAAGGCCATGGTGGCCTCACTGCTGGGCGACAAGCCGTCCGTGCTGCGCAACGTCCCCGAGATCCGGGACGTGGACATCGTCACCGGACTGCTCTCCGTGCACGGCGTGAAGGTCAGCAAGGACCCGGTCTCGGGTGACCTGACCATGGACCCGGCGCAGACCAAGTCCGCCACGAGTTCGGAGATCGACGCCCACGCGGGGGACTCCCGCATCCCCATCCTCTTCTGCGGGCCGCTGATGCACTCGATCGGGGAGGCGTTCATCCCGGACCTCGGCGGCTGCCGGATCGGCGACCGGCCGATCGACTTCCACCTCACGGTGCTGCGCAGCTTCGGGGCCGTCGTGGAGAAGCGTCCCGGCGGCATCCACATCTCCGCGCCCAAGGGACTGACCGGCGCCAAGCTGGAGCTGCCCTACCCCTCCGTGGGGGCCACCGAGCAGGTGCTGCTGACCGCCGTCAAGGCCGAGGGCATCACGGAGCTCAAGGGCGCGGCCGTCGAGCCCGAGGTGCACGACCTGATCGCCGTCCTGCAGAAGATGGGCGCGATCATCACCGTCCAGACCGACCGGACCATCCGGATCGAGGGCGTCAGCAAGCTCTCCGGTTTCAACCACCGCGCCATCCCGGACCGCAACGAGTCCGCCTCCTGGGCCTCCGCCGCGCTGGTCACCCAGGGCGACATCTACGTCGAGGGCGCGATGCAGCGTGACCTGACGGCGTTCCTGAACACCTACCGGAAGATTGGCGGGGAGTTCGACGTCGACGACGAGGGCATCCGCTTCTGGCACGGCGGCGGCGCGCTCAAGCCGCTGGTGCTCGAGACCAACGTCCACCCGGGATTCATGACCGACTGGCAGCAGCCCCTGGTGGTCGCCCTGACGCAGGCGGAAGGGGTGTCGATCGTCCACGAGACCGTGTACGAGAACCGATTCGGCTTCACGGACGCCCTGGTACGCATGGGCGCCTCGATCCAATTGCACCGGGAGTGCCTGGGCTCGGTGCCGTGCCGCTTCGGGCAGCGCAACTTCCTGCACTCGGCCGTGATCTCCGGACCCACCGAGCTGCACGGGGCGGACTTCGACATCCCGGACCTGCGCGGCGGGTTCTCGCACCTCATCGCGGCCCTGGCCGCCAAGGGCACCTCGCAGGCCACCGGCATCGAGATCATCAACCGGGGCTACGAGAAGTTCATGGACAAGCTGACCGGCCTCGGCGCCGACGTCGAGCTCAGCCGCATCAGCCGCTAGGAGACTGTCTTGACCGCACCAGCCGGGCTCCGCGCCGGGTACTTCGCCGCGTCCCTCCTGGTCCGTCCCGGACTCAACGCCATCATGGCCAAGGAGTGGCAGGGCACCGAGAACATCCCGGACTCGGGCTTCATCGTCTGCGCCAACCACGTGTCCAACCTGGACCCGCTGGCCATGGGCCACTTCGTGTACAAGCAGGGCCACCTCCCGCACTTCCTGGCGAAGTCCGAACTGTTCCAGCTGCCGGTGATCGGCGGGCTGCTCACCGCCATGCGGCAGATCCCGGTCGACCGCTCCCGCGGCGGGAACGACTCCCTGCTGGCCGCGGACGCCGTCCTCGCCCAGGGCGGGGCCATCATCATCTACCCGGAGGGCACGCTGACCTCCGACCCCGACCTGTGGCCGATGAAGGCCAAGACCGGGGCGGCCCGGCTCGCCCTGAAGACCGGGGTCCCGGTGATCCCGGTGGCCCAGTGGGGCATCCAGGAGGTCCTGCCGCAGACCGCCACGGTGCCCTCCGTGCGGCCCCGCCACACCGGCAGGATCCGTGTCGGCACGCCGGTGTCCCTGGACGACCTGCGGGAGGCGCCGCTGACCCGGGCCGTGCTGGAGACCGCGAGCGAACGCATCATGTCCGCCATCTCCTCCGAGCTGGAGGTCCTGCGCGGGGACAAGGCACCCGAGGGGCGCTGGAACCCGCGGACCGGCCAGCGGGAGACGGTCCAGGCATGACGGGTTCCCGCACGCCGGGCGGGCCCCCGGTCGCGGCGGACCGCGCCCCGGCAGGCCCGGCACCCGAGACCCCCCGCAGCGAACGGATCGCCGTCGTCGGTGCCGGCAGCTGGGGGACGACCTTCGCCAAGGTGCTGGCAGACAGCGCCGCCGAGCGCGGCCTCGCCGATCCGGAGATCGTGCTCTGGGCGCGCCGCCCGGACGTGGCCGCCGGCATCAACGCCGCGCACCGCAACCCGGACTACCTGCCGGACATCGACCTGCCGGAGGCGCTGACCGCGACCACGGACCTCGCCGCGGCCGTGGCGGGCGCCGGCATGGTGCTGGCCATCCCCGCCCAGGAGGTCCGCGGGCACCTGCCCGAGATCCGTGCGCACCTGGCCCCGGACGCCGTCGTGGTCTCCCTCGTGAAGGGGCTGGAGCGCGGCTCCGACGCGCGGATGAGCGAGCTGTGCGCCGAGGGGCTCGGCCTGGCCGCGGACCGCTTCGCCGTGGTCTCGGGACCCAACCTGGCCCTCGAGATCGCGCGCGAGGAACCGACGGCGACCGTCGTCGCCTCGGCCTCGCCCGGGACCGCCGCCTGGGTCGCCGAACGGGTCTACGGCCCCTACTTCCGGCCCTACACGAACACGGACGTGGTCGGCGTGGAGATCTGCGGGGTCGTCAAAAACGTGATCGCCCTGGCCGTCGGCATCTGCGACGGACAGGGCCTCGGCGACAACTCCAAGGCGTCGATCATCACGCGCGGACTGGCCGAGACCTCACGCCTGGCCGTGCGGCTCGGCGGCCGGGCGGAGACCCTGTCCGGACTGGCCGGCCTGGGGGACCTGGTGGCCACCTGCGCCTCGCCCCTGTCCCGCAACCGCAGCGCCGGCCGGCTCCTCGGACAGGGGCTCGACGTCGCGGCCACCACGGCCCGGCTGCGCCAGACCGCCGAGGGCATGAAGTCGGTCTCGGCCGTGGTGGACCTCGCGCGCCGACACGGCGTGGAGATGCCCATCAGCGAGGCGATCAACGCCGTCATCGCTGGCAGACTCGACGTCGACACCCTCGCGGGGCTCCTGTTGGCCCGCGACCTCAAACCGGAAGGACGACATTGACCCAGGACCCAGCCCTCCGTCCCGGCAGCGTCGGAGACAAGCACTGCCCGGGTTCGGGCCGGGACGGCCGGTTGCGCGTGCTTGTGCTGTTCGGCGGCCGCTCCTCCGAGCACCCCATCAGCTGCATCACGGCCGCCGGTGTCCTGAACGCCATGGACCCGGAGAAGTACGAGGTGGTGCCCGTGGGCATCACCACGCAGGGCCGCTGGTCGGCGGTCGCCGCGGACACCGCCCAGTGGAACCTGACCGGCACCGAGCTGCCCTCCGTCCCGGAACCGGACCAGCCCCTCGTGCTGGGGGCCACCCCGGACGGCGGACACGAACTGACGTCCGCCACCGATGCCGAGTCCCACGGGCCCATCGACGTGGTGTTCCCCCTGCTCCACGGCCCCTTCGGGGAGGACGGGACCCTGCAGGGCATGCTGGAGATGGCCAACGTGCCCTACGTGGGCCCCGGCGTGCTCGCCTCCGCCGTCGGGATGGACAAGCACTTCATGAAGATCGCCTTCCAGGCCGCCGGGCTCGCGGTGGGACCCTGGGAGACCATCACCGACCGGCAGTGGCTGACCGCCCCGGAACGGGCCCTGGACCGGGCCGAGGCCCTGGGCTACCCGCTGTTCGTCAAGCCCGCCCGCGCCGGGTCGTCGATGGGGATCAGCCGGGTGACCGACCGCGAGGGCCTGCGCACCGCCGTCGGGGTCGCCCGGGAGCTGGACCCCAAGGTCGTCGTGGAGGCGGGGATCGCCGGCCGGGAGATCGAGTGCGCCGTGCTGGACGGCCACGGCACGGACCGTCCCCGGGCCTCCCTGCCGGGTGAGATCGTGGTGCACGCCGGAGCCCAGCAGCACGAGTTCTACGACTTCCAGGCCAAGTACCAGGACGACACGGCAGCGGACCTGTCCTGCCCCGCGGACCTGCCGGAGGCCGCCATCGCCGAGGTCCAGGAGCTGGCCGTGCGGGCCTTCGAGGCCGTGGACGCGGAGGGCCTGTCCCGCGTGGACTTCTTCTACACCCCGGACGGGCGGTTCGTGATCAACGAGATCAACACGATGCCGGGGTTCACGCCGATCAGCATGTACCCGGCCATGTGGGAGCGCTCAGGCCTGGGCTACCGGGAGCTCATCGACGAACTGATCACCCTGGCCGTGGAGCGCGGGACCGGCCTGCACTAGCGTCCACGCCGGCCCGCACCACCCCGTCGGCCCGCGCTACCCGGTCGGTCCGGGCGTCGCCGGAATGGTCTCCGTGGGCGCCGACGTGCAGCCCCCGGTCGCCGGGATCCTCGAGACGGCCGGGGCCAGGTCCACCATGACCGAGCTCGAGGCGGCACGGGTGTCGTCGAACAGCACCTCGACCGCCGGCGTGCGCCCGTAGGTCGTCAGCGTCCAGAACTCGCCGTCGTCCCGGGTCACCCAGTCCACCCCGTTGGCGGTCACGCAGTGTTCGGTGGTCGGCCCGGGGGTCGGGACCCCGCAGCGCAGGATCACGGCCGAGGGCTCGCCCCAGGCCGCCGTGGCCTGGCTGTCCGTCTCGCGCCGGTCCAGGCCGGCGACGGCGTCCGGCAGGGCCACCATGGCCTCGGCGCACACCGGGTCAGTGGCCTCCGGGGCGGGCTCGACGTCGGCCACCGGCGCGGCACAACCGGTCACCAGGAGGCCGGCGGCCACCATCCCCACGCCGAGCGCGGCGTTCCGGCGCCCGGCGGCGCGCGGCCGCCCCGCGGGACGGCAGGGGAGACCGGCCTGGGCCGGACCGCCGGAACCGGCGGATCGGACGCGAACCTCGGAGTCAACACCGCGCGAAAGCATCCACCCAGCCTACGACGGCTGGCCGTGACCGTGACGTAGCATGGTTCCCAGCGCCGCGGAAGAGGGGGGTCGTCCCGGGCCGGGTCCCCAGGTGTGCGCTCTCCACCGACATGCCGACCCAGCCCGATCGCGGAGGACCCCCTTGTCCCACCCTGTGCGCCGTGACGCCGAGACGGTGGGACATCTCCCCGACGTGGCCTCGACCGCCGGATGCGGTGAGGTCCGGGTGACGGATCGGCCCTGCCCCCCGCGAGCGATCGACCCCGCGTTCCTGACGCCGGTGGTGACGGGAACTCCGGGTAGGATCACCGATGTGGTCACGGAGCTATCCCCCTACCTGACCATGGACGATTCCCCCACCGTCGGCACGTTGGCCGGCCGGGGGAGGACCATGACAGACCTCCGGTCCGGCGACGCCGACATGTTCACGCTGCCGACCCCTGGCGTCGGCCGGGTGCGGGGACAATCGGCCGCCTGGCCGGACGTACAGGCAATCGCGACCACCGGCCCAGCGTTGGGCCAGGGCGAGATGGCGTCGTATCGAACCGGTCGGTGACCGGGACCAACCAGAAAGGATCGCGACTTGGACCTGCGCGACTACATCCGGATCCTGCGGAACAATTGGCTGTCGATTCTGTTGATCACCCTCCTGGGCGTCGCCGTCGCGGCCGGCGCCACGGCGCTGACGAAGCCCACCTACACGGCGCGGACCCAGATCTTCGTCGCGGTGAACTCGGGGGAGACCGCCACTGACATCCTGCAGGGCTCCAGTTTCTCGGAGAAGCGCGTCACGTCCTACGTCACCCTGGCCAAGAGCCCGCGCGTGCTGCAGCCGGTCATCGACGAGCTGGGCCTGGACGCCAGCCCCACGGCGCTCGCCGCGACCGTGGAGGCCACCGCCCCGCCGCAGACGGTGCTGATCAACCTGTCCGCGAGCCAAGAGGATCCGGCCCGGTCGGCCGAGATCGCCAACGCGGTGGCCGAGTCCCTGATCGCCACCGTCTACGCGGTCGAGGATCCCGAGGGGGGTGGCGACCCGTTGGTGGACCTGTCCGTCGTGGAGAGCGCGGACGTGCCGGTGTCCCCGTCCAGCCCCCGCGTGGCGCTCAACCTGGTGCTCGGCCTCGTGGTCGGTGCCGCGCTCGGCGTCGCCTTCGCCCTGCTGCGCAGCCTGCTGGACTCCCGTATCCGCAGCCGCGAGGACGTCGAGCGGGTCACGGACGCCCCGGTGCTCGGTGCCTTCGCCGACCACAAGGACGCCGAGGACGAGGCCATCATCTCCCTGGACGACCAGTTCGACCCGCGGGCCGAGAACTACCGCCAGTTGCGCACCCACCTGAAGTTCACGAACGTCGACGGCGGCACCCAGTCCGTGGTCGTGACCTCCCCGATCCCGGGCGAGGGCAAGACCACCACCGCCTGCAACCTGGGCATCATGCTCGCCGAGTCCGGAAGCCGCGTGCTGGTCATCGATGCCGACCTGCGCCGTCCGCGAGTGGCCAAGACGCTGGGCCTGGAGGGGGCCGTCGGGCTGTCCACCGTCCTGTCGGGCCAGATCGACCTCGAGGACGCCATCCAGCCGTGGGGGCCGGACGGCGAGCTGGACGTGCTCACCTCGGGTGAGATCCCGCCGAACCCCTCGGAACTGCTCGGTTCGGACGCCATGCGGCGGCTCATGCACCAGCTCGAGGGCCGGTACGACATGGTCCTGCTCGACGCACCTCCGCTGCAGCCGGTCACCGATCCCACGGTCCTGGCCGCGATGGCCTCCGGCGTCATGCTCGTCACGCGCGTGGACGGTTACGTGCACCGCGAACAGCTGCAGGGCGGGCTGGACAGCCTGGAGTCCGTGGACGCGCGCCTGCTGGGCCTGGTCCTGACCCGCGTGCCGAACCAGCGCGGCACCTACTACGCCTACCAGTACGCCTATCAGTCCGACGTCGTGGAGCCGACCTCGAGCCGGCGCGCCCAGGGTGGCCGCGGATCCGCCGAGTCCAGTGACCGGAACGGCCAGAAGGCGCTGACGGACATGCGGTTGCGTTGAGGTACCCGGCATGACGGAGGAGGCACAGTCCCCCCGGGCCACCTCCCGGGTGCACCGGTGGCTCGCCCTGTCGGAGACCGCCCTGGGCAACGCCTCGGACCGGATGGACGCCATCAACATCTTCCCGGTCCCGGACGGGGACACCGGCACCAACCTCTACGGGACGGTCCGTGCCGCGCGGGCAGCCCTCGAGGACCGGTCCGCGGACGACGTCGGGGAGGCGCTGTCCATCGCCGGACGCGCGGCCCTGGACCAGGCCCGGGGCAACTCGGGCACCCTGCTGGCCGTCATGCTCATCGGCATGTCCGAACCGCTGACCGGTCATGAGCGGATGACCGCGCCCTCCCTCGCCGTGGCGCTGGACCGCGCCCGGGCCAGCGCCTGGGCCGCCCTGTCCGACCCCCAGGAGGGCACCATGCTGACGGTGCTCGCCACGGCCTCCCGGGCGGCCTCCGAGTACGTCTCCCGGCACGCCGACCTGCCCGACGACCAGCTCCGGGGCCGCAAGGAACTCGGCAACGCCCTGGACGCGGTGGTGGACGCCGCGTGGCAGGCCGTGGTGAACACCGAGGGCCAGTTGCCCGCACTGGCCGAGGCCCATGTGGTGGACGCCGGCGGCCTGGGGCTGCTGCTGGTGCTGGACTCACTGCGGGCCACCGTCCTGGGCACCGGCATCGACCCCGGACTGCTGGATGGCCTGCACGGATTCTCCGCGGGGGACCCGCACATCCACCAGGGCAGGGAGTCGCCGGTCGGCTACGAACTGATGTGCAGCATCTCCCTGGACCCGCTGACCGCCGCGACGCTGCGCTTCGAGCTCAACGAGGTGGGTGACTCCGTGATCATGAGCCCGGTGGACGCCCCGGCCGACGGCGAGGGGCCCGTCCGCTGGCGACTGCACGTGCACGTGGACGACCACGCCTCCGCCGAGGCGCTGGTCCGCAAGGCCGGCACCCCGGAGAACCTGGTCGTCACCCCGCTGCAGGATCCGGGGCAGTCCGGGTGAGCCCCGACCCGCTCGACCAGCCGCTGGAACGGCTCCTGGGCGGCAAGACCGCTCAGCGCCTGGAGCGGGAGCTGGGCCTGCGGACGGCCCGGGATCTCCTGGAGCACTTCCCGCGCCGCTGGATCGAGCGCGGGGAGATGACCGCCATCGCCTCCCTGCCCGTGGGCGAGCAGGTCACGGTGGTCGCCCGGGTGGTGTCCGCCAGCAGGCGTCCGATGCACTCCCGGCGCGGCTTCATCGTGGACGTCACCGTGACGGACGACGACACCTCACGTCCGGCCAGCCTCGACATGGCCTTCTTCAACGGCTACGACGCCCAGCGCCGCCTCAAGCCCGGGCTGCGCGCGATGTTCCACGGCAAGACGGCCCTCTACCGCGGTGAGCTGACCCTGAACAACCCGGACTTCTCGGTGCTGGACGACTCCGAGCAACCGGACCGGGAGGACCTCGCCCCGGTTCCCCTGTACCCGGCCACCGCGAAGGTCCCCAGCTGGGTGCTGCGCAGTTCCGTGTCCACCGTGCTGGACGCCCTGGACTGGGCCGGCGTCGAGGATCCCGTGCCGGCCGCCCTGCTTGAGGACGCCGCGGACGACGGCGTCCCCCTGCCGTCCCTGGCCCAGGCGTACCGGGACATCCACCGGCCCGTGGAGGTGCGCGACGCCCACCGGGCGCGCCGCCGGTTCGCCCTGCACGAGGCGCTCGTGCTGCAGGGTGCACTGGCCGTGCGCCGGCACGCCAGCGCCGCCCACCGGGCGGTGGCCCGGCCCGCGGTCGAGGAGGGCCTGCGGTCCGCGCTGGACCGACGCCTGCCGTTCACCCTGACCGCCGGCCAGGTCTCCGCCGGCCAGGTGCTGTCCGCGGACCTGTCCCGCGACCATCCCATGAGCCGGCTGCTGCAGGGCGAGGTCGGCTCCGGCAAGACGCTCGTGGCGCTGCGTGCCATGCTCCAGGTGGTCGACGCCGGCGGCCAGGCCGCGCTGGTGGCCCCGACCGAGGTGCTGGCCGTCCAGCACCACCGCTCGCTGGTGTCCGTCCTCGGCCCCCTGGGGCGGGCCGGCCGGCTCGACGCACCGGACGGACCCGCCACCGAGGTGGTGCTGCTGACCGGCTCCATGCCCGCCGCCGCCCGCCGCGAGGCCCTGCTGAAGATCGCCTCCGGCCAGGCGGGGCTGGTGGTGGGCACCCACGCGCTGTTCTCCGGCACCGTCCAGTTCGCCGACCTGGGGCTGGCCGTGGTGGACGAGCAGCACCGCTTCGGCGTGGACCAGCGCGAGGCGTTGCGCCGGGCGAACCCCGGAACCCACCTGCTGGTCATGAGCGCCACCCCGATCCCGCGGTCCGTGGCCATGACGGTGTTCGGTGACCTCGACCTGACCGTGCTCCCGGGGCTGCCCTCGGGACGGCAGCCGGTGGCCACCCACGTCGCCCGCATGGCCCACGGCCCGCGGATCATCGCCCGGGTGTGGGAGGTGATCGCCGAGCAGGTGGCCGCCGACCACCAGGCCTTCGTGGTCTGTCCCAAGATCGACCCGACCGACGCCGGCGCGGCCGACGAGGCAGACGGGGACGGCGGCGCGGCCGCGTCCCGCGACCGTCGTCACGACGCCGCGGTGGAGGACATGGTGCCCCGGCTGCGGGAGCTGCCCGCGCTGCGGGGTGCACGGATCGCCGGTCTCCACGGGCGGCAGGACCAGCAGGCGCAGGCAGAGGCCATGGGCCGGTTCGTGGCGGGTGAGGTCGACGTGCTCGTGGCCACCACCGTGATCGAGGTGGGCGTGGACGTGCCCAACGCCACCGTGATGGCCATCCTGGACGCCGACGCGTTCGGCCTGTCCACCCTCCACCAGTTGCGTGGCCGGGTGGGGCGGGGCACCGCCCCGTCCATCTGCCTGCTGGCGACCCGCCTGCCGGACGGTCACCCGGCGGTGGAACGCCTCGAGGTGGTCGCCGGCACCCAGGACGGGCTGGAGATCGCCCGGGCCGACGTGATGCAGCGGGGGGAGGGCGACATCCTCGGTGCGGCCCAGCACGGGGGGAGCCGGCTGAAGGTGCTCAAGGTGCTGCGTCACGCCGACCTGATCGACCTCGCCGCAGGCTGGATCGAGGACCACCAGGGCCCCGACGGGACGCTGGAGGGCCACCCGGCGCTGGCCGCGGCCGTTGCCGCCTGGGAGGCCGGGCACGTCGGAAGCGGCGACTACCTGGAGAAGGGCTGAGGGACGCATATGCCCAGGATCATCGCCGGCCAGGCCGGTGGACTGCAGTTGTCATCGGTGCCGGGGGACGGGACCCGGCCGACCACCGACCGCACGCGGGAGGCGCTGTTCTCGTGGCTCGCGGCGCGCGGCTGGCTGGAGGAGACGGCCGTGGTGGACCTGTTCGCCGGCTCGGGGGCGCTCGGTGGCGAGGCCGCCTCCCGCGGGGCCGCACGGGTCCTGCTGGTGGAGCGGGACCGCCGGGCCGCCGGGGTGTGCCGGAAGAACGCCGCGGCCGTGAACCACCGGCTGGGCCGTGACGTGGTCCAGGTGGCCGTCGGGGCCGTCGACCAGGTCCTGTCCGGGCCTGCCGGTGCCGGGCCCTGGGACCTGGTGCTGGCCGATCCGCCGTACCCGCTGGAGGGGCCGGCGCTGACCGCGACCCTGGAGCGGATCGCGGCGGTGATGGCCCCCGGGGGCCTGCTGGTGCTCGAGCGATCCGTCCGGTCCGTCGAGCCCGAGTGGCCCGCGGGGATCGAGGTGCTCGAGGCACGGACCTACGGGGAGACGGTGCTGTACTACTGTCTCGGCCCGGACGATACGGCGTCCGGCGACCCCGACGCTGGCGCCGGGGACGGCGCGGGGCACTCAGCCGGCTGAGACCGCCGGCAGTGCCGCGAGCCGGCGCACCGCGTCCTCGATGGTGTCCATCGGCTTGCAGAACGCCCAGCGCATCCAGGACCGCAAGCGGCGCGCACCGTCTCCGTCGCCGTCGTCGGGACCACCGGCGGTGCCCTCCGGGCCACCGGTCCCGGGGCCGGGTGTGCACAGCGCACTCACCGGGATGCCCACGACGCCGGCCCGGGCGGCGAGCGCCTCGGTGGCCGCCGCGGCATCGTCCAGGCCCACGGCGGACAGGTCGGTCACCGTGAAGTAGCCCGCGGCGGGCACGACCGGATCGAGGCCTGCCGCCCCCAGCCCGGCGAGCAGCCGGTCGCGGGAGGCACGCAAGCGGTCCCGCTGGCCGGCGAGGAAGACGTCGCCGTCGGCCAGGGCCCCGGCGATGGCCGACTGGTAGGCCGGGCCCGTGGAGTAGGTGAGGAACTGCTTGACCGCCCGCACGGCCGCCACCAGTTCGGCCGGCCCGGTCACCCAGCCCACCTTCCACCCGGTCAGCGAGAAGCTCTTGCCGGCCGAGGACACGGTCAGGGTCCGCTCCCACGCCCCGGGGACGGCCGAGACGGGGTGGTGCCGGCCGTCGTACACCAGGTGCTCGTAGACCTCATCGGACAGGATCAGGACCCCGTGCCGGGCACAGACCTCGACGAGCCGGCCGAGCAGCACCGGGTCCGGGACCACACCCGTGGGATTGTGGGGGGTGTTGAGGACCACCACACGGGTGTCCGGGCCGAGGGCGCGTTCCAGGGCCTCCGGCTCCGGCAGGAAGTGCGGGGGCCGCAGCGGGACGGCCGTGAACCGGGCACCGGCCAGCGCCGTCATGGCCGCGTAGGAGTCGTAGTACGGCTCGAAGGCCACCACCCCGTCGCCCGGGCCGACGAGGGCCAGCAGGGCGGCCGCGATGCCCTCGGTGGCTCCCGTGGTCACCAGGACCTGCCGGTCCGGGTCCAGTTCCAGGCCGTAGTGGCGCCGCTGGTGGGCGCTGACCGCCTGCCGCAGGACGGGCAGGCCCAACCCCGGGGCGTACTGGTTGGCCCGGTCCGCGCCGGTGCGGATCGCCTCGGCGGCACGGTCGCGGATCCATGCCGGCCCGTCCTCGTCCGGGGAGCCCTGGCCGAGGTTCACGGCCCCGTGCCGGGTGGCCAGTGCGGTCATGGCCTCGAAGACGGTGGGCGTGGGGACGCCTCCGGCCAGCAGCCCCGCCGCCGCGGCGGTGCGCCGCCAGGGCTCGGGGCGTCCGTCCCGGGTCGTGGACGGGTGCCGCGTGGGCCCCGTGTCGTCAGGTTGCGGGCCTCGGGCGGGCGCTGTGGTTCCCATGGTGCTCCATAGTATGTTCGGTGCATGCGTCGCGCCGTCTGCCCAGGATCCTTCGACCCCCTGCACAACGGGCACGTGGAGGTGATCGCGCGCGCCAGCAACCTCTTCGACGAGGTCATCGTGGCGGTGTCCACCAACTACGCCAAGAGCCACCGCTTCGACCCGGAGACCCGCATCGAGATGATCCGGGAGACCGTCTCGTCCCTGCAGGGGATCTCCGTGGTGCCGATGGGGGAGGGGCTGCTGGCGGAGTTCTGCCGCAAGGCCGGGGCCAATGCCATCATCAAGGGCCTGCGCAACACCACGGACCTGAACTACGAGATGCCGATGGCCGCGATGAACCGCCACCTGACCGGTGTGGAGACCGTGTTCCTGCCCTCGGACGGGCGCTACGCCCACCTGTCCTCCTCCCTCATCAAGGAGGTCGGCCAGCTCGGCGGTGACATCTCCGAGTTCGTCCCCCGGGCCGTGATGCGCCGGCTGGCCGAGCCCTGAGGCGCCGGCGGCCCTGACGGCCCCGGCGGCCGGACGCCCCCGGCGGTCATCCGGCGCCATCCGTCACCGTGCCGGTCACCTGGCCGGGTTATCCTGCCCCCATGACTTCCCGTTCCAAGAATCCCCGCACCCACAAGGCCGTCATCCCGGCCGCCGGCCTGGGCACCCGTTTCCTGCCGGCCACCAAGGCGATGCCCAAGGAGATGCTCCCGGTGGTGGACAAGCCCGCCATCCAGTACGTGATCTCCGAGGCGCGGGCGGCGGGCCTGGACGACGTGCTGATGGTCACGGGCCGGTCCAAGCGGGCGCTGGAGGACCACTTCGACCGGGTACCCGCCCTGGAGCGCACCCTGGAGCTCAAGGGGGACTTCTCCAAGCTGGACAAGATCCAGGAGGCCACCAACCTCGGGGACATCCACTTCATCCGCCAGGTCGATCCCAAGGGCCTGGGCCACGCCGTGCTGTGCGCCGCCCAGCACGTGGGCGAGGAGCCGTTCGCGGTGCTGCTCGGCGACGACCTCATCGACGAGAACGACAACCTGCTCCAGCGGATGATCGACGTCCAGCAGGCCAAGGGCGGTTCCGTCATCGCCCTGATGGAGGTCCCGCGCGAGAACATCTCGGCCTACGGGGTCGCCGAGGTCACCGCCGTGGAGGGCGGACCGGAGGACGTGGTTAAGGTGACCGGGCTGGTGGAGAAGCCCTCCGCGGAGGACGCCCCGTCCAACCTGGCCGTCATCGGCCGCTACGTCCTGGACCCGGTGGTGTTCCAGATCCTGCGGCGCACCGGCCCCGGCCGGGGCAACGAGATCCAGCTCACCGACGCCCTCCAGGTGCTCGCCGAGGGCACCGGGGAGGGCTTCGGGGTCCACGCCGTGGTGTTCCGCGGCAAGCGCTACGACACCGGGGACAAGCTCAGCTACCTCAAGGCCGTCATCGAGCTGGCCAGCGCCCGCGAGGACCTGGGACCCGAACTGCGCCCCTGGCTCAAGGACTTCGCCGCGTCCATCTGACCCGCTCCCGGGCACCTCAGCCGTCCCCGCGCCGCGGACGCCCGGTCCCCGCCCGCGTCCTCGCGGGCGGGGACCGGTACGTCATTTGGACCGATGGGGCCGAACCGCTAGACTGGTGAGCCGGTCCTGCGGGTTCTTCCCTGCCCGGATTCCTCGTTGGGGGGGATCCGAACCGTCGTCTACTGTCCATCCGGAAGGAATGCTGATGTCCGCGTCATCGTCCCCGGCTGCCAGCGGCGCGTGGGTGGTATCCGTCAAGGACCTGGTACGCAGCCCGGGGTCCATGAGGACCCTGGAGGAGCAGTGGCCGGCCCCCGGGGCATTGTCCACTCCGCTCATCGGCATCCCGGAGCATGCTCCCGTGGACGTCGAGCTGCGTCTGGAATCGGTCCACGAAGGCATTCTGGTCACCGGCGAGGCGCATGCCGAGCTGGTGGGCGAGTGCAGTCGTTGCCTCGACCCGATCCGGGACGGGATCACCGTTGACCTGCAGGAGCTGTTCCTCACTGCCGCCCCCGAGGGTGACAGCGACGAAGAGCGCCTGGTGGTCCACGAGACCGTGGACCTGGAACCCGTCCTCCGGGACGCCGTGGTGACGGCCCTGCCGTTCCAGCCGGTGTGCCGGGACGAGTGCCAGGGCCTGTGCCCCGACTGCGGCATCCGACTGGATGACGCGCCCGCGGACCACGCCCACGAACAGCTGGATCCGCGCTGGGCGGCGCTGGCTGCACTGACCAACCCAGCCGAGGCCGGCACCGCCGGTCCGGACCAGAAGACCTCATCCGACGAGACAGAAGAGAGATAGCCGTGGCAGTTCCGAAGCGGAAGATGTCCCGTTCCAACACCCGTGCCCGCCGCTCCCAGTGGAAGGCCACCGTGCCCCCGCTGGTGAAGTCCGTGGAGAACGGTCGCGTCACCTACCGCCTGCCGCACCAGGCCCAGGTCGTGACCGACTCCGCAGGTACGCCGTTGTTCCTGGAATACAAGGGCCGCAAGGTCGCCGACGCCTGAGTGCCCATGGCACCCAGTTCGTCCGGTGAGCACCGGCCGGCCGTGACCGGCCGGGCGACAACTGAAGACCTTCTCGAGCGTCTCGGGGTCGATATCGCCGCCGGGACGCTCGCTCTTGCCCTGACACACCGGTCCTACGCCTACGAGCACGGCGGGCTGCCCACCAACGAGCGCCTCGAGTTCCTGGGCGACTCCGTGCTCGGCTTCGTCGTCACGGACCACCTGTACCGCACCCACCCCGACCTGGCCGAGGGCGACCTGGCCAAGATGCGGGCCGCCGTCGTGTCCACCCGGGCCCTGGCGTCCGTGGCCCGGTCCATCGGCGTCGGCCCGTCCATCCTGCTCGGCGAGGGGGAGAAGCGCACCCGCGGCCGGGACAAGGACTCCATCCTCGCCGACACCCTGGAGGCGCTGATCGGCGCCGCCTACGTGGACCTCGGCCTGGAGGCCGCGCACGGGCTGGTGCACCGCTTCGTGCTGCCGCTGCTCGACGACGCCTCGGCCATGGGTGCCGGGACGGACTGGAAGACCTTCATCCAGGAGGCCGCCGCCGGCGGGAACCTGGGGGCTATCGAGTACCGCATGGAGTCCACCGGTCCGGACCATGACAAGGTCTTCACCGCCACCCTCGTGATCGGCGGCGTCGACTACGCCTCGGCCTCCGGCGGATCCAAGAAGGAGGCCGAACGACTGGCCGCCGCCAACTCCTGGGAGCGGGTGTCCGCCGCGGCACAGGCCCGCAGCGCACCACCGGCGGGTGCCGGTGCCTGAACTGCCCGAGGTCGAGGTCGTCCGCCGGGGACTGGAACGCTGGGCCGCCGGCCGGCCGGTCTCGGCCGTGGAGGTGCTCGACGCCCGGTCCACCCGCCGCCACGACGCCGGCCCGGCCGACTTCGCCGAGCGGCTCACCGGGGCGCGGCTGGCGGTGCCCGAGCGGCGCGGCAAGTACCTCTGGATCCCCCTGGCGGACCGCGGACCGGACGCGCATTCCCTGGTCGCCCACCTGGGCATGAGCGGACAGCTGCTGGTCAGCGAGCCCGGCGACCCCGAACCGCGGCACCTGCGCATCAGGCTCCTGCTCGAGCCCGCCGAGGACGCGGGAGACGGTGAGGACCGCTCCCGTGAGCTGCGCTTCGTGGACCAGCGGATCTTCGGCGGACTGTTCCTGGACCCCCTCGTCGAGGCGGCCGACCGCCCCGGACAGCTGCTGCCGGCCTCCGTGGCCCACATCGGCCGCGACCCGATGGACCCGGTCTTCGACCCGGAGGCGGTGCATCGCCGGCTGCGGCTGCGCAGGACCGGGCTCAAGCGCGCCATGCTGGACCAGACACTCGTCTCGGGCATCGGCAACATCTACGCGGACGAGGCGCTGTGGCGGGCCCGGTTGCACTACGCCCGCCCCACCGAGACCCTGAACCGCACCGAGTCGTCGCGGTTGTTCGAGGCCGTGCGCGAGGTCATGGCGGAGGCACTGTCCCAGGGCGGGACCAGTTTCGACTCGCTCTACGTCAACGTCAACGGGGACTCCGGCTACTTCGACCGCTCCCTCGACGTCTACGGGCGGGCCGGGCAGCCCTGCCGCCGCTGTGCCCGGCAGGGACGCGAGTCGATCATCGTCCGGGACCGGTTCATGAACCGGTCCTCCGCATACTGTCCCCGCTGCCAACCGGTGCCGCGACGGGCCCGCTGGTAGTCACGCCGTCGTCCCGCGCGGGCGCTAGCATGGGACGGATCCTCTTGTAGTCGTTAGGAAACCCCTGTGTCCTCACCCGACCCCGGTCAGTACGCGCCCCGACGCGAGGTGCGCAAGCCCACCCGGCGGCGCCACACCGTCCGCAACGCGCTCCTGGTGGCCGCTGCCCTCGTGCTGGTCGTGCTCGTCGTCGTGGGCATCTACGTCGCCTCGATCGCCACGGCCTTCAACGACAAGCGCCAGACCGTGGATGCGGGCATCGCCACCCAGGCCGCGGTCGACGACGGCGCCCTCAACGTGCTGCTGCTCGGGTCCGACTCGCGCGGCGAGGGCATGGACACGGCGGAGAACAAGGGGGAGGACGGGGAGCGCTCGGACACCATGATGCTCGTCCACGTCCCGGAGGACCGCCAGGACGTCTACGTCATGTCCCTCGTGCGCGACCTCTGGGTCGAGATCCCCGGCGAGGGAGAGCGCAAGATCAACGCGGCGCTGGGCCTGGGCGGCTACCCGCTGGTGACCGCGACCGTGGAGAACCTCGTGGGCGTGAACGTCGACCACCTGGCCGTGATCGACTTCGAGGGCTTCAACGGGCTGACCGAGGCCGTGGGAGGCGTCCAGGTCTGCAACCCCAACACCTTCTCCTCCGGGCAGATCAATCCCTCGTACTTCCCGCAGGGGGAGATCCTGCTGCAGGGGGCGGACGCGTTGCGCTACGTGCGCGAGCGCAAGGCCTTCATGGGCGGTGACTTCGAGCGCGTGGCCAACCAGCAGCGGTTCGTCTCGGCCATGGTGGACCAGGTCCTCACCGTGGACACGCTGGCCAACCCCCAGAAACTCACGGACGTGATCAACGCCATCGTGCCGTTCATCACCGTGGACGAGGGCCTCGACGCCGCCACGATCGCCGGCTACGGACTCCAGCTCAACGGGATCCGCTCCGGGGACATCCACACGTTCACCGTGCCGCACGGGTCCCCGACCGAGGGCCCGGGCGGTGCCTCGATCGTGGAACAGGACGAGGAGGCCATGGCCGAGTTGCGCCGTGCCCTGCGGGACGACCAGCTGGACGAGTACCTGTCCGGCGGAACCGAGGAGGGCCAGGACGGCCCGGACGGCGGCGCGACGCCGTCCGGCAAGGCCACCTCCCCGGCGCCGTCCGCCGAACCGTCCTCCGCTCCCGCGACGACCGGGACGGACGAACCCGGCGCCACCGGCGGTCCGGGCACCTCGGACGCGCCGACCCCCGGGGACGGCGGCACGGGGACCCCGGGCGGGACCTCTGCCGAGCCGGTCGTCCCGGTCAACCCCTGCGTGGGGTCCTGACCCGTGCGCGTCCAGCTCATCACGCACTCCTACCTGCCCGAACGCACCCCGCCCGAGCGGCGATGGACCGCCTTCGTCGAGGCCTTCCGCCAGGAGGGCTGGGACGTCGACGTGGTGGCCCCGCCGGCCGACCCCGCGCAGGTGCCGGGCGGGACCACCGCCGTCGACGCCCGTCGGCGCCGGGGACCGCACGGCGAACGGATCCTGCGGACCCTGCGGCTTCCCGCCCTGGCCGGCAGCCGCGACGGCCGGTTCCTGGGCCACATCGTCCACGCCCTGGCCGCCGTTCCGGTGGCCCTGCGCGCCGACCGGCCGGACGTGCTGGTGATCACCGTGCCCGCCCTGCCGACCGTCGTCGCGGGGTGGACCCTCTCCCGGTTGCGCCGGGTGCCGCTGATCGTGGAGATGCGGGACGCGTGGCCGGACCTGGCCCGGGAGTCCGGGGTCTCCGCGGGGGCCCTGAGCCGGATCATGGAGTCCCTCGTCACCGGCACCCAGCGGGCGGCCGACCTCGTGGTGACCGTGACCGAGGGCTTCGCCGAGCGCCTGGTGGAGCGGGGCATCTCCCCGGTGGAGGTGGTCGGCAACGGCGTGCCCCTGCGGCAGCTCCGGTCCGTGCCGGCGCGCGCGCGGGCGGCGGGGGAGCTCAACGTGCTCTACCTGGGCAACCACGGAGAGAGCCAGGGGCTGGAGACCGTCATCCGCGCGGCCGCACTGGTGCGGGACGGTGCGGAGCGGATCACCGTGCGCCTGGTCGGATCGGGGACGCGGCGCGAGGCGCTCGCGGCCCTCAACGACTCGCTGGGCGGACCCGCGCAGATGCTGGAGCCGGTGCACGGGGCCCGGCTGCGCGAACAGTACGAGTGGGCCGACACGTGCCTGGTCGCGTTGCGCCCGGACTGGCCCAGCTTCGAGTGGACGATCCCATCCAAGACCTATGAACTGCTCGCCGTCGGCCGGCACATCACCGGGATGGTCACCGGCGAGGCCGCACGGGTGCTCGAGTCCTCCGGTGCCGCCACTCTCGTGCCCGCGGACGCGGAGGTCCTGGCCGCCTGCTGGCGCCGGCTCGCCGCCGATCCGGCGAGCACCGCCGTCGACGACCGTGGCCGGGACTGGGTGCGCCGGAACGCCGACCTGCCCGAGCTGGGCCGGCGGTTCGTGGGGCTGGCCCGGCAGGCCGTGATGCGCGGGACCGCCGGGGCCAGACCCTATAATCGCCTCTGACCGGATTCGCCAGCGGTCCCCGGCCCCCACGAACAGCGGACACCGTGTCCCACGGTGCGCCCCACGGGGTGGCCTGCCGCCCGGCTCCACCGACTGAAGGACTTCTCACATGACAGACATCTCCAGCGTCGCCGTGATCGGCCTGGGTTACATCGGGTTGCCGACGGCGGCCGTGCTGGCCGGCAATGGGATCCGCGTGTACGGCGTGGACGTGTCCCAGCGCACGGTCGACGCGGTCAACGCCGGCAGTGTCCCGTTCGTGGAGCCGGACCTGGACGGTTACGTGCGCAAGGCGGTCTCCGAGGGCCTGCTCTCGGCCAGCACGCAGACCCCGGCGGCCGATGCCTACATCGTGGCCGTGCCGACCCCGTTCCACGCGGACAAGAGCGCGGACCTGTCCTACATCGAGGCCGCCGGCCGGGGGCTGGCCCCGCAGCTGCGCGGCGGGGAACTGGTCATCCTGGAGTCCACCTCCCCGCCCGGGGCCACCGAGCAGCTGGCCCAGGTGGTCTACGCCGAGCGCCCGGACCTGGCCGGGCAGCGCTCGCTGCAGTTCGCCCACTGCCCGGAGCGGGTGCTGCCGGGCAAGGTGATGACCGAGCTGGTGAGCAACGACCGGATCGTGGGCGGGTCCACCCCGGAGGCGGCCGAGCGCACCAAGGCGCTGTACGAGACGTTCTGCCAGGGTGAGATCCTGCTGACGGACACCCGCACCGCCGAGCTGGCCAAGCTCGTGGAGAACTCGTTCCGGGACGTGAACATCGCCTTCGCCAACGAGCTGTCGATGATCTGCGCCGAGCTGGACATCGACGTGTGGGAGCTCATCGAGCTGGCCAACCGCCATCCGCGGGTGAACATCCTGCAGCCGGGTCCGGGCGTGGGCGGGCACTGCATCGCGGTGGACCCGTGGTTCATCGTCGATGCCGCCCCGGACCAGGCCCGGTTGATCCGCAGCGCCCGGGAGATCAACGACGCCAAGCCCGAGTGGGTGGTGCGCCAGGTCAAGGCCGAGGCCTTCGACGTGCAGAACGCCACCGGCCGGGCCCCGGTGATCGCCGCGCTGGGGCTGGCGTTCAAGCCCAACATCGATGACCTGCGCGAGTCCCCGGCACTGAGCATCACCGCCAGGATGGCCCAGGAGTTCACCGGGTCCACGATCCTGGCGGTGGAACCGCACGTGGACGAGCTGCCGGCCGCCCTGGCCGGGTACGAGAACCTGCGCCTGGCCCAGACGCAGGAGGCCGTTCAGGCCGCCGACATCATCGTGCTGCTCGTGGACCACACGGCCTTCGCCGGGCTCGGCGACCGCGTGGCCGACAAGCGGGTCGTGGACACCCGGGGGCAGTGGCGCAAGCGGTGACGCGAGGAGCCGGTACCCCCTGGCTGGCCAACGCCCGGGCCACCCTGCGCACCGTCCGCGGTGAGGTGTCCCAGGACCCGGTGCAGTTCGCCCTGCAGCTGTCCCGACGCCTGCCGGACTCCGTCACCCGGCCGGTGGCCGGGCTGCTGACGAGGACCGGCACGTTCGCCGGCGGGGCCGTGGCCGCCGTCGGGCACCAGGTGCTCGGGCACGACGACGCCGCGCGCCGCGCCCTGGACGGTGCCGGCGCACCCGGGGCCCGGGGGGCCGCGGTCATGGCGACCGCGGCCCTGGGCTCCGGGGACGCCGCGACCGCCGGGGCCCTGCTGGCGTCCGTCCCCGAGGCCGTCCGGACGGCCCCCTGGCACGCGGCGGCGGCCCGGGTGGCCCTGTACCACGGTGACGTGACGGGTGCCGTCGACCTGGCCCGGCGCCACGGGCGCAACCGCGCCCTGGCCGCCCGGCTGGAGGCGGAACGGCGCGTGCTGGCCGGACACCGCCCCGACCCCGGGCCCGTCCGGGGCGCCCCCGCGGTGCCCGGCCGGGTCCTGCACGTGCTGACGAGTTCCCTGCCGCACACCACCAGCGGCTACGCCCAGCGCAGCCACGGTGTCCTGAGGTCACTGGCCGGTGCCGGCTTCGACGTCCACGCCGTCACCCGCCCCGGGTACCCGGTGGAGGTCGGCATCCCGTGGGCGCGGCGCGAGGACGAGGTGGACGGGGTGCACTACCGCCGGCTGCTGCCGGGCGCGCTGGCCCGGGACGCCGTCGCCCGCCTGGACCAGCACGCCCGGTTGCTCTCGGCGGAGGTCGAACGGTTGCGCCCGGCACTGCTCCACACCACCACGCACTTCACGAACGCCCTCGTCGTCGACGCCGTCGCCCGCGCCCACGGTCTGCCCTGGGTCTACGAGGTCCGCGGCCAGCGGGCGGACAGCTGGGCCGCCACGCGTCCGGCCGGGGCCCTGGACTCCGAGTACTACCGTGAGTTCCGTGCTCGCGAGGACGAGGCGGCCCGGGCCGCCGACGCCGTCGTGACCCTGGGCGAGCAGATGCGGGCCCGGCTGCTCGGTGCGGGCGTGCCCGCGGGATCCATCCGGCTGTGTCCCAACGCCGTCGACGAGGCCTTCGTCCCCGAACCGCCCGGGCGGGCCGAGGCACGTGCGCACCTGGGCCTGGACCCGGACGACGTCCTGGTCGGGACCGTGAGCTCGGTGGTCGACTATGAGGGACTGGACGTGCTCGTGCGGGCCGTGGCCCGGCTCGCCCCGCAGCACCCGCGGCTGCGGCTGCGGGTCGTCGGCGACGGGGTGTCCCTGCCGGCGCTGCGGGTGCTGGCCCGTGACCTGGGCGTGGAGGGCCGCTGCCAGTTCACCGGCCGGGTGCCGCGCTCCGAGGCCCGCTGGAACCACGCCGCCCTCGACGTCTTCGTGGTGCCGCGCCGGGACCTGCCGGTCACCCGGGTCGTCACGCCCATGAAGACGGTGGAGGCCTCGGCCTCCGCCCGGCCCGTGGTGGCCTCCGACCTGCCCGCCCTGGCGGAACTCGTCCAGGACGGGCTCACCGGCCTGCTCGTGCCGCCCGGGGACGATGCGGCCCTGGCCGACGCCCTGTCCGGGCTGCTGGCCGACCCCGGACGACGTCAGCGACTGGGGGAGGCCGGACGTGCATGGGCCCTGCGGACCCGGACCTGGCAGCAGAACGCCGAGGCCTACACCGCCGTCTACGCCGCCCTGGGCGTGGAACCGGGCGAGCGGCCCTGACCCGGACCGCGTCCTCCCGGCGCCCGACACCCGGGACCCGCCGACCCCACCCGCCGACCGAAGGAGCCACCGTGCCGCAGCAGCCGATCGACGAGATGCCGGCCGAGCCGGACCTGCAGACCCAGGTCGAGCTGTTGAGGCAGGAGCTCTACACCCTGCACGACGAACTGACCGAACGCACGTCCGAACGCCTGGCCCTGCGCGGCCGGCTCAGCGCCCTGACCCTGGACGTGCCCGGGGGACTGGCCGGGGCGCTGCGCGGGCGGGCCCGGGAGCTGCGCCGCCGGGGTGTGGGCGTGGTCCGGGACGCCGCCTCCGGCCGGCTGGCCCCGGCGGCCGCCGTGCGCGAGGCCCTGAGGATCGGTTACGACCAGCTCGGCAGCGTGCCGGCCGAGGCCCTGGCGGAACTGGTCCGGTTGCGCCGCCGGGCGCGGGCCCACCGGCACGCGGGGGCCGGCCCCCTGATGGCCCTGGACCCGGCCGAGCTCGAGGGCCCCCGCGCCCGGCTGTGGCTGGACCTGCTGGCCGACCGGTACGGCCAGGACCCGGACTCGACGGCATACGGTGCCTACCTGGACGAACTGCGCCGGCTGGCCAACCGGGCCGGCAGCATCTCCACGTCCCTGGACACCCTGGCGCAGTCCACGCACCGGGCGCCCCGGATGGCCGGCGCACTGGCCGAGGTCAACGGGCGGGCCGCCGAGCTCTCCGGCTGGCTGCCCCGGATCCCCGGCGGGTTCGAGCCCGTGGAACCGGCCGGCCGGCGGGTCGTGCTGCACCTGGTCAAGGAGTCCCGGCCCTACTTCTCCAACGGCTTCACCTCGCGCAGCCACCAGAACTTCAAGGCCGAACAGCAGGCGGGCTGGACGCCCGTGGTCCTGACCGAGCCCGGGTTCCCCCGGTCGGTGGTGGGAGGGGACTTCGACGCCGTGGAGGTCTACGACGGGATCGAGCACCGGCGGCTGGACACCGGCGTGGACTACGCCAAGGTCCCCGCCGACCGCTGGCAGGAGGACTTCGCCTGGCTGGCCTGGCAGCAGGTCCGCAGGATCCGCCCCGACGTCATCCACGTCTCCTCCGGCCGCCGCGGCTTCGAGACCGCCCTGGTGGCCCTGGCCCTGAAGGAGAAGACCGGGATCCCCGTGGTCTACGAGGTGCGGTCCTTCTTCGAGGCGAACTGGACGCCCAACCTGGAAATGGAGGAGTCGGGGGAGATCTTCCGGCGCCGCATGGAGGTCGAGACCCGCTGCATGCAGGCCGCGGACCACGTGCTGACGCTCGGGACCGCGATGCGGGACGAGATCATCTCCCGCGGCGTCGACGCCGCCAAGGTGTCCCTGGTGCCCAACGCCGTGAACCTGGAGAACTTCCGCCCGGGACCGCGCGATGCCGGCCTCGCCGAGCGCTACGGGATCACCATGCCGACCTTCGGCTACGTCTCCAACATGGACCACCGCCGGGAGGGCCAGGAGCTGCTCATCGAGGCCGCGGTGCTGCTGAAGGAGCAGGGGATCGACGCCCAGTGCGTGCTGGTGGGCGGCGGTGGACGGGTCCAGACCCTGAAGGGGCTCGCCGCCCGGCACGGGATCGAGGACCGGGTGATCTTCACCGGCCCGGTGGACCACACCGAGATCGCGGACCTCTACGGTCTCATCGACGTCTTCGTGGTCCCGCGCATCCGGGAACGCGCCGCCGTCTACGTCACCCCGCTCAAGCCCTTCGAGGCCATGGCCATGCAACGGCCCGTCCTGGTCTCCGACCTCCCGGCCCTCACGGAGATCGTGGCGGCCCCGGAGCGCGGGCGCACGTTCGTCGCCGAGGACGTGCCGTCGCTGGCCCGGGCCGTGGCCGAGCTGCTGGACGACCCCGCCGAGCGCGAACGGCTGGGCCGGGCCGGACGGGCCTGGATCGAGTCCGAGCGCCAGTGGAAGCACAACGGCCCCCGCTACGCGGAGGTCTTCGAGCGGGTCGCCGGGCCCAGCGTGGACCGCGTCCCCGCCGACCAGCCGGCCGACCACCAGGGAACCGACTAAGGAGCACGGCCGTGCAATTGCAGCTACAGGGATTCCGCACCGAGCCAGGGTCCCCCGTCCACGAGGCACTGGCCGCGGTGCGCAACGCCACCGTTGCGGCCGGCGGGGAACGGCCGTGGCTGGTGGCCTACACCCCGGTCGCCCGGATGAACCCCTACCAGGCCCTGACCTACCGCCACTTCGGCGACGAGGGACTGGCCGTGTCCCCGGTACTGGACCCCGAGTCCTTCGAGGCACTGATCCCCCTGATGGACCAGACCCGGGGCATCGTGCTGCACCTGCACTGGCTGAACACGGTGCTGCGCGGCGCGAAGTCCGAGCAGCAGGCAGAGGCGCTGATGGGAACGTACCTCGAGCGCCTGCGCCGGTTCCGGGACGCCGGCGGTCGCCTCGTCTGGACCGTCCACAACCTGGCCCCGCATGATGCCGTCTACCTCAACGTCGAGCGGGCCCTGCAGCAGTCCGTGGCCGACCTGGCGGACATCGTCCACGTCATGAGTGAGGACACCGCCGAGCTGGTGGCCGACTTCCTGGTGCTCGACCCGGCCCGGACCGTGGTGTCTGCCCACCCCAGCTACCTGGGCGCCTACCCGGACGTCGTCCCGCGCGACCAGGCCCGGACCATGCTCGGCCTGCACGAGGACGAGGTCGTCTACGTGGTCTTCGGGGCCATCAAGGCCTACAAGGGCATCGAGACCCTGGTGGCCGGCTTCGACCGGCTGGTGGCCGGCTCGGACGTCCCGCGCCGCCTGGTGATCGCCGGCGGACCTGACCGGGACGCCAGGACGCGCCGGCTGCTGCGGCGGCTGCGCATGCACCCGCACGTGCTGCTGCACGACGTCAAGGTGCCCAACGACCAGGTCCAGTACCTGCTGCGAGCCGCCGACCTCATGGTGCTGCCGCACCAGGTGGCCCTCAACTCCGGTGCCGCCATGCTCGGACCGAGCTTCGACCTGCCCCTCGTGGCCAACCGGGTGGGCGTGCTGCCCGGCACCCTCGATGGATCCTTCACCGAGTTCCTCACCGGTTCCGCGCCGGATGACGTGGCCGCCAGCCTGCAGCGCGCAGACCGCCTGCTGGTCCCCGAGGCGCGGGCGGCCGCCCGCGCCTTCGCCGCGCGGCACCACGCGGAACGCGTCAGCGCCGACCTGGCGCGGCAGGTCCGCGACCGGTTGGGCGCCGGGACCGGGGTTTTCGGCGCCGGGAACCCCGCTCGCTAGAATCGCGTCGAGCCAGACCATCCACCTCGGGAGACCACCATCGAGCACCACATCATCACCGACGAGCACGGCCCGTCGGAGTCCCGGCAGAATCGGCTCCTGCGGGAACAACTGCGCCGGGCCCACGCGGAGCTGACCGAGGTGACCGCCGAGCGCAACGCCCTGACCGCCCTGTGGAAGCACCCGCTCGGGGTGGAGAGCCTGCGCCCGAAGAGGGAGCTGCGGCGCCGGGCCCGGAAGCTGAGGGAACACCTGGTCCGGTTCCGCGGCAGCGTGCGCGCTGGGGAGCTCTCGCTGCCCGCCGCCGGCCGGACACTCGCCCGGATCGGTTACTACAACACCCTGCGCGAACCCGTCGAGTGGGCCCGTGACCTCCGGCAGGTCCGGCGCCTGGCCGCGGCCGGGCCGTCGGTGGCCGGCAACCAGGCCCTGGCGCCCCAGGGGCCCGAGGGCTATGGGGTGGGCCTGCTGTGGCGGGACGTGCTCGGCGAGGACCTCGGCGGGGACCGCGCCTTCGAGCTCGCCTCGCGCAGACTGGCGATCCGCGCGGGCGCGATCACCGAACAGCTCGATGCCACCGCGCGGTTGGCGGGCACCGACCCGGCCTTCCGGCAGAACCTCGCCCAGGTCAACGGCCGGGCCCGCGAACTGTCCGGCTGGTTCCCGAGGATCCCCGGCCCGGTCGACCCCGTGACGCCGGCCGCGGACAACATCGTGCTGCACCTGGTCAAGGAATCCCGGCCGTTCTTCTCCAACGGCTTCACCTCCCGCAGCCACGAGAACTTCAAGGCCGAGAAGGCCGCCGGCCTCGAACCGGTCGTGCTGACCGAACCCGGCTTCCCCCGCAGCGTGGTGGGGGACGCCTTCGCCCCGGTCGAGGACTTCGAGGGCATCGTCCATCACCGGCTGGACACCGGCATCGGCTACGGCACGGTGCCCAGCGACCGCTGGCTCGAGGACTTCGCCTGGCTGGCCTATCGCAAGGTCCGGGAGATCCGCCCGGCCGTCATCCACGTCTCCTCCGGACGCCGCGGTTTCGAGACGGCGCTGGTGGCCCTGGCACTCAAGGCCAAGACCGGGATCCCCGTGGTCTACGAGGTGCGGTCCTTCTTCGAGTCCAACTGGACCTCGGAGACGGAGGTCGAGGACGACTCGGAGATCTTCCGGCGCCGCGTGGCCGTGGAGAACGTGTGCATGCGCGAGGCCGACCACGTGCTGACCCTCGGCACGGCCATGCGGGACGAACTGGTCTCCCGCGGCGTGCCGCCGGAGAGGATCAGCCTGGTGCCCAACGGGGTGAACCTCGAGAACTTCTCCCCGGGCGAGAGGGACGAGGACCTGGCGTCACGGCACGGGATCACGATGCCGACCTTCGGTTACGTGTCCAACATGGACCACTACCGGGAGGGCCAGGAGCTGCTGGTCCGCGCAGCGGCCCTGCTGCAGGAACGGGGCGTCCGGGCCCAGTGCGTCCTGGTGGGCGGGGGAGATCGCGTCACCGAGCTCAAGGGGCTGGCCGCCGCGCTGAAGGTGAGCGACCGGGTGGTCTTCACCGGCCCCGTCCCGCACGAGAGGGTTCCGGACTACTACCGGCTCATCGACGTCTTCGTCGTCCCGCGGGTCCGGGAGCGGGCGGCCACCTACGTGACGCCCCTCAAGCCCTTCGAGGCCATGGTCCTGGAACGGCCCGTGGTCGTCTCGGACCTGCCGGCCCTGGCCGAGATCGTGGACGCCCCGCACCGCGGGCTGCTGTTCGAGCCGGAGGACCACGTCTCCCTGGCCGACGTCGTGCAGGGACTGCTGGCCGACCCGGCCGAGCGCGCCCGGCTCGGCCGCGCGGGCCGGGACTGGGTCGAGGCCGAACGGCAGTGGAAGCACAACGGGCCGCGGTACCGCACCGTGTTCGAGTCCGTCATCACGCGGGCGCGACGTCGCGCCACCGCAACGACCGAAGGAGCATAGGACGTGGAGCTGCAGTTCAAGGGCATGGTGCCCGAGGAGGGCTCGCCGGTGCACGAGGCCGTCTCGGCCGCGCGCTACTACACCATCCGGGACAACGCCGAACCCTGGTTGTTCGGGTACGGACCCGTGGCCCGGATGAATCCCTACCAGGCCCTGTCCTACGCCTCGTTCGGCGACCACGGGCTGGCGGTCACCCCGGTGACCGATCCCTGGTCCTTCGGCACGCTCGCCCGGCTGCAGGGCCAGAGCCGTGGCGTCATCTACCACCTGCACTGGCTCGCGTTCGTCACCCAGGGCGCCACCAGCGCGAAGGACGCCGCCGTGAGGATCGACCGGTTCCTGGCCGAGGTGCACCGCTTCCGTGAGGCCGGCGGCCGGCTCGTGTGGACCGTGCACAACGTCGTCAACCACGACGCGGCCTTCCTCGAGGAGGAACTGCGCCTGCAGCAGGCCGTCGCCGACGTCGCGGACCTCATCCACGTCATGAGCGAGGACACCCCGCAACTGGTCCAGGAGGTCCTGTCCCTGCCCGCGGACCGGATCGTCTGCGTGCCGCACCCCTCCTACCTGGGCTCCTACGAGGACTACCTGCCGCGGGACCACGCCCGGATCATGCTCGGCATCGAGCCGGACGAGATGGTCTACGCCGTGGTCGGGGCGATCAAGGCCTACAAGGGGATCGAACGGCTGGTGGAGGCCTTCAACCTGCTCCTGGAGCGGTCCGCGCGGCCCCGCCGGCTCATCATCGCCGGCGGCGCGGGATCCGACCGGCAGACCCGTGCACTCGTGAGCCAGCTGCGGATGCATCCCTACGTCCTGGTCCAGGACCGCCGCGTCCCGGGAGACCACGTGCAGCGGTTGCTGCGCGCCGCCGACGTCATGGTCCTGCCGCACGAGCGGGCCCTGAACTCCGGGGGCGCCCTGCTCGGGCCGAGCTTCGACCTGCCACTGGTGGCCGCCCGGGTCGGCGTGCTGCCGTCGCTGCTCTCCGGCGAGTTCACCGAGTTCTTCGACGGCGGCTCCGCCCGGGACGTCGCCGACGCCCTGGAACGGGCCGAGCGGCTGACGACCACCGCTGCCCGGACCGCGGCCCGGGCCTTCGCCGAACGGCACCACTGGCGCGTGGTCTCCCCGCAGCTGGCCCTCGCCATCCGGGAGGGTCTGGGCCTGGACGCCGCACCGCCCGAGGCCGGAACCACCGCCACCGGGGCCGCGCGGGGTGCCGGCCCCGGCATCGCGGGATGAGGCGTCGCGGGGACCTCGTGGCCGCCTACCGGAACCGGCCGGCGGTCGGGCTGGTCGGCTTCTTCGGCTGGGGCAACTACGGCGATGAGCTGTTCCTGCAGCTCTGGCGACGTGTGCTCTCGCCCCACTTCGACGTATCGGTGGCGCACGACGTCCTGGTCCCGCCCTACCTGAGCCGGGACCCGGGCACCGTCGTGGACGCCTACGAGGCGATCGTCATCGGGGGCGGTGACCTGGTGCTGACCGATCGCGTCTCCGAGCTGTACTGGCGCCGGGAATGGCTGCGGAGGCCGGTGTACGTGTGCGGCGTCGGCGTGACCCTGCACGACCGGCTCCGGCGCCAGCCCGTCATCGACGAGATGGCGGAGTTCTTCGGCCATCCCAACGTGCAGTACATCAGCGCCCGGGACGAGGAATCGGCCGCGTGGATCCGTGCCCAGCTGCGGCCGCGCGTGCCGGTCGAGGTCCACCCGGACCTGGTGTTCGGCCTGCCGCTGCCCGAGCCGGACGCCGGCCTGCTGGGCACGGGGGGCCGGCCGACGCTGGGCATCAGCGTACGGCAGGGCAAGTTCGACCAGGACAATGACTATTCCGGGCTCGCACGGCTCGTCGAGGCGGCCCGGGACCACGGTTACGCCATCAGTGTCCTGGAACTGGGCAACGGCAGGCAGCGGCACCGGGACGCCCCGGCCATGGCCCAACTGCCGTTCACCCCGGACTCGGTGGTCTCGGGGCGGACCCCGGACGAGATCTCCGCGGCGATCGGCGCCCTGACGGCCTTCGCGACCATGAAGTTCCACGGCCTGCTGGTGGCCCTGCGCTACGGCATCCCCTCGCTGGCCCTGTCACCGAACACGAAGAATTCCGCCCTGCTGAACTCCATCGGCCGCCCGGACCTGATCGGGGACCTGGACGCCGGACTGGACCTGGCCCCCCGGCTGGGGGGCCTGGAGGCACCCCTGGACACGAGGGTGATCCGGGGCCTGGAGCGGGATGGCACGGCGGCACTGGACGCGCTGGTGCGCCAGATGCGGCTCCAGCTGAACCCGGGGTCCTGGTGGCCGCGCTCATGGTCGGAGGTGCTCCCCGCGCTGGACGAGGTGGTGCCCGCCGCGACCGGCCTGGCACGCCGCCGCATGCGCCTGGCGTGGATCGACCGGGAGAACGAGCGCGCCCGGAGGCGCTAGCGGCGCCGGACGGGAGCCGACGGGTGGTGTGCTGCCGCGGCGCGGCTGCACACCACCCGGCCGACGGGCCCCTGTCCCCGCCGCTGGCGGGTCCGTACGCTCAGACGCCGAACTCGTCGATGCGCTCTCCGACCCCGAGCAGCTGGGCGATGGCGGCCGCGGTCCGCTCGGCGGCCCGTCCGTCGCCGTAGGGGTTCACGGCCTGGGCCATGGTGTCGTACGCCGCGCGGTCGGTCAGCAGCTCGGAGACCTCCGAGACGATCCGCTCCTCGTCGGTGCCGATGAGCTTGACCGTTCCGGCCGTGACCGCCTCGGGGCGCTCGGTGTTCTCGCGCATGACCAGCACCGGCTTGCCCAGGGACGGGGCCTCCTCCTGGACTCCGCCCGAGTCGGTCAGCACGACCTCGGACACGTCCATGAGGTGGGTGAACTCGCCGTAGGCCAGGGGCTCGGTCACCAGGACGTTGTCCAGGCCCTCGAGCGCGGGGAGGACGGCCTCGCGCACCACGGGGTTGCGGTGGGCCGGCAGCACGATGGTCACGTCCTGGAACCGGGCCGCCAGCCGGGCCAGGGCGCGGCCCACCCCGCGCATCGCATCGCCCTGGTTCTCGCGCCGGTGCGTCGTGACCAGCAGCACGCGTCCCGTGCCGGAGGCCACCCGCTCCGCGAGAGCGCCCAGCTCGGGGTCGGTGAACGGGACCTTCTTCTCGACGGTGGTCAGCAGGGCGTCGATGACGGTGTTCCCCGTCACCACGACGTCCTCCTCGGTCACGGCCTCCCGCAGCAGGTTGGCCTTCGACGTGGAGGTCGGGGCCAGGTGCAGGGAGGCGATCTGGGAGGTGATCTTGCGGTTGGCCTCCTCCGGGAACGGGGAGAACAGGTTGCCGCTGCGCAGCCCGGCCTCGGCGTGCACCACGGGGACCCCCAGGTAGAACGCGGCGATCGCACCGGCGGTCGAGGTGGTGGTGTCACCCTGGACCACCACGGCGTCCGGCCGCTGTTCCTGGATGAGGCTGTCGAGACCGGACAGGGTGCGACCCATGATCCCGTTGAGGGTCTGGTTCGGGAGCATGATGTTCAGGTCGGCATCGGGGGTGATGCCGAACAGGTCGTTGACCTGGTCGAGCATCTCGCGGTGCTGGCCGGTCACGGTGGTGAAGCAGTCGAAGCGCTCGTCGGCGTTCAGCGCCCGGACGATGGGGGCCATCTTGATGGCCTCGGGGCGGGTGCCGTAGATCGGCATGATCTTCTTGCGCGTCATCGAATGCTTCCTCGCTGGGTGGTGCTCAGGATGGATACGGTCCGGTCCGATGCTACCGCCGCAACCGTGTACCGCGGGGTTGGACGGCGGCACGCCGTCCGGACGGCGCCGGGCCGGCAGTTCCCATCGGCCCGCCCTGGTCCCCGCCGGCGGTGTCCGGCCAGGTCCGCGGTGACCCGGGTCCACGGCCGTGACCGCCCTATACTGTTCGGCAGTGATGACCGTCCCCAGCCCCCGGCGGCGGCGTCCTGCTTCAGATGAACGGAGAGCACGTGCCGAAGAGCGCCGAACGGGCCGATGCGAAGGTGGCCGTCGCGGCAGGACCCGAACACGTGCAGGTGCGCATGTCAGGCCTGGAGCGAGTGGGGGCCCGGTTGCCCCTGCACCACTACCTCGCCCGGTTGTGGCGGTACCGGGACTTCATCGTCTTCGAGGCGCGCGCCTCCGTGGGCACCCGCAACCGGAACAACCTGCTCGGCAACGTCTGGCTGGTCCTCACCCCCCTGCTCAACGGGCTGACCTACTTCCTGGTCTTCGGCGTGCTCCTGCAGACCAGCCGGGGTGTGGAGAACTACCTGGGCTTCCTCGTCATCGGCGTGTTCATGTTCCAGTTCACCTCGCGGTGCGTGACCCAGGGCGCCAACAGCCTGGTGGCCAACCGGGCCGTGGTCAAGGCGTTCGACTTCCCGCGTGCCGCCATGCCCATCTCGGCGGTGGTCAAGGAACTGTTCGCCTTCCTGCCGGCGCTGGTGATGATGTTCCTGCTCATCCTGGTCCTCCCGGAACAGGAGGAGGTCACCTGGCGGTGGCTGCTGCTGGTGCCGATCCTCTTCCTGCAGGTCCTGATGGGCCTGGGCATCGGCCTGATCCTGGCCCGCTGGGTGTCCCGGGTGCGGGACGTGGCGCAGCTCATCACCTTCGCGATCCGGCTCTGGCTCTACGGCTCCGGAGTGTTCTACTCGGTGGAGCGGTTCGTGAGCGACCCGGACATCCTGGCGATCCTCGAGCTCAACCCCATGCACCAGGTCCTGACGATGACGCGCGAGTCGTTGCTGTACTCCACCACGCCGGGGTGGGACAACTGGCTGATCCTCGGAGGATGGGCGCTGGGACTGGCGGTCGTCGGCACCCTCGTGTTCTGGCGAGCCGACGAGAAGTACGGCAAGGAGGAGACCCGATGACCTCGGCCCCGAAGAAGCGCCTCGAGATGCCCGAGGCCGACGATGACGACGACGAGGACGACCTGCTCGACCCGTCCGGCGACCAGGACACCGCGGCGGCCGCCGAGCGCGCCGTGCCTCCGGCCGTCGACCGCGGCGAGAATCCGGCCCTGGTCCTGGATGGCATCTCGATGACCTTCAAGGTCTCGTCGACCAAGAAGGAACTGCAGGGCAGGCTGCCGTGGCACAAGCGGATCGTGTACGGGGCCGTGCGCCGGGAACCGCGGGTCTCGGTCTACGCCCTGGAGCAGTTCTCGCTCGTGGTGGGCACCGGGGAGTCCCTCGGGGTGGTGGGCCGCAACGGCTCGGGCAAGACCACCCTGAGCCGGATCATCGCCGGCAAGCTGACCCCGACCACCGGACAGGTGTGGGCCCGGAGCACCCCGCAGATGCTCGGGGTGTCCCCTGCCCTGGTGCCCAGCATCTCGGGGCGGCAGAACATCATCCTGGGGTGCCTGGCCATGGGCATGCCGCGGTCCGAGGTGATGGCCCGGTTGCCCGAGATCGAGGAGTCCGCCGGTCTCGGCGATGCCATCCACCTGCCGATGGAGACCTACTCGTCCGGGATGGGGGGGCGGTTGCGGTTCGCGATCGCCACCAGCAAGAACCCGGACATCCTGGTCCTGGACGAGGCGCTGAACACCGGTGACGCCCAGTTCCGAGACCGCTCCAAGGCGCGGATGGAGAAGCTGCGCGAGCAAGCCGGGGCCGTGGTCCTGGTCAGCCACAACGCCAAGCAGATCACGAGTTCCTGCACCCGGGTCCTCTGGCTGGACGCCGGCCGGGTCATCGCGGACGGCGAGACCGAGGAGACGATGTACCACTACCGCAAGTACAACTGGCTGCTGGCCAAGCAGCGCCTCGAGGAGGCCGAGGAGTTCATCATGGGCCTGCGCAGGGACTACCGACCCGTGGAGGTCGTCCGGGTCTGAGACGAGACCCGCACGTTTCCGCTGACCTGGCCGGTGATGCCGACCGGCCCCGTCCACGACCCGAACCGGACCCATGTACCTCAAGACCCTGACCGTCCGCGGCTTCAAGTCCTTCGCCTCGGCCACCACCTTCCACTTCGAACCGGGCGTGACCGCCGTGGTGGGCCCCAACGGCTCGGGCAAGTCGAACGTGGTGGACGCCCTGGCCTGGGTGATGGGGGAGCAGGGCGCGAAGAACCTGCGCGGCGGGAAGATGGAGGACGTCATCTTCGCCGGCACCTCGGGGCGGTCCCCGCTGGGCCGCGCCCAGGTCTCCCTGACCATCGACAACTCCGACGGCGCCCTGCCGATCGAGTACTCCGAGGTCACCATCTCGCGCACCCTGTTCCGCAACGGGGGCTCCGAGTACGCCATCAACGGCTCGTCCTGCCGCCTGCTGGACATCCAGGAACTGCTCTCCGACTCCGGCCTGGGCCGCGAGATGCACGTGATCGTCGGTCAGGGCCAGCTCGACCGGATCCTGCAGGCCAGCCCGGAGGAGCGGCGCGGCTTCATCGAGGAGGCCTCCGGTGTCCTCAAGCACCGGCGGCGCAAGGAACGCAGTGTCCGCAAGCTCGAGTCGATGCGCGGCAACCTCGACCGCGTCCGGGACCTGTCCGAGGAGGTCCGCCGCCAGCTCGGACCGCTGTCGAAGCAGGCCACGACCGCCCGGAAGGCCCAGCGCATCCAGTTCGACGTCCGGGACGCCCGCTCGCGGCTGCTGGCCGACGACGTGCACCGCCAGCAGGCCGAACTGGAACGACTGGGCGCCGGCGACCGGGACCTCGAGGAGGCGGTGTCCCAGGCCGAGGCCGAGGTGACCCTCGCCGAGGAGGCCGCCGCAGCCGTCGCCGCCCGCCAGGCCACGGCGGCCCATGCCTCGACGGCCGCCCGCGAGCACTGGTACCAGCTCTCCACCCTGGCCGAGCGCTACCGTTCCCTGGCCGCAGTGGCCGCCGAGCGCGAACGGTCCCGCCGCACCCCGGCGCCGGCCCCCGCGGGCCCTGACCCGGACACGGCCGAGGACCTGGCCCGCCGCGCCGCCGTCGAGGCCAAGACCGCCGCCGCCGGGGTGGGCCAGGCGCGCCGGGAGCTGGAGGAGGCCAGCCGGGACCGCGACCAGGCCGAGCAGGAGGCCCGTCGCGCCTCCGACGCCTACACGCGGCTGGTGCAGGAGGCCGCCGACCGGCGCCGGGAGGCCGCCGTCGCCGCCGGCCGCGTCGAGGCCCCTCAGGCCACCGAACGGGGCTGGCCGAGACCGAGGCGGCGGCGGCCTCCCTGCGTGCCGAACTCACCGACCAGCAGGACCGGCTGGCCGGCTCGCTCGAGTCCGAGGAGGAACTGGACGCCGCCTACGAGCAGGCCTCCGGCACGGCCGACGAGCTCCGCGACCGCCTGCGCCGCCTCGAGGAGACCCTGGCCGCGGCGGAGTCCGCCCAGGGGGCGGCGATCGCCCGCCGGGACGCCCTGGTGGAGGCGCTCGAGCCCGAGGCGGGCGCAGCCGTGACGGCGCTCGCCGACCTCGCACCGGTCGCGCTCGCCGAGGTCCTGCACGTGGACGGAGGGTGGGAGGCGGCCGTCGCGGCGGCCCTGGGCGGACCGGCGGACCAGCTGGTCCTGCCCGGTCACGGTTCGGCCGCCGACGCCGTCGAGGCCGCGGGCCGGCTGGGCGAGGAGGGGGCCGGTGACGCGAGGTTGCTGTACTCGGGTGAGCCCCGCGGTCACCAGGACCCCGGGAGCACAGCACAGGCCCTGCCCGAGGGGCTCGTGGACGCCCTGGCCGTGGTGACCATGGACGCTCCGGGTGCCGGGACGGGACTGGCCGGCACCGTGCGCACCCTGCTCGCCGGCACGGCGCTGGTGGAGGACCTGGACGCCGCCGTGGCCTGGCTGGACTCCGGGCTCCTACCCGGCCGGCTGCACGGTGCCCCGCTGCGCCTGGCCACGCGGGACGGGCACGTGGTGGGACCCGGCTGGACCGACGCGCGCGGTTCCGGTGCCGGCAGCCGCCTGGAGCGCCAGGCCGCCGCGGACGAAGCCACCCGGGCCGCCGCGGAGGCGGGTCACGAGGTGGAGCGCCTGCGGTTCCGCCGGGCGGGCCTGGACCGGGAGGTCCGGGAGGCCGAGGCCGCCGAGCGGTCCGCGCTGGATGCCTTGAACGCCTCGGACGCCCGCTTCACGGCCGTCACCGAACAGCTGGCGCGGCTCAACGAGCAGCTGGCCGGTGCCCACGAGGGCGCCCGCCGCCAGCGTGCCGAGCTCGCCGGGCTGCAGGACCGGCTG
>ENA-UOUJ01000259-UOUJ01000259.1-activated-sludge-metagenome-genome-assembly--contig:-NODE-259-length-41569-cov-4.977285_pt1 | contig 41569 bp, 34 predicted proteins | sample MGYA00249839_ERZ747224 | MGnify/ENA primary metagenome ERZ747224 (study PRJEB28782, sample SAMN03220277) | activated sludge metagenome | biome: wastewater; feature: sewage sludge; material... | reverse complement strand
TTCGGATAAAGGCACTTCCCTTTTTCAAAGCATACTGCGCACCCACGTAATTTCCCAGCATATTGGCAGCGGCAACCGGTAGAGCGATTGACCATACTATATGACCCTTTACAAAAAAGAAAGAAAGTGCGGATAGATTGGTAACGCAGTTAATCAATTTTGCATTGGCAGAAGCATGAAGAAAGTTGTAGCCAAATAGCACAACGAACGCGAAGATGAGAAAGCTGCCAGTTCCCGGCCCTATCAGCCCGTCGTAAAAACCGATGATTCCGCCAGTGCCCAAAGCATAGAGGTAATATTTGGTTTTTGAAAGCTGCTTTTGGGTGTGATGCAGCCCAAGCTCTTTTTTAAAAAGTGTGTAAAGCAATACGAGTACAAGGGCGGTAATGATAAAAGGCATGAACTGCTCTTTGCGAATATAACTCACACACATTGCGCCACCTAACGAACCCACTAACGCAGCAGCAATACAAACCGACAAATGCTTCCAGTCAATTTTTACTTTTCGCAGGTAACGAACAGTGGCAACAGTAGTTCCGAAAAAAGAAGCGGTTTTGTTGGAAGCAAGAGTTTGCACCAGACTTAGTTGCGGCATTAGAAGAAAAAATGCAGGAAGTTGGATAAGCCCACCGCCGCCTACCATGGCATCAATAAAGCCAGCGAGGAAAGCGAACAGGCACAGCACTTCCAGCATAGAAAGAATTATTTACCCTTGAATTCCGGCTTTCTTTTTTCGAGAAAAGCATTTACACCTTCTTTGAAGTCGAACGTAGCGCCGGCTTCTACCTGCACTTTCTTTTCGCGCTCCAGTTGTTGTGGCAAAGAGTTGTTGTAAGATTCATTCAGTAATCGCTTGGTAAGACCAATTCCCTTCGTTGGCATCTGCGCAAGTTGCATTGCCAGCTTTTTGCTTTCTGTTTCGAATGCTTCATCGGCAAAAGTTTTGAAGATCATTCCCATCGCAACAGCATCTTGTGCGTTTACCTTATCTGCTGTCATCATTAGCGCTGCGGCTCGTTGCATACCTATTAATCTGGGAAGAAAGTAAGTGCCGCCACTGTCGGGTATTAAACCAATTTTACTAAAAGCCTGAATGAAGGATGCGCTTTCATTGGCAACAACAATATCGCAGGCAAGTGCAATGTTGGCTCCCGCACCGGCAGCTACACCATTCACAGCTGCAACGATTGGCTTTTCAATTTTGCGTAATCGAAGTATGATTGGATTGTAATGTTCCTCCACAATCTTTTCCATTTCAGGTCCATCGGGGTCGGTTGCTTCTGCAAGATCTTGTCCCGCGCAAAAAGCTTTTCCAATTCCTGTAATAAAGATGCAACGAACGTTTTCATCCTTTTCACAGACGTCAAGATGTTGTTGTAATGCAAGTGCCATTTCACGGTTGAAACTGTTGAACTTTTCCGGACGGTTAAGTGTGAGGTAGGCAACGTTGTTTTCTATCTCAAAAAGGACTGTGCTCATTGACTGATGTTTATTGTGGCAAATGTAACGGTCGCCTTTGAAAATCGAAATCTTCTACTTTCCTGCAACCTTCACCCTTATCCCCTCACTATGGCTCGAAAACTCCGGTGCGTACATACATTGTATAGTTGCAATGCCGTTCGAGAAATCACCGGTTTGCTGTACGAAAACAGGATACTCAAACACATACTTTCCTTTGCGTAAGTAGTCAAAGAAGAAGTTCGTAGAAACGTCTTTGGTGCTTTGGTAATAACCGAGTCCGCCCTGCCATTTATAACTGCTGATTATATTTACCGGTTCAAATGCGGAAGCGCGCATGTCTTTGAGATGCACATACTCCATGTCGCGGTCAACAATGATCTCAATGCGGGAAATCACTTTATCGCCAACCTTTAAAGGATTGTTTTCCGTAATTGGAACAAGCTCCAAACCTCTTGCTGTATTGCGTTCTATGAATAGTTGCTTCTTTATTTCAAGCGGTGTTTTTGCAGAGGCAATTTTATCTAAGTTCTCGAAGTATTGCCAGTAAACTGCACCCCAGCTTGGTAATGTTGAGTTTTGAGTTTTGAGTTTTGAATCGTCCTGATTGTCTGAAACAGTTAGTACAATATTTCCGTGTTCTGGTTTTATTTCATTTCCCGCATACCGCACTTTAAAATATCCGCTTCCGGCTTCATTTTTTTGCTCTTCACTTCTGATGGCTTTATCACCTAATTGTATCACTACTTTCGGTTCATTAGTCAGCCAATCTGTTCCGCTTAACAACAAAGCATAACAAGCATCAGCAGTAGCCTTCGTCGTCTCCCAGCTATTCGTTTGCTTGTTTTTCAACAGCCAGATCTTCATCGCATCTACAGAAGCATTGTCGTTAGCCACTTCTTTAAAAGTTTCTATCAGCAAAGCTTGCGCTTCGATCGGGGCATCGTACCACCAGTAGCTATAACCGCGCTGCATCCAATACATACCCATCTCTTCTTTGCGGATGGCAGTTTCTTTAAGCGACTGAATAATGGATTTGGGTGTTTCTTTATCGTTTGCGCGATGCAAGGCAATAGCGATCATTCCTTTCATGTATGGATTGAATTTCGCCCAATGCTTTGCCGCTTGTGATTTGTAATAGTTGTAAGCGGTTTTATTTGCTGCTTCTATTGGTTGAGAAAAAAAGCTACGCATGTACAAGTATTGCACTTCGGTGTAGCCAATGTTTTGTGCATCCAGCTTCGCTTTACTGCGAACGAGTAAATCATAGCTTTCCTTCGTTTCCCTGTCGAGATAAGGCAGCGCTCTTGCAAGAAGCTGTTGCGTAATTCCTTTACTGTCCTTTACGCCTAGGTGCTTCAGCCGACCAAGACCTGTAATTATATACTGGGTAATGAAACGATCCGGTCTCATGCCTTTAAACCATGGAAAACCACCCTCCGGTAACTGCATGTCTTTTAATTTACGCATGGTTGCATCCAGGTCTTTTGAAAGTTTATAGGTATCGAACAATTGACCGAGACGTTTACGTTGTTCACTTTCTGTTTTGGCTTCCATTACCCAAGGTGTTTCTTCGAGCAAAGCAGATTTTAGTTCCTGATTTTTTTCAAGCGGTGAAGAAAAACTTGAAAACATTGCTTCCTCTTTCCACTTGTCGAAGATTGCTTTGATCTTCGGTGATTGCTGAACGATATGTGCAGCAAGAGCTGTGGCATAATAACGATTGAACACCTGCTCGGCACATTCGTAAGGATATTCCATAAGGTAAGGCAAAGATTGCACGGCATACCAGGCAGGATTTCCCGTGTACTCAACGGTCAATGCATTATGTACCAGGGTTTTGCTGGAGTTTGAATATTTTAGTTTGTCGAAAGAAAAGTTCTTAGTTCCATTGCCATTGATCCATAAAGGCAGCGTTTCTGTTACGAGCATTCTATTGGTGATGACAGGAACTACGTTCTCTTCGCCATCAGTAAAATCTCCCGACCGTGCAAGTATGCGAATCACCACAGGCTCATACATGCTTTCAGGCACATGTAATTTCCAGCTTGCTGTAGTGCTTTGTCCTTTTGCTACAGAGAAGCTTTGATCTTTTTGCTGCAAGCGGAAGGGCAGATGAACGGGTTGCATAGTAGTAGCATTAAGTAATTCGATAGTTGCTGTTCCGTTCAGGTCTTTATCGCTTAGGTTACTGATCTTACTACTGATAACGATCTCATCTCCTTGTCTTAAAAACCGTGGAAGGTTCGGCATCACCATCAAATCTTTTTGTGTCTTTACACTTCCCTTTAGCATACCCCGACTCATGTCTTTGGTATGAGTAAAAGCCATGAGCTTCCATTCTGTGAGCGCTTCAGGGATGGTGAATTCTATGCGGATGTTTCCTTCATTATCTGTTTTTAAATGCGGAAAGAAGAAGGCGGTTTCTTGAAGGTTTTTGCGAACAGGAAAGTCTTTTTGAGGACTATTAGAATTAGCTTTTGCTTCTTCAGCTCTTTCTAAAGACGGAGGTGTGAATTTTACATTTGCTGCTGCAACTTCATCTTGTGATTGCGAAGCGGTTGCCACTCCTCGCGCAACTTTATATGAGACTCTTGCATCCTTTGCTTCCACTTGTAACTGAATACCATCAATGCCAAACCTTTGCCCGTCAGGGCTAAGAAGTTGATCATAACGTTTTTCAGTGTGCGCTAAAGGTTTTGTTTTATAGAAAGCCATCTGCCTACTATCACTCTGCCCAAAACCCAATCCATTCCAATTGCTATTTGCATACAATGAAGGAAATAAGCCATATACATTCCATTCATGCGGACGGAAAGCGTCGAGTGATGCATCATATAAAGTCGCTACCATTTCTGCAGCGAGTTTTTCTTTCTTGTTGCCGCGTACTACCATCGTCCATGTTTCTTTTGCGCCAGGCAATAGCTTATCGCGGTGTGTTTCCCAGCTAATGTTCAGGTCTTTGTTGCTCCACGGCACATTGATGACTGCTTGCTGTTGATAAACACGGTTTTCCTTTACAGTAATGTAATTCACCAACACTCCGCCTCTGTCAGTTTCTGTAATGGAAGCCTCTCCCCGGCCCTCTCCGGGGGAGAGGGTGACGTGTTTGGTGGTGCTTGAATTTGTTCGTGTTATCTGTTGGATGGTGTGTAATTGTTCATAACCGGTAATTGCAAACCAGGTTGCTTTTTCGCCAGGCTCTTTTTGTTGCGATTGAGGTAATACAACCAGCGCTTCATTAGTCTTTCCTTCATTGCGTTCGCTCCATACCTGCACATATTTTTTCTCTGTCAGTTTTTTGCCGCTTTTATCCGTTGCGGTTACTTCAATTACATACCAGCCATTCTCGTTCCATGTTTTTGATGGCACTATTACCAATCCTTCTTTTGTTGTTTTGATACTGCGCTCCAAAGTGGTGCGTTCAATATTCCATTTCAGATGGTTGTCCTCATCGCGATACACATCATTCGGAAAATAGCTTTTAAACGAAAGGCTGTCCATGATAAACTGATCGGGCGTTTGCCACAATCTTTTTCTCAAAACAGTTAGTGGTTGCTTCAGTTTTGAAATTTTCACTTGCAAATCAGTTGCTACAAACTGATCGTTCAGGTTTACAGAAGTGATGCTTATAGAATCAAGGTCTTCAGGTCTTGCTTTGTCGGGAATGTTGATAGCAAGCTGCAAGGAAGTATAGCCTACGCTCACCATCGAATTGCTGCTTCTTGTTTCGCCGTTTATATCAGTTACATCAGCAGAAACAGTGTAAGTGAACACAGGCAAAGATTGCGGATCAACTGCAGGATCGGGGAGTGCGTTGAAATCAATTTTGAAACTTCCGTTTTGGTCTGTTGTCGTAACACCATTGACAATTTCCATTTGTGGCGAGCGCGGGAAACCCCAGCGATAAGCATACCACCAGTAAGGGAAACGTGCGTTGCGCACCACGCGATATTTTACTGTTGCATTGTCAATATTATTGCCTGCATACGCAACTGCTTTTCCTGAAACAGTAATTGTTTCATTCAACGCATACGCCTTCTTCAGTGTATCGAACGAAACAGAAAACTTTGGTCGCTTGTATTCTTCCACGGAAAAATCTGCACCGCCGTTTTCATTTGCGATACGCATATTGCCAGTAAGCAAACCTTGAGGCGCTGTGAAGCTGCCGGAGAAAGAACCGAATTCATTTGTTGTAAAAGTTTTGCTTTCTACTTTCTGACCGTTTACATCGTAAAGAACCACAGTTGTTGTTTGGTTAGCTATCACATTGTTCTTTCTTCCACCATTTTCTTTTCGCAGCATAATGCCTTTGAAAAAAATCGTTTGTCCGGGACGATAGATGGAACGGTCGGTGAAGAAGAATGTTTGCTTTTCCGGTTTGCTTTCCTGCTGATGATTGTAGCCCGAAAAATAACCCGCAAGCATCACAGTGTCTTTGCCATGGCGAATACGAATAGCATTGTTGTTGTCATTGTTTTTATCGTAAATGAACTTCCCGTTTTCGTCTGTAGTAAGGGTGCTTGTTTTTACCAGGTCATATCCACGAATGTTGTCGTTGTAACGCTGGCGGTAAAAATCAACATTGGCGTTTTTTATTGGATCACCCGTTTTTCTGTCGAGTGCAAAGCCTTGTCCGTTGCCGCTTATAGCGCTGAGCCGTGAAACCTGAAATACCGCATAGCTCAGTATGTTGTCTTCTTTTTCAAAATTTTCTTTGCTGCTAATGATAAGTGCATAAGCGCCGTTTTTCAATGCATCAATCTTCACTTCGGCGCTGTGGCGTTCATAATCTTCGGTTGCAGGAAGGTTCACATTCCATTCCTTCAATGCGCGAAATGCAAGTATTTCTTTGTTCAGGTTTTGCGTATAGCCATAATGACTCCCGATGTATTTGTTCTGCGCATTGTTGAGCTTTACAAGTCTTATCCAAACCTTCGGCACATTGCGGTAAGAGATCAATATTTTTGAGGCTTCATCAGGCAATACGACTTCTTCAATTGTTACGTTCAAATCCTTTGATAGAATTTGCTGCAACAACTGCTTTGCAAGAATACCGCCTTCGCTTTCTGGGAATTTCGCAATGATTTTTTCCAGCCGCTCTTTTATTGCAGGATAATTCTGTGGGTTTCTTTCCATGTCGCCGAAAGACTGATCGAAATCCATCCTTGTGCGCTCTGTCGTCATCATCAATTGCGCTATGCGAAATGAGGCAAGTGCAGATAAAGAATTGTCGCTGTGTTGTTGTTCTATTCTTTCCAACGCCTGCTTGTACAATTCTTTTTTATCAGGATGAACCGAGTTATTGTACGCGAATTGCAAACGGTGCATGTCTGCATCAATGAAGGCATCTTTATTCCCATCATCACTATGCAAGGAAAGAATACGCTGATACAATTTCAATGCTTGCCATTGCAGCGATGTTGAATCTTGCGTTTTGAAATTCGCAGTGATGAATTCATTTGTGGCACCAAAAGCTTTCGCATCATTCATCACAAAAGCAAACGCAGGTTTTGTGATGTCCTTCTCATTGTTTTCAAAATATTCCAGCGCACGAAAAGCAAGGAGATCGAAAAGTGTAGGACGAAGATTTCTCGTGTTCACACCTTTGATAAGAATAGGATCGTATTGCTCAATTTTTATTTGCTCCAATTCTTTAGAACGAGACAATGAAGCGAGATATAATGATGATGCTTTTTCAAAAAACCTATTTGCATCCCATTGTTCAAAATCCTCGATACCTGTGTTAGCACTCACTTTTGTGCGATCTAAAATCTTCCAGCGGTACTGCTGATAATAATTCCAATAAAGCTGCGCAGCGATGCTTTGCCAGATGGCATTGTTGGGAAACGATGCAGTTGTAGCATTTTGCTCCGCCTTCTTTATCGCATCTTGAAACGCTTCTTCATTTCTTTGGAAGTCTGCACTCATCAGATAGAGTTGCGCTTTCACCATTTGCACCTGCTCGTTTTTTTTACTTGCCCGATCATAAATGGATTGAGCAATTTTTGCTGCGCTTTCGGGAAAGCCATTTTGCAGCAGCGAATCGGCGCGTTTCCATTCTTTAGAATAAGGCTCATTTTCGGGCTGAGCTAAAAGAAAAAAAGGAGCAAGAAGAAATACGAATAACAGAAGATGTCGTGTCATAGAACTTTGTCTGTATAAACAAAGATAAGGATGCAAGTTCGCGCACCTTTCCATAACGGGAGGGTTGTTAAAATAGGAGACTACGTTTTAACACGGAGAAAAATATACGGGTTTTGGGGTATTGCAACTCTTCCATTATTGCCAAACATTTGCATTTAAAATTCATCCTTTATGAAAAAACTATTGAACTACGCTATTTTAAGCGTAATGGTATTGGGTACTGCTATGACCTCTTGTAAGAAAGATAGCAATAACGGTGGAGGTAGTGTAAGTGCTGGCAGTTTAACTCCAGGACAATCTATCGTTAAGGCGAATATCAGTGGCGCACATTCCACCAGTTATGAGTCCACAACAATTATGAGTCAAGCTACCAAAGCGGGAAATCTGATTATGCTTACTTCGGTTAAACAACCTGCATTGCCAGACCTGACGGTTGATCAATTCATAATTTATTTGCCTGCAGATATTCAAACAGGTACTTTTAAAACTACCGACATTACAGCAGCAGGGGGTGGAATTTTTACATTTGCTCATACCGCAAGTGCAGGTGGAACAGCTAAAGGCTGGCAGGCAGATCCAGATGGAGAAACTGTTTTCAACTTCACTATCACTAAAGCAACAGCTACAGAAATTGAAGGAACATTTACAGGTGAAATGAGCAACGATAACGACAATACTAAAGTGAGTGCAACAGGCAGTTTTGCAGGAAAATTCCAATAAACTTTTTCCTAAAAGAATGACCCTCGCATCGCTGTGAGGGCCATTCTTTTTAAGCGAAAATTCAAGAACTATTTTCTTTGTCCCGTCCAAATGCCGCCTATACCAACAGAGTCTGCAACCCAGGTACCCGATACAGTATTACTACTAATTTGCCCCGTAAAATTGACTGAGTAACTAAGCAAGTTGAAAGAAGCAGAAATAGCACCAGCGTCTGTGACTGTACCCGTAACATTGAATGAGAACGTAGGAGCGAGTGAAGAAGATGCTGTCCCCGTAAAAATTCCTTCCGACGAAATATCTCCTTTCCAGGTTCCATTATCTACTCCTGAATAAGTGCCTTCCCACTGTCCCTGATGCGGAAATCCGTTGTCTTTTTTCTTGCAGGCAAAAAATGTAACCGTGCATAATAAAATGGTAAGTAAATATCTCATAAAGTCTGTGTTTGAGATAAAAATAGATAACCTATTTCTCAAATTGTCTTTTCCTGAGACTTTTCTGCTTGTTCCCGCTTCCAATATTTTTCCATTACAAAAGTGCCGAACGGAATTATTGAAGCGATCATGGCAATTGCAAGCCATTTGAATTTCATTTTGTATTCTTCCATCACCCAGACGGCCAAGCCACCAAAAGCCACGAAGAGCGCACCATGTGCGCCTCCCACAATACTTACCGCTTTGGGCATATCTGCGAAGTATTTCAGGGGCATTGCAACGAACAACAAAACAAGATAGGAAATGCCTTCCCAGAAGGCTACTCTTCTAAACCAGGTAAATGAATTCATAAGCTACTTGACAAGAATATAATTTTCAATGTCCTTTTTGGTGATTTTTTTGTCGGACAAAATGATGAGCCGCTCAATAACGTTGCGAAGTTCGCGGATATTCCCAGTCCAGTTATAATCCTGCAAAGATTTAACAGCGTCTTTTTCAATCTCTTTTGGTGTTTGTTTGTATTCTTCGCTGATGTCTTTAAGAAAATGGGCAATGAGGGACGGAATATCATCTCTGCGCTCATCTAAAGAAGGAACATGAATGAGAATAACGCCAAGACGGTGATACAAATCGAGGCGGAATTTTTTTGCCTCCACTTCTTCCATCAGGTTTTTATTAGTAGCGGCTATCACACGCACGTCCACTTTTATTTCTTTCTCGCCACCTACGCGAGTAATTTTTCCTTCCTGCAATGCACGTAAAACTTTTGCCTGTGCATCGAGGCTCATATCGCCTATCTCATCCATGAAGAGTGTCCCTCCACTTGCCTGCTCAAATTTTCCAATGCGCTGTTTAATGGCGGAGGTGAAAGAACCTTTTTCATGTCCAAACAATTCACTTTCTATTAGCTCGGAAGGAATTGCTGCACAGTTCACTTCTATCAAAGGTGCGTTGCTGCGATTACTCAGTTCATGTATTCGCCTTGCTACAAGTTCTTTTCCTGCGCCGTTGTCGCCCGTTATCAAAACTCTTGCTTCAGTGGGTGCAACCTTTTCAATCGTTTCTTTGATCTTCACCATTGGTGCTGAATCACCGATCATTTCACTGGCTTTCGAAATTCTTTTACGCAGTTGCTTGGTCTCAGCCACCAGCAATTTTTTGTCCATGGCATTGCGAACGGTAATGAGCAAACGGTTAAGATCAGGTGGCTTTGAGATATAATCGTAAGCACCTTTTTTCACTGCGTCAACAGCGGTTTCTATGGTTCCGTGCCCGGAGATAACTATGAAGGGAATGTCGGGCTTCAGTTCTTGTGCTTTCTGCAGCACTTCAATGCCATCCATCTTTGGCATTTTGATGTCGCAGATAATGCAGTCGTAAGTGTTGTCTTCAATTTTTTTCACACCTTCTGCACCATCGGCGGCTTCATCCACTTTAAATCCCTCGAATGTGAGTATTTCATTTAGCGCCTTGCGGATCGCTTTTTCATCGTCAATTACGAGTATTGTTTGTGCCATGCGTTAAAAATTCAAAAGTGAAAATTCAAAAAAACTTGTGATCAATTACTTTAGCGCGTCTTTACTATACTTTACCGTCTTCTTCAGTTTTCCATTCTCATCATATTCTTTCCAAGCACCTTCTTTTTGTCCACTTGCATATTTTCCTTCAGCCTTAATATTTCCATTCTCATAAAATTCTTTCCAGAGGCCTGTCTGTTGGTTGTTTTTGTATAGACCGTAATCGCTCACTTTCCCATTTTTATGATAGGCTGCTACTTCGCCTTCAATTTCGCCAAGCTTGTAAGTGTATTCTGCAGCTTTCTCTCCACTATCGTAATACCATATCGTTTTGCCATCGCGCCGATCCATGTTGTAGTTGGCTTCTTCCTGCGGTTTGCCATTGGGATAGCGCTTGTTGAAATGTCCGTGCTTCTTTCCTTCTGAGTAATAAATTTCCTCTGTCAAAAAACTGTTGCCCGTCTGGTACACTCGTTTTGGGCCTTCGAGCAAATCATCTTTATAGTGCTCCACTAACTCGGTACCACCTTGTTGATTTACCAAAAAATGAACGCCATCCCGCTTTCCGTTTTTGTAATTCGCAATCTCCTGTGGATAGCCATTGTCCCAATAACTTGTCCATGTGCCTTGCTTTACGTTGTTATGATTGTACCCCTCTGCAATTACATTGTTTCCTTTTTTTACCTGAAGAAATTCCCATCCATCGCGGTCTTTTCTACGAAGTGTATCCAACGGTTGGGCAGTTATTGCTTCACTTAAAAAGCATGAAATGAGTGACGCAAAAAGCAACTGTTTCAATAACATTGACGGAGATTTTTGTGGTCGCCAATTTATAGCATTTGAAAACAACAACAGATATTGAGAAACATTTTTAGCAAATCAATAGAACAAATATCCATGCGCGGCTTATCGTCCTAACTTGCATTCAAATTTCATTTTATGGCGAAGACTGTTTTGCACCCCGCAGATTCGAGAGGTCATCTTGACCATGGCTGGCTCGACACTTACCACAGTTTTTCTTTCGGAAGTTGGCACAATCCTGAACGGGTGCATTTTGGTGAATTGCGTGTATTGAATGACGATTATGTAAAGGGTGGATTTGGATTTGGAAAACATCCGCACGATAACATGGAGATCATCACTGTAGTTTTGAAAGGAGCATTAGAACATCAGGATAGCATGGGGCATACCGAAGCCATTCATGTAAATGAAGTGCAGGTAATGAGTGCCGGCAGCGGTATTACCCATAGCGAGTATAACCACAACAAAGACGAAGATGTAAATCTGATTCAGATATGGATATTTCCGAAGGAAAGAAATGTTGCGCCACGGTACGAACAAAGAGTCTTTGACGCAAACGAACGGGTCAACAGGTTGCAAATGCTTGTGTCGCCCATTGATAGAAATGACGACGGACTAAAAATTCATCAGGATGCATGGATTTACCGAACGCAGTTGGAAAAGGGAAAAAGTATAAATATGGAACTTAGTGGATCGCAGCACGGAGTCTATGCTTTTGTGATTGAAGGAAGTATTTCCTTGAACGGAACTCAACTGGAAAAACGCGACGCAATGGGCATCTCGGATGTGACCCATATAGACCTGAGTGCAAATGAAAATGCCGATATCTTGCTTTTAGAAGTACCAATGTATGCGTGATTTATTATCTTTCTGAATTTATGAAAGACATTACGAAGCATTACAGCAATGGCGACATCACAGTTGTGTGGAAGCCCGGACAATGTGCGCACTCTGCATTGTGCTGGAAAGGATTGACCAATGTTTTCAATCCAAAACACCGCCCGTGGATAAAAATGAACGGCGCATGGACCGCAGAAATTATTGCACAGGTAGAACAATGCCCGTCTGGAGCGTTGAGCTATTTCAGAAACGCTGCTACCGAAAATGTATTCGATCTTACTTCAAAGGTTGAAACAAAGGTAGAAGTGACCAGCAATGGTCCGCTAATAATACATGGGGGCATCACGGTAAAACACAAAGATGGCAGCGAAACCCAACACAATAGTGTCATAGCAATTTGTCGTTGCGGTGCATCGGGTAATAAGCCCTATTGCGATGGATCGCATGTCAGGATTAATTTTAAGGATGAATAATTGAACTATCTGCAAACCATAGCGCGGCTGGAAAAAAGATTACTGCAACCACTCCCCGGTTTCAGGGCGCACCAGCGAATGCTTGCACGAGTAAAGGAAATGCCACAGCAAATACCTGATTCTGCAAGATCAAGTGCAGTTTTGAGTTTGTTATTTCCGCACCAAGATGAGTTGCATGTGTTACTCATTCAACGAACAGAAGACGGCCACGCGCATAGTGGGCAAATAAGTTTTCCCGGCGGCAGGCAAGACCCCACCGATGCCGACCTGCGAGCGACAGCATTGAGAGAAGCAAATGAAGAAGTGGGCATTATGTCTTCCGATGTGGAGATACTCGGCTCGCTGACGCAATTGTATATTCCGGTGAGCAACTTTCTTGTATATCCTTTCGTTGCTTTTGCTGAAAGAAAACCTGAATACAATTTGTGTAAAACAGAAGTAGATCGGGTGATAGAAGTGCCATTGAAAGAAATTTTATCGGACGAACGAAAAACGATAGCGCGTGTTACTTCTCCGGCTGACAAAAATTTTGTGCGGAATGTAAATGCTTACCAACTACAAGATGGCTCCATCATTTGGGGCGCTACAGCGATGATACTTTCGGAACTGGAAGTGGTGTTGGCCGAGTTCGCCAGATAGTTTCGCACAAGAAGAAAAGCATAACCTCCATAGTTTTATTTCACACAGGGTACACAGAGAAAAAGAGACACAAAGAAATCATCTTGGTAATCCCTTAATCTTTCTAATCCCGGTTCAGAGAGTTTTTGCTCGCAAAGGGGCGGAGACGCAAAGGTCTTAATTTAAGTATCGTTTACTAACCCTCTTCCTTTTTAGGCACCGTTCTAAACACTACATCCCAAAGCACAGAACTTACACCAAAACCTTTGTCTTCGGTTTTGTAATGATGTAAATGGTGGTTGCGCCAAAGTGCCTTTAAAATTTTGGGCGGGGCAAATGCATGGATGGCGTAGTGCATAGAGCCATACATAATGTAACCAAACAGAAAACCAGGAAAGAACGCAAGTGCAAACCATCCCATCAAACCATACATTCCGAGAAAAATAAAAGAAGCAATAATAAGGCTTGGCACAGGCGGCATAAATAGGCGTTCTTTATCGCGGGGATATTCATGATGTACGCCGTGCATTGTGTAAATGAATTTTTGCGCACGCGGACTTTCAGCTACAAAATGAAAAAGATACCGGTGCATCACATACTCAAACAAACTCCAGAAAAGCGCACCGCCAATAAAAAGTAAAATTTCGGAAGAAATCGTCAGGCTTTTGTAGGCCGTGCCATAATAAAGCATTAGCGCAATGATGGGAAAGTAAATACTATAGATCACAATGGGATGAGTTTTGGTCATCATCTCCATGTAGTCGCTCTTAAATAATCGTGCTTGTCCTTTATTTTTTATCTTCTCGAAGTGCATAGGCTGGTAAAACGGTAAATCAAAAATAGCGAAGCTTTTTCTTTTCTTACTTTAAGCTTTCACGACTCTGGCTCATCTTCCAGCCATTCAGTGTCAATCTTTTTTTGTTTTGCTCTATCTATCCATAAAAGTAATGCCGGCTGTAGCGTAAGGTTTGTAATCATTGCCAGGAAAAGCGTAAGTGAAGTGAGGTAGCCGAGCGATTTTGTGCCGTCGAACTCGGAAAGTGCAAATACGCCAAAGCCAGCAATAAGAATAAGCGAAGTGTAAATGATGCTCAGCCCTGTATCGTGTATGGTTCGTTTTACGGTAGCAGCTATGTTGTCGTCATGTCTTGCTAACTCTTGCTTAAAGTTTACCAGAAACCGGATGGTGACATCTATGGTGATGCCGAGCGCCACACTAAATACGAGTACAGTGGAAGGTTTGATAGGAATACCTACCCACCCCATAATTCCTGCGGTAATAAGCAAAGGAACAATATTGATAACCACTGAAATGAGCAGGATTCTCCAGGAGCGGAACAGAAAGATCATGCACCCGAAGATCATTATGAATGCGAGTATCAGGCTTTCTCTCAGGCTATTGATAATGAATTTACTTCCTTCTAAAAAAACAACACTTGTACCTGTAAAGGTGACATTGTAACGCGATGAATCGAAAAGCTCGAGTGTTTTAGGGCGAATGCTGTCGAGCAATACAGGAAGCCGTTTACTGCCCACATCGGCCATGCTTACGCTGATGCGTGTTTTTTGTTTGGTGCTGTCCATAAAGGCGGCAATCAACTGATTGAACATACTATTCTTACCACCGTTGGAGCGCAAATAGGGTTGAATAAAAGCGGCATCAAAAACATTGGGTACGGTGTAGCTCGAACTGTCGCCATCGTAGTAAGCCTGTCTTGCAAACTTTACACCCTCTGCAATAGATAATGAATGTCCTATTTCCGGGAATTGCTTCAGATACTCCGAAAGCTGATCCATTTTTTCAAGCACAGGAAGGGAAACAGCGCCGTTTTTTCTTCTGGTATCAATTACAATTTCCAAAGGCATCACTCCCCGGAAATTCTTTTCAAAAAACTTCAAATCCTGATAGACCACATCATCTTTTGGAAGATCGTCAACAATGTAGCCCACACTATTGAGCCGTAAAATGCCGACTAAGGAAACAATACAAATAATGATAGTAAATCCGTAAATCCACGGGCGATGCTCAAATACCCAGTTGGTGATTGTGGTAAGTAAATTGTTCATCCACTTACTATCAAGGTAACTTGTGTGGCGACCTTTTGGAGGTGGTAGAAAGCTAAACAATGCCGGAATAAAAATGAGCGAAATGACGAAGATGGCCATAATGTTTATTCCCGCTACAAGACCAAACTCCTTCAATATTTCGCTCTTCGTAAAAAAGAAAACACCAAAACCAATTGCGGCCGTAAGGTTGGTAAACAACGTTACTATACCCATCCTGTCCACCATGCGCAAAAGCGCCTTCATTTTGTTGCCGTGCTTATTATACTCAGCGTGGTATTTATTTAAAAGATAAACGCAATTGGGTATTCCTATTACCACAATTAGTGGTGGAATAAGTGCGGTTAAAAGCGTGATTTTATAGCCCAGCAAATCTATAGTGCCCAGCGACCAGATAACCCCGACAGCCACTACCAGCATTGATGCAACCACAGCCATGAATGACCGGAAAAAAAGAGCAAGAATTATAGCCGTTAGCACAAACGACAGTATGAGAAACAGCCTCATCTCACTTTCTACCTGCGTAGCCATCATGGTCCGTATTAGCGGCAGACCGGAGTAGTGAAACTGAGCATCATGTTTTTTCGTAAAAGAGTTACTGAGGGCTACGATATGATTTACTACATCCGTCCGGTTTTTAGAATTGAGCACATGCTTGTCAATTCGTATTGCCATCAGGTAGGCATCAGTTTGTTCATTATAAAGAAAGCCTTTATAAAAAGGAAGATTGTAAAAAACCTTGCGGATGCTATCAGTATTTTCCAGAAAGGATTCTGGCATTAGCTTCATGGCGCGAAGCTGTCCGGTAGCGGTATCTTTTACCAGATTAATAGCACCGGGAACGCTCAGCACATTTTCTACAGCGTCCACTTTCTCCAGCTTTTTCACAAGCTGTGCATAGTCGTTAAAAAAAGAACGCTCGAAAAACCTGGGGGTTTGCACACCTATCACCATCAGGTTGCCGTCTTCGCCAAATTGTTTTCTAAATTCCTGATAAGCTATATACTTCGGATTGTCGGTGGGTACGGCGCGGGAAAATTCGTAGCTCAGTTGTACCCGCGAAGCGAAATAGCCAAAAGCCACCGTGGCTGCCAGCAAAAATACCAACAGCGCTATGCGAAATTTAATTATGAAGGCGGCTATGCCATGCCACATGTGCAAAATAAGTTGGGCGCAAAAGTAGGTGCTTTATTGTAAAAGTGTGAGGAGGCTTCATTCTGTCCACAATGCACAGATGAATTGAGTAACGAAGCCTTCGCCAAAGCAAGAGCAGTAAGAGTACCACCATGCAATTATAGAAGGAGGAATTGATCGGCATCTTTTAGAAAAGGCAATTCACTTCTTATCTTTTGAAGGGATTCTTTTTGAAGGGTAATGGTATGGGTAACTACTTCATTGGTGTTTTGCCATAGCATCTCTCCGAGTGCATCGAACACGCTGCTATCGCCACTGTATTTTATGTCTTTTCCGTCGGTGCCTACACGGTTTACGCCTACTACATAAGCCTGGTTTTCTATGGCGCGGGCTTGCAATAATGTTTTCCATGCAAGGCTCCGACGCTGTGGCCAGTTGGCTACATAAAGCAAAACATCGTAAGCCTCTTTCCGGCTCTCGCCAATAGCATTTGATTTCCCATACATCTGAGAGTGAGAGTCTGCTTCATAAAAATCTTCTTTCGCATTAGGAACTCCCTCTCTTTCGGAGGGGGCAAGTGTGAGGCTATTCCGCGACCAAACAGGAAATCTTAGATCGTAGCAGATCAACGGACAAATCTTCCAACCTTTTACACTTACTATTAGCTTCCTTTCTCCGGCGGTGTAGTGTTCGTCTTCATGCGCATAAGCAAACAAATGCCTTTTATCATACACCCCATATTTCCCATCGGGCTGCATCCACAGCAGTCTGTTGTAAAATTTTCCATCCTCTTCAATAATCAAACTGCCGGTAATGATGCAACGGTATTTTGATGCAATATTTTTCATCCATTTTACGGAGACACCATCCATCGTTTCTGCAAGATGCTTAGGGCGCATACTAAAGCCAGTGGTAAACATTTCGGGAAGCACTACCACCTCGCGCTTGTCTTTTATTGCTGCAATGAATGATTCAAGTTGTTTTAGGTTTGCCTCTTTATCCTCCCAAACAAGGTCGGGCTGAATGATGGTGATATTGAGTTGGTCTGCTGGCATAAATTTGATATTAGGTCTCTATTGAATACTTTTGAAATCCACAAATCTTCGCGACATGAATAAATTACTCCTTCTGCTGGCAATGTCTGTTTCTGTTTCTACCACTGCACAAAATAATAGTCTTTCGGGTAATTGGCGTGAGGTGCGCCGTACAGATACCCGCGGTGGCAATATGAATTTTCAGGATACCATAAAACTGAATTTTCTTACCGGAAATGAATATACCTGGATGAAGAAAGGAGGATTTATTTATCGGGGTACTTATAAAATTGAAAATGGTGCGCTTGATATGGGTGCGCGTTATTTTAAAATCGCAAGTCAATCTTCCGACAGGCTGGTTATAAGTGATGATGCAGCTACTTACGAATTCAGACCATACACCGAAGCTGCAAGAACTACCCTGCGCCGCGAAGCACCACCAAGACTTGTGAGCGACCTGAGCGCCATTGCCGGAAAGTGGAAAGTATTTAAGGGCACCAGTTCATCTACCATGAAAGAACTGGACCTTAGTACACGGGTAAAAACAGTGATGATTTTCGATGCGCCCGACGCGGAAGGTGATGTAGGTTATGTATCAGCAGGAAAAGACCCACAGGGAAAACCTTCCTGGAAAATTAACCGATTCGAAAATGGCATTCTTTATTGCAACGGAAAAACTGTTCGTCTTTTTGAAGTAATGAAAGGTGAAAAAGAATTGGTATTGAAAGAAGACAACATGACCTATTTTATGAAACAGTTTACCGAATAGCTATTTGATGCGTAAAAAATAATATTGCTTCAAAGATTTGGCTCGCGTAGCAGGATTGATGAATTCGGGAGTAAGCTCACTTACTTTATAATACGCACCGCGATCTATGATGTCAACTGCTATTCCCTTTTTTTGTAAAGTTGCAAAGTAGTCATCACTGGTAACAAGGTAATTTCCTGAAGTTATTTGTTGCAAAGTGTCCACCCTGTTTTTTATGGGTCTTTGGGCATAAAAGTGCATTGCTTCCAGCGCATCGTTCATGTTTACGATAGTGATATTTTCTGCGGGAATGTTTTGTTGATAAATTAATCTTCCAAGTCGGGAGCCGGCCTGATATTTGAGTAATTCGAAGTAGAAATGGTTGGTCATAAAGATGTTGGCGATAATTATAGCCATAGCTCCCGACCAAAATATTTTTCCTGAAACCTCTTTTTTGAGCATTGCCCAAAGCCATATTATCACCGCAGCCGTCCAAACAAAATAAGTCCACAAAGCCGCCTCAAACACATACACAAAAGTGAGCAGCGCAGCTACCAGCAACAATACACTTATCACAATTTGCACGGGCTTAAGAATGCGATACAGAGAAGTGTATTTTCCTTCAAAAAAATCTTTAAGCAGCTTTGCCACCATTATTGCAGCAAGCGGAAAAACGACAAAAATATAATGAGGCAATTGGTAGCTTGATGATCCGAGCGCGAGGTAAGCTAAGATAAAGCCGCCTGTTGTCAGCCATTCTTGCTGAGCGTTAAGACGAAGTTTTTGAGTGACTAATTCCTTGACATTTAAGATCATTGCAATTACAAACAACAATATCCACGGTAAGAACGACCAAAGCATATTTTCAAACAAAAAGCTGAACGGCGCGCCATTATCCCAGGTATTTTCTCCGGTTATTCTCCCAAAACTTTGTGTCCAGAAGAAAAACTTCAATCCCGATGTTCCGGTGTTTCCATCCATTACTTTTTCCGGGTGCATATCGTATTGCTGATAAAGCCCAATGCTCATAGGAATTAGCAGAACCACAATAACAAGAAGAGAAAGCAAATACGCGGGATGAAAAAACTTTTTCCATTCTCTTTTCAAAATCCAGTCGGTAACAAAACAAAATACGGGAACCATCACTGCTATCGGACCTTTGGTCATCATGCCAAATGCAATTGCTGCGCTGCCAAGCAATAAATAATGAAGCCTGCGTTTTACATCCCACTCTTTGATTAACCAAATCGCTGTAATTGTCCAACTCATCAGAATTGTATCAGTTCGAATATCGTTGGTCATTAAAAACATTCCCTGACAGCAACCTAAAATGAAAGCTGCCATTCGAGCCGCTTGTTCATCGTACAACAAGCGCGCAAGGCGGTATGTCGCGAACATAGCCCACAGCGCAAAAAGTATAGAGGGCAGTTTGTAAGCGAAATTGCTTACGCCAAATACCTTCATGCTCAAGGCGCTTACCCAAAAAAGAAAAGGTGGTTTATCAAGATAGTCGTTACCCCGATCGTAAAGATGAAGGTAGTTGCCGCTTTCCATCATGTCCCGGCTCATGTGTGCATATTGCGAAGCATCTACATCCATTACGTCCACACGAACGGCGGTGAAATGAATAACTGCAAGAACGATAAAAACCCAAAATGGAATCTTTGGCATATTGGAAATTTTCCGTGCGCAAAAATAGTCGCAATTTTAGCCAATGCTGCAAGTAAGATATTATCCTTTCGAGTTGGAGTTTGAGTATCCGTTCACAATTTCCAAAGGCACAAAAACACATCAACCTACACTCATTGTTTCGCTCGGCATCAGAAATCTAATAGGCTATGGTGAAGCGCCTGCTATCGGTTACTACGATGTCACAGTTCAGGGAATGATCGAGCAGCTTGAAGCAAAGAAGGCTTTGATTACCCGCTACGCCCTTACCGATCCGCAACGTTTTTGGCATTTTCTTGAACATCTTTTACCCAATCAAAATTTTCTCATTGCCGCCCTGGATATTGCCGGTTGGGATTTGTTTGCACAAATGCGTCGGCAGCCTTTGTACCGGCTTTTCGGTTTAAACCGAAATACAATTCCTCTGACCGACTACACGCTGGGCATAGACACTGCCGAAAAAATGGTGGAGAAGATGAAAGCACATCCTTCTCCGATTTTTAAAATAAAGGTGCGCCACTCTAACGATATTGATCTGCTTTGGGCATTGCGCCAGCATACCGACAAACCTTTTCGAATAGATGCAAACGAAGCTTTTCAATTTGAAGAAATAAAAAACCTTTTGCCGGAATTGGAACGCCTCGGAGTAAATATGATAGAGCAACCACTTGCAAAAACAGAGTGGGACGCAATGAAAGAACTAAAAGCAATTTCCCACATTCCACTGTTTGCAGATGAAAGCTGCGTCACCGAAAAAGATGTGAAACGCTGTGCAGAAAGTTTTCACGGCATCAACATAAAACTTACCAAATGTGGCGGCATCACACCTGCATTGCGCATGATTCATGAAGCACGAAAATTGGAACTAAAAGTAATGATGGGATCTATGAATGAAAACACTATTGGCAGCGCAGCCATTGCACATCTTATGCCTTTGCTTGATGAGGTAGATGTGGACGGAACACTATTGCTGAAAGAAGATGTAGGAGAAGGATTGAGGATTGAAAATGGTGTCGTTTCAATTAAAGAAGCACCAGGCTTGGGCGTGCATTTTTGGGGAGAAAAGCGAGATAAATAAGGATTGCAGCACGCGAGCCTTATTTTATAACACTGTATTTCCGAAACATAGTTCGCATTACCCAGTTTAATCCGCATTTTTACAAGAAAATCTCCAAAAGCGAAGCATAATTCGGAATCAATTTATTTTTCCACACCAAATGTGCATAAAGTACACTAAAAGCGAACTATATTTCGTTTTTGGGGTATTCTGTGTATTTTTGGAAGAATTAATCCCTAAATTGCGAACTATATTTCGTTTTTGCAGTATTTCCTAAAACTTAGAAAATGATGGAAACAATAAAACAATTAGGAGCATATGTGGAAAAACGTCGAAATCAATTGCGAATGACGCAAAAAGGCTTATGTAATCTCGCTGGAATAAGTGATGCAACCTTGCGAGGCATTGAACAAGGAAAACCAGGAGTTGCCATCAAAAACTGGGCAGCAGTAGCAGATGTTTTAGGTCTTGAATTAAAATTCTCTGTAAAAAGAATGAGTGATGAAACAAGGAAGGGTAATGAATAATGATTTAGAAGCAGGCATCTTATCTAAGTTGGATGATGGCACTTATGTTTTTGAATACAACGATACTTACTACCGGGATGATGCAAAACCTCCCATAAGCCTTACATTACCAAAACTGCAAAAACAACATACTTCAAAAACACTATTTCCTTTTTTCTTCAACCTGCTGAGTGAAGGAAGTAACAGGGAACTGCAAAGCATACGTTTAAAAATTGATAAGGAAGACCATTTCAGTCTATTGCTAAAAACAGCAGCGCACGAAACCATTGGCGCTATAAGAGTAGAGGAGATAAGTTAGCTATGGAAACATTAAAAGTATGTCCGTCCACATTGCACCCAGGTTATGAAACCTATAGCACCACTGCCCTAAGACATTTGTTTTACGGGAGAAAGGTATCGCATCAACTGAATTTCAGCCTGAGCGAGGCACATAAAGAACAAAGAAAACAACTTAAAGAAAACAGAACAAAGATTTCTATTTCCGGCGTACAGGAAAAATACTCCTTGAAATTGAACAAGCGCACCCTTGAGCTTACAGATGCAATGGGGGAATACATTCTTAAACCAATTCCAAAAGATTTGGAAAATGTAGCGTTCGTACCCGCTAATGAGCATCTCACCATGCAGATAGCTGCACAGGTTTATAAAATGGATGTTGCAAAAAATGCGCTTATTTTCTTTAGCGACGGCGAACTTGCTTATATCACGAAACGCTTTGACGTAATGCCTGACGGAAAAAGATGCCTGAAAGAAGACTTTGCAAGCTTGCTGCAAAAAACCAGCGAAACAGACGGTAAGAATTTTAAGTATGAAGGCAGCTACGATAAAATGGCAAACACCATTGATAAATTGTTGCCTGCGCCCATGATTGCAAAAGAAAACCTGTTTAAGCAAATTGTCTTCAATTATCTGTTCGGCAACGGGGATGCTCATCTCAAAAACTTTTCTGTTGTAGATTACTATCAGGACGGTTTATATCAATTATCGCCAGCTTATGACCTGATATGTACCAGATTGCATATTGACGATAGCGATTTTGCATTGCATGATGGATTGTACGAGAACGATTTTAAACATCCGAGCTATGCTCACTACGGATTTTATGGCTATGATGATCTGTACGATTTCGGGTTGAAGATTGGATTATTGCCTAAGAGAATTTCGGGATTCATGCAAAACTTTCTGGCACATGATCAAAAGGTAGTATCGCTTATTGCAAGGAGTTTTTTGTCAGAGGAATTGAAGGAACACTACGAACAACTTTATCTGGATAAATTAAAAAGATTGAAAACCTCCCTGGCCGGAAAAATAGCATAATGCATATCCTACAAAACATCTCCCTCCAACCATACAATACATTTGGTATTGATGTACCGGCAGAATTTTACGTGGAACTGAATAATGAAACCCAGATCGAAGAACTCAGTTCAAACCAAAATCTTCCTTCCCGGAAAAAAGTTTTAGGTGGCGGCAGCAATATTTTGCTCACAAAGCCTGTAGAAGGTTTGCTGATTCGTAACTGTCTGAAAGGGATAGTAGTGGTAGCAGAAAACGACGAGCATGTGTGGCTGCAAGTAAAAGCGGGCGAAGTATGGCACGACCTGGTGATGCACACCATCCACTCCCAACTTGGCGGGCTTGAAAACCTTTCCCTCATTCCGGGTTGTGTGGGCGCATCGCCTATGCAAAATATTGGTGCGTATGGCGTGGAGGTGAAGGACACTATTTCGCAGGTAGTGGGGTGGCACTGGCAGGAAAAAACTTTTCTTTCTCTCGGAAACGAAGATTGCAGATTTGGCTACCGCGACAGCATTTTTAAGCAGGAGCTGAAAGATAAATTACTGATCACCTCCGTTACTTTTCGACTTACAAAACAGCATGTGCTCAACACTTCTTATGGCGCTATAGCTCAAGAGCTGGAGGCAATGGGTGTCACCAAGCCTACAATAAAATCGGTATCGCAGGCGGTCATCAACATCCGATCGTCGAAGCTGCCAGACCCTGCACAGATAGGCAACGCAGGAAGTTTTTTCAAGAACCCCACCATTAGCGCCGAGCAATTTAAAAAGCTGCAAACTCACTATCCTCATCTTCCCTCTTACCCAATTTCGCAAAGCCAGGTAAAAGTGCCCGCCGGGTGGCTGATAGAACAAACCGGGTGGAAGGGCTACCGCAACGGTGCAATCGGCGTACACGAAAAGCAGGCACTGGTGCTGGTAAACTATGGCAATGCTAAAGGCAACGACATCTGGAACCTTTCAGAAGAAATATTGCAATCGGTTAAAGAAAAGTTTGAAATAGAATTGGAGCGGGAAGTGAATGTGTGGTAGCCTTATAAAGTTTGTAATTACGAACAGTGCTTTCGCGCCAGCGACGAGGACCTTTTACATGAAAACCTTTACAAAAATTCGCTTTACTACACCATTTTTTTCCAATGCTTTCACTTCCAATTGCAACTTTTCTGCATCAGGTTTGTGAAAGATTTTACAATGAATCTTCTTTATATAACCAAGTTTCTTTTCACCTTTTTTTACGAACACAGCTTCTTTGTCATATTCATTATCAGGCTCTAATTCAAAACTCAGTTTATCGCCTTGTGATACTTCCTCCGGCTTTATGGGAACCTGTGAAAGACCTGCAAGATCGGTTAAGAAATGTAAGCCTGTAACCGGTTTATAGTCTGCTAAAAATTCAAAGTTGTCGGTAGGCATTAAACCTTGTGTATGTCCAAGCAAATAAAATTTATCTTCCAGTTTGTCTCTGTCAACTTCCCAAAATTCGTAGAAAGATTGGATGTCGGGACGCACAGATTTTATCAATCTCTGTGCAAATATGTCAACTACATTACTGTGGTATTCCTGATGAACATCAGGAAATTCTGTGTAAGGTGAAAACCCCGCAGCTATGGCTTTTTCAACCTCCTCCTTTACATATCTGAAAGCATATTTTTTCTCAGCGGCTTCCTTGATGACACCAACAATGTAGCGTCGGGAACCTTGTCCCTGCCGCCAGCTTAAGTATATGGTATCAAACTCTCTCATGAAAGGTATTCGAATAATTTTTGGGCGCGCAAGGTAAGTAATTTTGTTATCAGTTCTTTTCGCTTTAAAGGTAAACTATAACCTTCATGGGAACGTGGCAATGATTCGTCAACATTTCGAACAATTTGTTGAAGTGTGTCTGCGTTAAAATGGTTTCTTGTCCGCTCTATGTATTCTAAAAGTATTTCTCTGTATGATGTCTCTAACATTTTCTCAAGAAGTTGAAAATGGAAGAGCTTTTTTTCATTCCAATGAATTTCTGCTTTTCCCTTAATAATGTACGAGGATAACTCATTTTCATTCCTAAGTAAACCATCCACCCGTTGCTCTGTAAGCTCTCTTCCTAAACTACTACCGTTATCAAATAGCGGTGCGAATCTTTCTTTATTTGACAATAATAGTTTGGCATCGTGAAACACCTTTCTTTCTTCCTCATCCGAAATAAATAGTTTGTCAAATCTTTTTATAGCTTTTACTAACGTAGTGTGTTCTGTGATAATTGCCCAATTTTCCTGGTGTCGGTCACTATTTCCGATAATCGTGTCAAAGACAATCATCTCCACAATTTTTTTCAGGAAATGTTCTAACCCATATTCTTTTAGCGCACTTTCGATTAATTGAAAGGTATATTTTTTACGAAATTCCTTTTCGCCAGGATCAAAAGAATGGTCAACTCCCTGAAGATATTGAACGCCACCTATTAGCTCCTCTTTGCCAGAGTCAATCATGTCTTCACAGATGCAACCTACAACCTTGCCGTCTAATGCTATATTATATTCCAGTACGTCAAAACCTAATAGTTTACCTACTTCATACGATATAATTTCTGACCAAAACTCATAACGATAGTCCTTCTCGGGTTTGCCGTTGCGTGCTGTTTTGTATTCTGATCGTTTGAAGTAATAATACTTTCCATCAGGGCTTTCAATGTATTTTTTTGCCCTTGTTCCTCCTGTGTTGTACCAGGGTTTAGCCTCCCAATCATGTATGTCGAAAACGTTAGCCATATTATTCAACCCCTTTCAACTTCTCCATTCACTTTTAGCCTTACTACCTCAATATTATCAAGACCATCATTGTCCACAACTTTTACGGCTACGGTATGCTGCCCTGGTTTGAGCTTATGTGTTTGAATGCCTGCTTTATCAATAATTACATCGGGCTTAAAACCTTCAGCTTCTTTGTAGTTAAAATCCCACGAGTAAAATTCGATGCCTGCCTCACTTACGCCGTGCGCTGTAAACGTAAGTTCACGCACGCCCTTCTTATCGCGGCCTGCTTCGGCAATTTCAACGGTGAGCGATGGCTTTTTAGCTATCGGTACGATCTCTTCTACGCGCATCAGTTTTATGATAATGTGCGCATCATTCTTCAGCCTTGCCACTTCTTCCACTGCGCCGCGATTGAAGCTGAAAGCAATAATATAACCAACAGGGTTTTGATCTTTTACATTCTTGTCAAACAGTTTTGCATCAAAACGTTTTACGGCACTTAGAAAATTATCCACCACATTTCGTCCTATGCTATCGCTACGTTTTACCTGTATGGGTGCGCCGTCTGCTGCTTTGCCATCAAGCCCCAGGTCACCACGCTTTTTAGTATTGGGCGTGCCGCCAAATTGGGTTACTATCCATTCTTCAAAATCGAAAGCCTCGCGGTTTCGCAGCGTATCGTAATCGTATTTGTGAAGCTGCACGGAAAAAGACGCGCTGAACAAATTTCTCTGCTTGTTGAGGCGAAACTCTGTAACCTTAATGGCTTGCACCGACTGGTCTATACCTATCCATTTTCTGTTCAGCTTATCTGCCACTGCTACGGTAGTGCCACCGCCCACAAAGGGATCGAGAACAACATCGCCTTCGTTGGAAGCGCACTTAATGATGCGTTCGAGAAGTGCTTCGGGCTTTTGCGTGGGGTAGCCGATGCGTTCACCTGATTTTGTTCCGATAAATTCAATATCATTCCAAAGATTTGTAACTGGTGTACCTTTATCTTCATCAAGGTATCGTTTGTAAACTGGATACTTAGAATTGGGGTTATACCTCGCTTCTCCATTTGCAATTAATTCTTCCAGTCTTTCCTTCGCAACTGTTTTTAAATTTTCCCACTTATACCGCTTCCCACTTTCATCAATCTTATCGTAACGCTTAATGGTTGCTGGCTCATAGGGCTTGGACAGTTGATTGAAGATGAATTTTGGACTCTTTGTGTAATACCAGATAGTATCTGTATTCGCAGGAAATTTTTTTGACAGTGATTTACTGCTACCTGATCCAAAAGTGCGTTCCCAAACAATTTCGGAGTTAAAATTTCCCATCCCAAAAATCCTATCCAGAATATCCACCCTTATATAAGCATTGGCGTGCCAGTCGCAGTGCAGGAATATAGAGCCAGTGGGTTGTAGTATGCGGTGCATTTGCTCTACGCGTTCCTTTAGCCAGCCTATGTAGTGGTCCATGCCGCCGCTCCACCTGTCGCGGAAAGAGCGTACCTCACCTTCATCGCCCCATATCACTTCATAATTGCGGTTGGAGAAAAATGGCGGGTCGAGATAGACGAGGTCAACGCTTTCGCTGTCTAAGCTTTTCAGTATTTCAAGGTTATCGCCAAGAATAAGTTTATTAACAGGCTGCATGTGTGGAGGTTAGTGAAGTGAAAGTAATAAAAGGAAACAGTCCCTCCTCACATCGCCGGCAGCTTCACAAAAAACGTTGTTCCTTCATCTTGCACGGTTTCAATCCATATTGTTCCTTTCCAAAATTCTATGATGCGCTTCGTCATGGCGAGGCCGAGGCCTGTGCCCGATCCTTTGGTGGTAAAGTAGGGGGTAAACATTTTGTCTATCACTTCTTGTGGTATGCCGGTACCGTTGTCTTGCACCTCTATTAGCGCATTGCCTTCCGTTTTCAGGCGCACAGTTATGGTACCGTGGCGATGGTCGGGTATAGCTTCTACTGCGTTTTGCAGCAGGTTGGTAAATACGCGCAGTAGCTGGCTGCGGTCGGCATATACCGTAAGTGTGGGTGCAACATTTTCAAAGAGCACTGCTACGCGGGTGTTGTTTTGGTAAAGTTCTACGGCTTTAAAAAGCAGATCGTTGAGGTTTATTTCTTCGGGCTGTGCTTCGGGCATCTTGGCAAAGTCGGAGAATGCAGAGGCAATATGGGAGAGGTTGTCTATCTGCTCTATAAGCGATGCGGAAACGTTTTCGGTTAGCTGGCGGGCATTGGGCTGATTGGTGCGAAGGGCTTGCTGCAGGTATTGAATGTTGAGCTTCATGGGTGTGAGGGGGTTTTTTATTTCGTGTGCTACCTGCCGTGCCATTTCGCGCCATGCACTTTCGCGCTCGCTTTGCGCCAGTAGCGATGTGCTTTCTTCTACCTTCTTCACCATATTATTGTACGCGCGCACCAGCAGTCCTATTTCATCATTGTGCTCCCAGGCCAGTGGTTGGTTTTGGCGAAGGTTAAATTGCTGAAAACGTTCGATGATCATTTGCAATCCGCGCGTTAACCAATTGGTGATGATGAGGGCAAAGAAACTGGAGATGATGAAGATGATAGCGTAGAAATTGATGAGGGCAACGAGTATGTTGGAGATTTGGTAGTTCAGTTCTTTTTGCGAAGAAAAGTAAGGCACGTTGATGTAGCCAATTGCCTCGCCACGCTCATTTCGTAGCGGCACATAGCCCGATAGATAACTAAGTTTTCCGATCTTCTCTTCTTCTATCAGCAACACTTTGTTTTGAGAAGAAAGTTTGTAGTAAGGGTCGGGCATCATAAGGCGGGCAAGAATTAGTTTGTTGTAAATCTCGTCTTGCGATGTGGTGGTGAGTGCGCCGAGCGCGTTGTAGATATTTACATCTATGCTTTGGCTGCTGGCGAGGTCGTTTATATATCGGCGAAAGCGGGGGTCGTCGGCTATGGCACCAAAGGCAAAAGCATCTGTGTTGGCATTGCGTTTCTCCAACTCTTGTTGTATGGAGCGTTCTATTCTTTTGATGGCAGCGCGCAGTTTATTTTTATTAGAATCGTTGTAGCGATCTACAAACACCCAGATAGTTACCGCCCCAATAATGATGAAGGAAATAAAAACGATACTGAGCATAGCAAGGTGTATGCGCTTGCGAATAGTGAAGTGAAAAAGCTTTTGCGATTTGTCTGTTCGGAGTATAAGGTGAAAGCAAATTCGGAATACAGCGGCTATACCTCCAAATATCATCAGCACACCGAGCATGTAAGAAAACAGGGTGATGATTTCTACAGCCGACGCTTCAGGAACAATAACGGAAACCGTTTTTTCATGGTCCACTTTATACTGTACCACATTGTAGTCTTCGGCTTTTATTGTGCGGGTTTGTCCTTCCTGCAAAGTATCTCTGCGGCGGTATAAAGGAAACGGATGATCAGTAACCTGCGTTATCAACTCTCTGCCGGAGTAAATGGCGTAAGTATAGTTGGTATTGTTTTGAATTTCTTTAAGCCGGGAAGATTGAAGTAACTCAGGATATAAGGTTGCATTTGCAGCCTTCTTCAGCATCATATCAATAAAGAAATAGCCAAACAACTTTTCATTTTCCTTTACCGGAATGGCGGCGAGGTAGTAATGCGCATCGCGTGCATTCTCCCTAAAATATAAATACTTGCCCGAAGGAATAGCTTGTGCTGTAATGTTTGAAAAGTGCTGAAGTGTAAGTGTGTCGGTATTGAAAAGCGGCTTGCCCTGTGCATCGAAAATATAGAAGTCAGTTTCGTATCGGCTAAAGCTGCGGAGATAAGTGGTAACAAGATTTTCCTCTACAATAGTGCGTGCTTCCTGCGAGGGCATCTGGATGAAAGCTTTGAGATTGTAGTTGACGCTGATGCTGTCGGCTATATCGGCAAACAAAAACTCCATCACATCATCGCGCTGCCGCACTATGTTTTCTGCAAACACCTTTCGTTTGTAACCTTCTTTTACATCGTTGAAGTATTGAATAGAAACAGTGGCTGTAAGTGCAATAAATACCGCCCAGAAAATCATCTCCGAACCAAAGAGTCCTTTGTCTTTGATGTAAATGCGGAGGTCTAAAAAAATAAGAAAGCAAACAAGCCAGGCGTAGGCAAAAAGCTCGACGGTATAGTTGTCTTTCGCTACCAGATAAAACGCTATACCGATAGAAATCAGAACGGTGTATTTAACCCAAACCATTCCTACCTTATTGCATTTTCTATTGACCCAATAAATAAGTGCAGCAGCATTTCCCGCTATTAGTGCGACTGCCAGTAAACCTACGACGGTGTAAAAATTGATTGCGTAAAAATTGCTTACATCAAATGAAATGCGTGAGTCAATAACAAGGCTTCGAAGAATAGAAACTGGCGAAATGGCAATGAGAATCAGAGCAATGACGTACAGAACAAACCACGGTATTTTTCTTAAAAATGTACTCCCTGCATTTTCACTTTTATTGAAAAAGGCAAGTACGAAAATTACTACCCACAGCACAGCAAACATATCCAACAACAACACTCCCAACGATGGAAAAAGTTTACTTGCTGCATATAGCTGCGAAGAAAAAATGGAAAGCTCACCAAGATGAAAAGGAATGCCAACACTATAAATTCCAGATAGGAGCAAAACGATTGCGAAAACAATTACGGAAAGTCCAAGCCATCTCGAACTATTTCTGGCGAGCGCTATTGCTATCAGATGGATCCATGTAATGGTTAGCAAAAGCGTAGCAGCAATGCCGAAGATTAATGCAAGGTCGGATATCCATTTCGGCTGATCGCCAGGTTTGAACTGAAGGTAAAAAAGTGGATGATTTTCTTTGCTTGTTACAGCATGAGTATTGGCGGCTTGCTCCTCAACAATTGTCGTGGATGAAGGAATATAATTTGCCGCCGCAAAAGAAGATTGCAAATAGGCATTCTGAAGTGGATAATTAAACGTGATAGGATACAACACAACGATGGTCTGAAAACTTTCCATGTTAGGCAAGCGAATACAGCGCTTCAGGTAAGTGCCATTGTTGCGAAACAAAGTGTAATCTTCCTCTTGCAAAGCAGTCTGATCGCACACACCCACTACTACATTGCTGTTCCAGAAAATCAGAATGTTTCCTTCATTGCTATCCTGTTCAAAAGCGTAGATGTAAAATGGAGCTTCTGCAAGTTCATTCACCTCTTCCACCGTCAAGGTTCCCGAAAACATTCTGTGGATAAGCCCTGGCGTTTGCAATGTTTGGTTTAAGGCAACTTCTCTTTCGCGCAGATCATGAGAAACAACCTTTGCCATGGAACGAGGCTTTGCCATTTCCTCATGCTGCCAATGGCGAACGCCCGTAAACGCCCAACATAAGATTGCCAGCAGCAACCAACCCCAATATGGATAGCGTTTAAACACGCGCTAAGATTCTGTTTGTTTTGCTTTGTTCCATAGTGCATCCATTTCCTCCAGCGACATGTCATGCAAATTTTTTCCGGTTTCATTTGCCATCACTTCTATCTGCTGAAAACGACGAATGAATTTCTTGTTGGTTCGCTCCAGTGCATTTTCAGGATCTACTTTTATGAAGCGTGCGTAGTTCACCAATGCAAATAATACATCACCAAATTCATCTTCGATTTTATCCGGCTTTCCCGATTCAATTGCCTCATGCAACTCGTTCAGTTCTTCTTCTACTTTTTCCTTCACCTGTCCTACATGATCCCACTCAAAACCCACCTGTTTTGTTTTCTCTTGAAGTCTTAGCGCTTTCACAATCGCAGGTAATGATTGAGGCACGCCACTTAAAATTGATTTCTTTCCTTCTTTCAGTTTTAGCTTTTCCCAGTTTTGTTTTACCTGTGTGTCGTCTTCAACAATCACGTTGGAATAGATGTGCGGATGCCGTGCAACAAGTTTATTGCAAATCGCTTCTACTACATCATCAAACGTGAATTGATTTTGCTCTGCGCCAATCTTGCTGTAGAAAATAATGTGGAGCAATACATCGCCAAGTTCTTCTTTCAATGCCTGCCAGTTCTCTTCGGTTATAGCATCTGTAAGTTCATACACTTCTTCAATTGTTTGCTGCCGCAGAGTTTGAATCGTTTGCTTTTTATCCCAGGGACATTGCTCGCGCAATTCATCCATAATTCTCCGTAAACGCTCTATAGATTTCGAGTACTCCATGTTCAATTTGATGATTTGGTGATTTGGTAATTTGGCAATTTGATAATGATTTCGCGGGATTACCGAATTATCTCATTACCATTCAACCTTACTGTGAGCAATACATGATGTGATATTAGTGCCATGTGATTATCAAAAATTACCTGATTACCAATTAACCTTACCATTAGCTGATTACCTAATTACCAAATTAGCCTTCCTGCCAACGGTAGCCATCCAGTTTTATGCCACACAATTGCAACACCCGATCTGTTACTGTTTCAACAGCTTCTTCAAGGGTTTGTGGTTTACTATAGAAAGAAGGTGTAGCGGGGCAAATGATACCACCGGCTTCTGTTACTGTGGTCATGTTTTTCAGGTGAATAAGATTGTAAGGCGTTTCTCTTACTACGCAAATCAGTTTTCTCCTTTCCTTCAGCATCACATCCGCTGCGCGCGTTACCAGATCATTACTTATTCCTCCTGCAATTCGTCCTACAGTTCCCATGCTGCAAGGGCAAATAATCAAAGCTTCGTAAGAAGAACTTCCCGATGCAAACGGAGCCATAAAATCGTCCTTCGCATAGGTTTTAAAAGGCACAGATTTGAAATCTTTGTTGCCCAATTCATATTCCCAAACTGTGTGTGCATTACTACTCCACACCAGGCTCACCTCAGTTACCTGCTCCTTCAATTTCTTTAGTTTTTCAAGTAGCTGCTTTGCGTAGATCGCACCACTTGCACCTGTAATTGCTACTGCTATCTTCATTCCTTAAACTGATAATTATACGTTGCTTAACAAAGCTAAATGGAAATAACTGTAATTTCGTTTCCTTCCGAAACCCGCTACAAACGCAGGTTTCAATTACTATCTTTCTTAAACGAATGTTCGAAATGAAACGTCTTTTACTCCTCATAATGGCTGTTTTTGTCCTATCTCCACATTTACTGGCCGGCGATAAAAAGAAAAAGTCAAAAGCCGAAAACAATACCGAAACAAAAGCTGATGATAGTACAGAGATACATTGGATGACACTTGATGAAGTGCAGGTTGCGATGAAGAAGCTTCCTAAAAAAGTATTCTTCGATGTTTATACCGATTGGTGCGGTTGGTGTAAGGTGATGGATAAGAAAACTTTTAGCAACAAAGAAGTGATCAGGTACATGAACAAGAATTTTTACGCGGTAAAGTTCAATGCAGAACGAACAGACTCTGTAATGTTTTTGGGAAAAATGTATGGCTTTGAACCGGGTCAGCGCGCTCACCAACTTGCAGTAGAATTATTGGGCGGCAGAATGTCTTATCCTACAAGTGTGATTCTCGAAGAGCATTTTCAAAACCCTGCTCCAATTCCTGGTTATCTTGATGTAACAATGATGGAAAAGATCCTGAAATATCTTGGTGAAAATATTTACAAGTCAAAGCAATTTCCTGTTTATGAAAAAGAATTTGTAGCCACGTGGAGTGGTAATGATGCAAATGCTAACAGGTAATTTATGTTGGAATTGAAATGAAAAAGCAGGCACCACAGTGTCTGCTTCTTCCATTTTAAATTTTGTTCTTAGTCGGCACTAACATCTTTACGAACGGTAGTAGTTCTATGTACATCGGTGCGGCTGCCACCTCCGCGCACTAAGGCTACAAGCAGCAGAATGAAAATTAGTCCACCTACTATCCAAACCCAGGGTTGCGCATACCAGTTATCCATAGTAGTTGAAGTTGTAGAGGTAGTGGATTTGCTAACAGTAATACTACCTCCATCGCCTGTATTTCCTGCTCCACCTCCATCTTGTGCAAAAGCAACTACTGTATTAAACAGTAAAAAGAAAGCAAGCATCATTTGGTACTTCCATGTTTCGATTGTCTTTTTCATAATGATCGTTTTAAGTCAATTGCAGAGAATTAAAAACTATGCCATTTAAAGGATTTTAGGTTTTGTCGGGCAATTTTCCGACTTCACACAAATGATAATCTGTTTGGTCAGGGTAGCAAAAAACACCCTAAAAAGATGTAATATCTTCAAGAAAAATAGCGTATGAAGCATATTTACAAAATCTGTTTATCACTCGGCGCACTGTTGGTAGTGCTCATTTTTTCCAATGCAAGTACTGGCCCCGGATTTAATTTTAATACCGGCTACACGGGTGCGTCTTTCGACAACAATCTTTATTGCAGCAACTGTCACTCCGGCGGAAATTTTACACCCAGTGTAACCCTACAATTATTAAGTGGAGCAACTCCTGTCACTAACTATACACCTGGCAGTGCTTACACATTGAGTATTAATGTCTCTTCAAGTACCGGCGTTACGCCCGGTACGGCTTATGGTTTTCAGGTAGTAGCGGTAAGAACTTTTAACGACAATAACGCCGGAACATGGGGTTCACTATCGTCCACTAATTATCATAGTGTAGTAATAAACGGGCGCACCTATGTGGAGCACAGTAGTCCGTTATCGAGTGGTTCCATAAGCATTCCCTGGACTGCACCCGGACCTGGAAATGGCTCAGTAATTTTTTATGCTGCTGGAAATGTAGTAGATGGGATGGGTGGAACAACTGATGACAACGCAACTACAAACACGCTGACTATTCCGGTTAACCCTCTTCCTGCAATCTGGCTGTCATTTGAAGGCAAGATGGAAAAAGATAAGGTAAGGCTGGAGTGGGTCACCACAAATGAAATAGAAAATGGATTTTTCATCCTTGAAAAAAGTACAGATGGAAAGCAATATGCGGAATTGGCAAGATTAGCAGCAAGGCAAACAACTGAGTTACAAAATTCCTACACTTACGAGGATGTGGATGCAAAGACCACAAATTTTTACCGCATTAAGCATAGAGATGTTTCGGGGACAGAGAGCACTTTCAAAACCATTCAGATAAATAAAACCGGATCAGCGGCAGGAATTACCTACATCAAAGAGGGACAGGTTATTATTCTTTTGTCGGGAGCAAAACAACAAAATGCTGTAACAAGTATTTTCGCATTGGATGGCAGATTGGTAAGCTCCCGATCTGTGCAACTCGAAGAAGGGTCGAATAAAATAATTTTGGAGAAGCCAACAACTTTCGGCATTTATCTTATAAACATCAAAAACGGCTCGGAAACCATTTACACGGATAAATTTTTGTCTGAGTAAATCTTAACAATAGTAGTAGAAAACAACTGCATTCCGCCCCAGCCTTCGTATTCAAAATACCTAACTTTGCGCTGCGCTTTTTAAGCGCAGTTTTTTTATTTCTTTAGCTCCATAGTTTATGTCAGTTCCTACCCAGGTTGTTGAGGATGTTGTTATAAAGTTTGCAGGAGATAGTGGTGATGGTATGCAACTTACTGGTTCGCAATTCACCAACAATACTGCACTTATTGGAAATGATCTTTCAACCTTCCCCGATTTTCCTGCTGAAATACGTGCTCCATTAGGCACTGTGCCGGGAGTTAGTGGTTATCAATTGCGTTTTTCCAGCGATAAAATATTTACGCCCGGCGATGTGTGCGATGTGTTAGTGGCAATGAATGCTGCCGCACTGAAGGTGAACTTAAAAGCACTGAAACCAGGTGGAATTATTATTGCCAATACCGATGGTTTTGATGCTAAAAATCTCCGGCTGGCAAACTATCCTAACGGCATAAATCCATTAGAAGACGGGTCTCTTAACGGTTATGAATTGCATAAGATGGACATCACAAAGCTTACACGCGAAGCTTTGAAAGATATTCAGCTTGGTACCAAAGAGAAAGATCGTGCGAAAAATATGTTTGTGTTGGGCTTTCTTTACTGGCTTTACAACCGCGACATGACGAGCACTTTTTCCTTTCTTCATGACAAGTTTAATAAGCGGCCGGAAATTCTCAACAGTAATATAAACGCACTACAAGCAGGCTACAATTATGGTGATACTGTTGAAGCGTTCACAACTCGCTATAGCGTAAAGAAGGCTAAACTGCCCGCAGGAAATTATCGGGGTATTACAGGAAACGTGGCGCTTTCCTATGCACTGATTGCAGCATCCGAAAAAGCAAACCTTCCCATATTTCTCGGTACTTATCCTATTACCCCTGCTTCCGATATTTTGCATGAACTTTCCCGCCATAAAAATTTCGGGATAAGAACTTTTCAGGCGGAAGATGAAATTGCCGGAATCTCTGCGGCTATTGGTGCAGCGTATGGTGGCAGTCTGGGAATAACTACTACTTCAGGTCCGGGTATGGCGCTGAAAACAGAAGCGATGGGACTTGCAGTAATGCTTGAAATTCCTTTGCTCATTATAAACATTCAACGTGGCGGACCATCCACAGGTCTTCCTACAAAAACAGAACAAAGCGATTTGATGCAGGCATACTACGGACGAAATGGTGAATGCCCGATGCCTGTAATTGCAGCCAGCACACCAAGCGATTGCTTTGATGCCGCTTACGAAGCCGTGCGCATAGCAGTGCAGCACATGACACCTGTTATCCTTCTTAGCGATGGGTACATTGCCAACGGTGCAGAACCCTGGCGGTTTCCTAAAAGCGCCGACCTGCAACCTATAGAAGTAAACTTCAAAAAAGGACTCGATTCGGAAGAAGAAAAATTCTTTCCTTACCTGCGCGATGAAAAGCTGGTGCGCCCCTGGGCAGTGCCTGGCACGCCGGGAATGGAACATCGCATAGGCGGGCTGGAGAAAGAAGACATAACAGGCAATGTTTCTTACGATGCCGACAACCATCAGCACATGGTGAAAACGCGCGAGGCAAAAGTAAACCGAATAGCAGATTATATTCCTCTCCAAACCCTCGACAGCGGACCCGAAACCGGCGATGTGCTGGTACTTGGCTGGGGCTCAACCTATGGAGCAATAAAGAGTGCGGTTACAGAATTGCAAAACCAGGGCAAGGCTGTGGCTCATGCACATCTTCGTCATCTTCGACCCTTCCCCCGCAACCTTGGCGAGATGTTGAAAAATTATAAAAAGGTTCTGATACCAGAAATCAACAACGGACAATTGATAAAAATCATCCGCGACCAATATTTGATTGACGCAAAGGGTTTCAATAAGATAAAAGGAACGCCCCTTACACGGTCGGAGTTGGTGTCGGCGGTGAGGGAGTTATTGTAAAATCAATTCCAAAGATGTTCATTCTTCCAATCTTTCGGAAATCCCATTGCAGCTAAATCAACATTAGGATACTTGTCTAAAAGCATACCGAATTTGTTCTTGAAAGTGTGATTAGCGTTTACAACATTCAGCAGGTAAATGATAATGGAAAGTATAAAGTAAGTGCGATTATTTGATACATTCGGATTGTTCAGCCATTGATTCTTTGGCGCTCTTGGAAACTGTGGTTGAATGCGCATAACACGATTCCATAAGCGCGTGTGATGAGCACAAACATTTCGCAGATAAACAATACTATGAAGCAATGTTTCAAGAACTGAGTCTGAGATGCCATAATGATGCGCAATTTCTCTTTTCTCTCTGCCGGGTAACAAATTCTTATAAAGCTGAGATAGCATGCCAAAAGATGTAATTTCCATCGTCATCCAACAAGGTGGATAGGGGTTGATGTATTTATTCTTGAAGGCAAGAATGAACTGCTCATCGCTGCGCTTATATTCTTGATCAATCTTTAGCAACGATTCTTTATGACGGACTTTATTTTTGAAGATGCTAGAATCAACAAACCAAAAAGGACCATGCTTATGAGAAAGGACATAAATAATTTGTGTCCTGATTGAAACTTCTATCTTCTCAATTTCAGATGATACAAGTTTTCTCAATTCTCTATCAAAGCAATAGAGTCTAAAAGCAGCCTGCAAGTTTGCGTTCGGCTTGAAAATATGATTGGCTTTATCAGAAAGTAATGGATACCAATATGCACTAAGACGATAATAACTGATTTGACTTAAAAGATGAACCGCCTTACTTACATCCTCAATTATTAATCCTCGTTCTTGGAGTTGCTTTAATTGCTGTTCAAAGGTTAGAGGTACTTTAGAGTAGGCAATTTTACTCATAGGTATCAAATAAAAAGCTTGCCCAAAGCGCGCTGATCAACGGGAAGCGGGGCAAGCATGTTGGCGCAAACATACGCAATCCATTCGTAAAGGCAAAATGTAAGTCTATAGTATGACATGCTGTTTCTTCTACACCCCCACCATCAACGGCATCAGCAGCATCAGCACATCTTCATTTTCTGCTTTTTCTGTAGGGCGGAAAATGCCAGCGCGTGTAGGTGTGCTTAGGTCGAGTTGAAGATCTGCACCATCCACATTGTTTACCATTTCAATTATCAGCTTTGCATTGAAGGCGATTTTCATATCCTCGCCGCTGTATTGGCAGCTAAGTGTTTCTTTTCCTTCGTAAGAAAAATCAATATCCTGCGCGCTCAGTTGCAGAGAGTTTCCGTTAATGTCGAGCACTACCTGATTCGTTGTTTTGTTAGCAAAAATGCTTACACGGCGCATGGCGCTCACAAAGTCGGTTCTGTTTACGGTTAGCTTGTAAGGGTTGTCCATAGGTATTACCGCCTGGTAATCGGGGAAGCGTGCATCTATCAGACGACAGCTCATGCTAAGGTGGCTGGTGGTTACAAAAAGATGGCTGCTATTGTAAGAAAGTTCCAGTTGAGTATCATCTGCGGGAAGCGTTGCGCGCAATTGCTGTAATGGTTTCTTAGGAACTACAAACCCTTCTTCTGTGGGGCAGTTTACATCGGTGCGGGTAAATTGTACCAATCGGTGTGCATCGGTAGAAACGAAGGTGATGCGTTCTTTGCCAAGCTCAAAAAACACACCTGTCATGGCGGGGCGAAGCGTATCGTTGCTTACTGCAAACAGTGTTTTGTTGATGCTTTCTATCAAAGAGATAGAGGTCATTGTGAAAGAAGTGGTGTCGCTGGGAGCGGGTTCTTTAGGGAAATCATCGGCCTTTTCGCCGCCAATTTTATACTTACCAACTGATGAACTCATTTCTATACTCAGATCCTGTTCGTTGATATTAAATGTGATGGGTTGTTCCGGCAGATTTTTCAAATACTCAAGCAAAATTTTGGAAGGGATGCAAATGCGTCCGTCACCTTGCGCTTCTGTTACCTCCGTTTGTACCCGCATCATCGTTTCGAGGTCGGTAGCTGTAAGGGTCAGGGTATTGTCTTTCAGTTCAAACAAAAAATCTTCGAGTACAGAAAGTACCGTGTTCGAACTAATTACACCGCTGATCTGTTGCAGGTTTTTCAGCAATCCTGTGGAAGTAACGATAAAACGCATTGGTACATTTGGTTTGTCAAACAAAGATAATCGTTTGAACCTATCAAGCATATCGGTGTGGAAATCTGACAAGCGGTTGTGAACAAGCGTGATTTTCCTGAAACAATAGCAATGAGAGTACGAAAAATCTCTGGGCTTGCGGCGAGAGAAACTCGAAAAATCTGTTAGAATGTCTTTTGTATTTTTACCGCTAAACAGTAGCTGCGGATTATTTAGAAAGCATGAATTGGTTGTACAAGTTATTTGGAAGCAAAGATCAGGAAGACGATACTTCTGCGAATGAAAGTAATGGATTGGCAAAAGTGGACAACCACAGCGGCGTGTGGATATTTGCAGGGCTGGAAGACATTCGTTTCGGCAGGTACAGCGACAACAATAAATCTCAAAAGAAAACCCAAAGCTGGTACATAGCAGAAGACCGCTTCAAAGAAAAAAACTACACGGAGGCTTTCGTTGCTTTTTTCGACTATCTGCGAGATGATGAAGAGGATAATGTGATTGTAATCCAGGATGGAAACAGTTTTACATTTACCCTTTTTCAAGGTTCCAAGAAAGTTCATGGAGAAATAAATACGGAGACGATCAATGCAAAATCACCACTTGCAGAAATGGTGCATCCCAGCACGGCCGTGATGCGCCGACTTCTGGAAATAAATTATTCTCTTTACTACAGCCACAGCGGCATGGATAATGGAAATACGCTGTATATGGTTTTCATTGCCGATGTTCCATCAACAAATCCAAGCAAACTATACTACGGTTTTAGAGAATTGGCTACAAAATCCGACCGGCAGGACGACCTGCTGCTCTCAGATTTTTCTTCATTAAAACCTACCGATCATGAGCATTTAAGACTACTACCCGAGGCAGAACTTGAAGTGAAGTACAAGTATTTTAAAAAATGGATTGAAGAAACGCTTGCAAGAGTGTCGGAATTAAATCAGGATAGTTTTTCGGGGGCTATTGCCTATCTCCTACTGACACTTATTTATCGCATTGACTTTCTGATGCAGCCGGAAGCAAAACTTCTTTCAGCGCTTGAAAAAATAAACGGACTATACTGGGACAAAAAAAATGAGATCGCGTTGGTAGAAAGAAACCAGATGATGAAAGATGCAATTCGGAAATTGCTGGATATTTCAAAAGAAGATTTTAGCAAAAGTCTATACAAATCGAAGAGCACTTTTTCTATAGCCACGCCCCCAAAAGCTGACAAAGCAAGAGATCATATCATAAGTGCCAACAAAGATTCCAATTGGTATGTAGAAAACAAATACTCTGACATTGCCTTAGTGATCAATGAATATGGTATGGTTTACAATCAATTTCTCTATAGTATGCCCAAACTTCAAACCGACCTTATCACCATTTATATGGCTGTAATGCACGCAGATTTTTTTGCAGAACTGGGAATGAAGGAAAAGCTGTATGATGCAGAGAAAAAACAATTTGCGAGCGACCTGATTACAGGAGCGACAGATTACGCGATAGAAAAGTACAAAGACAAGTTTCGGAACATGAAATGGGATCATAGCCAGATTTCGTTTAGTAACCTGTATGAATTTGGCATAGACTTCAGCGAACAACTGTCTAACCTGAATCTGGAAACAAAAAGAGATTGATGAGTGTACACGATGTTATCGAACGGTATCAGAACACAGTTGTTCAAATAGCCACCAAAACCGGCACAGGTACGGGCTTTTATCTTGTGGATTACGATCTGATCGTTACTAATAATCACGTAGTAAAAGACAACCGGAAAGTGACAGTAAAAGGGAGAAAGTTTGATAAAAGACTGGCTCAGGTATTATTTACAGACGAAAAATTTGATCTCGCTTTTTTGCAACCACCGGTTGACATGAAAGATTTGCCGGAACTAAAATTGGGTGATTACAATCTTTTAAAAGATGGCAATACTGTTATAGCGATAGGGCATCCTTACGGTTTAAATTACACTGCAACGCAGGGAGTGATTTCGCGGGTAGATCGCGTGCAACAGGGATTGAAATACATTCAGATTGACGCAGCCATTAACCCAGGCAACAGTGGCGGGCCGTTAATTGATACAAATGGTGATGTGGTGGGTGTAAACACATTCATTATAAAAGGCGGTGACAATCTGGGATTTGCATTGCCGGTTAATTATTTAAAAGAAGCGCTTGATGAATACAAACCGATAAAAGGCGAGGTGGCTATTCGCTGCCCCAACTGCACTACACTTGTTACTGAGCAAACGCTTGATAACAACAAGTATTGTCCGAATTGTGGAACCAGTATTGACTTTCCACTTAAGAATGAAGTAGAAGAGGAACCTATTTCGGGCATTGCGAAAACTATTGAAGACATCATTGAAAAGCTTGGGTACAACCGCGAGCTTGCTCGCACAGGACAGAACAAATGGGAGGTGGAAGAAGGCTCTGCGAAAATTAAGATTACTTACAATCCTGAAAATTACTTCATCATCAGCGATGCTTTTCTTTGCCAATTACCAAAGCAGGGAATAAAGGAGTTATACATGTATCTGCTCCGTGAAAACTTCAAACTAAAAGGAAAATTCTTTTCCTTGCATGAAGGAAGTGTGGTGCTCAGCAGCCTTATTTATGATCTTGATATTAATCTGGAAAGTGGTGAAAAAATGTTCAGCGATCTTTTTCAAAAAGCTGATCATTACGACACGATTTTGATCGGGCAGTTTAATTGTATTCCGAATTTAGAGGAAAGATGATGGTTGAATGGGGATGTATGAACTGGGAATGTCTGAACCGGGATTTGCAGGATTAAAAGATTAGTAGGATTATTCCCTGTTCCTTTTCTCTGTGCCCTCTGTGGAAACTGTCTGAACCGGAATGTCTGAACCGGGATTTGCAGGATTAAAAGATTAGTAGGATTATTCCCTGT
>ENA-UOUJ01000258-UOUJ01000258.1-activated-sludge-metagenome-genome-assembly--contig:-NODE-258-length-41633-cov-14.014527_pt1 | contig 41633 bp, 56 predicted proteins | sample MGYA00249839_ERZ747224 | MGnify/ENA primary metagenome ERZ747224 (study PRJEB28782, sample SAMN03220277) | activated sludge metagenome | biome: wastewater; feature: sewage sludge; material... | reverse complement strand
CGAACGGGGAACTCGGATCTGGTGGTTCAGACAAGGCCATTTTTGACGCCTAACGTGAAAGTGAGCGGTCTGCGCGGCTTTTCGCGCAGGTCCGCTCGACTGCAGGGTTAGCCGGCACCTTCACTCGCGCACTCCCTTTCGGAAGCGCTCATAGGATGACCACTGTGAATCTCGGCCAGCATGAATTTCTATAGGGAAGCGCGGTTGGCCAGTAAGTGCCTTGTTTAGTGCCGCGAGAAACTCTTGCTCAGTCTTGGCATAGAAGATCCATTCGCGGAGGTTCTCCCCGGTTGAGACGAGCGCAAGCACGCTCGTTCCGGACTTTTCTACGAGCGGTTCAAGAAGGTCTTCCATTCGATCCATCGCCTCACGTTCCGTTGGGAGTGGCATCCCCGACTCGGACTTGTACTTCCAAACGAGAATGACAAGATCGGGGAAAGCGGATCGTTGGAAGCCTTCACGAAAATCTTTGGCGTACCGGAACACGATTTCTCGACCAGTGCCTTCTTGCTTCGAAACGGCAGTTGCCCAAGAGGTAACTTCTTCCGGCATAGCGGAAGCACTGCAAAGCATAAGAGCGGCAAGCGAAAGTAGACGCTTCATGTGACGGCTAACGTCTGAATTCACCGGACTGCGCGGCTTTTTGCGCAGGTCCGGTGGAATGATGGGTTGGGCCTAGGCCGTGATTAGTCACCGACAAACCTTATGTACGTATGAATGTGACCTTGGGCATTCGCCACCAAGGAGATGGCTTTGTGCAGATGCTCCGCGACACGGGGCTCCAGCGGATTTGAAGCAAGGCTATTTAGCTCGTGCAGGAGAACGGGTATTTGGAGAGTGTTGAAGATGGTGTCTCCGTAAGGGTCAACGAAACGCAGACAGGAAAACTCTAGTGCGGATTCGGATGGCAGAAAACCCTGCAGAAGGGACTGTGAATCACTGAGGCGTGCCAGCTCAGTGCCGTTTTCTTCCTCCCAAACAAGTTCGATCCCCATGGTTTGCTAGGCCCAACTTTGTTTTAGGGCGACTGCCCTGCTGCGTAACATTGTTACTGCTCCATAACATCAAACATCGACCCACGGCGTAACGCGCTTGCTGCTTTGATGCCCTAGGCATAAACTGTACAAAAAAACAGTCATAACAAGCCATGAAAACCAGCACTGCACCGTTACCACCGCTGCGTTCGGTCAAGGTTCTGGACCAGTTGCGTGAGCGCATACGCTACTTGCATTACAGCTTACGAACCGAACAGGCGTATGTCCACTGGGTTCGTGCCTTCATCCGTTTCCACGGTGTGCGTCACCCGGCAACCTTGGGCAGCAGCGAAGTCGAGGCATTCCTGTCCTGGCTGGCGAACGAGCGTAAGGTTTCGGCATCCACACATCGGCAGGCATTGGCGGCCTTGCTGTTCTTCTACGGCAAGGTGCTGTGCGCGGATCTGCCTTGGCTTCAGGAGATCGGAAGACCTCGGCCGTCGCGGCGCTTGAGCTAGATGGAACCACGGAGCAGCTAGAGAGAGTGAGTCAGCTGGGCCGATTTTCATGGACGGCTTTTTCGCTTGACAGACTTTTCGAGGCACGAGTGGTCTATGAGCAGCAGATGTTGCTTCACGGCGTAGCACGGAGGTCAATAGAAAAAATCCTCGATGGCGAATGAGCGTACAAGATGTCCATCGGGTCACAAGAAGCAACGCCTATTGAGGTTATCCAAAGGAGCTCGCATCAGCCGACCCAAGGCGAAGATCGAAGGCATCGAGTCCCTCATCAAGAACGATCAGTTGTTTAGGACTATTGACAAGTCGCTCGATGAAGGCAGTTCTTTGATTCTGGCCAGGGTTGTTGGTGGCGACACACTCGAAGCCCTGGCCAAGCAAATCGCCAAGTTGCACAAGCCTATAGAGTTCAACTGGCACGCCAAGTTCGGCCTGGCAGAGCTGCCACAGACAGCAGCTCCGGTCGCTCCCGTGCGGCCCGTTGCGGTTCAGGCTGTGCCGCCAATTCAGCCAACCAAGGCCGTACCCGCTACGTATGCCACGGCATCAACTGTCGAGCCGAAGGCAAAGCAGAAGCTGGTTTGCCATTCATGCAGCGAATCCATTTCCTACAACGTCGCGAAATTCTGTTGGTTCAACAAACCAAGGTTTGGCGGCAACCTCTACTGCATGGATTGTCAGAAAAAGGTCGTTCCTGCCTGAGAGAGGTCGCGAGCCAGTATCGATATATGGCTTGCCATATGGCAAGAGTCGCCATATACTTTGATACATGGCAGCACATCACGCCTCACCCCCCAAATCAACCGCACGCGTCGGATGGAACAACCGTTCGCAGACGGTAACCATGCCGCTCGAATTCCGGTTCCCTGAGTCTGTGCGCGAGGTGTTCATCCGCCGTGAAGGAGAAAGCGTCATCTTGACGCCGCGCCCGACCGATTGGTCAGGCTTCTTTGCAACCGGCACGGCCTCTGCCGACTTCATGGCAGAACGCGAACGCATGCCGATTCAGGAGCGCAAGTTTTGACGGCGGCGCTGTTTATGCTGGACACCGATACCTGCATCTTCCTCATGCGCGGTGAGTCTCCGGCCCTGGCGGCTAAGGTGCAGTCGGTGCCTCTGCAGCAGCAGGTGATGTCGGCCGTGACGTTTGCCGAGCTGACCTATGGAGTGCAGGTCTCCGCTGCCGGTAAACGCAAACAGAATCAGGTGGTTCTTGACAGCCTGGCCTTGCACCTGGCCGTGCTGGACTGGCCTCAAGACGCGGCGAAACATTACGCTGAGATTCGTGCAGACCTCAAGAAACGCGGTGCGCAGCTCGGTGCTGCGGATCTCATGATCGCGGCACATGCGCGGGCTTTGGGGGCCATCGTTGTGACAAACAACGTCAAGGACTTCGGGCGCGTGAAGGGCCTGCAAGTCGAGAACTGGATCAAGTAGGAAAACTCCATGCAACCCGGTTGCGCCCATGCCGATTAAAAAAAGGAATTCACATTGAAAGCACTGATTGCCCTTCTTGCTCGAATGCATCTCGGGGTCTCGGGCCTTGTCTTTGTTCTTGGTTGAGCTCGGCGCGGCAATCAAGGTGGCATCCACGATGGTGCCTTCCTTGAGCTGCAGGCCTTTGGCGCACAGCAGGTCGTTGACGGTGGCCAGCATCTGCTCGGCCAGCTTGTGGCGCTCCAGTCGGTGGCGAAAGCGCAAGATGGTGCTCTCGTCAGGCATTCGTCAATGGGCATCGAGCCCTGCAAACTCCCGGTAGATCGGGGTGTCAAAGAGGGCTTCTTCCATCGCCAGATCCGACAAGGTAAACCACTGCTGCAAGAAGTGCAGGCGCAGCATGGTCTGCAGCTCAAAGGGCGGGCGCCCGTTCCTGCCCTGGGGGTAGTACGGGGCGATCAGTTGCACCAGCTCTTGCCAGGGCACGACCTGCTCCATCTGTTCGAGGAAGACTTGCTTGCGGGTCTGGCGCGTGCTCAGGTTCAAGGCGAGGCTAATTTGCTTCATAGATGCTGAGGATGCCAGCGGTGGCTGACAGCTACCAGACAAATGGGGAGGTTTTGCAGGATCTCCTTAGCGTGCCCAAATGGCTCACATCCCGAGCCCGTTTCTCAGATCCGGTGCAGCGGTAGGTGTGGTTTATACCCAGGTCTTTTCGATTTCCGTGAGGCCTTTGGAGACGTTGGGCTCATCGAGACACACGCCTTCAGCACCTGCGTAGATTTCATCGACTATGCGAGCGCCGCCCAGGCTGTCCACAGTGGAAAATGGTGCTGGCAAGCTTTTCTGAATCGATTGGGATGAACATGGCATGGCCATCGCAGCAAGCGCCGCTGTATGGCCGGTGTCGAGATGAAACCCATCAATGCGTAGCGCGCCATTGCGTGCAGCGCTCAGAGGAAGTGGTTCAACAGTTGATGGAAACCGTCAGCAACGATGGTGACGGCATCCACTTCAAGCGTTTGCATGAGAGCCATAAGGTTGCCCAGGCCATACATGGCGCCAAAGGCGGCGCAAACAAAAAGGAGGCTACCCCAGCCTTCAGTGTTGGTGTGCAGGTCGTCCATGTGTGCTTTCGCTTTGACTTCCAGGGCTGGTGTCCTGGGTTACCTGCTAGTCTAAAAATGGCCCTTGCCCTTCTTTGTCGTGAGAAGCAGCCAGGTTTGCCGTGTTTCGACAGGATGCCCGATCTGTTCGGTATGTTGCCAGGTCGAGCACCTGCTTTTCTGCACTAAAAAAAATAGCCCCCTGAAAACTCAGAGGGCTATTGCTGTTTGAGTCCAGCCCATTGGGCTATGCGCTTGGGCTGGCGCGACTTCGGAGTTTGCGCATTTAGGCTTTGTTCAGCTTGTACGTCAAACTAATGGTTCGTGCATCGTAAGCCCAGGCGACGTTCGCGGTGGCGCTGTTGTCGGTGGAGGTACAAGCAAAACTGCGGACTGCAGGGTCGCATGCATAGAGCGCACGCCGGCAATCTCGCCAAGCATTGGCGCCGTGTTTCTATCCGACCTTAGTAATCGCCAAGACCTTTTCTCAGTTCCGGCGCGTTTTCCATATCTGTCCGGACGATCGCTGCGAGTATCGATTTCAGTTTGTCGCCGCCAAGTACGCCGCGCACCCCGTCAACTTCTGCGGGAAGCAGGATCGAGCGCAGGTAGGCTCCAGCGTCAACATCAGCGTTTGGATAGCGAAGCACCAGGAAATGCCCTCCCGCTTGAAGCAGACCTTCTTCAAAGACTGCTTCTGTGGATCCGGCATGCAGCGTCAGCAGGTCGAAGAGCCCCGGCTGCGACTTGTCCGTGGTGCCAATCAGCCGCTTTTCCGATCTGCCCATGGCCGCGTCGGTCGTGGATTGCAGCCGCTCTGCCACGAGGTTCTCCATGGCATCACCCAGGTGCGCCGCAATGATCATCTGAGCCTCTTGCGGTTCTTTGGACATGTGGTTGATGGCATCGACGAATCCATCGAGGTTCACTCGCGCCATCCAGGTGAAGGAGGTCTCCACGTCGTGTGCGTAGAGGTAGATCGGCTCGTGATCCAGCGCCGTGGCATCGTGCCGCTTCACCGTCCAGCCGTTGGTCTTGGCGACCGTTTCCTCAATGAAGCCGCGAGCCAAGGGCGAATAGGGGGGCTTGTCTTGATGCGCCATGTTTTTTTCCCTGCAGTTCTCTCAAATATGTTTCTCCTACTTTACGTGAGTTTGCAGGTTGATGGGGTGGTTGTTTTTGCGTATTTCACTATTTCGCGACGCATCATCCGCTAACAAGACAGATGTTGACGCTTTTCGTTGACACTATGTAGCATGCATGTCACATCGGGGTCAATCGCAACATGGCCCTCGCGATCATCAGCCGTGTGGGGCATTCGGTGTGCATGCGTTCTTGACTTTATTTGTCGGGTATCGATGGCGGTTGTCAGCGACATGGGGCCGTCGCAGAAGCATATCAGCAGTGTTTGAGCGCCTCTGCGAATCATGCCCCCGACGCTTCTCCGAACCCGCTCCCAGTGGAGATTGAGCGATTCATTGCGCAGCGCCTCTGCGAATCATGCCCCCGACGCTTCTCCGAGCTTCGCATCCAAGTTGCTGTTTTCTCACCGCCTTTCCGGCGTAACGGGCGATCCAAATTCCAAATTAGCCGAGATGCGAATGCCAATGGCGCTGAAGCACACAACGCGGATGCAAATAATCCATTGCAAAGCGCACGAATCTGTTAGCTGCCTTCCGATCACTCCAGGTTCGCGGTCGCCAAAATAGCATTTCCAGCCACGGGTGCAACACCAGCGCTACAACACAATCAATAGAGTTCACCCCGCCGTCTTTATGCTCCTAGAGCCAGCGGATGTCGGACGAGGGACTCAGGCGCAATCAGGCGAGATCAGCGTCGATTGTTTCCTCAGCCACGCACCACCATATTGGCATTTTAGAGGCGTAGGAGAAAAACGGCAAAACAAGGCGCCTTGTGAGTTCTCGCCGTTGCCGCGCAACGGTGGCACCGGTCGCCGCTTGGTAAGTGCGCAGGGTTGTGGAGCGCGAGCTAGGACGAGTTACGGCGAAAGACAAACGCCACCGGTTCAGTAAGCAAACAAAATACCAAGGACTTCAACCGTTCATCCCAGATATCGCATTGGAGCAACGCTTCTCTCACTCGCAGCCTGTTTTTCCGAATCCATTGGTCAATCGATGCAAGCCGCACGAGACGCACCGAATAACCTTTCATCGCCAATCATCGGCCTACCAACGACGCCATCCGTTTGATTTCGCCCAATCGCGGCCACACCAAAGGCGGGCTGAATGCATTCTCGTCGCCTGCCAGAGTGTCCCAGGCAAGCCATGCACCCAGCACAGGGCATACGCAAACCTCCAGCGGCACAAGTGCCTTGGTCAGTCATTCTTTTCAGACGAATCGTGCAACCACGCCCACAATCGGCGAATCCGAAGGATGCACTATTGCAACCAGGCGCCAATTCCGGGAAGCAGGCGGCAGGCTTGCATGATTTAAACGCCCACGGTGAATCACGCCAAGAGGAACAACAGCATCGAGGATGCTACGCCGGGACGCCGGAACATTTGCCAAGCCAATCACACCGGTATTTCATTGCGACGGGATGGGCAGTAAAGCGCGAAGCCAGGAAGCCGTAGATAACCGCGAGGTCGTTCCTTGTAGGTCAATGGGAAATGCAAGGCGGCGTTGCATCCAAACGGCCAGTAGCCCAGCGCCGGGTGGAAGCCAGCGACAAGCCCCGCCACAACGCTACCACTTCATGCGCGACCAAGCGGATGTCAGGCAGGCAATGCTTCTTCTTCAGGCTCGCTGATCGTCTCATCGGATCCGTATTGCTCGGTGTATTTTTGCGCCGCCATTCCCGCGTATCGCATTGCCGTTATCGCCTTCACTATGAATCCGGCTTGCTTTCTCAGCAGTCCCATTTGCAGTTCTGTCTTTTCAACCATTGCCCATTCCCAGTCTCGCGCGTTGGCTTTGAGTTCAGCCAGGGAGTAGGTGTCTTCATTGACTGACTTGCGAATGCTGGTCTTCACGTCCTTCCTGGCTCCCTTCTTCCCAAACCACTTGATGGTGTTCCACTTGGCTTGGATGTGGTTCCCCTTGCGGTGCATGACCAGGCGTAGCTGGCTCTTGTTTGACCATTCCGTGACCTTCTTCTCGTGGGCTTCGATCTGCGACCAGTGCGTGTCTGCCACGCGGGTCATCTCGTCGTGGATCACGTTCAGGCACCCCTCCAGGGCGTCCAACGTGGATTCGTGTGCGGTCTTGTATTCCATGGCTGCGATGCTGTCTTATTGCCTGCCGCTCAGGTAGCTGCGCGGCTGTGTGGATTGCTGTCAAAGACGCAAGTATCAGCCGCGCGGCTATGCCAGCGGCTGCAATATGCAGCAGGGAAAGGCGCTTTTTCCATTCACGGGAGCCCACACCTATCAGCCGCGCAGCTACCCCAGCGGCTGCAATATGCAGCAAATAGACTCGCCGTGGGCGCGGAAAGGTGCAGACATCTCAGCCGCGCAGCTATCGTAGCGGCTGCATATAGCAGCCGTGGTCAATCTAGGTTGGCTGACTTACGGGTTCGTGGCGCCAAGCACGAGCCGACCTCTGTGTCAGATGCTGAACCCGCTATTTGGCTCCTGTTTCATGTGCCGTGGGTGGCGAGGTAGCGCTATGGTTGACTCGGTTGCTATCGCGATGATCAGCATTAGCCCCTGGCACCAGGACTGGGAACATACGGCGTATGTTCACTAGCGGTTCTCAGGCGGTGCTGTATTGCTCGTCTAACACTACCGCGAAGGATCACTAGCGGTATACAGGACAATAACTGGCGGTTTTCGCGTGAATTGCGTTCTAGCCATCGGATTAGACTCATTGCGTCAAAATTACTTGTTGGGGCGCATGATGAACATTCTCGGAATTGATATTGGGTACTCGAATCTCAAGATTGCCTACGGCTCGACCGATGGCGATGTGACAACTGCATTGCGCCCAGCAGGTGCGGCGCCATCCGACCGGTTTGGTTCTCGCTTCGACGGGCGCGCGCAAGACGATTTCTTGCATGTGCTTGTCGATGATGAGCCATTCATTGCGGGCGTGTCTTCCGATCGCGCTGAAATGTGGGAGAGGTCGCTGCATGCGGACTACTCCAAAACCCCTTCCTATAAAGCATTAATGCATGCCGGGATGCTGATGTCCGGCATGAGCGAGATTGATGTTTTGGTGACTGGTTTGCCGGTTTCGCAATTCAATGACCCGTCCAAGCGTGCTGAGCTGGAGAAGAAATTCGTTGGCAAACACCAGATCACGCCGAAGCGATCGGTGGATGTCAAGCAGGTGAAGGTGCTGGCTCAGCCTGTTGGTGGCCTTCTTGACTATATCGAGCAGCAGGATGAAGCAACAACTGGATTCGTGGTCGATGATGACGCACGCGTATTGGTTGTCGATCCTGGTTTCTTTTCTCTGGACTGGGTTCTGGTGAGCAATGGTCAGTTGCAGCGCCAATCCAGTGGCACCAGTCTCAAGGCTTCATCTGTCTTGTTGGAACAAGCCGCACGTTTTATTGCTGAAGACTACGGCGCCACGCCGAGCACAGAGTCTTTGGAAAATGCAGTCCGCAGTAACAAGCCTTCGATTTTGATCATGGGGCAGCGTGTTCAGATCGAGTCGTATATCAAGAAGGCCAGCGAAGCTATGGCATCCGTGACGGCTGATGCAATCCAGAAATCGCTGCGCATCGAGAGCGTGTCACCTGATGTGGTGGTGATGGTCGGCGGTGGGGCGACTTTCTTCGAGAAGGCGGTGCGTGAGGCATTCAGCAAACTCAAGGTTGTGATGCCTAAGGATCCTGTGTTTTCTCCGGCGCGCGGTTTTTGGCTTATGGGTGCCTACGCTTAGCCTTGGTTCGAGACGCGTCTCGGGGCCGGAACATCCGGCCTTTGTCGTTGGTTGGAATATCATATCCAGAGGTGTTTCATGAGTGATGATATTCGTGTAGTGGTCATCTTGACTGACGCCAATCCAGAGCTACTTGCAGAGTTTGCGAATGTCAGCCCGCGTGCTCGCGCAGAACGAATGCGAGTGTTGGCAACGCTGGGTTTGGGCTTTAGCCGTGGAGGTCTCGGGGCGCACGTCCAGCGTCAGACAGAAGTGGTAATTCAGACTGCGCGACAGTCTTTGCCCGAGTTCGAGGTAAGTAAATCTCGTAAGCCTCCCGCTTCAACTCAGGCAGACACTGAAGTTGATATGGCCGTTCAGCCACGCGAGCAGAACGATGAGAGGGTGTCGAACTCACCACTGACTGAAAGTGACTCGACAATACAGAGCAAACCGCGAAATCAGACGCTGGCTCGGTTCGTGAAATCTTTGGGTTGACATCCTCCCCGGCCGAACGCCGGGGTTTTACGGCGCATTCGATAATGGTTCTGGGGTCGCGTGGACTGGTTTAGCACCCGCACATAGAAAAAGCCCGACAGATTGCTCTGTCGGGCTTTTGGGTACGGACAGGGCCTTTCGGAAGGGTCGGTCGCTCAGCCCGGACATTTGTGCTCTTGCTTGGCTCCCCCATAGTCATTCCGGTGAAATACGCTCTGTTCTGCAGTGTCTCAACACCCAAGTCGTTGTCGGCATCGTCACACTACTGCGGATGCACACCTTCAGAACAGCAAGAGAGGCGTGTCACCGACCGCCGTAATGGAGCCACCGATGTTCGGCGTAATGGAGCCAGCAACAGGTGAGTAAAACGACGCCCCGAGGGGTTTGAAGACGGGCCTATTTTGCAGGCTTTTGAGGACTGGACTTGGCAGGGTTGCCGAGCGGCTTGGGTGCCCGGTAGGACTGCCCGTCCAGCACCAGGCAGTAGGCGTTGTGGCGCAGCCGATCCAGGCTCGCGCTGGCCAGCAGGCGGTTGGCCGGGAAGGCCTGATCCCACTCCGGGAAGTCCAGGTTGCTGGTCACGATGGTGGCCGCTTGCTCGTAGCGCTCGGCGATCAGGTCGTGCAGGTCCTCGTCGGCCGGCGCGCGCAGCGGCTTCAGCCCAAAGTCATCAATGATGAGCAGCGGCACGCGCGCCAGGGTCGCCAGTTTGCGCTCATAGCTGCCGGTGGCCCGGGCCGCGTTCAGGCTTTGCGTGAGGCTGGAGCAGGTGGTGAAGACCACGTCCACGCCTTGCCGCACGGCGCAATGTCCCAAGGCTTGCGCCAGGTGGCTCTTGCCGGTGCCGCAAGGCCCGACGATCAAGACCGGCGCCTTCTCGTGCAGATAGCGGCCCGTGGCCAGGTCATGCACCAGGGAGCGGTTCAGATGCGGCAGCCGCTCGAAGTCGAACTGGTCCAGCGTCTTGGTGGTGCGGAACTGCGCACGGCGCAGCCGAGACGTGAACTTCTTCTGCTCACGCCGGGCGACCTCATCGCTGATGAGCAGGGCCAGGAAGTCGGTGTAGGCCAGCTTGCTGTGGATGGCCTCGCGGTTGCGGGCTTCGAGCGAGTCCAGGATGCCGGACAGGCGCAGCTGCTTGAGCTGGGGCCCAAGTTCAGGGGCGGGATTCATGATGTTCTCCTTCGGGGTCAATGCAGCAACTCCTGCTGCGGGTGGGGGAAGAGTTCGGCTGCCGCTCGCGTGAAGCGGGTGCGGCCATAGCCACTGGGCGTGGCCGGCGGTGTATCGGCGCGTAGATCGGCGCCGGTGCTCAGGATCGTCTTGACGGTGCGGTAGTGCGGTGAGCCATGTGCCAGGGCGCGGGCGCAGGCGGCCTCCAGCCGCTCCCGGCCATAGGGCTTGAGCAGAGCCAAGATGCCTTGCGCGGCACGCAGCCGCTCCAGGATGTTGTCGCTGAGCAGTTGCTCGATCAGGGCCTTGCATTGCGGCCCGATGGCTTCAGCTTGCGTCGCACACCAGGCCCGGTCACGGCCGAAGAAGGCTTGTGCCTCGGGCGGCAGGTGAGAGCGCACGCTCACGCGCTGGCCGGGGCGCAGGCCTCTGGCGTGCGTGGCGACATGGCGATAGTCCTCGAACAGCGCCACGGCCGCGTCGGTGGCCCGCAGCCACAAGGTCTTGCCCACCAGCGCGAACGGCACCGAGTACAGCACGCGCTCGAACTGCACATGGCAGTCCCGGTGCACGCTGACGCGGTGCCAGGTGCCGAGGTCGGGAGCCACGCCCGGCAAGGGCTGGAGCAGCGGCGTCTCCAGGGTGAAGAGGTCCAGGGGCCGGCGCCGCGTGGTGCCGTGGCAGCGGGTGCCAGCCTCACCCAGCACCCAGGCCTTGGCCTGCGCGTTCAGGTCGGCCAGGTCGCGGAACTCGCGCAGCGCCAGGAAGTTGCCCTTGAGGTACTTCACGCCGGACTCGACGATGCCCTTCTTCTGCGGGTCGTGCGGCGGGCAGGGGTCGATCTTGAAGCCGTAGCCCTCGGCGCATTCGGCGTAAGCGCGCTGCACGGTCGGGTCCTGCGCGCAGGCCCGGGTGATGGCGCACTTGGCGTTGTCGATGATGACGCGCGCAGGGACGCCGGCGAACCATTCGAAGGCGCGGCGGTGGCAGCCCAGCCAGGTGGCCACGGTCTGATCCCAGACGAACTCGACGTACTGGTGGCGGCTGTGGGCCAGCGTCATGACGAAGGCCCAGGTGCGCCGGGGTTGACCGTCGGGGTGGATGAGCACCGGGCCGGCGCCGAAGTCGACCTGGGCCGCGTCACCGGGCTCGAAGTCCAGGCGGCAGGTAGTCTCGGGCGGCAACTGGCGGCGGATGTCGGCCAGCAGGCGGCGCACGGCGGAGTAGCTGCCGGCCCAGGCGTGCTGGCGCTTTAGCGCGGCATGAATGGCCGTGCCCGTGACGCCTTGCTCGACCCAGGACTGCAGCAACTCGCGGTGCGGCTCCAGCGTGGAGACGGTGGTGCAGGCCCGGCGAGGCGCGCCCAAGGCCTCGGCAATGGCCGCGTCATCGGGCAGGGGCTGCTGGGCATCGAGCCAGCCCTGGGAGGCCGCCAATTCGCGCCACTGTGCCGCCTTGCGTCGGCCCATCAAGCGGGCAGCCGCGATCTCCCGGTCGGACTCGCCCTGGCGCATGCGCAGCAGGGCCTGTCGGTAGTGATGCATCTCGAATCTCCTGCGCGCCATCCCTGAGCCTCCGGGCAAAAGCCCAAAGGGTAGAGACGGCGAGCGGTCAATTCGGGGTGTCGTTCAATGGCCTGCTGCTGGCCCGGTGGCTGCATTACGCCGATCCGCGACTGGCTCCATTACGGCGATCACGCCCTGGCTCCATTACGCCGGTCAGCGACTGGCTCCTATACGCCGATCACGGAGTGGCTCCAATATGCCGGTCGGTGACAAGGCGTTTGCGGCTGGATTCGTCTTGGCCGAACAGCGCAAGGTCTACGGGCTTTACAAGGAATGTCGGATCATTGGCGCCGATACCAGTGGGCGCATCCCAATGGGACTGTCATTCGCCTTGCGCGTTGAGATCCCGGAAGACTTCACGCGCAACTATCTGGGCGTCATGTCCGATCGCTCGTTTGGGCAATCTGTGAGCGTCAAGCTTGCCCAATCCGGGGGAGGCGCGATGGGAGGGTTTTCCGCTGCATCAGACACGAACAAGGTCGTGCAAATGTTTGCACCGGATGTACTCAGTGACGCCATTGACGATGCGAGGGCATGGGCGGATCGCTGGTTTCAGTTCAATCCCGATGCGATGGAGCGAGCCATTTTGAGGCGTGCTAAAGCTAGGTCTTCACGTCTTTCACTAGAAACATAGGAGTCGATATGGATCAATTTGCAGTATTTTCCTTGGCTGTTTTCATGGCCGTGACTTTAGCCAGTTTGTTGTTCACCTATTGGTTTTTCTCGCGGATCATTGCGGCTGGTGTACGAATTGGTCTAACTGAGGCCCGGATCAGGTTTCAGCCTCTAATTGGGACGGCTAAGGAAGTACCGGAAGCGCCGCCTGGCTATCGCTGGGAACTGGTCAAAGTTAGCGATCGGTGAACCACAGATTAAGTATCATGCATCTGTATTTATTTCGACATATAGCCAAGTGTGCGGCTATCTCGTCTATTGTTTTCTGCATTCCACTTTCTTCAGTTGCCGAGGAAAAGCCGTTAGAGGCACATCCCGCTGCGCCGCTGGTTGGCAAGTGGGTCTCGACGGTGAACATGAATTACACCGCCAGCAGTGAAAACCTGTACTGGTGGACGGGGCGCGTGTGGGGCGCCATTGACGAAACAGGCCGAATAACCATGCGCGCTGACAATGGTTGTGATATAAGCGGCGCCGTCAAGACCGTAGATTCATTGGGAATTTACGGCGAAGTGAAATTCACGAACTGTGAATCCAAAATAATGAACGAGGTGTATTCATTCAAGGCCACTAAGGCAAAGACTGGTGCTGGATTCACGTTCTCGCGACAGGATTTCAACACTTCCAAATCCTGGGTTGTTTCCGGTGCATTTGTAAGGTATTGAGTAATTTATTTGCGGCAATAGGAAGGTGATTAATAATGAGAGCTATCTTTGGTGCTGGTGCTTTGGTGGCAGTTCTTTTGGTCGGATGCGGAGCTGATTCTGGTGCTTAATACATCGGCAAATGGCAGAACACGAAGCGCAAAGAGCAAACGTTGATAATTGATCGCAATGGGGATGGGATCATGATCCGTGAGACGAGTCCAAGTCTCGTCACTGGTACGATCAAGACGAAGAATTTTCCCGCCACGCTCAAGAATGGGAATATTGAGGTAGCGAGCGTATTTGGCTCAATGGTTATGACAATTGATAAAAAGTCAGGCTACCTTACCGGTGGTGGAGACCAATACAAAAAACTGGACTAAGCGCATTTGGGGTGTTTAGGCGCCTAAACACCCTCTAGCTCTTGCCTCCACGCCCTGCGTCCCTTGTGGTCGTACCGGGCCGTCACGTTGAGGCTCGAATGCCGCGCCTGGGCCTGCACATAGCGCGGATTGACGCCTGCCTCCATTGAGTGCGTCACGCCGGTATGGCGCATCCAGTGCGGCGTGGCCTCTCGCAGCCTGGCGGCGGCTGCGCTCTCCCCACGCGCATCCATCAAAGCCGCAGCCTGCCCAAAGATCACCTTGCAGATGAGGTAGATGGCCTGGGCCGTAATGCCCTTGTCCTCGCCCGTGACCGCGAGGATCGCGGGCCTGGTCTCGCCAGGCGAGGGCAGGGGAGGTAGACAAAGTGACTCGCGGTACACGCGCAGCTCCGACATCAGCTTGGCCGTGGCGATGATCCTGGCCTTCTTGTTGCCCTTGCCTACGAGGCGGATGCTCCACCCCTCGGGCGAAGCCTCGAAGCTGCCCATCGCCAAGCCCGCAGCCTCTTCGCGGCGCAAGAAGGCTCGGTATAGAAGCTGGAAGATCCAGCGCGCCCGATGGTAGTGCTTGAGATCCTTTTCTGATGCGCGGGGCAGGGCGGATATAGCCTCTTGCACGGCATCCCATTCCTGGGGCGTCAGCGCCTGCTCAATCTCTTCCTCGTCCTTCACCCCGGACTGCCCTTGGTGTGCCAGCTTGACTGGGTTGAACTTGCAGTAGGGCTCGTCCCCGGCAGCGCGCAGCTCGCGCATGGCGGCAAACATCTTGTGCAGTACCGTGATGCAGTGGGCGATGCTGGCGCCAGACAACGGCTTGCGAAACGGTTGGTGCGACCAGCCGTGGGCAGCGAGGAAGTCGTCGGCAAAGGAGCGCGGTTGCTCCAGAAAGGCCAGGTAGTCGTTGATGTCCTGTACGGCCACGGCGGGCAGCATCGCGGGTGCGGCGGGACGCGTGGCCTTGAGCCACAACAAAAAGCGATGGCACTCTTTTTCGTAGGAACGGATCGTGTGCGGGGACTTGCGCGCGAAGCTGTCGAGGAACACCTTGATGGCGTATTCGTCGGTGGCGACTTCGGTCGTGATGACCTCGGTGGCCACTGTCGTTGTGCGCTGAGTCGCTGAGATTTCGTACATGCATCACTCCTGCAGGGCAGCGCTAAGGCGGCTTTCAAATTTCTGGTCTGGGAACGCACGCTCCAGTGCCTTGAATCCGTCACGTAGCTTGCACTCCCAACTCTTGCCTCGACCGACCACATCGCGCCAGATGTCGGTCACAAGATCCGCGTCTTCGGTCAACAGATAGTCCAAAAGATGCGCGGCCTGGGCGATGTCCTTGTTCGCCTTGGTGCGCATTTCTGGGGGGCGCAACTGAGAAACGATCAGCTTGTGTAGAGCGTAGCGCTCAGGCCTTGGAACATTGACGGCAATGGTGCCTGCACGGGTAAGCAGGGTCGCTGACATGGGCGATTCCAGGGACAGCTCCATGAATCGCAAAGGCTGCAACGTGACGTTGAGCCCCCGAATATGAACCGGCGTATCACCGCTGCGGCCCATGCTGGTCAGAAAGTCGATGTCGAAATCCGGCTCGTCTGGCTTCTTGTACGTAGTCTGGCTGACCACGGGGATGAAGCCCATCTGCAGCGATTCAAGGGCGCCACGGGTATCCACCGCGACATCGGCTTGCATGGCAATGGAGAGATTCTTGCCCGCGTGGGCGAAATCCAGATCCAGCGTCATGGCGCCACCAGTCCAGCTCACGCCGAAATGGTTCTGGTAGGCTATGAAGGCATGCGTGCCAACCAGCATGCCACCGGCACGAAAAAAGCCGTAGTCTCCCAGGCGGTCGATCACCCGGCCGTGGGCAGGCGGGATCGGCAGGCAACCGTACTCGATGGCTGCACGAGCCATGCTCCTGATGGCCTGCGCGCCTGCGTGGCGAACACCATCGCTGTGCGCCGCAATAAACTCCCTGATGGGCGGCTCGTCTGGCCCCAGGTAGATTTGTGAGGACGAACCTGTTGCGGTCTTGAGCTGGTAGTACCAGTACACGCGCCCCTTGATCGTTTTCGTCGTGAATCCACCTGGTAGATCGGCGACGCAACGCTCCAGCTCGCGCTGGCGCGTGGCCACGTCGAGCCCCGCAAATGCAGCTTGCGCGGCGACTGGGAGTGAGGTGTAGAGCATGGTTGTTATACTACCTAATGAATACAGGAAGTATAACTTGCACTGCCTGACTAGAGTTCGGCGACCAATTTGAGCGCATCCCCGAGACTCAGCGCTCCTTCCAGCGGGTTGTTCTCGAAAACCATCATGTAGCGGTAGCGGTAGCCCGTTTGATGGCTGAGCTGGTTGGCCTCGCTCTCCCACGTCTTGCCCAGCTTGAGCTTGTCCTTGGAGTCGGTGTTATCGCGGTCATCACCCTTGGCCTCGATCACGATGATGTTCTTGTTCTCGGTGAGGACGATGAAGTCCGCGTAGTGGTTGATGAAACCATTGATGACGAAGCCCTTGCCGCGCTCCAGATTCCGGTGCCACCAGACGATGTTGTCCAGGGCGGCAACGGCACGAATCACGGCTACCTCCAGGCCATTGATCCCGGCCTCGGTGACGTAGAGGCTCTTGCTGATGGCGGGCGCGTTGTCGCTTGGCGTGATGGTGTCGGTGAAAACGAAACTCGGCTGCAGCCGCACCTTCTGCGTGGTCAGCCAGTTGTTGAATTCCCTGGCGGCATGCTCGCTGGCCAGGCTCTGGATCTTCTTCTTGATGACCTTCACGTAGGCGTAGTCACGCGCCAGGCAGTCGCCACGCTGCTCGCTGGACAGCGCTTCCACGATGCGCTTCAGGTAGGCGCGAACATCTGGGTCGTCGATGGGATAGAAGGCGTTCTTGCCCAGCAGCGAAAACAACCGATCCACGATGGAGCGCACCTGGCCCGCAGGCGATTGCCCCTTGATGACCTGGTTGAACTTGTCTTTCTCAGCCTTCTTGATCGCCCTGAACTGCACGGCGCTTTGCCCGTCGCCCGTGTCTTCCGCATCCACCCGAAACACATCCGCATCGACTGCGGCGAAATTCATCGTGGCATCCAAATTGGCGAGGACGAAGCCCGACAACAGGTTGTCCTTGGAGAGCGGGAGCCACTGCGCGCTGCTGTCGAAGAACCCGCCATCGGTTTGCACCTTGAGCACAAACTGGGGCAGGGTGATCTCCTTGGCCGAGGCCTCGAACATCGGCTTCATGCGGTGCTGGTTCATGTGCTCGCGCAACTCCTGTGGGCATGATTCGCCTGTGGCGTGTTCCGCCTGTTGATTGAAGGCCTTCGCTTCTGTCAGTGCCTGGGCCTTGATGCGCTCCACGGCGTCCGACGCTACGGGTGCCGTGTCTTGCTCTGCCGTCGCATCGCCGCTGGCATCGGCAGTCGTCGCAGCGGCTTGTGCTGCTGCCACGGCCTGGGCCTCCCAATCGACATTGAGTTTGCTGCCATCGAGGATCATGCCTGTGCCATTGCCCTCGGCCGCATCGCCCGTTGTGGATGCATGCAGCCAATCGTCCTGCGTTCCTGGCGCAGTAGCTGCGGCGTCCGCATCCTGGGACAGATCCACTTGCCGGTAGGAACGGTCGGAAAACCCGGCCCGGTTCAGGCCCGCAACCACCAGGTTCAACGTTTCCTGAAAATTGCTCGATGAGGTGAAGACGTAGCTCAGGTTCAGGAACTCCGCCTTGTGCTTGCGCACGTAGGGCATGCGCAGCACACGACCCAGGATCTGCGTCACGTCCACCACCGAGGACTTGTTCGCCAGCGTGGCCAGCACATAGGCAAACGGGCAGTCCCAGCCCTCCTTGAGGGCGTTGACCGTGATGATGTAGCGCACTTGGCAATCGCGACCCATCAGCTCCACGCCCTTGAGTTCGTTGATGCTGGCCGTCTTGATGGCAATGTGCTCGGCAGGGATGTTCAGGCTCAGCAGGGTTTGCTTCACCTTGTCGAACGTCGTAGTGTCATCCTTGTTCCTGGGTTCGGCCTGAAACAGGACGATGGGGCGGATGTATGGCCCACCATCGGCCTCGGCTTGCTGTGCGAAGGCTTCCAGCTGACGGCGCATGTTGAGCGCGGCCATGATCACATCTTCCTGGCTGCGCTGGTTGGCCACGATGACAGGCAGCTTCACCATGTTCATGTTCTTGAGGCGCAGCGCATCTACGTAGCTGATGATGTTGCTGTTCTCGCGTGGCGTGGCCGTCAGATCCAGGATGAAGCTGGGGTTGAGGTTGCGCAGCATGTCCACCGACAACTGGCTCTCGGCGTTGTGACTCTCGTCCACCACCACCACGGGACGCAGGCTGCGGATGACGTTGATGAGGGCGGACTTGTCGTACTCCGGCAGCAGCACCCCTTCATCGGTGGGCGCCTGCAGGAACGATGCGAGGTAGCCGTTCTCCTGGTAGGCCTTGCGGTTTTCCTTGTTCGTGGCCTTGAGCGAGTCAAACGACATCACGACCAGCGACAACTGGCCTCGTACCGTGTCGGCATTGAAGTCGGCGCCTAGCAGCACGTCGGATTTTTCGTAAACCTGCACGCGGCCATTGAACAGCTCGTTCAGGCGCTGGCGGTACGGGTGCTCGATGTTGGACAGGTTTTTGACGGTCTGCTCAAGGATGGTGAGCGAGGGCACCAGCCAGACGACAAACTTGGGTTTGCTGGGGTTGTATTCGTCCAGGGCGCTGAAGATGCGCTCGATGGCATTCACGGCGATGTAGGTCTTGCCGCCCGCTGTGGGCACCTTCACGCACACATGGGGCACGCCCTGCACATTTTGTTTGTAGGTCTGCTGGAGCACGCCGCGCTCCTGCCAGAAGCGCCTGAAGGCCTGGCCCATGTCGCCGCCGCAGTCGATCAGGGTTTGCAGGTAAACGCCCAGGTCGTGCAGCACTTCACGTTGGTAATCGTTGAGTTCCATGCTGCGCCTCAGAATTTGGTGATGTCACGCGGAATGCGCTTGAAGGTAATGCCATGCTGGAACAGAAAATCTGCGTCGAGCGCGCATTTGTCGGCGTAGACGATGAACTGCTCCGGCCTAGTGTTGCCCGCCGCCAGGTGGGCCTTGAGGTTCAGGCTGCCCAGGAAATCCATGTCCAAGGAGGTGACCCGGCTGCGCTCGTACAGGAACAGCCACATGGCGGTTTCGCTCGCGCCCAGGGCGTAGCGGCTGACGGGGTTGTCGGTGCCCCAGCGGTGTTCGGGCTGGATGCCCTCGGTGTAGGCCACATAGTCCCGGATCGCGGATTCGCCGACCTCCTCGTTGAGGCGCTGGTCTTCGTCAAACAGGCAAGGGCCAACGGTGTAGAAGTCAAAGCCGCCACCAGTCCCCGGCACGGCCTTGACGCCCTCGCCGTAGCCGTTCATGACGCGGCGCACGCGCTCTGCGGTGATGGTTTCGGCGTAGTCCATCATCTCGCAAACAATGAATCGACGGTTACCCTTGTCTTGTGCATTGAGTTTGAGGACAGCGTGGGGTGTAGTGCCAGAGCCGGCGAATGAGTCAAGCACAAGTGAGTCTGTTTTAGTAAAGGCCTGTAGAAATTTCGTTATTAGATCGCTAGGTTTTGGAAAGTCGAATGTTTTTCCATCTCCGAACATTAGTTTTATCTCATTTGTTCCGTGCTGGGTATATACAGAATCCACAATTGAGTAGAGTTTCGATCCTCGGTCTTCGCCATCTTCATCACGGAGATACTGTTTGTAATTTACTGACCAACGCCCTCTCACCTTCTTCACTTCGATTTCATCATTGGCATAGGCCAACAGTGCTCTTTCGCTTGACCATTGCCACTGCTTCTCAGGCCATATTTCCTCACCCATGTGAACAATGGGATATCGCAAATTCGGACGCTCATCCATGCTATTGGTGGCAAGAGGTTGTAGGCGATAAGGGCCTCTCAAATCGAATTTTGTGTCCTTGAATTTGTAATATTTCAAAACGTCTTCGTTTGGAGGCAATTCGATGACGCCGATTCTGCTCTTATTCTTTGCGAAGCAAATCACATATTCATGAAGATTGACGATGTGCTTGGCCTTTGAACCGCCGCCGTAGCTCTTTTTCCAAACAACGGTTTCTATGCGATTGGTGGCGCCGAAAATTTCATCAAGCATTACTTCGGCGTAGCGATGCTCATTGAAGTCCAAAGACATCAACATCACCCCGTCATCCGCTAGCAGCCGATGCAGCAACTTCAGGCGCGGATACATCATGCACAGCCACTTGTCGTGGCGGCTCAGATCCTCGCCCTCCTTACCTACGACCTGGCCAAGCCATTTCTTGATCTTGGGGTCGCTCACGTTGTCGTTGTAGACCCAGCCCTCATTGCCGGTGTTGTAGGGCGGATCGATGTAGATGCAATTGACCCGGCCTTCGAACTCAGGCAACAGGCTCTTGAGCGCTTCAAGGTTGTCGCCGTGGATGATGCGGTTACCAGAGGAATTGGCGGGCGTGCCTTCATTGGCCGCGAAGCTGTACTGCTTGTCCAGCAACCGAAACGGAACCTCGTGGTGATGGTTGACGACTTTCTCTTTTCCGACCCAGTGAAGTGTTGGCATTGACAGTTCTTTCCCGATTTTGTTGCCTGGTCAAGCCGCAATAGCAGCCAAGTTTTCCCTGTTGGCCGAACGCTGGTGCTTGCGCAACTGCACCGCATCGGTTTCGGCGTGCGTGGTGTCTTGCGGCGACAGGCGGAACACATTGATGTTGAAGCGCGCCTCCTCGGTTTGTGCATCCATCCGGCCAGCGGCTGCTGCGAGCTGCCCTACCAGAGCCGTGTTCTGTTGCGTGATGCCGTCCATCTGCTGAATGGCCTGACCTATTTGCACCACGCCTTGCGCCTGTTCGCGCGCCGCGTGATCGATATCCTGCAGCACCTGCCCGACCTTGCGCACCGAATCCATGGCGTCATCCATGCGCGCCCGTGTCTCGCTGACATGCGCGCTTCCTCTTGCGACGCGGTTTTCTGATTCCGATACCAGGGCTTGGACTTCTTTGGACAGATTTGTCGTGCGCAGCGCCAGCGCGCGTACTTCGCTGGCCACCACGGCGAAGCCACGCCCCTGCTCACCGACGCGGGCGGCTTCCACGGCCGCGTTGAGTGCCAGGATGTTTGTCTGGAACGCGACCCCTTCGATCGATTGAATGAGATCACCGATACGACGAGACGATTCCGTGATGTCCTGCATGGTCTGGGCCATCTCATGGACTGCTTCTTGGCTGCGCTTGGCGGTACTGCTGGCGTATTCGGCCTGCTGTACGCCTTGGGTTGCGAGGTCGGCGGTTTGCTGCACCATGCCGCTGATTTGATCCATGGCGGCGGCCGTTTCCTCAAGGCTGGCGGCCTGGGCCTCGGTGCGTGCCGACAGATCTCTGCTGCTGGCAGCGATTTCCCGCGTGGCGCCCTGCAGCCTGTCTAGATCCATGCGCACGTCGCGCATGACCGTGCGAATCGACAAGCCCAGCTGCGAGATGGGCTGCAACAGACTGCGCGCCACGCCGCGCCCAGTGGTGGCCACGAAATTAGACAAGTCGCCGCTGGCGAGCTTGCGCGACACATGGATGGCGGCTTGAGCTGGGCGAGTGGCCAGCGTGTTCAGACACATGCCTATGGCCAGCGCCACCACGGCTGCAGCGAGCCATTGCGCCCATGCCGGAAGCCCAGCGTCGGCCGCGAGCAGAGGCACAAAAGAGGCCAGTAGCACCAGCAGAGTTACCCGGTGGTGCCCCACCAGATCCAGCGCCTGGCTGATGCGGCCAGGGAGATCGCGCCGTTCCACAGCGCCACCCCTGAGCACATGCTTGAGCTGCCCGTTGGCGGCCTCATCGCGCATCGTCGCGTACAAGGTTTCGGCTGCGGAAATTTCCGCATCGGTCGGACGTGTGCGCACCGAGAGGTAGCCGACGATTTTCTCGCCATTGCGCATGGGCGTGGCGTTGGCATGTACCCAGTAGCTGTCACCGTTCTTGCACCGGTTCTTGACGGGTGCGCTCCAGAGTTCGCCCTTCTGGATGGTTTCCCAGCAGTCTCGAAAGGCTTCGGCAGGCATGTCGGGGTGCCGCAGGATGTTGTGCGGCTGGCCCAGCAATTCGCCCTGCGCATAACCGCTGACCTCGATGAAGTCCTGGTTGCAGTAGGTGATGCGGCCCTTGAGATCCGTGATCGAGATTAGGGTGTGCTCGCGCGGAAAGGTCTTGACGCGTTGTGTGACGGGGAGGTTGTTTCGCATGTGAGTTGCGGAGAAGATTCTTCTTATGTGCCTGGAACTGGGTGCGCCACCGCCACCAGCCCATCGGTGTCCTGCGCATTGACCAGGATCGGCGAGAGCCATTTGAGCAGGGGCGTTTGTTGGCCACGGGTGCCCGTCCAATAGGTGTGCCAGTGCGCGCGGCGAACATGCGCTGGCATGGCCCTGCCAGACGATCCTGGCGCATCAGTCCCAACGCGTTGCGCCGCCGCCTTGGCAAAGACCGAACCGATTCGCTCGCCGACAAGAATTGTCGTGTCCTGTTTGGGGACGATGTAGCGCACCTTCGCGCCCATGCGCATGATTTTGACCGGTGGCGGCGTCTTGCCCGAGACATCGGGCTCGTCAATGCACAGGTACATGAGAGCCGAGAGGATGCCGCCCCAGGTGGCGCGCAGGTGCCGCTCTTCTGCAGGCCAGCGCTGGTGCTGGATCTCGATCGCGCGCTGCTTCTCCTGGTCGGTGAACTTCGGATGTGCGCGCACTACGCGCAAAGCGGATGCCAGAAACTCCGCACACAGTTTGTCCAGCGCCTGCTCGACGGTCTCGCTGCCCAACGCCAGCTCCAATTTGGTCGTTGCCAGGCTTTTGCCGACAGGAATTAACAGCAGCCGCCCAGACGCGACGGCCACGAAGGCGCCGTCGTACGCGGTGCGGCCATCCTCGCTGCGGATACCGCCATTGCGTGCCAGGTAGAACGCTGGCGCAGGAAGTCGCTCAAAAATCTGGGCCGGTGGCGTGCCCTTGAGCGGCGTTGCCGCGAGCGCGTCGTACAGGTGTGGATCGAAGTTGTAGCTCAGCCGTGTGGTGCGCCACGCAGCCAGGGCCTGCAGCGTTTCCTGCGGATAGGAGACGAACACTGTGTCGGGCGAAACACCTTGGGCTTTGAGGCCTTGCAGTGCTTGGGCGTGTTCTGGTGCATCGCCCTCGGAATAGAGGAGCGAGGAAAAGGGAATGCCCGTTGGATGCAGCGTGCCTGGTGGCAAGGTTCTGTTTGCAGCCTCACGCACGATCGGGAAGGGTGCAGGAAAGGGCAGGGCGCCGCCACCCCCGTGCTTCTCCAGCCTGGCCCAGATGCCGGGGAAATCGGCTTCGACCTGGGCGCACAGCCTTGCGGGTGAAAAGCTCTCAGCGTCGGCCATCGTGCGCACCTTCTCAGCCGCAGATCTGGAGCGGCGCTGCGGTGCCGCTCATCGGACGATGAATGGATTCACCTGCAGCGGCACGCATGCCCTGCATACGGGCAACTTCTCGCGCCTTTTCGTGCTCGGTGCTGGCCTTGCGTACCGGCGCCTCTTTGCCCGATGTCTGGCTCTGGATGAAGTCGGCAATGGCCTGTTCAACGGCTTCGGGCTGTGCGAAGTCCTGCACCAGTCGGGAGATCTTGCCCACCCAGCCCAGCGCGAACTCGTCGCCGAGGGCCGTTGCCGTGCGCTTTCCGCCCCGCATTTGCGAGATGCCTACGAGCTTTTCCGTGATCCAGTGGGATCGCGCCTTCTTGCATTTGCGCACCAGTACGTCAAACGTGTAGCTGGCGATTTGGGCTTGGGCCTTGATGCCGACGAAGACGTATGCGCCGTCGTTCAAATTCGCCCGAACACCTTTGTAGGTTGGCAGGCGCTTGAGCATCAGATGGCAGCCAAATGCCTTGCCAACAACGGATGCCAAGGCCATCTCCCATTGCGCTGGCTTGCTGCGAGCCATCGTGCGGCTTCTAGCCTCGGACTCGCCAATGTCGGCCATGGTGATCTGCGCCGCCGTGACACCGTGCGTGGCCATCATGGCGTGCGCCTGGCGCAGCGCGGTCGCAGCCTCGTTCGGGTTGTCCGAGGAGGCCAGGGCCAGGCATTTTTTGATCTTGTCAAGGATCTTGGGGTCGATGTTTTGCATTATGTCTGCGCCAGAAATCGTTTCGCCGCGTCGGCTGCCGCCTGCAGGGATTGCCGTGCCCCGCCATAGTGAGCATCGGAGAAATGCTGCGATTGCTGGCCGATGGCATACCTGACCCTGGCCTGCCAACCGGAGCGGGTGCGGCTGACATACATCGGCACCTCAAAGGGTTCGCCGTTGACTTCGAGGATCTTCACGGAGCGAGCCATGACGCCTCAGGCGATCGTGTCCAGGGAGTCGCCCACCAGGGCCTGGGCTTCTTCGAGCGTGATGGGCGTGGCGCCCACCGGAGCCTTGGGATCTTCGTGCTCCTCATGTGTCGGGTCGAACTTGTCGCGCACCGGCAGATGCACCACCACGCGGCCATCCGCAAGCGGCCTGGCCACCGTGTTCATAAAGACCCGATTGCCCTTGAAGTAACCGAAGATCATGCCGTGCACGCCCAGGGCACGCTCCAGCGCCCACTGCCACAGCTCCATGAGTTCGCCCAGCTCAGCCATCTCCTGGGCCGCGCGCTTGCCCCGGATGGTGTTCATCTTGGGCGTTTGCAGCCAAACCCGGAGGGTGGAGTCCCACTTTGGTGTGGTGAAACCGGCCAGCGCCAACGGTCGATTGTTCCAGGCCAGGGCCTGAACATGTGGGCCGGAGCGCAGGATGGCGTCAGCGCCACCGTACTCGCGCAGCAGGTCGCTCTTTGCGCGCAGGGCGTCATCCTTGGCAATCTGGTACAGGCCCAGGGCGAAGGTGCATTGCTGTGCGGGTAATAGGTAGTGCTGAATATGGGCCATGTCGTAGTTTGTACTGTATTGTTTTGCTGAACACCCGTTTAGGTTTTAGGCAAGTCTAACACAGGCGGCATAGATAATAAATTGATTATTGTCAGGTTTTAGAGAATTTCAGAGACGGCAGATTCTGCGGATTCTGCGGCATCGTTTGGGGATATTTCAAAATTCTGAAACATGGCATTGCCGCGCTCGAACAGATCCATCATGCAGTGCTTTAGCTCATTCAGATCGAGAAACTCGGTTCCGTAGCTGCCAGCCTTGCGATGGATTGTGACTTTGCACAGTAAGGCCAGCAGCAGGGCGATGGCGCCCATGTCACGGCCGAGAAACCACATCCAGTGCGGCCATTGCCTGCTGAGCTTGGCAAAGAATGCGCGCACTTCGGGTATCTCTGGCAGCTCGCGTTTGTCGCTGTCGTAGCCATGCGCGACAAACACCAGGCTTTCTCGGTATAGCAGGGCGTTTTCGCGCGTGTCCGAGATGATGTGCAGCTTTTCTAGCGTGCTGGCAATATTGCCTTTTTCGATGTCGTGACGCTCAATTTGCAGGATCAGCATCGACGGCTGGGTGTTGTGGGCCAGGCCGTCAGCGTCGGTGAGGATGATGGATGGCAATGATTTTTGTGGCATATCAGATGTCCATGCGCGGAATGATGCGCCTCATATTTTCATCGAACAGCGGCACGGTAAAGGCTGTATCGCCGTAGGGGCGTAGGGGTTGAGTCGTGAGTCCATTCAACCAATATTACCCCAGGTTATCGAAATTCGATAACCTGGGGTAAACTCAGTTGAATTCGGCGTTTTTATGCTGGCGTCCGGTCGTTGCAAAGCAGGCGTGGAAATCCTTCACGGGGAACCAGTCCTCGCCGTCAGGCATGCGCACCAACAGTTCCAGACTGGCCTGTGACCCCCGCAGCGCGGCAATCACCCCTTCCTTGCCTTCTTCCGCGATGCCCGCGTACTTGGTCGCCATCACCAGGTCGCCTACCTCGAATTCGGGCGGTTGCGCCACGACGGGCGCCTTGGCTGCTGGCTTGGCTTTGGGCTTGGCCACGGCCTTGCGGCTGGCAGCGAGCGTTGCTTTGATCTGTACCGTGCATTCGGGCATGCCAGCGACTGCGCAATCCCACAGGTGCGGCCGGTCGTTGCTTGCAGCGACGTTGTAGAGATGCTGGCGAGAGATGCCCAGGTACTGGGCCGCATCGCGCATCGTCCAGCCTTTGGCGCGCAAGGCTTGGGATAGGGCTGTGGCTTGGGGCATCACGAGGGAAAGTCTGCACGGGGCGCAATGCAAACGCCACCGTTCTGGGTGTTTGAGAATTGAGTGCTGCACACAGGGCTGCAAAACTTGGCGATCGTCCCATCGTCCAAGTCGCGATAGCTCCCGTACCAGCTCCAAGATTCACTCCATGTTGCGCATCTATCGCACACGCTGCATTTGTGCAAAGGGCGTTCGTGGCGGGCTGCCCGCGCCATGTTGAGAATGTGCAGCGAGTCATCGTCCATGCGAACGGCATTCAACTCTTGGTGTATTCGATGGACGCGCATCTGATTTTGAAGGGCTATTTCTTCAGTAGCTTTTCGGATTTCCGGCATGCTGCCAGCTAGTGATGAGCAGTTGAACCCATTCCTGGCCAATGCGCGCAAGCGCTTCCGCAATCGTGTAGTCGATGGATTGAAGCAGGTCAATGCGATTGGAGGCTAATGCCACATAGCACTTTTCGCCGGTTGAAAGCACATCGAAACGATCGCTTCCTCCCTTTGCCAGGTGTAGGGCAATACTATTGAGATGGTCGATTTGGCTGTTGCCGGTGGGTTTGAACATAAGTATTTCCTTTCAGACTTTAGGCGTACCAGCCGCCAATTTGATCCCAGGCCCGATTCAGCACGTCGCCGATTTCGTTGCGATTGCCTGCCATCGCCTCGCATGCATCGTGCAGCTTGGTCATGCCATCGATGTAGCAGGGCATCAGCGAGCCCGATTGGCATGATGGCCATTGGCGCGGTCTGAGTAGTAGGCGGTGATCGCGTCCACCGGCTGGCCGCAATAGATGCAGGCACCCAGTTCGCCGCCCCTGCCACGCCAGGGCACGCACGGCCCTTTGTGCTCCTGAGCGGCTTGTTTGCGCTGAGCCTCATCCTGGATTTGCGCCGCCGCGAGAATAGCCTGGGCGTCGATCCAGTCGGCTATCTGCACCGGTACGTCGCCGTTGCGCTGCTGGCGCGTGCGCGTGGTGCTGGCCAGGTGGCAGTAGATCTTGCCTTCGCGGGTGGAGCCTTGGCTCACCAGCGTCCACAGGTCGCCGTCGTGTTGGATTTGCAGCATCTCGGTTTCCTATGCGTCCGTGTGTGTCTCTTGGTTTTCCAGGAGAAGCAGCTGTGCGGCTTCCGTCCATTTTTTCCGCTCAGCGGCGACTGCCTGTTCAGCGGCTTCCTTGCTTTGTGCGCACCGCGCCCGCCAAACATCCATTCGCGTCAACGTGTCGCTCGCCTGGTCATAGTGGTACTCGGCCCCATTGATCTTGCAGGCGCCAAAAAGACGCGCCACGCCAAACTGCGAGGTGCTCACGTTGTAAAGGCGCTCGGGCCTGCTTGTGCCTGGGTCACTCTTGGGTCGTTTCGGCATCTCAGTCTCCGACGATCCCGCACTTGCGCTCGTGCTCGCGCAACGCCTTGGCCAGCATCTTGTGTGCCTGGCGCACATAGGCTGGCACGCGATTGACCTGTTCGGCCGTCTCTTGCACGATTGCGCTGGCTTGTTCAGGTGTTGCAAAGCCGCGCTCCACGCTGGCTGAAGCGCCCTGGAGAAAACCGCGTTGCATGTTCTCATCCAGGGTGTATTCGCAGCGCAGCCAGGCCAGCAGGCGCCGCAGGTGATTGACCTCGGCCTCGGTTATGGGCATGGCCGGGGTGTTGTCGTCGCCGGAAAGGGTGAGGGGAGGCTTCTGCATTTTTATCCTTGAAAAGCTGGGTTTGGTCGCGCCAGAGATAAATTGGCCGACTGCTGCACGTTCGTTCAACTGGCCATGAATCGCATCGCTTGCCCGTACTTCTTACGAAGCCGCTGTCCATCCTTCTCGGGCAGCAGGTCAAGGCGGGAGCGGTCGCTGTTGTCTTCCAGGTCGGCCATTTTCACCAGGACAGCGCGAGGCACGACCTTCACGCCCGCCAGGTACTCCATGTAGGCCTGCCCCTTGCATCGTGTCAGCGCCACCACTAGATCCACCGCATCCTGGGGAACGCCAGCGGCGCGTACCAGGTCATCGGCCGTGGCGTGGCCGTCCTCAATGCAGTCGTGGAGCAGGGCAGCGATTTGTTGGTTTTCGTCGCCACCTGCGGCCTGCACACGCAGGAACACGCGGGTCAGGTGCTCGATATAGGGGCGCCCAGCCTTGTCCTGCTGGCTATCGTGCAAGCGAGCTGCGAGCTGGTAGGCATTCAGTAGGGTCATATTTGCATCGCGGGCACGCTAAAGCGTGCCGGTTATTTCAGGGCGCTATACGGCAACGGCGTCTTCAAACTTAATCAGCAAAAAGCGCCCCTCAGTTTCGTCGCCGTTCTCTTTCACCTGGCTTGTTTACGCCACTCCCACGGAGGCGTCGGCTCTTTGTCTTGCCACAGGCCCACCTTCTGCCCTTGGGCCTGCTGTTGCGCAGCCGCATAGGCGCGTGATTCGGCAGCAGGGCGCGTCTTGGCGTATTGCGCGTAGTGCCATGCCATGCCCCGCTGCACCTGGGCCAGATTCGCGTCCTGGCCCTCGGGCGTGACCACCTGGCCGAGGATGCGGCCGTAGCGATCTTGCTCATCCCAGCGCACCGTCACTTGCTTGCCGGCCACGAGATCGGCCAGGGATTGCCGCGAGCGGTTGCCAAAGGCCTGGCTGGATTCGGGGGCATCGATGCCCGTCATGCGGATGCGATGCTGAGTTTTGCTGGCATCGAGCACCGTGATGGTGTCACCATCGGCCACGCGCACGACCTTGCCCGCAAGCTCAGCGGCTGACGCGGACAAGCCTGCAAGGAGCAGGGCAGCAGGGATAAGCGCATTGGCCAGGTGGCGCCAGCAATGTAGTTTCTTGAGCATGTTTATTGTGAGTTTCCGGTGTAGTTTCGATTCCGCAATCACAACGCGGCCATTGCAGCGCTGTCGTTTTTTTCTGCTTCCCCCGCAGCGATGATCTGCTGCGCCCAGCCCTTGAGGCAGCAGCCCAGGTAGGTTGCGACCAAGGACGCGAGCGGCGTGAACTCGCAATCGCGTAGCACCGCAATGGCCTGCTCCGTGCGCTCTCGCCCGAACGCCTCCACGAAGGCCGGAAGCGCCTTGAAGCTGATGAGCGTGCCGTAGCTCTCGAACATGCAAGGGCGACCATCCATGCCCTCGAAACATTTGAAGTCCTCCATGAGATCGATGAGGTAGTCGTACTTGGAGCGAAAACCGTTGGCGCAATCGAATCCAAGGATGGCGAAGTCGGTGTCCGACATGGCGGGCAATTGCCCCGCCACGACCTGGCGCACGATGGCATCGACATCGACCGCAGCGCCGACACCCTCCAGGCGCCCGATGCGGGCAAACACGGCCAGCGCCTGAGCGTCCGTCAACGCGGATTCCGAGCGCACCCAGGGCGCCACCTCTTCAATCGGGGTGCCGTCGTCCATGAAGCCGTCCTCCGTAATGCCTCCCGTATAGCGGCGTATCCCGGCGAGGGTCTTGATGTAGAGCGTTGTAGCCATTTCCCGCGCCCTTAATGTCAATTATGTGGACACTTTGGATTCTACACTCGGCCTGGCAGATTGTCCACTATTTGGACACACTTCTTCTCCTGGCCGACCTCGTGACTGCGCAAGTGATTGATTCGCTTGAGCTGCCTGCGCCAACCGGCCATCGCGCGGGTCGGTGCGTGGCGGGCGAGTCGTAATCCATGCGGGCATCTGCTACCGTTCCGGCCTCCCAACTTATGATAAGAGGGGTTATCATAAAAACGAATAGAAAAACGTATTAAACGATACGTAATTCGTAGTTGACACGATTGGCGTATTTCGTATTATTCGGGCATCGCAACCAACCACGAGCCAGGCATGCTGACGTTTTCAATGCTCTTGCAAATCCTCGAAGAGGCCGAGTCCCGGCGCGACGACCAGTCCTTGCCGCAAGATGCGCGCGACCGCTCAGCGGAGACCGTGAGCCTGTGCAAGCAGCGCATGGCCAAGGAGGGTCTCAACCGCGACCGGCTGCAGCAGCTGGCGTTGGCTGAGCAAGTTGCTTGACGGGCGCGCGACGATGGCATCTGCGCCGCCTTGCAGTCCATGGCAGAGTCTTTTGTTCAAAAAGTGAGGATGTAGAAATGGCGCTTACCCCTCTGGAAAAAGCACAGAACAAGGCCGCGCAGCTCGTGCGCAATCGCGCCCACGCGGCGCGGTGCCGTCAACTGGAAAAGGCGGTCGAAGACGCGGAGAAGTCGCCCGAGGTGCAGGCTGCGCGTGCGGTGTTTGAGCACTTCGATGCGCTGCAGGCGGCGGACGCCAGGCGGCGCGATGAGCAGATCGCCGGAATTCAAGAGCAAATTGCCCAGCTGCAGGCGCAAGTCGAATCGCTTCGCAGCGATGCGGCGCGCGTCGCGCTCAATGAGCAGCGCAGAGCAGCTGGGAATATGTGGTGCTAGGTCAAGGGGGCCAAGGTTGCTGCTGCGGAGGCTCTTTTCCCGGACTTGGTAGGCGCGGCGCGTTGGTCTGCTCCGGCCTGGCAGCCGCCCCAAGAAGTGCTGGACGCAATGGCGCAGGCGCGGCGAAAAGCCTGCGATTGAGCGGTTTACTCTGAAAGAGATTGATCATGTCCAGCACGCCAAAGATTCTGCAAAACCCAACGCTTCGCAGCGTTAGGCTGCCACACGGAGGCCCACTGGCTGTCGCGGAGCGCCTGGGCGAACAGCACTACCTCATCTGGATCAACGGCACGCCAGTGACCGAGGTGCAGTGCATCCCTACGGATTCCAGCCGCTGGTATTCGCGCGGAAGCAAGTTGAGCTGGGAGCCTACCCGGATAAAGGCCATCGTCGCGGGGCGCGCAAGGCGCATGAAAAACTGTGACATCGGCGGAAAACCGCTGCCAGCCTGGAGCGCGAAGGCGCAAGCGGCAATAGATTCTGCAGGGCAGGCGCAGGAAGCGCGGCGTTTGCAACTCGCAGCCATTTCCTGATCGTCGCCATTCTGTTTGCAGGCTTCGCGGGCTTGGGTATGCTTATTTTGCGAGTTACCAAAAAACACTAACCAAGGAAGGCATCATGTACCGCATCATTCAACAGGAACCCGAAGGCTGGGAAAAGGCATTCGCCATCTACCTTGGCGATAAAAGAATTACGCACTGCCGCTTCATGGATACGGCGCAGGACGCTGTGATGAAGTTGCTTGGCACATATTGAAAATACATGGATTCTCTCAATGCAGCCAGGTGGCTGGCCTTTAGGTAAAAAACTATGCGCTCAATTTCTATTAACGGCACCACAATTACGGTAGCTGGCGGCTCCATTCAGATTGTCAATGGCCGGATCATCGTGGACGGCAAGGATCTGACGCCTGACGCCAGGGACATTCGCATTGAGGTGCATGGCAATGTTGATCATCTGGAAGTGGATGCATGCACCCATATTATGGTCAATGGGGGCGTTGGTGAGTTGTCAGCCACGTCAGGTGATGTGAAGTGCGGCGACGTGGCTGGGTCGGTGCAAACAAGCTCAGGTGACGTGCGTTGCAAAACCGTCACAGGTTCGGTTCAAACCGTTTCCGGCGACGTGCAGGCTTCATATATCGCAGGATCGGTTCGCACCGTTTCTGGCGACATCAACTAACCAATAAACTGCCGTGCCGCGATAAAAGACAAGCCCAGCTGCATCTCTGCGATCGACATAAACATATGCCAACTATTACGACGACAAACGAGAACGGAATGCTGACCACTGAACAGGCCTGGGGCCGTGGCGGCTTGATGGCGCTGGCGGCATTCCGCTACTGCCTGGGGCGGAGCACCTATATCGTCAGCGACTGCGCTGACTGGCTCATTGCCAACTGGCAGGCAATGCCGGAAGGCACGCGTCATTGCATACAGCGCGAGGTGGAGGAAGCAATCAAGCGCGACGAGGATGCCCGCGAGCGCCGTGAAGAATATCTGCCGCTGGGCCACGACTGTGATCGGGCGGAATGGCTGCGCGTGCGCGCGCTTTGGACGGACGCACTATGACCGCCAATACCAATGCCGCCATGCTGGCCGAAGCACTGCGCGCGGCGCAGCGTGCGATTCACAGCATGAAGACCGAAGCGGAAACAGCCGCCCAGGGCGATGAACAGATGATGCTGGAGGCCTGCGAGCAGATCTCGAATGAGGGATTGGATGCGTGGATGGCGATCCAAACTGCGCTCGCTACATACCACAAGGCATCGCCTGCCAGCCATATCGAGGATGACCCCGGCAAGGTCAAGCAGGTGGGCGCGTATCCGCCGCTCGGTGGAGGCTCGCTCTGGCGCGACGCGAAAGGAATTCGCGGCTACGCAGTTGATCCTGGAACAGGCCCGTGGTTTACGGCAAATGAGATGCGCGCCTATGTTGACGCAGACCGCGCCCTACGGGCACAGGCGAAGCCTACTGCTTATGAAGCGCTAGATGGCGAAGGCCAGCCCTATATCCGACCGGCTAGGGAGTCGGCATGGGAGTAGCAGCACAACACCGAGGCAACGCCGTGATCGGCCGTCAGGCCTACGCCGAGGCGCATGCACGGCGCGACCAGTCCGAGCTGGCGCGAATCGCTCAAATCGCTGAAGACTGCGATGCCTTCGTGCGCCAGGCGATGGAATACCTGGTTGAGCCTCGTGGCCTGCGCCAGGCCACCGTGGAGCGCGCCAAGACCCGGCGTGGCTGGCCCAAACGCCAAGCAGCCCTGGTGGACGCGCACGCCGCCTGGGTGGACGTGGTTGGCGCACGTTGCACCAACACCAGGGCTGCTGCAAGCGTGCGCCGTGCCCAGGCGGCATACACCCTGCTCTGCTTCGCCTTGGGCGACTGGACGATCCCGGAGCACATCCGGGTGCCAAGGGCCGCATCCTCTTGATCCCTTTCCCCCGCCGCGCAAACCCGGTCGCTTCAGGGCCGGGAGGATGTCAACGGCTGCGACGGCGCGATCCCAGAGTCGCAGCCTAAAGCGACACGATCATTCTTGACACACATTAGCAACGTTACTAACATAGCCATGAAGTAGGTTGAAAGGAAGCATCATGGGACAAGCACAAGTACGAACCGTCACGAGCCGCGAGTTCGTGCATAACGTCAGCGCGGCAAAGCGCGCCGCGTCTGAGGGGGATACCGTGATCATCACAGACCGCGGCGAGCCCTCGCTCGCGCTCATTCCCATCGCCGAATACCGCCGCCTCACCAAGACCGACAAGAGTCTCGTAGAGCTGCTGCGCATGCCTGAAGCCGACGCCTACGATTTCGACGTTGAACCTGTTCGCATCGAAGCTAAGGATTTGGATGCGTCCGAGTCCATCGGCGTTGTCGGGAGGCCGCAGAAGTGATGTTGATCCTGGACACCAACGTCGTTTCCGAGGCTCGCAAGAGCACCTGCGACCCGAATGTTCAAGCCTGGTTGGCCGCCCAGAGAACCGACCAACTATTCATCACCGCGATCACCGTACTGGAGATTCAGCGCGGCATCAGTCTGGCCGCACAGCGCGGGGACGAGGTTCAGGCGGGGATTTTTAATCGCTGGCTTGAAGCAATGGTGCTACCCGCTTTCGCCGGTCGAATCCTGCCCATCGATCACGTCGTTGCTCGACAGGCGGCGAAGTTGCAGTGGGCCGACGCCAGGGACTACCGCGATCCCTTGATTGCCGCTATGGGCCTTGTCCATGGCGCGGCCGTGGTCACGCGCAACATCAAGCATTTCGAGGCCACTGGCGTTCGCCTGGTCAACCCCTGGGAATTTCTCCCCCTCGCTCAAATCCGATGACCACTCCAGAGCCACTCTTCCCCGGCCAGCGCGTCTACTACCTGCCGAAAGACGGCGGGCTCAAGCAACCTGCCCTCGTGCGCAAGCTCGGCAAGAAGCGTGTGCAGCTCGCCATTGGCTCGTACGCCATCTACAGCCGCGCGCAACCCTTGGTGGATGGTCGATGGGTGGAGCGCTGCGAGGTGGAGCCGCGCGTGCTGCCGGTGGCTTCGTTTCGCGAGGAGATGTGCTGTACAGCATCGGGCTTCCGGCTTGAGGCTTGGAAGCATCCCGCTGGCAATGCGAAGGCGTTTCCAACTGGGATCTGGTACGGGTTGATCGACGGCTATCAGGTGGGAGCGCCCTGCACAAGCGATGAGGCTGCGGTGGCTTCGGCGCATAGCACCTTGCTGCAGGGTGGCTACCAGGTGGCCCTGGCTTCCGCCATCGATCACCACGAGATGCAGCTCGGCGTCGGGACAGGGGATGCGGACGGGCACCGCCAGCAAATTGGGCAACTCCTGGAGCGGCTGGCGAAGATCGATGCTCTGCTGACGCAGGACGGTACAGCCAGCACGCAGGTGAAGGAGCTGGCCCGTATGGGCGGAAACATGGCCCACGCGGATGCCGAGGATCTTGAGCGTCTGCGCGCTGCGGGCCTGGTCAATGGCAAGGATGGCAACAAGGGAAAAAATGGCCAAAGCTGACGATGTTTTCGCCCTCGCGCAAGCCGCTACCACAGGGGAGCGTGAGCGCGCGCTGAACGCCGTGCGCGTGATCGCGGCCAATGAACCGGCTGCATCCTCCCTGAAGGAGCGGCTCCACCGCCTGCTCCAGCGCAGCAGCGCCAGTACGGCCACACCAGACCTCCTGCCGCGAGAGCTTGCGGGCCTGCTGCTGTCGCTACCGACAGGGCGCGCTTTGGCGGACGTGCATTTGCCAGAAGATGTTCTGGAGAGCGTGCGGAGCTTCTTGCGGCAACAAAAGCACGCTGGCGCCCTCATGGACGCGGGTCTGGGCTGCGCGCACAAACTCCTCTTGTCCGGCCCTCCTGGCAATGGCAAGACCACGCTCGCGGGAGCCCTTGCGCGCGAGCTGGGCCTGCCGTTGTTCTGTGCGGACTTCTCTGCCCTGCTGTCGAGCTACATGGGAGAGACTGGCTCCAAGATTGCCAAGGTGTTTCGTGGCCTGCAAACGCCTGCGGTGCTGTTCCTCGATGAGATGGAGACGCTGCTGTCGGAGCGTGCGGGCTTTGGCAACTCCTCCGACGTAGGCGAGGCTCGCCGCGTGGTGTCCACGCTGCTGCTGGAGATCGACCGTCTGCCGCCACACATCATTCTGGTGGGGGCGACGAACCACGCGGAGATGCTCGATCGTGCGGTCGTACGCCGCTTCGATTTTCAATGGGATCTGCCCGCGCCGACCGAGCCCCAGGTCAAGCAGTGGCTGGAGAGCTTCGCAAGGCAACACCCGAATCTGCCCATCGTGCAAGCAGCGCTAGGGCTTGAGCCTGGGGCATCGTTTTCTGACATCGAGCGGCAAACACTGTGTTGGGCGCGGCAGTGGCGGATCGCGGAACTTGAGGGGGAAACTGCACATGCGTGAACGCCCGATTCTTTTTAGTGCGCCGATGGTGCGTGCATTGCTGTCTGGCAAAAAGACGCAGACGCGGCGCATCGCAAAGATAGACACGGCTCTCGGCCGCGAGGCTCTATTTGCCCCACGGCGAAACAAGAAGTACGCACCGACCTTTCTGCTGCCCGATGCTGCTGATCTTGCAATAGAGCACTGCCCGTATGGTCAACCCGGCGACCAACTGTGGGTGCGCGAGACATGGCGCATCGGCGCATGGGACGATCATGGCGGTTTCTGGCTCGACTACTGCGACGGCCCGCGCAAGGGGCGTCGGGAATGCCAGGATGTGGGCATGGCTGACAAGCTTGCCGATCAGAATCTGGACGACCTCAAGAAAAGGAACATCCAACCAACCCTCGCAGGCCGGTACGAATGGAACCCAGGCGCATCCCCTCTGCGCTGGCGTCCTTCCATCCACATGCCACGCTGGGCCAGCCGGATTTCGCTCGCCATCACGGACGTGCGCGTGGAGCTCCTGCAAGACATCAGCGCCGAAGACGCGCTCTCTGAAGGCGTGGCGCAGCTCGTGCATGACAACCTGCCCGTGCAGCAGTGTGGCGAGTACGACGCCATTGAGGCTGACCCGGTAGAGCTGTACCAGGATCTTTGGGATCGGCTCAACGGCCAAGGGGCCTGGGATGCCAACCCCTGGGTATGGGTGGTCGAGTTCAACCACCAGCGGAGCGGCGATGGCCACTGAAAACGAAATCCGCGCTGTCCTGGCGCCACGGCTTGAGGCCGCAAAATCCCGCAAGGAAAAGACACGGGTCGCGGCGACCGTGCTGTTTTTCGAGTATGGCATCTACCCCTCTGCCAAGGTTGTGCATCAATACACCCAGCAGGGCTCGATGACGGATATTGGCACGGACTTGCGTGCGTTCTGGCTGGAGCTGCGCGAGAAGTCCCGCGTACAGATCGATGCGCCCTACCTGCCCGCTGAACTGAACGAGAGCTTTAGCGGTGCATTGGCCAAGGTGTGGGAGCTGTCAATGGACAAGGCCACGGCTTCCTTTGACGTGGAGCGTCAGGAGCAGCAGGAGCGGGTGCGGCAGGCTGAACAGGGTCTGCGTATTGCTCAAGAGGCGAGCGGCTTGTTGGAGGCGGATGTGCAGGCGCTGGGGGTAGATTTGCGCCACGAGCGCGAGCACCGCTCAGCCGCCGAAAGCCAGTGCGCCGCCCTGCTCGCTCAGGCCGACGAGCTGCGCACAGCCCTGGCAAAGGCAGAAGGCCAGATCCTGGCCTCTGAGCAGGCAAGGCAAGCAGCCCAGGAGCAGTTTTCCAAGGATCTGGAGGCTGAGCGAGTGGCGCGCAAACGCGATGCCGAGATGCTCAACGGCGAGATCCGGTTTGCCAAAATGCAGATCGACGCGGCCCGAACGGCAGAGCAGGAAGCCAGGGAGCGGTTCAAGTCTGATATGGCGGGCAAGGATATCGAGCTGGCCAGCTATCGCCAGCGGTTGAGCCAGGCCGAGGAGGTGGCTGCGCGACTGCGACAGGAAGCGGCAGAGATGATGGTCGCCAAGGCAAACCTTCAACGCCGCGTTGAGGCCTTGGCGCAGGCGAGTGAGAAAACCACGGCCAGCGACCGGTTACCAAAACGACGTGCGCGTGCAGCAATTGCGGTGAAGCGGAGAAAACTCTAATTCAGTGTTGCGCCATCAACACGCTTAATCCGCAAATCGATTACGGAGAATATTTTGCTTGCGCGCGATTGCCCGATTAGCGAAGAGCACTAAAATATGCAAAAACGCATCGAAGGTAAAACACTATGCAAGGCAACAAACTTGGGCTGAATCAGTTTTTTCGCGTTTGGCCGGATGGCACGGTACAGGCTACGGAGGACGGGGCTCCTTACCCATGGATGAGCGACGACTACCGTGTCGTGGAGGCTATTAGTGAGTCCAGTGCTCTTGAATTGGCGATGTGCGAAGGGTGGTTGTAATGGGGTACACAGCGGTTCGATTTCTGGTTATTGGGTTTTTTTCGCTATTCATGCTGCCAAGTGCTGGCGTCATGTTGTTGGTGTTGTTCACGGGCTTTGGCGGTGGAGGCACCGATGCCTTCGGGTGGGCAGCTGCGATATTTGTATTGTCGGCACTCTTCATGTATGGTGCCCTGGCGTCCATTAAGCAACGCGCGCTCTTCAAAACGAAGACGTTTGCCTGGTACAAAACAGAGCATGCCAATCACGTCACCAAAAATGGCGTTTCGTGCTTCTCCTGTAACGGTTCTCGCATTCACGTTCGTGCGCTAATGAATCACACATACCATCGCGAGCACTTTTGCACGCAATGCGGCAAGACGCTCTACTACTCTCCAGAGCAGTCTTGAACAAAAATGGACATCATCAAACTTAAACAAGCGGCGTATTTCGCACATCTCTGCGGGTTCCTCGCAGTCTTTCTTGGATTTCTGACCCTCAATGGTTTCATTCCCTATGAGGTAATCAGCGAGGCTGAAGCCGTACTTGGCCTGGTCGTTGGAAGTGGAACCATATATTTTGGGCGTTGGACGCTCAAGATGATTGCCCGAATTGAAGGGCGCTGACGATTGGCGGCTATGGACGATTCGTTCCTCACCAAGACGGCGGTGCTCAGTCGGCCAGGATGGTCTCAGAAGCTTGTCACGGTATTCTTGGGGGAGCCTGATCAACGCAAGAAACTATTTGGAAGCAATACTATTCTTGCGCTGTATGCCGTGCCGCGCGTGGAAGCAGCCGAGGGCAGCGCCGAATTCCTAGATGCACAGGTCGAATTGAGCAAACGAAAGGCAGCCGCAAAGAAGGCGGTAGCCACAAAAACGGCGCGACTAATGGAATCCATATTGGCGATGCCCATTGCTGTGCGCCAGCTCAAATTGAAGCGCGTTAGGGAGCAGGCCATCGCGAGCTACAACAGCCGTGGCAACGGCTATGCATTCGCGTCGCCCGCTGACGATCCAGCATTCTTGGATCGCATAACGGTCAATTTCATTCGACACGAATTGACAGAGTATCACCGCGCTTTATGGGATGCGGCCGGAAAAACCGGGGTGCGGCAGGCTATTACTTTGATCCGCAAACGCATTTACGGCGCCATTGCAGAAGCCTACCCGATGCTTGCTTCTGAGTGTGCCAGGCAAAATATGGAACGATCGGTCACCGCGTTTGGGTAGATCGATTTTCTGGCAGTGATGGGTTTTTTCGTTGGTATCGCGCGGCTCAGAGCCAACGCGGCTGACGCTTGCGCCCCGCAGGCTGTCAATACGCGGCGACGACGCTTGCAAACTCCTCTGCCAGCACCGGCTTGCTCAGCAGGTAGCCTTGCCAGGCTTGGCATTTGTGCCGCTGCAGGAATTCGCGCTGCTCGTGGGTCTCCACGCCCTCGGCAATCACCTCCAGGCCCAGGCCTCGGCCCAATGCGATGATGGTGCGCACGATGGCTGCGTCATTCGGATCGGTAAGCACGTCGCGCACAAAGCTTTGGTCAATCTTGAGTTGATCCATGGGCAGGCGCTTGAGGTAGGCCAGCGACGAATAGCCGGTGCCGAAGTCGTCAAGGGAAAACCGGAGCCCATGGGCCTTGAGCTGCGCCATTTTTTCTATCGTGCCCTCCACGTCGCGCAGCAGCATTCCCTCGGTCAGCTCCAGCTCCAGGCGGCGGGCATCGGCCCCTGTTCTGGCGAGGGTGGCCAGCACCTGGGCCACGAAGTCACTTTGGTAGAACTGCCTTGGGCTGACGTTCACGGCCAGGCTCAATCGCCCCAGCCGCGCATCGCTTGACCAGCGGGCCAGTTGGCGGCATGCGCTCTCCAGCACCCACGCGCCCAGGGGCAAGATGAGCCCGGTGTCCTCGGCCAGGGGGATGAACCTTCCGGGAGGCACGAGCCCCTCTGTGGGGTGGCGCCAGCGCACCAGCACTTCAGCGCCAATGATCTGCCCGCCTTGTGCCTGGGCCTGGTAGTGCAGCTCAAACTGCCCTTGATCGAGGGCCGTGCGCAGAGCGAGCGCCAGCGCGGCGCGCTCACGGGCGAGCTGCTGCATGTTCGCGTCATAGAAGCGCAGGGTGTCTCTGCCCTCCGCCTTGGCCTGGTACATGGCCATCCCCACTTGCTGCATCAGCTCATCGACGCTTTCGCGGCGGCCCCGAAACAGGGCCAGGCCCATGCTGACGGTGGCGTGGTAGTGCTTGTTGTGGATCGAGAACGGGGCGCGCATGGCCATGAGGATTTTCTTGCCAAGCGCCCGCGCCTCGGCCCTGGCCTCCTGCGCGTTTTCGTGCGAACCTGCCACAACGAGCACAAACGCATCGTCGCCGTGGCGGGCCAGCGTATCGCCGGGGCCAACAAAGGCCGTCAGGCGATGGGCCATCTCGCGCAGTAAAAGATCCCCCACTTCATGCCCACTTGTCTCGTTGACCGCTTTGAAGTGATCCACGTCCAGCATCATCAGCGCCCCGTAGTGGTTGTTCGCGGCACTGTGCTGCAGGGCGCGATCGAGGCTCTCCAGCAGCGTTTTGCGATTGGCCTGTCCGGTCAAGGGGTCGTAGCGCTCAAGGAAGTTGCGCGCTTCACTGTCCCGATTTTGCTGGGTGATGTCGCGCAGCAGCACCATCGTCAGGTGCTCCATGAGCACTCCCGAGACCACGACATCGCGAGCACCTCCATCGCTGGCGCGAATCTGGTACTCGCGCTCCTCGATGAGGCCATTGGTCGCCTTGGCTTTCAGGCTGAGGGCCTGCCATAGCTCCTGAGCCTGTTCGCGCACGCGGGCATGGGGATAGGCGTACAGCCACCAATCGTGGGCCTTGCTCACGCGCCGTGCGTCATAGCCCGTGATGCCGACAAATGCGCGGTTGCGGTACACGATGTGGCCGTCGCTGTCGAACAGCAAGACGCCCAGTGGCAGGTGATCCAGAATTTTGCGCAAACGCTGCTCGTTGTGCTGCAGCGCCTCGTGCAGGTGGATGCGCTCGGTAATGTCCTGAATGACGCCCACGGTGGTGCTGGGGATCTCTGGCGCGCGCCACATGGGGTAGATGGTGAGGGCAACCCAGATCACGGAGCCGTCCTTGCGCAGGCGGCGTTTCTCCAGATGGTACGAGGCTATGTCGCCACGGCGCAGGCGCTCGGCCAGGGCCAACTCGGCGGGTAGATCCTCCGGGTGCGACAGGCCGGGTGCGTCTCGCGCGAGCAGCTCTGCGGCGCTGTAGCCCATGATGTCGCAGAACTTCTGGTTGACCCGTTTGAAGCGGCCCGTCACCGCATCGACCAGTGAGATGCCGACCGCATCCTGTGCAAAGAGCGTGTCCAGGTGCCGCTCGCTTACCCGCCTGGCGGAATCAGCGCGGCGCTTTCCCCTCGACAGCATGCCCACCAGCCAGGCCAGCAGCAGCGACAGCACGCTGCCGCCCCCCGCGATCCATTGTGGCAAGGACTGCTCGATGGGAGAGAGCATCGGCTGGGGGGCCTCGAAATCGATGCGCCAGCGCCGACCGTACATATCCAGCCAGCGTGTGCCGTGCATGGTTGTGGCCATCGTGGGCATCGTGGCTGTCGTGAAGGCGGGCACCTGCCCAAGCGACAAAGGCTCCGCAGGCGTGTCGCTTTCCTTGCCACCCAGGTCGGTCAGCCGCAGGGCGACTGCTCTCTGATGCCCCGCATCGAGGACGGCCCGCAGCATGGCCGCGATGTCTATTTGCACCGCCACGGCCCCGGTAAACAGCGGGTTGCTCCTCTTGCTGCCGGCATCGGGGTCAAACACCGGGGCACGCATCCATAGGATCTGCTTCGGCTCCCTGCCCTCACCTGCCGCCATAGGGCCAGACAACACGGTCAAATGGCGCTCGCGCACCTCACGCATGAGCGCAAGGTGGCGCGGCTGTGATGCAACATCCAGCCCAATCTTTGCGGACATGCTCTCGGGGGGCCATGACATCTCGACGACGTAGTGATCCGTGCCCTGAGCCGCAGGCGGTGGCGCACCGTTGACGACAGGCTCTCCCAAGCGTTGAGGATGCGCAGGTGAGGTGTCCTCTAGGGCGGGACGCTTGGGGGCCGCAACCAGGCGCTCGAACCTCAAGGCGCGGATTTCTGGATATTGGTCTTCCAGCCGGTAGCCACCGACTCCGCGCGAAAACTGCTGCTGATCTATTTGGGGATCGGCCAGTACCCAGGCACGTACACCCTCCACCAGACCAGCATAGTCGGCCCTGCAAAATCCAGCCAGCCCGCATAAACACTGGGTTTGCGCTGTTTCCCCGACAGCTCCATCCCCCGAGAATCAAT
>ENA-UOUJ01000257-UOUJ01000257.1-activated-sludge-metagenome-genome-assembly--contig:-NODE-257-length-41650-cov-5.095252_pt1 | contig 41650 bp, 36 predicted proteins | sample MGYA00249839_ERZ747224 | MGnify/ENA primary metagenome ERZ747224 (study PRJEB28782, sample SAMN03220277) | activated sludge metagenome | biome: wastewater; feature: sewage sludge; material... | reverse complement strand
GTGCTACCGATACTGACAGAAGAAAAATTTCAAAAGCGCCCAATTCGGTAATGGCTGCCGCACAAATCGCTGTAAGACCGGCAGCAGGACCACTTACACTTAACTGAGATTGGCTAATTAGTGAAACGACAATACCACCTATGATGCCTGCAATAATTCCTGAATAAACAGGCGCACCCGAAGCCAACGAAATACCCAAACAAAGCGGTAAGGCTACAAAAAACACTGTAATACTGGCCCTGAAGTCGTGCTTGAGAAATGCAAGGGCGTAAAACTGCATCTGTCTTTTTGTTAAACTCATAGCGGCTGCAAGGTACACAGTTTTGACAAACAATGAAACAAAAATTTATTTGAATAAATTAACGATAAATTGTCAAAAATATTACCCCCTATTATTATCTTTTTATCAATATATTAATAATAGTCAGACTTTCAGAAATATTTTTTTCCTGTACAGAAAATATAAAAATAGCCATTGAACTAATATGATCGTAGCAGCCAATACTACAGGACCATACTGCTCGCCTACCAATTGCCCCAACCATTTAAATAGCGCTTCATTGGTGTAGTTCCAACTTATAAACTCGCCGGCCAGATATATCAAAATTGAGTTCATACCAATCACTTTCAAAGGGAATGCCCATTTTTGAAAACCTCGTACATCAACAATATAATAGAACAAAGCAATCAGTAAAAGACTGAAGCCACCTGTACAGAGTACAAAAGAACTTGTCCACAAATTTTTATTAATTGGGAAATCAAGATTCCAGATAAGAGAAAACACCAATGAAATTATTCCTGCTATTGCCAGTACCATTGTTTTCCGAACAGAAGAATATTCTCCACTTTTCAAAAAATTACCGGTAAGAATACCCATTAGCCCCGTTCCGATGGCCGGAATGGTAGCCAGAATTCCTTCAGGGTCGTGGATGGTTTCATATAGTTTTCCGGGTAAAAAAAGCCGGTCAAAATAAGACACAAAATTCCCCTCCATTGAAAGGTCACCGGCAGGGAATCCCGGTGCAGATGTAAATCTGAGCAACATCCAATAACCTATCAATAAAATTGTAAACCAGATTATTTGGCCTTTTTGTTTAGTATATAAATAAATAATATTGGCAAACATATAGGCAAGACCAATTCTGCCCAATACACTTCCAAACCTTATTTCGGATAGTGGTTTAATTTGCAGACCATTATTATAGATTATCCCCAGCAGAACAAGAATAAGTCCTCTTTGAATAACGTGCTTCAACAATTGACTTTTTGTACTACCTTTTTTCAGTCTGTTACCAATAGAATAAGGTGTGGCCACTCCGGCTATAAATAAAAACAAAGGAAATATGAGATCATACAAATGAAAGCCATTCCATGAAGGATGATGAAACTGGTTGGATATCGCAGTCCAAAAAGGTGTTGGAGATGCTTTGGCCAGTTTGTGAAAAAAATTATCGAGCCCAATGATCATCAGCATATCAAAACCACGCAGGGCATCCAATGAATAAAGACGCTGAGGTACTAATCCTGCCTTTTTATCTGAAGGTTCTTTTGATATATCATGTTTTTGTTCGTAAGCCATTGAAGGATAATATTTATTTAAATAATAATGAGCCTTTAAAACTAAGATTCTTTTTAATTTTTTCCTTCATTTATTTTTACAAAATATTCGCTTATACATTTTATAAAAAATCCTCCGATTAAGGAGGATTTTAAACAAAAGGTTATCTATTGTTTTCTGACTCGCCCATAGAAGAAATTATTAGGCTGATCTTTTTTGTAGAGGCCTGCCAGCGTTGGCGACCCAGGTATCGAACTGGAAACCCAGTCTGCCTTAAACGGTCCACTTTGCAGCCAGTTTACAAAACTTCCTATTTGAGCAATCCTGGTAGTCCAGTTTGCGTTGGAATAAGCAGGAGTGTAATTTGTTAATGTGATGGTACCATCTACATAAGTATAATTAAATGAAGCGTCTGCAAGGAAGTGAGTCGTTCCACTCCAGTACCATATTTTTACTAATGCTGTCGTACTGTTTAATAATCTGAATTCCAGAGTATCAATCGTTCTGGATGTTCCGGCAAACCTGCTTATTAATCCATTAAATTCTGCACTAAAATCTGAAGTAACTCCCGGAGGCAGTGTTGCCGCTGTAACAGGACTTGCCGAGCCAAAAACATAAATTGAATTATAGGTTTTTGCAGATCCAAACAAATCAATCAAATCAGCCAATGGCACTGGATTTTGCAATACCGGATATTCTTTACCCTGACTGTCTATAAGCACCATTGTATTGGCATCTTTTTGTTTGGCGCTAACGAATTTTATGTTCAGAATTTCAATCGCATTCGTAAAAAAAGCGCCATCTATAGAATAACCGAATCCCTGAACCGCAGAAACAAATGACTTATCCGGTTTCTGCGCCTGTACAGAAACTGTTTTAGTATCTGGTGAAAAAACCATGCCCATTTTATAATTTGCGCCATCACTACTGATCGCAACATAATTATTAATTTTAGTTAGAAAATAGTTTTTAAAACTATTAATTGAATTTAAATAAGAACCTCCATTATACTCCGAAGCCTCGGAAGCAGTTGCTTTGAGCATATACATTAAATTCTGGTATTTTTTACCTCTCAGAACAATTGAATCTCCGGAGGAACGAATATATTCAAACTCAATATCACTTTGCAAACCGTTGGGCTGTGTGCCACCATTTACACTTCCCTGAGGATCCTGCATGATACCGATATAATTATAGGTATCAAAAATCAGGGAGGTGTTCATAATGAATCTTATGCTATAGGTAGAAGTTTTGGAAGTAGTCGCTGTGGCATTATTCCAGTCTGAATACATTGTTACGGTTTCATCCTGATTAAACTTCATGTAAAAACCATAACCACTGCCTTTTGCAGATGTGCGAATAAACACCTTCCAGCCATCGGCGCTACTCACCAGCTTACTTCTAAGTTCCTGATTTCGTTCGGCCATGCGTTCTTCCGGCTTTTTATCAAAAACATACTCTGTAGCCTCTTTCTGACATGCTACAAACAGAAAAGCGATTAAAATATATATTAAATTAGTTCTCATTATCGTATTATTTATAAGTTACCGGTCCATAAAAATAATTTGTACTGACACCATTTACAGAGAACCCCGCAAAGGATCTATACAATGGGTTACCTGGCGCAATGGTAGCCGGCAGATATGAAGCTACAAAAATATTATTTGTCAAATAAGGCAATAAAAATTCATTAAAGCCGGGGAGCATAACACTTGTTTGCCCGTTAGAATGCTGAGTTGTCGTACCTTCAGGTAGTTTTTTGATAAATAAGGTAACTCCTGTATTCGCATTAGTGGTATATAGGAAGTCATAATCTGCCTGCAATACAGCTCCACTTGTCGGATTGTGATAGTTTACCCTCAATGTCATTGTATTAGCAGATGTGAATGTTAATATAAGATTATCGGGAACCCTTCCCAGTCCGGTAGTTCTGGTTACATAATTATTCCATACCGTATTAAAAGCAGCCGATGATCCGTAAGTAGTGTAATGCGAAGCTGTCGGATCAAATGTAATCGTATTTACCAGACCATTACTTAACCGGAAAGAAAATCCTGTTGACAGATCAGCAGGATCTTGAGCATTATAAATTGTTTTTAATGTGTTTTGAACCTCTGCCTGCAATTCATACAAGTCAACATTAAAATTATTGAGCAAATAAGCATATACAATAGCTTCCTTTGCTTTCAGCCTGTCATATCCGGTTTGATCTGCCTGAAGCAAATAATTATTGTACCAAACCGGACCTTCCACCACAATATGAGCCAGCATCTCAGCGAAATCTTCGGTATAGGCCGAACTTGAGTATGGAGAAACAAAACCCAAAGGCCTTACCTGATCCTCTGATTTTCCCGCCCATGACGGATCATAATCTGCACCACTGATACTTTGATACGCCAATGGTATAGGAACCGTTTGATTTAATGAGTGCATAAACTCATGATGTACCGTTCTTAACCTTCTGCGGATGCTTGCTCCGTTATTTGGATCCAGATTATTCAAATCATAAAGATTCAACATTCTGGCATTAGACATGGAACCCAAAACCATGGTTCCATCGCTATTATAAGAGCCTGATCCATACAGTACCCAAAGCTTTGGAAAATAAACCTTACCAAACGCTTCACCTGCCAATTTCGTATAAGGCCCGGTAAAGCCATCTACAACCATTTGCAAACTCGGTTTTACCTTAGCCAGATCGATTGCTGCGATATTACGATTGATATCGGTATAATAACGGTCAAAACGGTAAACCACATTAATATTCCAGGGTGTGTTAAAATTCTGAAGAATCCATTTATCTAACTCAGAATTGGCCTGGTGCGTATCAAGGGGATATTTATTCAAATCAATATTCAGATTTTCTTCATTCTTTGTGCAGGAAGAATAACTGAACATTATTAAAATTAAGTAAATGAATATCTTTCTCATCAATATAATTTTATTATTTAACATATAAATTATCTTGGATTAGGTTCTACATCTGAAAGCTTGGTTGCCTGCTCAGGTATCTGAAACATTCTGCGGTTATCCTCAGGCCCCAGTTCAATAAAGGTTTCTTCTCCATCTGCGTCCAAAAAGTTATGCTTAACAGTTATTTTGTGTCTGAGAATATCAAACCATCTCAATCCTTCTGTAAGAAAAGCCCTTTTCTTAAAATCGAGTACTGTTTTTATTATAGCCTCTTTATCATCAGTAACATTAAAAAATGTTTTAGACTTAGCCACTGTAACAGCATGAGTTGTAGGATTGTAATCCAGAATCCTTGTAGTTGCAAACAAATTACAATCTTTGATAGCATTATCCAACTGGCCAAGTTGTGCATAAGCCTCTGCCCTATTCATCAATGCTTCATCAGCAGTAAACAGCGGCATCATGATGTAAGGATAACCAATTCCTGCTGTTACATTAGTATAATGAAAATACTCAAAATATTTATAAAGAATTAGATTATCTGTACCACCAGTAGTCCATGCTCTCCAGTTAAAGTTTTTACCTGCCGCAGTATTCCCATTACTTTGGTTATAGATAGTTCTGGTAAATCCAAAACGGCTGGTACCAAAACTACTGCTTCGTTGATAAACGGAATAGGTCTCGTGCAACATGATATTGAATTTTTGATCGCCATTATTCCACCAACGTCTGTATTCTTCAGATACAGCTATATTTAATGCTTCGCCATTGAAGTCACGTATATTACCCTTAAAATCACCACCCGGGAATATTTTATTGGCGTGGTCAATCACTTTTTGCCATTCTCCCTTAAACAAATAAAATCTTGCAGCAAACGCATGAGCAGCAGCCGGAGTGAAGTGGTATTTAGGCACATCCCAGTGGCCGCCTGCCAGCAAAGAAATTCCTTCTTCTAAGTCTTTTTCTATTTGCTCATACACTGATGCTACTGTACCTCTGCTATATTTAACAACAGGAACTGTTTCCGGCGCCAGCACATACGGGATTCCCGGAGAACTATTGGATCCACCGGGTTCATAAGCCTTGGCAAAAAAAGTAACCAACATAAAATGTCCATAGGCTCTTGCTATTAATGCCTCTCCTTTATAAGGATCAGCAGCTTTACCAAAAATATCATTTGTGGCAGCATCCAAAGCCTGATTGGCGGCAGCTATACCTTCATATACGCCATTCCAATATTGGGTAGGTGTGTTATTACCTTCTTCCTTCACATCTTCCCATTTATAAAGTTGCGGATAAGGATTATTTGTATGTGTGCCAGGAGCCTGAGGTCCTTTATCTCCCACATTGTCAGAATACATTTCAGCCATTGCCAGATAACCATATTGTGGATAAGCGGTACCAACCAATTTGGCTAATTTCTCTACATTATCAATTTCTGCTCTGTTATCCGGATTTACATCCAGAAATTTCTTACAGGAGCTGAACGCAAGAACAAATACAAAAAATATTAATATTTCAATCTGTTTCATATTTATCAAAATTATTTATAACCCAATTTTAATTGCGAAAGTATATTGCTTTGGAATAGGCAGCGCTACCCCTCCGTTATTAAAGAATTCGGGGTCAGCGCCTAATAGTCTCTTATCCGAATACAGCAACGCAATATTATTTCCTACCAAAGAGAGTTGGATAAAGTCCATACCCCATTTATCGGTCATTCTTTTGGGAAGCGTATAAGAAAGAGTTACGGTTTTTAATCTTACAAAATCACCCTTGGCAATATTTTCTGTTGAATAATTGTAGGCATTGTAAGGATAACTTGCTGACTGTGCAGTATTAGTCGTCAATCTTTTATAATTATCCAGTGCATATCTGTCCAAAATTGAAGGAACTGTTGTAATTTCTTCATCTCCGGGCAATAACCATCTGTTTACCAATTTCTTAGAAATTGCGGTCATGTCATCATAAGTGGATGAAAAGGTTTGTTGTAGCCTGAGGAAGTTTCCTTTGGCAAAAGTGAGCAGCGCTGAAACTGAAAAACCTTTATAATCAAATCTGTTGAAAAAACCACCGGTCAGTGTTGGATCCACCGGGCCTTCATACTTCAGATTTCCGGTTTCATAACTCTGAAGATAAACATAGTTATCTTTATTTCCATCTTCGTTAATAAAAGTTGGTGATCCATCCGCAGGATTTAACCCATCAAATTTAACTGAGAATAATCCTCTTTGCGGGTAGCCCAGCAAAGCATCACCCTCGGCCCTAACCAATGTCCAGATTCTGGGGCTGGCTTCGAGATTGGTGATTTTATTTTTATTGATTCCGAAATTTAATTGGGTTCTCCATCTGAATCCTTCAGGATTTTGAGAACGAATGGCCAACCCTCCAATAGTCAATTCAAATCCTTCGGATTTCATCTTCCCATAATTAGCTACTTTTCTATTTTCGCCACCAATTCCGGAAGTATTTATCACACCCAACAAATCAAAAATATCTCTTTTATACCAATCTATTGTTACGTCGATTCTGTCTTGCAGAAATCCTAAATTGGCTCCTATATTAAGTTCATATAGTTTCTCCCAGGTAAGTTCTGAGTTAGCCAAACTATTTAAAAATATCAATGCCTCCTTTTCAGTTTCATAGGGTCTGTAGGCTATCTGATTATAGAAAGTAGCAATGGTATTGGTAGCATTTCCCATATTAGCTACCAAACCATAGGTACCCCTGATTCTGGCTGAACTAAATATGTCTTTATTTCTAAAAAAGAATTTTTCTTTATCAATATCCCAGGCACCCGATACGTTCCATGTAGGTAACCAACGGGCTTGTCTCGATTTACCCATTTTGTTAGAACCATCGTAGCGCACTGTAGCGTTTACAGTATATCTATCGGCAAAATTATATGCACCCCTGAACATGTATGCCATAAAACGATCTTTACCATAATCCATTCCAAAATAAGATCCGCCTCCCTCTATCATCTTTTTGAAATATCTGTAATTAGGATTCACGAGACCACCATTTTCATATTGATATCCCACACCATCATATCTGGAATTTTGCCTGTCAGCCGCCCTGCTCTCAATAGAGCCAAATAAATTTATATGATGAAGCCCGAATGCTTTGTCATACTCTAAGTTGTTACGCAAATAATACGAGGCAATCTTATTTTCAGTGGTATTAAAAAATCCACCCTCGTTTAATACAACAACAGGAAGATTAAACGGAAAATCTGGATCGCTATACAGATTTCGGTTATTCTCAATTACGTAAGTATTGTAGGCTGCTCTAAATGATTCAGCCATATTGGAGCCTTCTTTAATATAATGCTGACGAGTGGTCTGAGCATATCTGTAGGATGCATCTAAAGAGTATTGCAAAGCCGGTGTAATCTTATAACGCGCACCTCCCTGAACCTTAATGTCCATCATTTTAAGCTCCATATAATTTTTGTCCAGTTCATTAATAATATTGAATGGCGCCCAGTTTCTTATAAAATATTCCAAATCTCCATTTTCATCATAGGCTGTCATCAACCTACTCGAATTTAAAGCGTAAGAATAAGGATTGATATCAAAATCTCTGGAATATGTTCCAAATACAGGATCGGATTGGCGGGTTAAGGTTCCCGGCGCTCTTTGATTTCTGACACTGGCATTGGATATTAATTCAAAACTTAATTTTTTATTTACTTTAAAATTTGTACGTGCATTGGCTGTAAACCTCTTTACTTTATCCCCAAGTGTCTGCCCATTATCATCCATAAAACTGGTTGAAAAATAATTCTGTACATTACTACTCCCACTTGAAACGCTTACAGAATGTTCCTGGAGCAGGGAATTCTTAAAAAGAAGATCAAACCAATTTGTATTGGCATTGGCGTACCTTTCTAAAAATTTAATTTTATCCGCTTGATTAAAATCATTTTTTAATGCCCAGGCATCACTTGCTTCATCATAATTATACATTTGGTTGTATAGTTTATAAAAAATACCACCATATTGAGGAGAACCCACGCTGGCAGGACGGAAGAAGCCCTTATTTTCCATTTCTAGCAATACAGACATTTGATCGGAGGAGTTCATAATATCAAAAGTCTGATAAGTGGGTTTCAAAAAGGTAGTAAAAGTGCCACTATAATTCACTCTGGCTTTTCCAAGTGTGTTAGAACCCTTTTTTGTAGTCACTACAATAACGCCATTCATCGCCCGCGCACCGTACAAAGCTGTTGCAGCGGCATCTTTCAAAATTGTAAGAGATTCAATATCATTTGGGTTCAACCCGGCTACTGACGAACCAATCAAAGTGTTGGCATCACCGGTCGAAAGCGATTCATTAGAAATGTTTACAACATCTTCTAAAATTATACCATCCACTACCCAAAGCGGTTTATTATCACCACTAAGTGAAGTGGCGCCTCTGATTCTGATCTTGGGAGCTGCACCAAAGGTACCGGATACGTTTTGTACAGATACACCTGCTACCTGACCTTCCAGCATCCTCGACAAATCAGGGATACCGGCTCTTTCAACATCTTTTGCCAAGAGCTTATCGCTGGCGCCTGTAAACATCTTTCTATCTAAATTTTGATAACCGGTAGTTACCACCACTACTTCGTCCAGTTTTCTTTTGTCATCAGTTTTAAGGACAAAATTGAAAGGTTGTCTCCCATGATAAACAAGCGTTTCTGTAAACATCCCAATATGCGAAACTTCAATAGTGTCTCCTACATTTGCAGTTATACTAAAAACACCCTCCTCATTGGTATTGGTACCTGATTTCGTTCTCAGATTGGTAACAGATGCGCCTGAAATAGGTTTATCACTCTCATCTATTACCTTTCCGGTAATTTTTTTTGCCTCTTCCTGGGCCTGAGAATAAACAGGTAAAATTGTCATTATCAAAAGAAGCATCAGGCATGCATAAAGACTCCTTATGATTTTTACGGTCAAATTTATCATGAGCCAAACAGTTTTTTCTTAAATATTTATTTTCTATAATTGTCTATTCAGCAATCGTAATTTCCCTTTTTAAAAATTTTTATAATAAAAGAAATCCCGAAAATGTTTATTCAAACACTTCCAAGCCATTTATTATAATTTGCCTACCGGCAACAATCGTTTTTCAAAAGGGAAATTTGCAATCGCGGTCAAATATAGAGAAATAAAAATTAAACCACCAAATTAGCCTTTTAAAATTATTCCAATTTTCTAATTCAACTGTTTAATATCTTTCAAAAATTTTTTCAGCAATTCGATATTTTTTTTACCTGGTTCTATTTCGAATTTACTGTTCAGGTCCAAAGCATGAAAACATGCTGCTTTTGCCTCATTCAAAAAATATTTAATACGGTTCACATCATCAGGGCCGATTCCGCCACTAAGGAAAAATGGAGTTGGAATATCAATATTTTTCAATACTTCCCAATCAAATTTCAAGCCGGTGCCTCCATAGTCTTTGGCTTTTGTGTCAAATAGGAAATGGTTTACTTTTTGATGAAAAGGCTTAATTAATTGATTCAGATTCTCATTCCCTGACACTCTGAAAGTCTTGACAACAGGCAGTTTTGCAGAAATTATATCACAATATTCGGGCGACTCATCTCCATGAAGCTGAACCAAATCTAATCCGAATGCTTCAGATATTTGAAGAACATTATCAATTTTTTCATTTACAAAAACACCTGCTTTTTTAATTCTTTTATATTTTTTTAAAATATCAGGTGAAATTTTGTTGGCAATAAATCTTGGTGATTTTTCATAGAAAATAAATCCTGCATAATCAACTCCCATCTCAGCCAACTCTTCCACCTGAGAAAACTGAGTCATTCCACAGACTTTTATTTTTAAGGTTTTCAAATCCTGGACTTTAGTTCTTCAACAAAATTTTTAAAATACAATCCGGTATCTGACTGTTTCATAAAATGCTCTCCAATCAAAAAACCTTTAAATCCGTTATTACGAAAAATCAGAATATCATCTACTGTATTTATTCCGCTTTCTGCAATTTTAATTTTATCATTAGGAATTTTTTCAGCCATTTTCAAACTTCTTTCAATATCCACTTTGAAAGTTTTTAAATCCCGGTTATTCACTCCAACTATTTTTACCTCATCACAAATATGTTCTAATTCATCTTCGGAGTGCAACTCCAGGATGGCTTCCATCCCTAAAGAAGCAGCAAGGCCGGAAAATCTTTTTACCTGATCAGGTTTAAGGCAGGCTGCTATTAATAAAATCACGTCTGCGCCCAGCGACTTTGCCTCAACAATCTGGTATTCATCCACAACAAAGTCCTTTCTCAGTATGGGTATATCATTCTTTCGCGCGGTAAGCAAGTCCTCATCACCACCTCCAAAGAATTCAATATCTGTCAATACACTTAAACAGGCAGCGCCAAATTCAGTATATGCGCCGGTAATCTCTTTTACATCAGCATTTTGTTTAATAAACCCCTTGGATGGAGATTTCCTTTTAAATTCGGCTATGATACCCGAACCATCTGCTCTGATTAATGAAGCCGATAAAGTCCTGACCGGCATTGAAAAATTTGATCTTTTTTCTAATCCCAATATTGAAATCTGTTTCCGCCTTTCTTCAACTTCTTTTAATTTATGGGCAACAATTGTATCTAAAATGTTCATAAGATCAGGATTGCAATGCGATTAATTTTTGTAAACTATCAAAGGCTTTGCCCGATTGAAGGCTTTCTTTTGCCGCCGCAAATGATTCTTCATAAGACCGGTAGCGACCTGTAACATTCAATGCTGTTGCAGCATTGGCAAGAACAACTGCTTCCTGCTCCCGCGTTCCTTTCCCCATCAATATATTTGTAAAAATTCGAGTGGCATCCTCCACCGATTCACCACCTGTGATGCTCTCAGGTTTTATTTCCATTCCACCCAACTCTATTGCAGAGTATATTTTTTCACCTTCTCTTGTAATTATTTTTGTATCGCCAGTAAGTGAAATTTCATCATATCCATCCAAAGCATGAACGATTGCAAATCGATCGGGTGTTTGTTGCATCAGATAATTATAGAGCCGTGCCATTTCCAGATTATATACGCCAATAATACTAAAAGAAGGCAAAGCAGGATTAACCAACGGACCAAGCATATTAAAAAACGTTCTGATTCCCAGATTTTTTCTGATAGCAGCTACATTTTTTAAAGCCGGATGAAACAAAGGGGCATGCATGAAACAAATATTGGCCAGTTCCAACTCCTTTAATAATTCCTCATTATTATTCTTAAATTTATAGCCGAGCATCTGCATCACATTAGAAGCGCCACTTATAGTAGAAGCGCCATAGTTACCATGCTTGGTTACTTTATGACCTGTGCCTGCTACAATAAAACACGATAAAGTAGAAATATTAAAAGTATTTTTACCATCACCGCCTGTACCCACAATATCAATGGTATTAATTCCTTCAAAATGCATTCGAAAACAAAGGTCAAGCAATGCATCCTGAAAACCCTGAAGTTCTTGCAGTGTAATGCTTCGCATCAGAAACACAGTCATAAATGCTGTAATCTCATGTTCATTGTAAATGCCTTTTCCTATATTAACCAGTACTTCTTTAGCTGTTTGCCTGTTGAGTGTTTTGTGCTCAAATAATATATTCAGTATTCTTTTCATTTGTTTACAATTTTTTATTCAAAAAGCCAGTTACGCATGATTTGTTCACCGAGAGGCGTAAGGATACTTTCCGGATGAAACTGTACCCCTCGAACATCAAAATTTTTATGTCTCAATGCCATTATCATTTCATCATTATCAACGGCGGTAATTTCAAGTTCTTCGGGAAAATTTTCTTTACTCACTACCCAGGAGTGGTACCTGCCGATTTCCAGCCCACCATTAATACCTTTAAAAAGACGATTATCCTGTTTTACAATTTTACAATTAGTAGCCACTCCATGATAAACATTACTGAGATTTATCAATGTACCACCAAATGCTTCACCAATTGCCTGATGCCCCAGACATACGCCGAGAATTGATTTTGTAGCCGCATATTGTTTTATCAGAGGTAATAACAATCCGGCTTCAACCGGAATGCCCGGGCCGGGTGATAAAATGATTTTGTCATATTTGCCAATTTCCTCCAACGAAATTTTGTCGTTGCGGGCAACATCTACTTTCTGATTTAAAATCTTTTCAACTAATTGCACAAGGTTATATGTAAAAGAGTCGTAATTATCGAAAACTAAAAGTTTCATTTTGTTTTATTATAGTTTAAAAAATCTTTCATTATTGAATTTGTTCTGCTGCAATCAATGCTTTCTTTAATGCGCCCAATTTATTATTTACCTCCTGCAATTCATTTGCCGGAACGCTAGCTGCCACTACTCCGGCGCCTGCCTGAGAAATAAGTCGGTTATCCTTACTTAGAAATGTACGAATCATAATGGCCTGATTACAACTGCCATCAAAACCCATAAAACCCACTGCTCCGGCGTAATAGCCTCTGGGCGTGGGTTCCAACGAATTGATCAATTCCATCGCTTTAATTTTCGGAGCTCCGCTCAAAGTACCTGCTGGAAACGTTTTGCCGAAAAGCTCAAAAGAACTTACCTCATCATTTACATTTCCTGTTACTTCACTTACTAAGTGGATAACGTGAGAATAGTAATGTATATCTCTGAAATGACTTACCCTTACCTCACTGCAACCACGACTCAAATCGTTGCGGGCCAAATCAACCAGCATCACATGCTCTGCATTTTCTTTGGGGTCGTTTTGTAAGCGAACGGTTTGTTGCGCATCAATTTTATCATCACCGCTCCTTCTCACTGTTCCGGCAATTGGGTGCACAATTGCCTTTCCATCCTGAATGATTAATTGCGACTCAGGTGAAGACCCTAACAATTTATAATCACCATAATCAAAGAAAAATAAATAAGGCGAAGGGTTAATATTGCGCAAAGCCCTGTACACATTAAACTCATCACCAATGAAACGCTGTTCAAACCGGCGGCTCAGTACAATCTGAAAAACATCTCCCCTGTGGCAATGAGCTATCCCTTGTGCTACCATTTTTATATAATCTTCATCGGTCATGTTAGACGCTTCTGCCTTAACCGTTTTAAAAGGATAAACAGGCACATCCTTGCTGCGTATCAGCGATATAAGGCCATCAAGATTACTCTCAATATTTTCAAATTTATTTTCACAAATAAATAATTCGTTTTTAAAATGATTAATGGCAATAACATATTGATAAAGGCGATAGCGCATCAGCGGAATAGCATCTTTACCGCTACTAAAGTCGGCAGCTGGAACTGTTTCAAAAAACTGAATCGCTTCATAGGATGTATAACCATACAACCCCTGCGCAAAGCGTGCAATCTTGTTATCTGCACCATTTACTTCAAACCGGTTTAAAAAATCATTGAGCACTGAAGGTATCGTTTGATTACTATCCAATTCAATACGCTCTGCTGTCTGCCCCGGAAATTTCAATTCAACTGTATCGCCTGTAGTTATTTCCACACCGGCAATAGCATTGACGGCAATGAATGACCAGCTTTTGTCTGCAGCATGATTATCGGTGCTCTCCAGCAAAATAGTATCTCTGAAAACATCCCTCAACCTCAAATAGATACCTACCGGAGTATAAATATCTGCCAGCATAGAGGTTACTTCTGTCGTAATCTTTATCATTTTTGTCATTGTTTTATCATTAAAAAACCCCGGCTAAACCGGGGTTTGAATATATCTTTATCAACCAGTTGATAATAGCATTACACAACCCCTGAAGAGTTTGTACGCCACCACCAATTAGTATTTAAATTTCCTTTCATCAGCAGCAAATATATAATTCATTTTTTTTCAGACAAAATTTTTTTAATATCGTGTCTTTGTAATCTTTTCTTGCCAATTAAATTTTAAAGTCAATTTAATTGTTCATATACTTTTTAAAAAAGATAATTGTCTTTTCAACGCAGTCGGTATAATTATCATTATTAAATCCGTGAAAATCCACATATTCATAATATTCATTAGGGGCCTTTAGTTCATTCAGCTTGCCTCTTAGCCACTGACTTTGATAAATCGGAACTACAATATCCAATGTGCCATGAAAAATAATGGTAGGCGGTGAGGTAGCCTGCGCTCTTGAAAACGGGCTATTGCTTTTATACAATGCTTCATCCCATTCTTTCCCATTAATATTTTTCATGAGTTCTTTATAATTCAGAGGAAACACAGAGTTATACAACTGCCAATCATTCAAAACAGAGGGCCCGAACAGATCCGCCACACATTTTATTCTTCCATCCTGATTCTGAGTGTAAGCATACTGTAGCGCCAGATGCGCCCCTGCACTACCGCCTAACAAAGCCACCTTATCGGACACCTGAAATGTTTTTTTATTATTTACCACCAGTTCAATTGCCCTTCTTATATCGCTGAGTATCGTATTGCAAACTATTGTTGAACCATTTGCATAGCGATAATTCATATTTATGATAGCAACCTGGGGCCACTTGGCACGAAAACGATCCACCAGAAAATTCATTTCGTTTTTATCACCCGCCGTCCATCCTCCTCCATGTAGCATTACAATCACATTAGTAGTACCGGTTCTGCCTGCAGGTAAATAAATATCCATTTTATTTCTGGCATCGGACCCGTAAGACGTATCCTTTATGATTCTTTCGGGTAAATTAGAAGGTTGACCCGTATCCGGAGGTATGGTATTTGTCGGTTTTTGGCAGGAAAAAATAGTAAGGCTGAAAAATAATATTAATATAAACAAAACCCGCTTATTGATTTCAGTAACAATCTTCATACAGTACTCCATTTAAGATAAAACTTATTTTTAATACTAAGGTACAATAATAATGCCAGCCTTCTTTTTTAGATTAGTTAATGGATAATGCCTTTGGAAAACAGATTCGTAAAAATTGCATCTCATTTTTTGTAAAAATACTCTATATTTGCAGCCCAAATAAGTTGAGGATTGAAGAATTTTGGTAAAAATCTTTTCTCTGAAACGATGGTCCGGTAGCTCAGCTGGATAGAGCAACTGCCTTCTAAGCAGTAGGTCATTGGTTCGAATCCAATCCGGATCACAATACAAGATCTCATATAATTGATTTTCAATGAGTTGAGTGAGGTTTTTATATGAGTTCAAACATAAGTAAAAAAATCAAAATAGAAAAACAACCAAAATGATGCCAGTTTCAGTACTTTTGAGTTTAACTTGATAAAAGGTAATTAACTCTTAAGTAGGTTTTAACCCTTTTGGGCTAATGCATTAACAAAAACACTTTCTTTTTCTATTTCTTTTGCAATCTCAGCTAATTCATTAATGGTATCATTACGTATTTATTCCTTTCATTTTTTATCCAATCAAAAATATCCGGCTATAAACATTTAAAAATTTTCTACCTAATCTTTTTCTTTGGATACATATTCTTGTTTTATACTTGTATTATTCAAACTTAAACGATTTTTTCTGATATTCCAAATTCAAACGAAATAAATAATATCTTTTTAACTACCAAAATTTTGTTCATGAAATCTGTTTTAAAAATTCTCTTCTTAGTATTTATTATTTTATCCTGTTCTCCGAAAGTCAAACTAACGACCCCTCCGGTTGTTCAGACTACTCCACTAAAAAAGACTTTTTCTAATGCCTATTTTATAGATTCACCTCATGGTCATAAATTTAAAATTGAAGTTGACTATATTGTTAAGGATATAAACCTAATGAATAATGAATGTAAAGCACAGTACGTTATTACTAATATAGGTACAAAAGATTTTTTATATGAGGAAAGATTTCCTATTGGAAAAGTAACCAAGAATGGATACACTTTTGAGAATGAATATTTCGATCCCTCTATTGTTTTTGAGTTTACAACAACTGATGGAAAAAAAATGGAAGCATCAATGGATTTGGATAAAAATATATTAAGTAGAAAAAGCTCGGCGGCAGAATCAGTGTATATAAGAGCAGGAGACAGGGTCTGCGTAGGTGAAGTAAAGCCAATCAGAATTGAGTATAGGAAAACAATCAATTAAATCGAGAGTGTTGTTTTTTAGTTATTGCTATTTACCAATAAATCAATGCAGTAATTTCATTCCAACTTAGATCACTAAAGAAATTTCAAATCCCGAAGCCTCTTTTTTATCTTTTCAACAGCTATAAAAACCGTTCTTCACAAATTTTAGTCCTTTTTGGGATTGTATTGTATCTTAGAAACTTCAAAAAACAAAAATACACTCCTTTATGAAAAGAATTAGCTTTTTCTGCTTGCTGGTTTTCTTGTTTTCAACAGTTGGCTTTAGCCAAAGAGGCATGCCTCCAATGAGACAAAAGAAACTGGATCCTATTGTTCAAAAAATGTTGGATGAAGAGACCAACAATTCACAGCTTAAACAAATTGCTCATGAATTGTTAGATAAAATTGGTCCCAGATTAGTAGGCTCGCCCAAGATGCAACAAGCCAACGACTGGGCAGTAGCCAAATATAAATCATGGGGAATAGATGCCCGAAACGAAAATTGGGGCGAATGGCGTGGCTGGGAACGTGGCATTTCACATATTGATATGGTGGCACCCTGGGTAAAATCACTTGCCGGAACACAACTCGCATGGAGCCCTTCTACCAAGGGTAAAACCATTACGGCAGACGTCATTATTCTACCTGACTTAGCAGATAGTCTGGCATATACCGCCTGGATGCCATCAGTAAAAGGAAAATTTGTAATGATAAACATGGCGCAGCCAACCGGACATCCCGATTCCGACTGGAAAGAATACGGTACCGAAAAATCAATAAAGAAGATGAATGATGAACGTGATTCGCTAACGAAAGCCTGGGCGGGCAGAATTTCAAAAACCGGATACAATACCCGCACGCTTCCCGCTGCGCTTGAAAAGGCCGGAGCAGCAGGTATTCTTACTAACTACTGGAGCAAGGAGTATGGAGCCGACAAAATCTTTGGAGCCAACACCAAAACCATTCCTACAGTAGATATTTCGCTTGAAGATTATGGATTGGTTTATCGTTTGGTGGACAATGGCACTCCGGTAAAATTGAACATTCGTACCGACAGCCGCGAAACTGGTGTACAAACTACTTACAATACTATTGCCGAAATAAAAGGAACTGAAAAACCTGATGAGTATGTTTTACTTTCAGCACATTTTGACTCCTGGGATGGCGGCACAGGGGCTACCGATAATGGTACCGGAACCCTGGTGATGATGGAAGCCATGCGTTTACTAAAGAAATTTTATCCAAACCCAAAAAGAACCATCATAGTTGGCCATTGGGGAAGTGAAGAACAGGGTCTGAACGGATCAAAATCCTTTGCAGAAGATCATCCTGAAATTATGAAAGGACTGCAGGCCTCCTTCAATCAGGATAACGGGACCGGGCGTGTGGAAAATATTTCGGGGCAAGGATTCCTGCATGCTTATGAATACCTGCAAAGATGGCTCGAAGCTGTTCCTTTGGATGTGAAAAAAGACATAAAAACAACTTTCCCCGGTTTTCCAAGCAGTGGAGGCACCGATAATGCTTCTTTTGTAGCAGCCGGCGCGCCAGCATTTGGTCTGAGCAGCCTCAGTTGGGGATATTTCAGCAATACCTGGCACACCAATTTGGATACCTACGACAAAGTAGTGTTTGACGATGTGCAGCAGAACGTAATACTAACAGCCGTACTTGCCTATATGGCCAGCGAAGACCCTTCATTCTTCAATCGTGAAAAATCGGTTCTGCCGGTGAGTCCGTTTACCGGCCAACCGGGCAAATGGCCTCAAATGAGCAGCCCTACAAGAAAAGGCGGTTTGGACAAATAAAATGAATCGGCAACTAATTTGTTAATCGAATATTTTTTAAAAGAGATTGTCAGCTAAGGGCAATCTCTTTTACTTTGTCCAATAAAAATAGCAACTTTAGTTTTGGTCATTCTTTAACCTTACATTTGCCTGAAATAGTTAAATATTTTAAGCTGAAAAATCGTTAATTATGAAAATTAGTCACATAATTGCTCCTTCTGCACTATTACTTTTATTCGCATGTAATAGTCCTGAAAAAAATTCAAAAGTAGAAAACGAGGCCGAAGCCCATAAAACTGAAGTTCAAACAGACGGAACTCATGAGCACGAACATAGTGAAAAAACCACAGTATCAGTTCAACTCGATAATGGCAAAAAATGGAAGGCCAACCCCGAAACGGTGGAAGGTATTGAAAAAATGCAGGCAATCATCAGAAACGGAATAATAGCCAAAGCACAACCAGACCTTTTGTACGAGCCGCTTCAGAAGGAGTTCCAAACCATTTTTGAAAAATGCACCATGAAGGGAGAAGCGCATGAACAATTACACCATTTTCTGACACCTGTCAAAGAATATCTGGATGAAATGAAAGGCAATGCAGATGCTACTGATGCAATGGAAGACCTGAAAGACCATCTGCGTACTTTCGGTGAATATTTTGAGTTGTAAATTTGAATTTATAACTCCATTTCGACAATAATCGTTCGCTACCAATCTACCTCTATGTTCCTTCTTTGGCTACTACTAACTTGCCATCCTTCAAAATAACAAAAGTGCCATCGCCGGGTTTTACAGGGATATTATTGAGGATAAGTTCTTTCTTCTCACCCTCGGTTTCTTTGAGTTCCACATCCACTTTGTCTTCAGTTATATTCATCTGAGTGAAGATAAACATGGCAATGTCATGTCGCAATCCACGTGGAGTATATTGTTTTTCATACAGTAATTTGCGGCTGCCTGAGGCATAAATTTTTAATTCTACCGGGCTCCTGCTTTTAACCACCGGAGCAGCCGATTGCATGTGTTTCATGGTAGAAGTACTTTTCTCATAAGCAGTTGGACTGGATATATATTTAAAATTAACAATCAGCGTTTTATCCTTTGGATTGAAAAATTTCACTGTCGTACTTGAAAAAGGAACAAACAAAGCAAAAAAAGCAGTAAGCATAAGAACGGCCAGTACAGGTTTTACTTTGTAAAAGTCTTTCACTTGAGATTCCTTATCTTTTTTGCCATTGGTTTCTTTTGAAAACTCAGACAACAACTCTGGTTTATACTGATTTAATGTAAACAACCTAAGCCTTGAACTATCATATCTTTTCGACAATGCAGGTGGTCGCTTCTGCAACATTCTGTCCACTGCCCAGTTTTTACCATACCGGTAATAACAATCCTCACATCCCAGAAAAGCTACTTTTTCACTGTTATTATCAAGAATCTGTTGCACATCTTTAATCATCACACTTCCTAAACAAGGCACTTTGTATTCTTTCACATTCACATCATTCGGAAATAAAGCTTCGGGGAAAAAACTACAGGTAAAAACGGTAACGTTTTGTTTTGATTCCGGTAGCAATTCATACACCGGAAAATCTGAGTGAGTAATGGCATGCTCCTTGCACGAGCCTATACAGATGGTACAGCCCACACATTTTTCAGGCGATAAAATTGCTTTTCTTTCGCCGTTGTAAATAAGCATGTCAATAGCATCGTAGGGGCAATCATAAGAACAGAGATTGCAACCATCGCATTTATCTAAGTCAATACGAACAGGTGGCCTGTCTTTTCTTCTCATAAAAAAAGGAAGAATACTCAATATCAGTCCTGAACCAATCATAATAGCCCAGTTTTGCCAAACACTGAAAATTTTCATCAGGTAATAGCCAAAATAATAGAACCAGTCAAAAGTAGTCTGAGCAGGCAAATTAGTCAGTTGTACAGCAGGATCACTCTTTACTGGAAATGCAAACGAAATAATACCTATTGCAATACAGACATAAAGCGTCAGTTTCTTAGGCGGAAGAATTTTTGGTTTTGAAATCCTCATTACATGTATCCAAATAATGATTACAGTAATGAGAGACAGCGCAATATGACCAAACAAGGCCACCTTAAAAAATCCACCCACAACCGTAAGGTCATTAAGCAAAAAAGCACCCATTATGGCAGGATCGAAAATCCGAAGTCCGGAAAATAATTTTGCAGTAAGATACCCTGTTAGTTTTGCCTTCTGATCCCAAACCAAAATATAGCCTGTTACACCAATCGTAACTACCACCAAAAACGAAATCACACCACTAATCCACGATATCAATCTTTTGAATTTGGAAGTAAATAGAGTGTGAGCAAGGTGCAGCAAAATAAACACAACTAAAAGATCAGAAGAATATCTGTGGATAGACCGCATCCAGCCGTTAAAATAATTATTGCTGATAGCCTCTACCGAATCCCATGCATGGCGTGGGTTAATGTTATAGAAAATAAAAATATAAATGCCCGAAATACAGGCAATTATAAACATTAAAATTGTTATACCACCCAAATGGTACAATGGATTTAGTTCGGTAGAAAATATTCTGCCCGGCCATGCTGCAATCCTTTGAAAAATCTGATGTCCTTTATTCCTTTCCTTTCTAATGGTATCTGCACTAATTATTTGGTTCATGTTCTGGTTTCGAAATAATAAAAGATTTTATAAAAATTGAAGACATAAAAATAATCATCATCAGTCCTGCCGAAGTAGAGATAATAAAGCGCCAGTCAACCTTATAAGTTCTCATCACAGGGTCGTAGCCAAAACATCTCAAATATAATCCTGCAAACAATCCCGGCGTGGTTTTTTCGGCCATTGCTGCCATTACTGCCAACCGAATATCTCTTTTAGAAGGGCTTACCCCATAAATGTATCTGGAAATACGGCCTTCGGGCGTGATGACTACCAACATTGCTGCATGGTTAAACTGTTTCAAAGTAGTATCCACATCATACTCAAATCCGACGGAAGCCATTAAACTTCTAATAGTATTCGCATCCGAAGTAACTGTCCTCCAATGATTGCCATCCATTTTCCATCTTCGCTGATAGTTTTGCAAATCAGAAGCCTGATCTGTACTATCGAACGAAAAGCTGATCATATTGAAATCTTTACCCAGCGTACCTAATTTTTCAACAGCTTCTTTGGTGCCATTGCTAACTACTCCGCAAATGGAGGGGCATTTCGTGTAAATAGGAGAAATAATCAACGGCTTACCTTGCAATAAGGAATAAAGATTCACATTTTTACCCTGTGCATCAATCAGACTGATATCAGGAATTTTACTACCCAGAAATTTTTTTTCTTCGGGGAGCCTGAATCCGGAATTAAATATCCAGATTACCGTCAATAAATATATTAATTGCCAATACTTCATTTTTTAAAAAAAACCGGCAGCTATTTCTCGTTCATGGCGAAACGCAAATGCCACCGGTTAATTGGAGTTATCTCACATTCCAAGTGGCTGCCAACCACTTCCAGTTGAGGAAGAACAAGGCCAGAAATACTAATAGGAATATAAGTGTCAATACAAGTGTACCCGGAGCCTCAAATCCTTTATGAGACTTGGCTTCAGGCGCTAATGGAGAAATCTTTAATTGCATGTCCTGTGGCCCGTTTACTCTGGGGCCAAAGAAAACCGATACAACTACTATGCCTATCCAGATGCACACCGAGAGGAAAGCTATTGTACCACCCAGCATCATCAGTGTCCAGAAGAAATCAACCGCCGGGTTAAAATTATAAGTGAACGGACCTCCTGAGAAAGTGGAATCCCAATGACGGCGCGGCACACCTAACTGACCCAACACAATCATAGAAATGGAAAGCAAGGCAATACCAATGAAAAACAGCCAAGGCTGCCATTTTGCCCAGCCCATTCCCACTATTTTTCTTCTGAAAATGAGTGGTATGAGATAATAAGTAATACCCATAAAAGTTAAGGTTGTACCAATCACCACTGTCCCTTTGAAGTGACCGGGGATAGCAATTGTATTGTGAACAATGATATTGGTTTGCTCCATACCGAAAATAACACCTGTTGTGCCACCAATAAATCCGAAACCTATCACTGCCAAAATAATTGAGGAAAACGCCGGGTTCCCCCAGGGCGCTTTTGTAAGCCATTCAAACAGGCCTTTATTGTAGCCCCAACGGCGTTGGGCCGATTCAAATGACGAAGGAACTGCGAAGGCATGAATCATGGAAGCCAGCACAGCCAGATACATTGCATAACTGGTATTCCATACTTTCCATGCACTGCTCACACCCGGATCGGTTAATAAATGGTGCGCAGATGCCAGGCAAATAAACAGAATATACAGTACAAATGCAGTACGCGAAACCTTTTCATTGATAGAAGTGCCACCTACAGTCAGGAAAGAAGTCATATACCAGATAGAAACCATTGCAGCCACATTGATTTGCTGAGAAGAGTGTCCCAGTCCCCACCAAATCAATTTATACATAGCCGGGTCCACATTTTGAATCAATCCGAGCGACCATAAGAAAGTCGGTATATAAATGATGGCACCTGAAGCTAAGGTAATAACCGCAATAATCGCTGCTGTCATCAGGCCATAAGTGACCAGGGGAAGAGAATCGCCATAAGTTCTTTCTCTTCTGGCTATCATCAGATTTCCAAAAAACAGAATAACACCAATCAAAGCGCCTACTGCAAACAGAATGACCCCCAGATAGTAAAGTGGATGAGCCTTTAATGGTGTGTAAGAGGTAAGCATTACATCTGCTTTACCAATCAGAATCATAATATTGGAAATCACCAATCCTGCCACCATCATAGCAAAGGCAATCCAACCCCAGCGGGGTGAGCACATTCTTGTATTTAAAATAACCGTCGAACCAAAATACAATCCGGCAATTTCAAAAAATATAATCCAGAAAATCAATGCATTAAGTCCGTGAAATGTAACCAAGCGATAATACCACTCAGCATTTAATAAATGCACCGGCTGATAACGGGTGAAAACCAATAACAGCGCAGCTACTACCGCCATTAACAGTGAAACAACAGATGCTACAGCATTTGCTCTGATCAGCTTTTCAGAGCGGAGATCTACCTTAAAACCTGTAATATCACAAGTCCTGAATATTGAGTTCGTAGTTGAGACATTTCCGTTCAGAACACCGGTTTCTTGTATCGAATTAGACATATAAGCAGGTTTTTGTTACTTTAAAGATTTGATATAAGCAATAATATGATCGAGTTCCTCATCTGTCATGGGCGTAGGAGGCATTGCAGTGGTTTCAAAACCAACGGTTATTTTTTTTGAAGGATCTAAAATCGACTCCTTAATATAGTCGTCATCCACTTTCACAGCAATCACTTTTCCGTTTTCTTTCACCTTCTCCTCCTTGCCATACAATCCTTTCCATGATGGCCCGATTAACACGGTTCCATCCACTTTGTGGCAGGCTCCACAACCCTTCAGGGTAAATACCTGCTCACCCAGCAATACCTTATCGGCTTCGGAAATTTCCTGCTTTACCCCGCCAACTGCAGCAGTTGCAGCAGTTGATTTTTTAAAATTTTCATAACCGTATTTTTTCAAATCCTCATCTTTTTCTATCACCACAATCTTGCCAATCATACCGTGATGTCCAATTCCGCAAAATTCATTGCAAATTACTTTGTACTCTCCGGCTTCTGTTGGCTTAAACTCCAAAACATAATCATAAGTAGGATACACCTGAAAGTTCATATTTACAGGCTGAATAGAGAATCCGTGCATTACATCCTTGGAAGAAATATGCAATTTATAAGCCTGATTTACTTCCAAAACCAAAACAGGGCTCCAACGCCACATCTCCCCCATCACAAACACATCCGAATTGGGCTCCGGCCTCACCACAGGAATTCCATTGTCCACCCCAATCATATTTTTTTTGACATAGGCTTCTGCTATTTGAGCAAATTCGGTTGTACTGGTTTTATAGGTAGTACTGGACGGGTTTTGTTTGCCGTAAACATGCCACATAACCATCCAGATAAACAACATAATACAAAGGACAAGTGAAATGAGCATCCACATTTTTTCATCTTTGGATACTTTTTTATAATACCAGCCCTGTGCCGGACTTAATAAACTCATGGCTACAGTTTTTAGGTTTAATATAATTATTTAAGTAAAGACTTTTTTATTTCGTCAGGAATTGCAGGCAGATTGGATAATTCCATTATACCCCAGATTAAATAAAAAACGGCATAAATAGTAACACCCAAAAATAACAGCAGCATAAAATCATCCATAATCATTCGGTAAAAAGGCACTCTTTCCTGTTCGGATTGTTGCTTGGTTTCCATAATATTTGATTTTTGTTTTGTTGATTTAAATCAATAAACAAATCTAACTTTATGAAAAAGCATAAAAAAGTAATCACAATGTAAAATTTTTAAAAATTACGAAATCGTAATTTTTGTGCTAAACAATTGAAGATAAAGCATAAAGAAAGTACGCATTACCTGTCAGCAGAAAATGATTTCAAGGCTTCCAAATCAATATAACTAATTTTTTTACCGGAATATCTAATAATGGAATTGCGTGAAAATTCTCTAAAAACAGCAGAGACCTGCTCTTTGGTGGTGCCAGTAAGGTCGGCAAAGTCCTGACGCGAAAGGTCAATACAAAATCCCTTTTTCTGAGGGTCATAACAATAAATTTCTGACAAAAGCAAGATGCCCTCCGCTACCCGCTCCTTAACCGGCTTGAAAGCAAGACTTAAAGATCGTTGTTCCATCTTTTCAAGGTCTTTAAGGTTGTCTTTAATAATTTGTTTTTCCAAATCTGGTGCATTATTCAGTATTTCATTAAAAACATCAAAAGGGATAAAACAAGATGCACATTCGGACAAAGCGACAACAGAATAATTCTGATAAAAATTTTGATCATGCCCACGATGACCAAATAATCCTCCCGGACCACAGATTTTTAAAATAAAAGCCCGACCTTTAGGCATCCTTTTTTCAATTTTCACCATCCCTTTTTTGATGAAATAAATGCCTTTGACCATATCGCCCTCTTTGAAAACAAACTCACCTTTATCAAATTTTCTTTCACTCTTGAATTTGCTGATAACTGTAAGCGTATCATCAGTACAAGGCTTGAGAAGTGAACAATTTTTCACTTTACAAGTCAGACAGGAGTTCCCGTTTACGGTCATCGTTTAATAGATTTGTTTTGTTAATTTAAATAGCAATACCAAAAAAATCACTGGTTAAATTTATGAATTATTTGTTTAGACAAAATAATAATTTTTGGGAAACAAATGAATTAAAATGTACTATTTCAGTCAATTGAAAATCAACGTCTTCGACTAAATTATAGAAGAGGATGTAGTTCATTTTTAGAACTTGGCAAAAATCCTTTGTAAAAAACCGTCGCTAAAACACGTTTATTCAACTAACCGCTTATCAATTTTTATTTCCTGTACCGAAATAATCTTTACTTTTTGTTCAAAATCAGGGTGGTTAGGATTCAATAAAATATTTGATTCCTGCTCAATAATTGAAGATGGCACCTTTAATGCAATTTTTTTATTTTCCTTCAAAAATGAATCACCGACAGATTGAGTCGCAGGATAAACAGCATACCTGTTCCAGCCTTCAGGCAGTTTTTTAGGACTAAGCATTTCGATAGTATTATCTGGAAGTTCAAGAGTCAACAGGCAGAATTCTTCAGGTGAAATCTGAGGTTGAAAATGAACCAACACCTCCAACAAACTCAGTGCAATAGATTGAGAAGCATAAATCATGTATTGATTGGGGCTATTCCATCGTCCCCCTTGCAGGAAGGCGCCATACCCCGAAAGGTCCTTTATATACTTACATTTGCTGATTCTATATACTCTCATCAGGAATAAACGCCGTATTCAATACGCCCTAAGATGGTTTTTAAAATAGAAATACCTAATGAAGTATCTAAAAATTCTCGGGGTTTTTTATTGCCAAGTGCAATCACTTCACTATCAATCCAACGCCTGAATTTACTGAGAGAACCGAAAACCTCTACACCATATTGATAAAGCTTATTTAATTCCACAATTCTTTCACTTTGTTCGGTATTCAAAAATGAGTCGTCAGTAAAGCGCCTAAAAGTTCTACTGGAAATATGAAGAAGAGCTGCCATATCGTCAAGCGAAAAATCCATCATCAGCATCGTATTATCCAATTCCTTTTTTGAAATTCCCCTTTTAATAACCTTCAGAATATCCATATCGGACAAACTTTGGCTTTTTGCCGGGAAAAAAGAAGGTGCATAATAATAACCTATTGGTTCTGAAACGATTAATGGAGGTTGCCCATCTTCTTTATACTCAGACTTTTTTTTCTTTGACTTCATCTCTTGTCATTTGTCACAAATTTATTGTCATTTATTCGAAATTCCAAATTTTTTCCAATAAATTCATCTTTTCTTTGTGGGTCGATATTAATAATAAATTTTAGAACCGTCCAACATCTTTAATCTGTTTAGATAAATCTTTATTAAAAACTTTTTAACTAAAAAAATATTAATATGCTACCAAATAATAGCTGTACAACTACTACCTTTATCCAATGGGCACTGTAGAAATTATTGAGGGTGGAAAAATTTTAATTTCGTCGCATATCATTACTTATGGCACTTCCGCCGATGAAGTCATTACAGAACGAATCCGAAACGAAATAGAAGCCATGTGGAACGAACCCCGAGGAATCGTTACATACAAAGGAGAACAATATTTAGTCAATTTTAAAATCACGGCCCAACTGAAATCAGACGTGAATCCTGAAGAAATAATGGCCAATGATAATCCACTGAATAATTATTTCAGAATTGAAGAATTTGCCCACGGCAATATTTCCTTTGTGGATGGTTTGGGATGCAATACCGGCTATTTTAAACTGGAAAATCTGTACGAAGGTTCCACAACTGCAGCGCATGAATACGGGCATACTTTAGGTCTCGACCATCCTACTGATTTGGATTTAAGAGGCAGGGGTATTCCGGGCATTATGTATCCACGCGGCACTCTGGTAGATCCACAGTTTCAATATGACCCTTCAAAACCAGCAGGTGTTACCGGCGGTACCATGCACCCGATGTACCGAAAAGTTAAACAGGAAGACATTGCACTTTTGAAAATTCATAAAATAGAATTTAATCAAAATCTTGCCATATTAGGCGATTTTAGCAGTGTATGGCATCCCAATCACAGTACTTATCCATAAGAAACATTTTATGCCACATCTGAATTTTGAATTTAACGCCAAGGTAGAAAATACCGAAGAGCTGGAGCAAAAATTAATAGAAGCATTTAATCCTTCCTACTTGGGTGAAGACGATCAAACCGACACCTACTTCAATATTGCCACCGGAAGATTAAAACTGCGTGAAGGCAATATTGAAAACTCCTTGATTTATTATGAGCGAAGCAATTCGGCAGAAGCCAAATCATCCAACGTGATATTATATGAGCACAAACCAGACAAAAACCTGAAAGAAATTCTTACTAAAGTTCATGGAGTGAAAGTAATAGTTGACAAAAAAAGAAAAATCTATTTTGTTGAAAATGTTAAAATCCATTTTGACAAATTAGTTGCTCTTGGCTCTTTCATTGAGGTTGAGGCTATTGATAAGGATGATACTATTGGCATAGAGAGGTTAAAAGAGCAATGCCTTCAGTTTGCTACTTTTTTTAATATTAAGCCGCAACAATTTGTAGCCCATTCATACAGTGATTTATAATCAAGTGAACAATCTTTTACAATTTAAATTATGCGCTGATAATTAAATAAACTTTTTTAAATTTGGATATTAAAAATATTTTAAAGAAAAACAATTGTATGCCCAGAAAAATAGTTGACGGAAAAATCAGAAATAAAGCCAGAACCAAGGAAAAACTTCTGGACGCTGTAGGAAAAATTTTAAAAACCAAAGGACACAACGCATTAGGCGTTAATCGGATAGCAGAGGTAGCTAAGTTGGACAAAAAGTTGATTTACGTTTACTTTGGAAGCGTGGAAAAACTGATAGAAACTTACGTAAAACGACAGGAATACTGGTCTGTTTTCTTTGAAAAGTCCTCAGCCGAACTTGTGGAAAAAGCAAAGAATGAAATTGACGCTAATAAAACAACTGAAGAGCTGGTCAACCTCTTTGAATACTTCTATTCCAGTAAGGAAATGCAAAAAATCATCCTTTGGGAAATTAGTGAAAAAAATAAAGCGCTAAAAAATATTGCTACACAAAGAGAAGCTTTCGCCGGTAAATTATTTGAATTTTCAGATTCATTTTTCTCAAACAATAACATTGACTTCAGAGCTTTGATGGCCATACAAATTGCAGGTCTTTATCACCTGGTACTAAACGGTATGGCAAACGGAACTACTTTTTGCGGAATTGACATTACAAAAGAAGATGACAGAAAAAGAATTGAACAGGCAATCAATCAAATCCAAATATGTATTTTTGAAAAAGCACAACAGCAAAATTTATAATATCAGCTTTTTCATTCATATCGCTTCCTTGCCATATTTTTTATAATAGGCAATCAACCACCTCGTCACTTCGCTGTACGATTCCATGCCTGAAGGCTGATTGTTGAACATCAGAAAATGACTGTAAACCCATTTAAGTAGTGGTTCAACGGGATTTTTGTAACGCTCGTAAAATGCTCGATAATCATCAATATCTTTTATAACTTGTGAATGAAGTGCACCATTATAATTTTTTGCCTTTGCACTGTCAGCATAATAAAGTTCTCTTATGCTGTAATTGTACATGTCAAAATAAACCGAATACCTGAAATTAACAGACGGATGCTTGCTGCCAACGAGATAACCCACAAAATTTGCTTCACTTTCTTTGGCATAACCCAATTGATGGGCTATTTCGTGCGAAGCCACAAAAGGCTCCACGCATTGCGGAATGGTAGTATTCACCTGGGCTTCGCCGGTAAAAGGGTTGTAATAACCCTGATAGCCGGTGTAGTTAAACAAATAGCTGAATACAGAAGGCTTTACCGACGCTGCTTTATATTTCAAAAATGGATACTGCTTTGCAGCTAATTGATAAGCCCTGGTTGCGCCATCAAATAATTGCCGATTTCGTCTGAAGGAATCGCGCATGGCAGGAGTTAGTAAGGATGCATTTGTGTTTAATTTTTTCTGGAGTAAAGCGACCAAAGTGTCCAAATCCTGAACAGAATAATTCTGGTTATCCAAATTTAATTGTCCTGAAATTCCTATACGAGAATAGTTCAATCCCCAGAAGCCATAAAAAACTACATAAACCATAAGCCCTATGAATAGTATTTTCACAAATGCTCTCTTAATATTTTTTGGGCTGAAAAGTTTTCTGAAATTCTTTACCAATTTAATCATTTGATATATCAGGTACCCAATCAGAAGCAAATAAAGCAGGTCGCCAATACTGAAAGGCAGCCACCCTAACGAAAAGTGCAAAATTTTGGAAATGTAAATATATACACCATTACTATAATATTTTTCTACCCATTCGGGGAAAAATGAAATGACTTTAATTGTTATTGCTAAAACCAAACACAGTATAGTAAAGAATGTTTTTCTTCTCTTTTCAAAAAAAATCTTCATAAAATTTTAATGCCAAAATTGTTCAGGTCGCTAAGTAAAGGTTTATTTTTATATAAATTGAAAATATCTGATAATGAAATTTGATCCACAACAAGTAACACTCAAAAATGGTGTCGAAATCGTCATCAGGGAAGCAAAACGGAAGGATGCACGCCAACTGTTGGATACTATGACCAGATGCATTATGGAAGGTGAATTTTTGATAACTGAAATTGAAGAGTTCAATCCAACTGTGCAGGATCAGGCGGGATGGATAGAAATGTTGAACAGCAGCCGAAACAGCCTTCTATTGATTGCTACTTGTAAAAATGAAATTATCGGAAGCATTGATCTTAAGGGTGAGACGAGAAAAAAAATATGGCATAATGCCACTCTGGGGATAAGTATTTTGAAAAAATGGCAAAACCTCGGATTAGGAAAAATAATGATGCAACAAGCATTAAATTGGGCAACAAACAGTTCGAGTCTGGAGCAAATTTGGCTGAATGTTTTTTCAACACATACTATTGCCATTAATCTTTACAAATCATTGGGATTCAAAGAAGTAGGAATCCAAAAAGATTTTGCAAAAATGCCGGATGGCAGTTTTTCGAATAATATCATTATGAGAAAAGAGGTAAAGTAATACTTTAGGCGCTAATAGATAATTATTGTTCTCAATATTAAAAATACGGGAAAAATACCCCCTTTTTTGCTCAATTTTCATTTTACCTTAGCCTCAGTTTAATAATCGAGAAATATTAAAATCTGTTTTTAAAAATGCAAACAAGGCGTGATCATCTGATTTATATTCTTGCTTTAATCGGTAATTCAGTTTTATTTTTTAAATGGTTAAAAAGAAATAAAAAGGAGTTAAAGAATTTAAGGCCCGAACTTATGTATTATTATACTATGAATTTTTTATCATAACACTATTGTTTTTGCTGACTTTGGGTAACACCATAATTGTTTAGAAGGTCAGTCAAAACTATTCATGAAAAAGGAGCTGTGTTTTCGCAGCTCCTTTTAAATTATTGATTATCAATCATTATTCATTTGTTCGATTAATGATTTCTTCCTTAATATTACTAATAAACTCATCCAAATCTTTCATTCCCAGATCGCCCTTACCTTGCCTGCGCACCGAAACTTTACTTTCATTCATCTCCTTCTCTCCTATTACCAACATATAAGGCACCCGATGCAATTCATTATCACGAATTTTCTTTCCTATTTTTTCGTTTCTGTCATCAACTTCAACACGCACGCCGGATTTTTTGAGTTTTGAAGCCACCACTTTTGCATAATCCATGAATTTGTCACTTATTGGAAGCACTTTAACCTGTAAAGGAGACAGCCATACAGGGAATTTACCTGCGTAATGCTCCAACAAGAACCCAATAAAACGCTCATGAGTACCCAACGGCGCCCTGTGAATAATAAGTGGAATATCCGTATTATTATCCGGTGTTGTAAATTCAAGTTTAAATCTTCTTCCCTGGGCAAAATCCACCTGATTGGTAGCCAATGTAAATTCACGACCAATTGCACTCCATATCTGCACATCAATTTTAGGGCCGTAGAAGGCGCCTTCACCCTTCACTTCTACAAACGGAATTTTGGCTTCAATCATCACATTTCTAACAAGTTCTTCAGTTTCTATCCATAGTTCCGGCTCATTCACATATTTTTGACCTAATTTTTCGGGATCGTGAAGCGACAAACGCATGACGTATTTTTCAATGCCAAAAATTTTAAAGTATTTCAAATACATGTCGTTCACCGCCTTAAACTCCTGGGCAAATTGCTCTTTTGTGCAGTAAATATGTGCATCATTCATGTGCAGGCAGCGTACACGCATCAACCCAAAAAGCTCGCCGCTTTGCTCATAGCGGTAGCAGGTACCGTATTCTGCAAGTCTTAATGGTAAATCTTTGTAGCTCTTAGGCTCCGCAGCAAATATTTTATGGTGGTGCGGACAGTTCATTGCCTTCAGATAATATTTTTGCCCTTCTAATTCCATTGGCGGGTACATACTGTCCTGATAATATGGCAAGTGACCACTGGTAATGTACATACTTTCCTTAGCAATATGAGGCGTAACCACCCTTTTATAGTCGGCATCTTCTTCTGTTTCTTTAGCCAGTTTTTCCAATTCTTCGATAATTATTGTTCCATTTGGCAACCATAAAGGCAAACCGGGACCCACATCATCATCCATTGTAAAAATGCCTAACTCCTTACCTAACTTGCGATGGTCTCTCTTTTTGGCTTCCTCCAGCATCAACAAATATTCATCCAGCTCTTTTTGAGTGGGGAAAGTGATTCCATAAACACGGGTGAGCATCTTGTTTTTTTCGTCGCCTTTCCAGTAAGCGCCCGCAATACTGGTAAGTTTAATAGCTTTTATTAAACCGGTATTGGGGATATGAGGCCCGCGGCACAGGTCGGTGAAGCGCCCTTGCGTGTAAAAAGTAATTTCGCCATCGTTCAAATTACTCAGCAAGTCCAATTTATATTCATCGCCCTTTTCTGTAAAATATTGAACAGCCTCTGCCTTTGGCATTTCCTTACGAATGTAGGCGCTATTGGTTTTTGCAAGTTCATTCATTTTCTTTTCGAGCGAAACCAAATCTTCTTCCGACAATTTGCGATCGCCCAAATCCATATCATAATAGAAACCACCCGAATCCAACGGCGGCCCTACCCAGAATTTTACTCCCGGAAAACTCGCTTCCACCGCTTCGGCCATCAGGTGGGCAGATGAGTGCCAGAAGGTTTTTTTACCATCCGGTTCGTTCCATGTCAGCAGGTTGATGGTTGCATCTTCATTAATGGGTCTGGTGGCATCCCACACTTCACCATTGATGTTGGCGGCAATCACCTTGCGCGCCAATCCTTCCGAAATAGATTTAGCTATATCAAGCGCAGTAACACCTTTATCAAACTCTTTTTTTGCCCCATCGGGGAAAGTAATATTCACCATAATCACTAATTATTCTTAAACTTTTAAGCTTGCAAATTTAACAAGTAAAAGCCAATTGGCAATGAATAAAAGATGATTGGGGAATATGCGATCAATCTCAGAAATTTTTTTTGATAAAATGTTGCATATCAATATTTTTTCACGTCTATTAGTAATAAAAACTTATTTATGAAAAAATTATTTTTGATAACGCTTATTTGCATTGCCATCAATGCTTTTTCCCAAACAAAAACCTGGGTGCTGGAGCAACAAATAGTGGGAGGACGCAACTGGTTTAGCCAGAGCAGCCTGATGGAATCTCATTTTATGTTTCAGGCAGGCGCCGATATTGTTCGTCAATATAGAAATTTGGGTGTAGGCGTAGGAATCGGTTATAGCGCCGAGTCCGAAACTGAAAAATATCCGAATAACAAGATAGTTACAAGAATGCACTATATAAGAATTCCGGTATTTTTAAGGGTGACTTCAAATGAAACGCGAGTGCGTCCGTTTGCGGATGTGGGACTGTCTTTTGGTGTTTTCATGGCAGGAACGAGGAAAACAAAAAGTCCCGGGAAGCCAACAAGAACAGATAATGCTTATCCGGTCAACGATCCCGATATGGGTTTCTTGGGAAATGCAGGTATCATCAATAAAATAAATGATCGCATGAATTTCCGGACTTTTATTACTTATTATTACGGAATAGCCCAACAAAAATTAGTAACTTGTAGCAGTAACACACCTCCCATCGCATACCGAAATCTAGGTGTGGGGCTTGGACTGAATTATAAATTATCAACAAAAACAAAAAAATAGAAAGACCAAAGCTCTATTCTTTAGGAGAAAAAACTTTATTACTTTTATATTGTAGTTTCTATTATCAATCAGCTAAATATTAATAGTATGAAAATTTTCTTTTTACTCATTTTATCTTTTTGCCTTTGGGCGAATGTTTCATTCTCTCAAAAAGGGTGGACGGTAAACGACAAATTCACCATTGGGCACAGTTGGACAAATGGTTATAAACCGGCCAATTACAATTATAAATTTCACCCGTTAGTACAGGTAGGCCGACAGGCAGTTTACAATTTCAGCGATCATGCCGGACTGGGGTTTGGAACATTTTTTAGTACCGAAGGAGTTACACTCGTGAACAAAACAGAAAAACTAACGAGTGATGCAAGAATGAATTACATACGCATTCCTTTATTTGCAAATATTGTTTTTGGCGATGCTGATAAAAAAGTTCGCCCCAGAATCAGCCTTGGCCCTTCAATAGGGTTTTTGGTAGGAGGAAAATCACTGATTGAAAATAAAGACAATATTTTATTAGGCAAAAAATCAAAGAAATTATTGGATACCAAAACAGATGTCGGGGCTATGGTTTCTATCGGTTTTAATACCCGGCTGACGGAGGGCATATCCATCAATCATGACATTGGTTATTATCATGGTTTTACCAGCAATAAAGCTGAAAATGAGCATTTTACACATAGGAATTTGGGGTTAAGCATGGGGATGGTCATTAGTAGCGAAGCAATCAAAAAGTTCAAAGCGGGCATTCATAGAAAATAAAAATGTTTATAATACTTGTCCGCTATAACTAAAAAATGCAGGAAAAGAATTTTTGTATTCCTTCCTGCACTTTTAATCTCATAGGATAAACTGAGAAATTAAAAATCGGCGCTTTTAATAGGAAAGCTAATATTGTGATTGCTTGCTGATACAAATATCGCTTCTTCAATCACCCAAAGTCAACGTGGATTTACCCGTTTTTATACGGGAAAAACCCCGTATTATTATTTGTATGATTATTGCAATATTGGGTTTTATTTAACACTAAAATTTTTTAACTATGGCAAACGAATGTGCATTTGAATTTTCTTTCAGAAGAAAAGATCTCGAAAAATTACTGGCTGATAATCCAAAAAGTCAACTAATTCTTGTAAAAACCGAAATAAAATCGGTATCCGCAGGAGGTAAAAAACGGCTCAATGTAATGACGGCAACTGCCTCTGCCAAATCATCCGGTAGAAAAACTGCAGTTGCTCTCAAGGCTTCAGGTGATATAACCTCATCTATCGAAGGCTGCCCATACCCTCCCGGATGTACTATTGATAGCGAATAATTATCACGATAAACAACATAATCTGAAAAATTTTATATTAATATTAAACAATCTGGACATTATTGGCCCTTTCATAGCTCTGGCCGCATTTTTTTTAAGAAGAAAAAGAATTACCGGCGAGCTAAGGGGCATTTTTATTTTTTGCCTGATTCAATTTGTCCTCAATTTCACTTCCACTTATTTAGATTTGGTGTTTAAAGCAAACAATTATTGGGTTTATAAATTAAATACCATTTTGTCTGTAATAGTAATTTTAATCATTTTTGGTAAATATTTGTTGCCGGATATAAAAAAGCTTACAAATTGGATAATTTTAGCATTGATAGCGATTAATATTTTATCCACCTTCTTTGGAGACGGAGTTACCTACTATAACAGCTACAGTGCATCATTAGTTAGTTTTGTAATCGTTGGCTATTGCTTATATTATTTTTATTCAAAGCTGCTTATGTCATCCCCAGAAGACAGTGTGCCATCCACTCCTATTTTTTGGTGTATTGTCGGGTTATTTACTTATTTTGCAGGAGCATTCTTTATCTTTATAAGCTATAAATACATGATTGAAGCAGATATTGCCACGATTGGTACCTTGTGGAGATTTCATAATTTATTATTAGTAATTTGCTGCCTGTATATAGGTTACGGAATTTTATGCAAAACTTACCAAATGACATAGTTATTATTCTGGGTGCATCAGTATTCCTTTTATTGATATCACTTTTTATTGTATTGATGTTAATGGCTTACAGAAAGAGAGATTTTACTCATCTCCAGGAAAAAAGAAAATTAGAGGAAGAGTTTAATAAGCAGCTTTTACAATCTCAAATGGAGGTGCAGGAAAATACTTTTTTGCATATAGGTCGGGAACTGCATGACAATGTGGGACAACTACTCAGCACCTCCCGAATGTTGATTGGACTAACAGAGCGATCGCTTGAACATCCTCCGGATATGTTGGCAACCGCCAATGCCACGCTTGCCAAAGCAATAAATGAAATTCGCTCACTTTCAAAATCGTTGGATAAAGAGTGGCTGGGGCAATTCAATTTCAGCGATAATTTATTGGCAGAAGTAAATAGAATTAATGCCACCAATCTTATCAAGGCAACCCTAAATTTTAATCATCATCTTAATTTGCCTTCCGAAAAACAAATCATCCTTTTCCGAATTGTGCAGGAAGCCATGCAGAATGCTATTAAACACGGTCATTGCAGTCATATTACAATAGAATCGCAAAGGGATGAAGGGAAAATGGTCATAATTATAAAAGATGATGGCGTAGGATTTGAAATTAATGAGATTAATAGAGGATTGGGGCTTGATAATATGAAACACAGGGTAGAACTATTGGGAGGTCAGATAAGTTTTAATTCAATTGTAGGACAAGGGACAACGGTAAAAATATCCTTACCTCAAAAAACGAAAATATGAAAACGAAAATCGGATTGGTAGATGACCATCAGTTGTTTTTAAAATCACTCAGCCTTATGCTGGAGAGTTTCAATGTGTATGAAGTGATACTGGAGGCTTCCAATGGAAAGGATTTGCAGGGAAAAATGAAGGGAAAAAAAATATTACCGGAAATAGTATTATTAGATGTAAATATGCCTGTGATGAATGGTATTGAAACTGCCAAATGGCTGACTCAGAACTATCCGGAAATAAAAATTGTTGCACTATCTATGAATGCTGATGACAATGCAATCATTTCCATGTTTAGAGCCGGCTGCTGCGGGTATTTGCTAAAAGACACCCACCCCAACGAGCTTGAAAAAGCGCTGGACGAAATTAATAAACGAGGTTATTACAATGCGGATGCAGGAAATATCAATTTCAGAAGGCTGATAATGAAGGCAGATAAAAATGAGGATGTCAGAATCACTCCAAAAGAGGCTATTTTTTTGCAACATGCCTGTTCGGAACTAACCTATAAACAGATAGCTTCCGAAATGAACCTGAGCGAAAGAACCATTGACGGATACAGAGAAGCCTTATTTAAAAAGTTTAATGTACAAAGCCGGGTAGGGCTTTGTCTTGAGGCGCTTCGAAAGGAGTTGGTAAGCCTTTAGAAAAGACACTGCCCCGGGTGAAACCGAGGCAGTGCCAATTTATAAAAAAAGTATAGAAATAATTCTTACGCTTTTTCTTCTGCAGCATCTTCTGCATCTTCCTTAGCTTCCGATGAGTTGTCTGCTACATCTGCTGCTGCTTCCGGAGCTTTTTCCTCTTCAGTTGCTGCTACCGCCTCAGAAATTTCTTCGGCCTTTGCTTCGGCTGTTGCAGTTACTTCCTCCACAGTTTCTGTTACTGCGGGAGTTTCGGCAATGGTTTTTACTTCTTCCACAGGTGCTTCGGTTTTTGCCTCTGCTACTGTGGGGCTTTCAGTTTCAACCTTGGCTTCCACTTTTTCTGTTTTTGCTGCTTTGGCGGCTTCTTTGTTTTCTTTTTCTATTTTCTTTTTCAAATCGGCCAAAATACCCAAATCGCCTAAGGTCGCTTTTTCTACCTTATTCTGAATGTTCTTTACAACACGTTTTGTTCTTTCACTCTCGGCGCGTTCTGCTTTTTTATAGCTTTCTCTTTCAGCATATTGTTCTTGCTCCCACACTCTTGCGTGTGATACCACAATACGCTTTTCGTTGCGGTCAAACTCTATCACTAAGAACTCGGCTGTATCATCCATACCCAAAGATTTACCTTCTTTAGTTGCCAAATGGCGATTAGGAGCAAATCCTTCCAAACCGTAAGGCAGTTGAACAGTGGCGCCTTTATCATCTTTACGCACGATAGTACCTTCGTGATGGCTACCCACTGAGAAAGTATCCTGCAATGCGTTCCATGGATCTTCTTCCAGTTGCTTATGTCCTAACTGCAGTTTGCGATTTTCTTTATCAATACCCAGAATGATTACATCAATTTTTTCTCCAACCTTAGTATATTCACTTGGATGATTGAAGCGTTTCAACCAGCTTAAGTCGCTGATGTGAATCATGCCGCCAATACCTTGTTCCAACTCAACAAATACGCCATAGTTGGTTATGTTTTTAACTTCGCCTGTGTGTTTACTGCCTTCGGCATAACGGGTTTCGATATCGCTCCATGGGTCTTCTGTCATTTGTTTGATTGATAGACTCATCTTGCGGGTATCTTTATCAAGCGTTACAATTTTTGCTTCGTACTCATCACCCAGTTTGAAGAATTCTTTAGCATTGATAGGCGTATTAGCCCATGTAATTTCGCTTACGTGAACCAGACCTTCCACACCCGGAGTGATTTCTAAGAATGCGCCATAATCTTCAATATTTACTACTTTACCTTTTACAATATTGCCTTCTACAATTTCAGCCGGCAATACATCCCAAGGATGAGGAGTCAATTGTTTCAAGCCCAGACTGATACGCTTTTTTTCGTCATCAAAGTCAAGAACCACCACATTGATCTTCTGATCGATAGATAATACTTCATTTGGATGCGTAATGCGTCCCCATGAAATATCTGTAATATATAATAAACCGTCTAAGCCGCCCAGATCCATAAATGCTCCGAAATCGGTAATGTTTTTAACAACACCTTCGAGAACTTGACCTTTTTCAAGCTTACCGATGATTTCGGCTCTCTGAGCTTCCATATCACTTTCGATAAGCGCTTTGTGGCTTACAACGGCATTTTTAATGGTTTCATTAATTTTTACAACCTTAAACTCCATAGTTTTACCCACAAACTGGTCGTAATCTGTAACAGGTTTTACATCAATTTGCGAACCAGGCAGGAAGGTTTCCATACCAAATACATCCACGATAAGACCACCCTTGGTTTTGCTGGTAACCAAACCGGTAACAATTTCTCCGGTTTTGTTTACTTCCACAATTCTTTCCCATGCACGAGTAGTACGCGCTTGTTTGCGGCTAAGATTCAGGTGGCCGTTTCTATCTTCTTTTTCCACAATCATTACTTCCACTTCATCGCCAACCTTCAAATTGGATAAATCGCGGAATTCATTTAGTGAAATAAGGCCATCGCTTTTAAAACCAATGTTCAATACGACATCCGTATTGGTAATTCCCACAACGGTCCCATTTACTAATTCGCCGTCATTGAGAGCAATAAAGGTTTTTTCATACACTTTGTCGTATTTTTCTTTCTCTTCCTGAGAGTAAGAAGATACGTTACGTTTGTCCACGCTCCAGTCGAAATCATCATGAGCAGTTTCGGGCTGTGCCGGAACTTCTTCTTTTACCGGCTCAGGTGCTTCTTCTGTTGCTACTTCCTCAACAACGGGAGTAGGTTCAGCAGCAGGAGCTTGTTCTGCCTCAGCAGTAGTTGCAGTTTCATTGTTTGAAGCTTCAGCTTCTACAGGTGCAGTGGTTGTCGCTGTAGAATTTTCTTCAACCGGTTGTTCGGCAGAAGAAGTATTCTCCTGTGCATCAGCGTTTAATTGTTTAATAATAAAATTTTGAAACATAAAATAATCCGAAAGGGTTTAAATTTTCGGATTGCAAAGGTAAGGAAAATATTCAGAACAGTACTGGATATTTCGTATGTTTTTTTTGTTGTTTTGATCCTAATTAAAAATATAAATTATTGACGATCATTCAGTTACATATTTGTGCAATTATTTATTTAACCACTATGCCAAAATCTCCTATTTGTTCATCTATAATCATTGGCACTAAAATCCTTCAAAGAGTACATTTGTATGATTCTATTTTTTGTTTTTTTTGACTAAAAATATTTTCTGAAAATTTAAAAAATCAATGGTACCCAGTTTTATGGCTTCTCTAACAAATTGAGTTTACCTTGATTTTCAGCAATATATAATTTGGAGGACTTAGCAGAATCCTTATCAAATTCCATTACATATTTTGCCAGCGCTTCAGTAACCATTGATGTCATCTGAGAATTGGAGTACCAATGCGCCAGGTTTTGAATGGAAGAGGAGTAAAGCGGACCTGATTTCCAAAAATAAGTAGCAAGATTACTTTTGCGGGATATTTGTTTATCCTTGATTTTGTTTCTCAGTATATATTTTATTGAATGATGAACTAAGGAGTCATATTTTTTTTCCTTACCAATTTTTTCTGCCCTTTCCCTACCCAGATTAAGTAATGTATTGAGTCCCAATACAGTGGACAAAAGATAATTTTTTGAATCAAAAGCAGGAAAGACGCCTTTCAAATGCTGGTGTTTCTCTTCGAAGTGAATCTGGTCTGTCAAAATATCATTTAATAATTTGGGTAATTGAGCCAAAAGTTCAGAATTTTCGATATTCCCATTTCTAACAAAACGGCTCAAGGAGTAAGGGAACCATAATTTTTCGGGATAATAAAGAATGTTTTCCTGCCAGGTTTTGTTTTCAATTAGTTTAGTTACCATTTCCATCGTCCGATTGTAACCAGACGCTTCGGTTAAACCATACAGTGAAAGGGCTAACAACACATTTGTATTTACTACAATGTCTATATTATTGACTTCCAATGGTATAATACCTTTTTCAGATTCGTCAAAAACAAAAATATTTTCATTCTTGTGCCAGGTAAGAAAAGCGCCTGTGGAACTTAAAGAGTTGTGATTGTCAAACTTCTTTCGACCGCTATCTCTAAAAGCTATAAGACTTTTTAAGGCTACATTATTCTGGTCAGATGACAAATCCTCCCGATGGCCACCTAATAAGTATTTGATTATCAATGCCATTGAGGTGTCGTCTGAATCGTTAGGGATATTGAACAAAGCCTGGCCACCTGTTTTGTTCAAAGATTTATTGTAAATCATTAAAATCCATTCATTCAGTAAGTTTGCATCTTTATAAATATTTACACCCCATAAACCTGTGGTCTTAAAAATTTTTATCCTAAAATCCATTAATCGGATAGGAATATTAGGAGGATTGACAGAAATGCCACTTTCATCCTGCTTTGGCCAAAAACTGTAACTTTCTCCTCTTTTGAAAGTTTCGATAGCATGAAGCGCACCTGTTTTCATTTTTTCAACAAATCGTTTGTCATTTAGAAGCAATTGGTCATCAAAGTAATTTAAACAATAAGCTGAAGAAGCAGTAGAAAATAGATTATAATCCGTTGCTGTAAGAAAAGGCTGAAAAAAAGCGGTACTTACACTTGGCTGAAAACAAACAAAACTGGGCCAACCACCTAAGATATGTTTCTCTTTTACTATTTGGCTGTTGCTTATAGAACTTCTTAAACCACTCAACCAATAATTTTTCCCCAATTTAGGTATTATGAAATCTTGCTTTTTAATTTTATATTTTTTTTGAGTAACCTGACGGTGTTTTAAATAATTCAAAGCTCCAATAAGCGTACTTTCTATTTCTGGCGTTGTAAGTCTGGAGTTTACGTTGTATTGATCCACAATGGTTGAGAGAGGTGGCTCAGGTTGTGCGAAGCAAAAAGTAGAGAATATACTTACAGAAAAAAGGCAAACATACTTACCCCGGTATAATAAATATCTTAATAAAAAAGACATAATAATAAAGGGATGAAAAATTCAATTTTCTTAAAAACTCAATTCAAACAATCTTTTTTTAACCTCTGAAATTGGCAATACAAATTTAAACTAAATCATTTATGAAACCATAGAATATAGTCAGGGCAGACGCATTAAAAGTTATCCGGCTTTAGCCAAAAGCGATAACAAA
>ENA-UOUJ01000256-UOUJ01000256.1-activated-sludge-metagenome-genome-assembly--contig:-NODE-256-length-41729-cov-12.345011_pt1 | contig 41729 bp, 38 predicted proteins | sample MGYA00249839_ERZ747224 | MGnify/ENA primary metagenome ERZ747224 (study PRJEB28782, sample SAMN03220277) | activated sludge metagenome | biome: wastewater; feature: sewage sludge; material... | reverse complement strand
ACCGACAAGGAATACCAGATCATGCGCAACGCCTCGATCGCGGTGCTGCGCGAGATCGGGGTGGACACCGGGGGCTCGAACGTACAGTTCGCCATCAACCCCCAGGACGGTCGCATGATCGTCATCGAGATGAACCCGCGCGTGTCGCGCTCCTCGGCGCTGGCCTCCAAGGCCACCGGCTTCCCGATCGCCAAGGTCGCGGCCAAGCTGGCGGTGGGCTACACCCTTGACGAGCTGCGCAACGACATCACCGGCGGCGCCACCCCGGCGTCCTTCGAGCCCTCGATCGACTACGTCGTCACCAAGATCCCGCGCTTCGCGTTCGAGAAGTTCCCCCAGGCCAACGATCGCCTCACCACCCAGATGAAGTCGGTGGGCGAGGTCATGGCCATGGGCCGCAGCTTCCAGGAGTCCTTCCAGAAGGCCCTGCGCGGGCTGGAGGTGGGCGTGTATGGCCTGGACGAGGTCGAGGCCGACCGCGAGGATCTCGAGCACGAGCTCGCCAGCCCGGGCGCGCAGCGCATCTGGTACGTCGGCCAGGCCTTCCGCGAGGGCATGAGCCTGGAGCAGGTGTTCAACCTGTCGAAGATCGACCCCTGGTTCCTCGCCCAGATCGAGGACATTGTGCTCTCCGAGAAGGCGCTCGCCGGGCGCTCGCTGAAGGCACTGCAGGCCGCGGAGCTGCGCGAGCTCAAGAAGAAGGGCTTCTCCGACCGCCGCCTTGCCAAGCTGCTCAACACCGACGAGACCGCGGTGCGCCTGCACCGCCACACCGTGGGCGTGCGCCCGGTGTTCAAGCGCGTCGACACCTGCGCGGCCGAGTTCGCCACCTCCACCGCCTACCTGTATTCGTCCTACGAGGACGAGTGCGAGGCGATGCCGACCGAGCGCAAGAAGATCATGGTCCTCGGCGGCGGTCCCAACCGCATCGGCCAGGGCATCGAGTTCGACTACTGCTGCGTGCATGCGGCGCTCGCGCTGCGCGAGGACGGGTACGAGACCATCATGGTCAACTGCAACCCGGAGACCGTGTCCACCGACTACGACACCTCGGACCGCCTGTACTTCGAGCCGATCACGCTCGAGGACCTGCTCGAGATCGTGCACATCGAGAAGCCGGTGGGCGTGATCGTGCAGTTCGGCGGCCAGACCCCGCTCAAGCGCGCCCAGGCGCTCGAGGAGAACGGTGTGCCGATCATCGGCACCAGCCCGGACATGATCGACGCCGCCGAAGACCGCGAGCGCTTCCAGAAGCTGCTCAACGAGCTGGGTCTCAAGCAGCCGCCCAACCGCACCGCGCGCACGCCCGAACAAGCCGTGCGCCTCGCGGCCGAGATCGGCTACCCGCTGGTGGTGCGCCCGTCCTACGTGCTCGGTGGCCGCGCGATGGAGATCGTGCATGAGCAGAAGGACCTCGAGCGCTACATGCGCGAGGCGGTCAAGGTCTCGAACGAGTCGCCGGTGCTGCTCGACCGCTTCCTCAACGACGCCACCGAGGTCGACGTCGACGCGCTCTCCGACGGCAAGCAGGTCATGATCGGCGGCATCATGGAGCACATCGAGCAGGCCGGCGTGCACTCCGGCGACTCGGCGTGCTCGCTGCCGCCCTACACGCTGTCGGCGAAGCTGCAGGACGAGCTGCGCCGACAGACCGAGGCGATGGCGCGTGCGTTGAAGGTCGTCGGCCTGATGAACGTGCAGTTCGCGATCCAGGGCGAGGGCGACAACGCCGTGGTCTATGTGTTGGAGGTCAACCCGCGTGCCTCGCGCACCGTGCCCTTCGTCTCCAAGGCCTGCTCGCTGCCGCTGGCCAAGATCGCCGCTCGCTGCATGGCCGGCCAGACGTTGGCCGAGCAGGGCGTGACCGGCGAGGTCGTGCCGCCCTATTACTCGGTCAAGGAGGCGGTGTTCCCGTTCGTGAAGTTCCCCGGCGTGGATACCATCCTCGGACCCGAGATGAAGTCCACCGGCGAGGTCATGGGCGTGGGCCGCAGCTTCGCCGAGGCCTTCGTGAAGAGCCAGATGGGCGCCGGCGTGCGCCTGCCGACTTCGGGCACGGTGTTCATCAGCGTGCGCCCGACCGACAAGCCGGTCGCGATCGAGGTGGCGCGCGACCTGCACGAGATGGGCTTCGCGCTGGTGGCCACGCGCGGCACTGCGGCGGCGATCGAGGCCGCCGGCATCCCGGTGGGCGTGGTCAACAAGGTGAACGAGGGCCGTCCGCACATCGTCGACATCATCAAGAACGAGGAGATCGTGCTGGTGATCAACACCGTCGATGAGAAGCGCCAGGCGATCGCCGACTCGCGCTCGATCCGCACCAGCGCGCTCGCCGCCAAGGTGTCGATCTTCACCACCATCGAGGGCGCGCGCGCCGCCTGCATGGGCATGCGCCACCTCTCGAACGGTCTCGAGGTGTATTCCGTGCAGGGCCTGCACGCCGAACTGAAGCAGCAAGCATGAACAAGACCCCGCTTACCGTTGCCGGCGCCGAGAAGCTGCGGACCGAGCTCCATCGACTGAAGACCGTCGAGCGTCCAAACGTGATCGCCGCGATCGCCGAGGCACGCTCGCACGGCGACCTCTCCGAGAACGCCGAGTACGAGGCTGCAAAGGATCGCCAGGGCTTCATCGAGGGGCGCATCATGGAGGTCGAGTCCAAGCTCGCCAACGCGCAGATCATCGACCCGACGCTGCTCGACGCAGACGGTCGCTGCGTGTTCGGTGCCACGGTCGAGCTCGAGGACCTCGAGTCCGGCCAGGTCGTGACCTACCAGATCGTCGGCGACGACGAGGCCGACATCAAGGAGAGCAAGATCTCGATCAGCTCGCCGATCGCGCGTGCGCTGATCGGCAAGTACGCCGGGGATATCGCCGAGGTGCAGGCGCCCGGTGGTGTGCGCGAGTACGAGATCCTGGACGTGCGCTACGTCTGAGCGGCGCCTCAGCGGCGTGGCAGTCAGAAGGGCGGTGCAATGCACCGCCTCTTTCTTTGAAGCCGCGGCGCGAGGCGCGCCGGGCGAGTGTGGCTCAGCGGCCGCGGGCGACGCCGCGCCCGCGCGGGGCGGGAGCGCGGGCAGGCGAGCGGCGCGACTCGGCGCTCGCCTTGGCGAGGGCGGCGCGACGCGCGGCGGCGGCGAAGGCCGCGGCCGACTTGGCGGTGGAGGCGCGCGCCGGCTTCTTCTCGGCGGGCGCGGCGGTCTTCTCGTCCTCGCGGCGTGCGCGCCAGACGACGAGGATGCTGCCGATGTGTTGCACCGGGGCAGCGTCCACCGCGACGCACAGCGCCTGCATCAAGGCCTCGCGCTGCTCGCGTTCGGCGCCCTGGACCTTGACCTTGATGAGCTCGTGCGCCTGCAGGGCGCGCTCGATCTCGGCGAGGACGGCCGGCGTGAGGCCGTTGCCGGCGACGGTCACGACGGGGTTCAGGTGGTGGGCACGGGCGCGCAGGTCGCTGCGCTCGGCCGGGGTAAGCTCGGTCATTGCAAATCTCTGGATGGGTGAATCCCGGGACGCGGATTCTACCCCTTGCGTGCCGTGCATGGCCGTTGCGGATGGAGCGAAGTTGATGAAGAAGAACAAGACCAGCCGTGCCTGGGTGCACGATCATGTGAACGATCCCTGGGTCCAGCGCGCCCAGGCCGAGGGCTATCGTGCGCGTGCCGCCTTCAAGCTGCTCGAGATCGACGATCGCGACAGCCTGCTGCGTCCCGGCGCGGTGGTGGTGGATCTCGGGGCGGCTCCCGGCTCGTGGTGCCAGGTCGCAGTCAGGCGCTGCGGTCCGAAGGCGCGCATCTTCGCGCTCGACCTGCTGCCCATGGAGCCGGTGGCGGGGGTGGATTTCCTGCTCGGTGATTTTTCCGAGGACGCGGTGCTCGAGGAGCTCGAGTCGCGCCTTGGCGGTGCGAGTGTCGACGTGGTGTTGTCGGACATGTCACCGAACCTTTCCGGGGTCGCGACGGTCGACCAGGCACGTTCGGTCCATCTTTGCGAGTTGGCGGTCGACTTCGCGGTGCGTCACCTCAAGCCGGGCGGGCAGTTTGTGGTCAAGGTGTTTCAGGGCGAGGGCTTCATGGAGTTTCGCAAGCAGATGGAGGCGGCGTTCGCCTCGGTACAGGTGCGCAAGCCCAAGGCCTCGCGCGACCGCAGCGCCGAGGTGTATCTGCTGGGCAAGGGGCCGCGCCGGTCCTGATCCCGCGCTCCGGTAGGCGATTGGGTCGCGCTATTCAGTCTATTGGTTTGCCGATGGGAACAATCGCCACTAGAATCGGTCAGTCGCGTACAGGCCGCAATGGCTTTCGGGGAACAGAACGTTGAACAATCTCTTCAAGAATCTCGCGATCTGGATGGTCATCGGTGTCGTGCTGATGACCGTATTCAACCAGTTCAACACGCGCCAGACGCCGACCAGCACCATGGAATACTCCCAGTTCCTGGAGGAGGCCAAGGCAGGACGGATCGTACGTGCGACCGTCGACGGTCGGGTGCTCAAGGCCACCACCCAGGAAGGCCGCACGATCACGGTGTATACGCCGGGCGTGCAGGACATCTGGATGATCTCGGACCTGATGCGCTACGGCGTGCAGGTGAATGCCAGCAAGCCGGAAGAGGAGCAGTCCTTCCTCGCCAGCGTGTTCGTGTCCTGGTTCCCGATGCTCCTGCTGATTGGCGTGTGGATCTTCTTCATGCGCCAGATGCAGGGCGGCGGCAAGGGCGGGGCGTTCTCGTTCGGCAAGAGCAAGGCGCGCATGCTCGACGAGTCCGCCAACACCATCACCTTCGCCGACGTCGCCGGTTGCGACGAGGCCAAGGAGGAGGTCTTCGAGCTGGTCGAGTTCCTGCGTGATCCGTCCAAGTTCCAGAAGCTCGGCGGCCGCATCCCCAAGGGCGTGCTCATGGTCGGCTCGCCGGGTACCGGCAAGACGCTGCTTGCCAAGGCGATCGCGGGCGAGGCCAAGGTGCCCTTCTTCTCGATCTCCGGCTCCGACTTCGTCGAGATGTTCGTCGGCGTGGGCGCGGCGCGCGTGCGCGACATGTTCGAGCAGGCCAAGAAACAGGCGCCGTGCATCATCTTCATCGACGAGATCGATGCGGTCGGCCGCCAGCGCGGCGCCGGCCTCGGCGGTGGCAACGACGAACGCGAGCAGACGCTTAACCAGTTGCTGGTCGAAATGGACGGCTTCGAGGGCCAGACCGGCGTGATCGTGATCGCGGCGACCAACCGTCCCGACGTGCTCGACCCCGCGCTGTTGCGCCCGGGCCGCTTCGACCGCCAGGTCGTCGTGTCGCTGCCCGATATCCGCGGCCGCGAGCAGATCCTCAAGGTGCACATGCGCAAGGTGCCGATCGCGCCCGACGTCGATCCGCAGGTGCTGGCGCGCGGTACGCCGGGCTTCGCCGGTGCCGACCTCGCCAACCTGGTGAATGAGGCCGCGCTGTTCGCCGCGCGCGGCAACAAGCGCCTGGTCGACATGGATGACTTCGAGCGCGCCAAGGACAAGATCATGATGGGCGCCGAGCGCCGCTCGGTCGTCATGCCCGAGGAGGAGCGCCGCAACACCGCCTACCACGAGTCCGGCCACGCGGTGGTGGCGCGCCTGCTCGACAAGACCGACCCGGTGCACAAGGTCACCATCATCCCGCGCGGTCGTGCGCTGGGCGTGACCATGCAGCTGCCGACCGAGGATCGCTACAGCCAGGATCGCGAGCGTCTGTTGCAGACGATCACCGTGCTGTTCGGCGGCCGCATCGCCGAAGAGATCTTCATGAAGCAGATGACCACCGGCGCGTCGAACGACTTCGCCCGCGCCACCGACCTCGCGCGCCGGATGGTGACGCAGTGGGGTATGTCCGACACGCTCGGGCCGATGGTGTATGGCGAGGAGGAGGGCGAGATCTTCCTCGGCCGCCAGGTCACCACGCACCGCAACGTGTCGGAAGCTACGATGCAGAAGGTTGATGCGGAGATCCGTCGGATCATCGACCAGCAGTATTCGCTCGCGCGTCGCCTGCTTGAAGAGAACAGCGACAAGGTCGAGGCGATGACGGCCGCGTTGCTGGAATGGGAGACCATCGATGCCGAGCAGGTGAACGACATCATGGCCGGCCGTCCGCCGCGTCCGCCCAAGCCGGCTGCCGTCCCACCCAGCCGTCCCAAGGACGATGCGCCAGGAGCTGCGCCGACCGCTCCGGCGCCAGCTGCCTGAGTTCCATATCTTCCGTTTCACGGGGCCGGTCAGACCGGCCCCTTTTCATTCCGGCGTCCGCAAGCTCCCGTGCGGGCGCCTCGGCCTTGAAGAGGGTTCGATGTCCGTCCTGCAATGCGGCCGCTTCCGGCTCGACCTTTCCCAGCCCAGGGTGATGGCAATCATCAACCTGACAGACGACTCCTTCTCCGGCGACGGGCTGCGCGGAGACCTCGCGCGCGCGCTCGCACGTGCGGAGCGCGCGGTGGAGGAGGGGGCGGAGATGCTCGACATCGGCGCAGAGTCCACCCGACCGGGTTCGGATCCGGTGTCCGAGGCGCAGGAACTCGAGCGTGTGGTCCGCTTCGTCGAAGCGGCGCACGATTGGAAGGTGCCGCTTTCCATCGACACATTGAAGCCGGCGGTGATGCGCGCCGCGCTCGAGGCGGGTGCGGACATGATCAACGACATCAACGCCTTCCGCGCGCCAGGCGCGATCGAGGCGGTTGCGGCGGGTGATGCCGGGCTGTGCGTGATGCACATGCTCGGGCAGCCGCGCACGATGCAGGAGGATCCGCGGTACACCGACGTGGTCGGCGAGGTGATCGACTTTCTCGATGAGCGCGTGGCGGCGCTCGAGGCCGCGGGTGTGGCGCGCGAGCGTATCGTGCTCGATCCCGGCTTCGGCTTCGGCAAGCGCGTGGAGCATAATTACGCGCTCCTGCGCGAGCTCGCGCGCTTCGGGGCTGGCGGGTTGCCGGTGCTCGCCGGGCTTTCGCGCAAGTCCATGCTTGGCGCGGTAACCGGGCGCGCGGTGGGTGAGCGGCTCTCCGCCAGCGTCGCCGGAGCGTTGATCGCGGTGCAGAACGGGGCCCGCATCGTGCGGGTGCATGACGTCGGTCCCACGCGGGATGCGCTCGCGGTGTGGAAGGCGACCGTGACGGGTTGCTGAGCAAGGCCTCGCCTGCAGTGTCATAATCCGCGCTTTCGGAAGCTGCTGGAGCGATGATGGCGCGCAAGTATTTCGGTACCGATGGTGTGCGCGGCAAGGTCGGCGATGCGCCGATCACGCCGGAGTTCGTGATGAGGCTGGGGTATGCGGCCGGTGTGACGCTGGTTGCGCGCGAGAAGCTGCCTGCGGGTGATCACCCGGCGGTGCTGATCGGCAAGGACACGCGGATCTCCGGCTACCTGCTCGAGGCCGCGCTCGAGGCCGGCTTCGCAGCCGCCGGGGTGGACGTGATGCTCGCCGGGCCGATCCCGACCCCGGCCGTGGCCTACCTCACCCGGGCGCTGCGCCTGCAGGCCGGCGTGGTGATCTCGGCCTCGCACAATCCTTTTTACGATAACGGGATCAAGTTCTTCTCCGCCGACGGCAGCAAGCTGCCCGACGCGGTCGAGGCCGAGATCGAGGCGCACCTCGACGAGCCGATGGGTTGTGTCGACTCCGCCCGCTTGGGCAGGGCGCGCCGCATCGACGACGCCGCCGGGCGCTACATCGAGTTCTGCAAGAGCACTTTCCCCAACGAGCTCGACCTGCGCGGGATGCGGATCGCCGTGGATTGTGCACATGGCGCGGCCTACCAGATCGCGCCCAAGGTCTTCCATGAGCTGGGGGCCGAGATCATTCCGGTGGGTGTGGAGCCCAACGGCCTCAACATCAACGACGGTGTCGGGGCGACGCGACCCGAGAACCTGCGCCAAGCGGTACTCAAGTACGGCGCTGAACTCGGGATCGCGCTCGATGGTGATGCAGACCGCCTGATCATGGTCGATCATCGCGGTGAGATCTACGACGGCGACAAGCTGCTCTACGTCGTGGCCTGCGCGCGCCATGCCGAGGGTCGGCTCGAGGGCGTGGTCGGCACGCTGATGAGCAACCTCGGATTCGAGCATGCGATCCAGCGCCTTGGCGCCCCGTTCGCGCGCGCCAAGGTGGGCGATCGCTACGTGCTCGAGCTGCTGCAGGAGCGCGGCTGGAAGATCGGCGGCGAGAACTCCGGCCACATCATCTGCCTCGACCGGCACACGACCGGCGATGGCATCGTTTCGGCGCTCCAGGTGCTGGCCGCGCTCAAGCAGCGCGGGCTTTCGCTCGCCGACGCGTGCGCGGACCTGGTGTTCTATCCTCAGCGCCTGATTAACGTGCGCATGCCCGCCGGTTTCGACTGGCGCGCGGATGGATCGATCGCAAGCGCGCAGACGCGGGCGGAGCACGAACTCGGCGATAGCGGACGCGTGCTGCTGCGCCCCTCCGGCACCGAGCCCCTGCTGCGGGTGATGGTGGAAGGCCGCGACGGCGAGCTGGTCGAGCGCCTCGCGCGCGAGATCGCCGGCGTGGTCGAGGAAGCGATCGCCTGATTCTGCAGGCATGAGGTCTGCGGACGGGGTGCAAGGCTCCGTCCGCAAGCGGGAGGAGGGCAAATCTTCCCGTTCGATGACACGCAACGTGGCTGTAACAATCGCTTGCTACCTTACGGGCTCAGTCTTCCAACCCCGAGGTAGTCACCATGCGTTTCTCCACCAAGTTTGCCGTCGCCGCGTGTTCGTCCGTGCTGTTCGCCGCCAGCGCCCACGCTGCCGACATCACCGGTGCTGGCGCGACCTTTCCCGCGCCGATCTACGCGAAGTGGGCCGATGCCTACCAGAAGGCCACCGGCAACCGCGTGAATTACCAGTCGATCGGCTCGGGTGGCGGCATCCGCCAGATCGGCGCCAAGACGGTGGACTTCGGCGCTTCCGACATGCCGCTGACCCCCGAGAAGCTCGCCGAAGGCGGTCTGCAGCAGTTTCCCACGGTGATCGGCGCGGTCGTTCCGGTCGTCAATCTCGAAGGCGTCAAGCCGGGTGAGATGAAGCTTACCGGAGAGGTGCTCGCTGGGATCTATCACGGCAAGATCACCAAGTGGAACGATCCGGCGATCGTCGCGCTCAACCCCAGCCTCAAGCTCTCCGACCAGGATATCGGCGTCGTGCGCCGTGCCGACGGTTCGGGCACCACCTTCGTGTTCACCAACTACCTCTCCAAGGTCTCCACCGAGTGGAAGGAGAAGATCGGTGAAGGTACCGCGGTGCAGTGGCCGGTGGGTCTGGGTGGCAAGGGCAACGAGGGCGTGTCGGCCTTCGTGCAGCGCCTGCCGGGTTCGATCGGCTATGTCGAGTACGCCTACGCCAAGCAGAACAAGCTCTCCCACGCGATCATGCAGAACAAGGAGGGTCAGTTCGTCGAGCCGAGCGCCGAGTCCTTCGCCGCCGCCGCCGAGGGGGCCGACTGGTCCAAGTCCGCGTTCTACGAGATCCTGACCAACGAGCCGGGTGCAAAGTCGTGGCCGATCACCAGCGCCACCTTCATCCTGATGCACAAGACGCAGGACAAGCCGGCGCAGGCCGCCGAGGTGCTGAAGTTCTTCGACTGGGCGTACGCGAACGGCGGTGACATGGCGCTCGAGCTGGAATACGTGCCGCTGCCGAAGGCGACCGTCGAGCTGATCCGCGCCTCCTGGGGCGAGATGAAGGACAGCGCCGGCAACCCGGTCTTCTCCGCCAAGTAAGCCGGAGTCGGCCTCGTGGCTCGATCCAGCGTCCAGCCAGGGCCCTCCGGGGCCCTTGGCCATAAACTTTCCGCGGGGGGCGGCGCAGATGCGGCCGCCCTTTCTGGTGGCTCCATGCGAACGACCGGATTCAATTCGTCGGTCTCGATGAAGTTCGGCGACAGACTGTTCGGTACCCTGGCGAAGTCCTTCGCCTGGCTTACCCTGATCCTGCTCGCCGGGATCATCCTCGCCCTGGTCTACGCCTCCTGGCCCAGCATCCAGGCCTTCGGCATCGGTTTCCTGTTCTCGGACGCGTGGAACCCGCCGATGGAGGACTTCGGCGGCCTGATCCCGATCTACGGCACACTCGTCACCTCGGTGATCGCGCTGCTGATCGCCGTGCCGGTGAGCTTCGGCATCGCGCTCTTCCTTACCGAGATGGCGCCCGCCTGGCTGCGCCGCCCGCTCGGTACCGCAATCGAGTTGCTCGCGGCCATCCCCTCGATCGTGTATGGCATGTGGGGCCTGCTGGTGTTCGCGCCGATCTTCGCCAAATACATCCAGCCCGGTCTGCAGTCCTCGATCGGCCACGTCCCGGTGATCGGCAAGCTCTTCGCCGGTGCTCCGCTCGGCATCGGCCTGCTCGCTGCGGGCATCATCCTGGCGATCATGATCATCCCCTACATCGCCTCGGTGATGCGCGACGTCTTCGAGGTGACTCCGCCGATGCTCAAGGAGTCGGCCTACGGAGTGGGCTGCACCACCTGGGAAGTGATGTGGGGGGTCGTGCTGCCTTACACCAAGACCGGCGTGATCGGTGGCGTCATGCTCGGCCTCGGGCGCGCGCTCGGCGAGACCATGGCGGTGACCTTCGTGATTGGCAACACCAACTTCCTCGACTCGGCGTCGCTGTTCGCGCCGGGCAACAGCATCACCTCGGCGCTGGCCAACGAGTTCGCGGAAGCGGACCCCGGCCTGCACACCGCGGCACTGATGGAACTGGGCCTGATCCTATTCATGATCACCCTGGTCGTGCTGGTGGTGTCGAAGCTGCTGCTGAATCGTCTCGCCAAGGGCGAGGGTACGAAGAGCTGACCGGGGACCGACATGAACCTTCTCGCTAGACGCAAACTGACCAACCAGCTGGCGCTGACGCTGTCGCTGTCGGCCATGGCCTTCGGCCTGTTCTGGCTCGCCTGGATCCTGTGGACCGTGCTCGAGCTCGGGATCTCGGGGCTCTCGCTGACGCTCTTCACCGAGATGACGCCGCCGCCGGGGGCCGACGTGGGCGGCCTCGCCAACGCGATCGCCGGCAGCCTGATCATGGTGGTGCTTGCGACCCTGCTCGGTACCCCGATCGGCATCCTCGCCGGGGTGTATCTCGCCGAGTACGGCCGCAACCACTGGCTGGGCTCGACCACCCGCTTCATCAACGACCTGCTGCTGTCGGCGCCGTCGATCGTGATCGGCCTCTTCGTGTATGCGGTCGTGGTGGCGCAGACCGGGAAGTTCTCCGCCTGGTCGGGGGTGCTCGCGCTGGCGCTGATCGTGCTGCCGGTGGTGGTGCGTACCACCGAGAACATGCTGCAGCTGATCCCGAACACGCTGCGCGAGGCCGCCTTCGCGCTCGGCGCGCCGAAGAGCGTGGTGATCTCCAAGGTCACCCTGCGCGCGGCGCGTGCCGGCGTACTGACCGGGGTGTTGCTGGCCGTGGCGCGCATCGCCGGCGAGACGGCGCCGCTGCTCTTCACCGCGCTGTCCAACCAGTTCTGGTCGCTGAACCTGAACGAGCCGATGGCCAACCTGCCGGTCACGATCTTCAAGTTTGCCATGAGCCCCTTCACCAACTGGCAGGAACTGGCCTGGGCCGGCGTGTTCCTGATCACGATGGGTGTGCTCGTGCTCAACATCATCGCGCGCGTCTTCTTGCGCGCCGAGAAAGTGAACTAAGGATCGACCCAGGATCAAACCCGGCATCCGCCGTACGCAATCCGTGCCCGCCGCCGTGCGGGCCGGGATTGGAGAAAAGAATGGAAATCACCGACGCGCAAATCGAGTTCAAGGACTTCAACTTCTATTACGGGAAGTTCCACGCGCTCAAGAACATCAACTTCAAGATGGCGCGCCATAAGTGCACCGCCTTCATCGGTCCCTCGGGCTGCGGCAAATCGACGCTGCTGCGCACGATCAACCGCATGTACGACCTCTACCCCGAGCAGCGCGCCGAGGGCCATCTCCTGTTCGACGGCCGCAATCTGCTCGGCTCGGACATCGATGTCAGCGTGCTGCGCGCGCGCATCGGCATGGTGTTCCAGAAGCCCACGCCCTTCCCGATGTCGATCTACGACAACATCGCCTTCGGCGTAAAGCTGCACGAGAAGCTCTCGTCCAAGGACATGGACAACCGCGTCGAGTGGGCGCTGCGCAAGGCGGCGCTGTGGGACGAGGTCAAGGACAAGCTCAAGCAGAGCGGCATGAGCCTCTCCGGCGGCCAGCAGCAGCGCCTGTGCATCGCGCGCGGGATCGCGGTGAAGCCCGAGGTCATCCTGCTCGACGAGCCGACCTCCGCGCTCGACCCGATCTCGACGGCGCGCATCGAGGAGCTGATCGACGAGCTGAAGGAGGAATTCACCATCGTCATCGTCACCCACAACATGCAGCAGGCGGCGCGGATCTCCGACTACACCGCCTACATGTACCTGGGCGAGATGGTGGAGTTCGGGGTCACCGACGAGCTTTTCGTGAAACCGAAGAAGAAGGAGACCGAGGACTACATCACGGGTCGCTTCGGCTGAGTTGCGGGGCGGAAGGGGGGGCTGGACACCCGCTTCCGCCTTTTTTCCAGGAAACGTTTCAAGAAAACTTGAATAGATCTGGGGGCTTCGTCCCCCTTTGCAACGATGGGCGACCGCTGTTCCGGCCTCGGTCGGGGTGTACGGCACCGCGTACGCCTGTCACGCTCGGGTCCTGCTCCGCGAACGCGAGCCGCATTGCGGCTGCTTGTCCGCAAGCCTTATAATCCTGCGGTTTATCTGCACGGATATTTCCCGACCCATGACCAGACTCGTTGCCGGTAACTGGAAGATGAACGGCAGCCTCGCTGCCAATCGCGACCTGCTCGACGGCCTCGTGTCGGTTCCGGGGGTGGAGATGGCTGTCTGCGTGCCGTATCCCTATCTCGCCCAGGCACGGCAGAGGCCCGACGGCATCGTGCTCGGTGCGCAGGATGTTTCCGAATACGCTGCGGGAGCCTATACCGGGGAGGTGAGCGCTGCGATGCTCTCGGAGTTCGGCTGTCGATACGTCATCGTCGGTCACTCCGAGCGCCGCGCGCTGTTTGGCGAGGGCGATGTCATGGTCGGGCGCAAGGCTCTTGCAGCGCTGCATGCCGGGTTGGTTCCCATCGTCTGTGTGGGTGAGACGCTTGCCGAACGCGACGAGGCTCGCGTGATGGAGGTGATCGACCGTCAGCTCGGTGCGGTGCGGGAGGTTCTCGGTGCCGCGGCGATGTCCGGTGTCGTGCTGGCCTACGAGCCTGTATGGGCGATCGGCTCCGGGCGCTCGGCGAGCGTCGCGCAGATTGCCGAGGTGCACGGTGCGATCCGTGCCTGGCTGGATGGGCACGGCGTGAGCGCCGGTGCGGTGCGCATCCTCTATGGCGGCAGCGTCAAGCCGGATAATGCCCTTGAGCTCTTCGACGTCCCGCATGTCGACGGTGGGCTGATCGGTGGCGCCTCGCTCGCTGCAGCGGATTTCATGGCCATCTGCCGCGCCGCGGCCGGTGGGGTCTGAGTTTTCAACGATTCGTATCTTTCAGGATTCAAGATGGGTGACTATCTCTTCTCTCTCGTGCTCACCGTGCATGTGCTGGTGGGCCTCGGTGTGATCGGGCTCGTGCTCGTGCAGCACGGCAAGGGTGCCGACATGGGCGCTGCCTTCGGTAGCGGAGCATCGGGTAGCCTGTTCGGCTCCTCGGGTTCGGCAAACTTCCTGAGTCGCACCACGGCGGTGCTTGCCACGGTATTCTTCCTAACGAGTCTGGGGCTCAGCTTCCTCGCCAGCAACAAGCCCGCCGCCCCGGGTAGCGTCATGGAAGGTGCGCAGACGGCGCCCGCGACGACTCCCGTTCCGGCGGCTCCGGTCGAGTCCTCGCCTGCCCAGTCGATCCCGAAATAATTGGTTGCGAGGCCTTTGCGCAGTGCGGGAAAACACTTATAATTATCGCGCTGTCAGAACGAAGCGCCGACGTGGTGAAATTGGTAGACACGCTATCTTGAGGGGGTAGTGGCGAAAGCCGTATGAGTTCGAGTCTCATCGTCGGCACCACATTCCGGGAACGCCCGCAGAAGCGGGCGTTTCCATGCAGAGCTGAGCAATAACAATAATTGCGGCGCGCCAATGACGCCGCGGACTTCAAATGGGGGTTTCCGGACATGCTGGAAAATTATTTTCCCGTCCTGATGTTCATGCTCGTCGGCCTCGGCTTCGGCCTTGCGCCGGTCATCCTCGGGCGTTTGATCGCCCCCTACCGTCCCGATTCTGAAAAGAATTCTCCCTACGAGTGCGGCTTCGAGGCGTTTGAAGACGCCCGCATGAAGTTTGACGTCCGCTACTACCTGATCGCCATTCTCTTCATCCTGTTCGATCTCGAAATCGCCTTCCTTTTTCCGTGGGCGACGGTCTTTCAGGAGTTTATCGCGGCCGGCGAAATCGCTTGGTTTGTATTCGGCTCGGTGATGGTTTTTCTGGCGATTCTGGTCATTGGCTATATCGTCGAGTGGAAAAACGGCGCACTCGACTGGGAGTAATGCATGAGCATTGAGGGCGTCTTCCGCGAGGGGTTCGTTACCACCTCGCTCGATGCGGTCATCAATTGGACTCGCACGGGTTCGCTGTGGCCGATGACTTTCGGTCTGGCCTGCTGTGCGGTCGAGATGATCCACGCGGGCTGTTCCCGCTACGACCTGGACCGCTTCGGCGTCGTGTTTCGGCCCAGTCCGCGCCAGTCCGACCTGATGATCGTTGCCGGCACCCTGTGCAACAAGATGGCGCCGGCGCTGCGCAAGGTCTATGACCAGATGTCGGAGCCGCGCTGGGTCATTTCCATGGGTTCCTGTGCGAACGGCGGCGGTTATTACCACTATTCCTATTCGGTCGTGCGTGGTTGCGACCGCATTGTGCCGGTCGACGTCTATGTGCCGGGCTGTCCGCCCACCGCCGAGGCGCTGATCTACGGCATCCTCCAGCTTCAGAACAAGATCAAGCGCACGAACACGATTGCGCGCTGACGGGTGTCCCAGACATGAGTGCCAAGCTAGAACGCCTCAGCCAGACCTTGCGCGACGTTTTCGATAACCGGATCCAGTCGCTCGTGCTCGATCGTGGTGAAGTGACGATCGAGGTCTCCGCTGCAGAATATCCCCGCGTCGCCCGCCAGCTGCGCGACCATGCCGAGCTGCGCTTCGAACAGCTGATCGACATTTCGGGTGTCGATTACTCGGCCTACGGCAATGCGGCCTGGGAAGGGAAGCGCTTCGCCTCCGTGGCGCATCTGACTTCGGTCAAGCACAACTGGCGTCTGCGCGTCCGCGTGTTTGCCGACGACGACGCCTTCCCGGTGGTCGACTCCATGGTCGACGTGTGGCCGAGTGCAAACTGGTTCGAGCGTGAGTCTTTCGACCTGTATGGAATCATGTACTCGGGTCACCCGGATCTGCGCCGCATCCTGACCGACTACGGCTTCGTCGGCCATCCGTTCCGCAAGGACTTCCCGGTTTCCGGGTACGTCGAGATGCGCTACGACCCCGAGCAGGGCAGGGTCGTCTACCAGCCGGTGACCATCGAGCCGCGCGAGAACACGCCGCGCATCGTGCGCGAAGAGAACTACGGGGACGTCGGCCATGGCTGAGATCCGCAACTACACGATCAACTTCGGTCCGCAACACCCCTCGGCGCACGGCGTGCTTCGTCTGGTGCTTGAGCTCGACGGCGAGGTCGTCGAGCGCGCCGACCCGCACATCGGCCTGCTGCACCGCGGCACCGAGAAGCTCGCCGAGACGCGCACATGGGTGCAGTCGGTGCCCTACATGGACCGTCTCGACTACGTGTCCATGATGTGCAACGAGCACGCCTACTGTATGGCGATCGAGAAGCTGCTCGGCGTCGAGGTGCCGCTGCGAGGACAGTACATTCGGGTGATGTTCGACGAGATCACCCGAATCCTGAACCACCTGCTCAACATCGGCACCCACGCGCTCGACATCGGCGCGATGACGATGGTGCTCTATACCTTCCGCGAGCGCGAAGACCTGATGGACGTCTATGAGGCGGTCTCGGGTGCGCGCATGCACGCGGCGTACTACCGTCCGGGCGGTGTCTATCGGGACCTGCCGGACCGCATGCCCAAGTACGAGGTCAACAAGTTCAAGAACGAGAAGACAGTCCGCGAGCTCAACGCCAATCGCGAGGGTTCGATGCTCGACTTCCTCGAGGACTTCACCAACCGTTTCCCTACGTATTGCGATGAATACGAGACGCTGTTGACCGACAACCGCATCTGGAAGCAGCGTACGGTCGGGATCGGCGTGGTGTCGCCGGAACAGGCGCTGGCCTGGGGCTTCACCGGTCCGATGCTGCGTGGTTCGGGCATCGCCTGGGACCTGCGCAAGAAGCAGCCCTACGAAGTCTATGATCGGGTCGATTTCGACGTGCCCATCGGCAAGAACGGCGACTGCTACGACCGTTACCTGTGCCGCATGGAAGAGATGCGCCAGTCGAACCGGATCATCAAGCAGTGCATCGACTGGCTGCGCAAGAACCCCGGTCCGGTCATCACCGACAACCACAAGGTCGCGCCGCCTTCGCGCGAGGCGATGAAGACCAATATGGAAGAGCTGATCCACCACTTCAAGCTCTTCACCGAAGGCATGCACGTGCCCAAGGGAGAGGTGTACGCGGCGGTCGAGCATCCCAAGGGCGAATTCGGCGTGTATGCGGTTTCGGATGGGGCTAACAAGCCTTACCGGCTCAAGCTGCGCGCGCCGGGCTTTGCGCACCTCGCGGCGATGGACGATATCGCCCGTGGCCACATGATCGCCGACGTGGTCGCGATCATCGGCACGATGGACGTGGTGTTCGGCGAGATCGACCGCTGAGCGCGCCGGCGCGCAGTAGCGGACAGGCGCCTGAGGGCGCCGCGGTATCAAACAAGAATCGGCAGGCTATCCGGAAGATCAAGACGACATGCTGAGCCAGGAATCGCTGCAACAGATCGATCGAGAGATCGCCAAGTATCCGCCCGATCAGACGCAGTCCGCGGTCATGGCCGCGCTGCGGATCGCGCAGGTCGAGAAGGGCTGGCTGCCCAAGGAACTCATCGAGTTCGTGGCCAGGTACCTCGGCATGCCTCCGATCGCCGCCTTCGAGGTCGCGAGCTTCTACAACATGTACGACCTCGCGCCGGTCGGACGGCACAAGATCACCGTGTGCACGAACCTGCCGTGCGCGCTGTCCGGCGGCGTCCATGCGGCGGACTACATCAAGGAAAAGCTCGGCATCGACTTCAACGAGACCACGCCCGACGGCAAGTTCACGTTGAAGGAAGGCGAGTGCATGGGCGCCTGTGGCGACGCCCCGGTGCTGCTGGTGAATAACCATCACATGTGCAGCTGGATGACCACCGAGAAGATCGACCAGATGCTGGCCGAGCTGGACAAGAAATGAGCACGCAAGGAATGATCCTCGCCGGCTGCGACGGCGACCGCACCTGGCGGCTCCAGGACTACGTCGCCCGCGGCGGTTATTCGGCGCTTCGCAAGATTCTCGCGGAGAAGATCCCGCAGGACGCGATCATCGCCGAGCTCAAGACCTCGGTGCTGCGCGGCCGTGGCGGCGCGGGCTTCCCGACCGGCCTGAAGTGGAGCTTCATGCCGCGCTCCTTCCCGGGCGACAAGTACCTCGCGTGCAACTCCGACGAGGGCGAGCCGGGGACCTTCAAGGACCGCGACATCCTGCGCTACAACCCGCACAGCGTCATCGAGGGCATGGCGATCGCCGCCTATGCGATGGGTGCAGCGCGTGGCTACAACTACATCCACGGCGAGATCTTCGAGACCTATTCGCGCTTCGAGGAAGCACTCGCCGAGGCGCGCGAGGCCGGCTTCATCGGCCGCAACATCCTCGGCAGCGACTTCTCCTTCGAGCTCTTCGCGCACCACGGTTACGGCGCCTACATCTGTGGCGAGGAAACCGCGCTGCTCGAGTCGATCGAGGGCAAGAAGGGCCAGCCGCGCTTCAAGCCGCCGTTCCCGGCGAGCTACGGCCTCTACGGCAAGCCGACCACGATCAACAACACCGAGACCTTCGCGTCCGTCCCGTTCATCATGAACATGGGCGGCGAGGCCTTCCTGAACCTCGGCAAGCCCAACAACGGCGGCATGAAGCTGTTCTCGGTCTCGGGCCACGTCAATCGCCCCGGCAACTATGAGGTCCCGCTCGGCACGCCCTTCGCCCAACTGCTCGAGATGGCCGGCGGCATGCGCGGCGGCCGGAAGATCAAGGCGGTGATCCCTGGTGGTTCGTCCGCGCCGGTCGTTCCCGGCAGCGTGATGATGGACTGCACCATGGACTACGACTCGATCTCCAAGGCGGGGTCCATGCTCGGTTCCGGTGCGGTCATCGTGATGGACGAGACCACCTGCATGGTCAAGGCCCTCGAGCGCCTGTCCTACTTCTATTTCGAAGAGTCCTGCGGCCAGTGCACGCCCTGTCGCGAGGGCACCGGCTGGCTGTACCGAGTGGTGCATCGCATCGAGCACGGCCTCGGCCGGCCCGACGACCTCGACCTGCTGAACTCGGTGACGACCAACATCATGGGCCGCACGATCTGCGCCCTCGGCGACGCCGCCTCGATGCCGGTGCAGAGCTTCGTCAAGCACTTCGGCAGCGAGTTCGAATACCACATCGAAAACAAGAAGTGCCTCGTGCCGCCCGACGTGCAGCGCGCAGGCAGTCAAATCTACGTGAGCCCGTCATGCTAGAGATCGAAATCGACGGCAAGCAGGTCCAGGTCAACGACGGCAGCACGGTGATCGAGGCTGCAGCGGTTGCCGGGTCCTACATTCCGCACTTCTGTTACCACAAGAAGCTTTCCATCGCGGCGAGCTGCCGCATGTGCCTGGTGCAGGTCGAGAAGGCGCCCAAGCCGCTGCCCGCCTGCGCGACTCCGGTCACCAACGGCATGAAGGTGTGGACCCACTCCGAACTCGCCGTTAAGGCGCAGAAAGGGGTAATGGAGTTCCTGCTGATCAACCACCCGCTCGACTGTCCGATCTGCGACCAGGGCGGCGAGTGCCAGCTTCAGGACCTCGCGGTCGGCTACGGTTCGACCGCCTCGCGCTATCAGGAAGAGAAGCGCGTGGTGTTCAACAAGAACCTCGGCGCGCTGGTGTCGACCGACATGACGCGCTGCATCAACTGCACGCGCTGTGTCCGCTTCACGACCGAGATCGCCGGCGAGATGGAGCTCGGCCAGGCCTTCCGCGGCGAGCACGCGGAGATCATGCCCTTCATCGAGAAGACGGTCGATTCCGAGCTCTCGGGCAACATCATCGACCTCTGCCCGGTCGGTGCGCTGACTTCGAAGCCTTTCCGCTTCGCGGCGCGCACCTGGGAACTTTCCCGCCGCAAGTCGGTGAGCCCGCACGACTCGCTCGGCGCCAACCTGATCGTCCAGACCAAGCACGACGTGGTCAAGCGCGTGCTGCCCTTCGAGAACGAAGACGTCAACGAGTGCTGGCTGTCCGACAAGGACCGCTTCTCCTACGAGGCCCTGTCCAGCGAGCTGCGCCTCGGCACGCCGATGATCCGGCAGGGTGGGCAGTGGAAGCAGGTCGAGTGGCAGGCTGCCCTCGAGTTCGTCGCCACCGGCCTGCGCGGCATCGAGCGCGATCATGGCGCCGCCTCGATCGGTGCGCTGGCCTCGCCGCACGCCACGGTCGAGGAACTCCACCTGCTGCAGAAGCTGATGCGCGGGCTCGGTAGCGAGAACATCGATTTCCGCCTTCGTCAGGCTGACTTCCGTGCCGACGGCAAGCGCGCCGGCGCACCGTGGCTGGGGATGCCGATCGCAGGCGTCAAGGATCTCACCCGCCTGCTCGTGGTCGGTAGCTTCCTGCGCAAGGATGCGCCGCTGCTGGCGCAGCGTGTGCGCCAGGCCGCCAAGAAGGGCCTGCACGTGAGCGCCATCGGCCCCAACGCCGAAGAGTGGCTGATCCCGGTGCGCAACCGCGCGCTGGTGGCGCCGTCGGCGATGGTCGCCACGCTCGGCCAGGTCGTGGTCGCGCTGGCGAAGGAGAAGGGCGCCGATGTGAGCGTTGCGCTGCTCGGCAAGCTGCCCGAGGCGGTGAGCGACGAAGCGCTCGCGATCGCGCAGAGCCTCGCGAGCGGCCGCAAGGTCGCCGTTTGGCTCGGCAACCTGGCCGCGCAGCACGCCCGCGCCTCCGAGCTGCAGATGCTCGCGCAGGAGATCGCGCGTCTCACCGACGGCAGCTTCGGCTTCATCGGCGAGGCCGCCAACAGCGTCGGCGGCTACCTTGCCGGCGCAGTCCCGGGCGAGGGCGGCCTGAACGCTGCCGCGATGATCGAGCAGGCGCGCAAGGCCTACGTGACGCTGAACCTCGAGCCTGAGCTCGACCACGCCAATCCGGCGGCGGCGATGGCAGCCCTCGACGGTGCGCAGCTGGTGGTTGCGCTGACGAGCTTCGACTCGCCGTCGCTGCGCCAGGTCGCGGATGTGATGCTGCCGATCGCCCCCTTCACCGAGACTTCCGGAACCTTCGTCAACTGCGAAGGCCGGGCGCAGAGCTTCGCGGCGGTTGCCAAGCCCTTCGGCGATGTTCGTCCGGGCTGGAAGGTGCTGCGTGTGCTCGGCAACCTGCTCGCGCTCGCGGGCTTCGCCCAGGCCGACTCCGAGGCCGTGCGTGCCGAGGCGCTCGCGGGCGATCTCGCCAGCCGGCTGGACAATGGCGTTGAAGGCATCGTGGTCTCCTCGGCCACTGGCGCGGCCGGGGCGCTCGAGCGCGTCGCCGACGTGCCGATCCACTTCGCCGACCCGATCGCGCGCCGCGCGCCCTCGCTGCAGAAGACGCGCGACGCCGCAGCCCCCACCGCGCGTATCGCGCCGGCGACGCTCGCGGCGCTCGGCCTTGCGGCCGGCGACCGGGTGCGTGTGGTGCAGGGCGGGGCGAGCGTCGAGCTCGTCGCCCAGGCGGACGAAGGACTGGCTGCTGGGTGCGTGCGCGTCGCCGCGGCGCATCCCTCGACCGCGGCGCTCGGCGCGATGAGCGGTGACCTCAGCGTGGAGCGTGCGTGATGGAAGCAATGCTGCAACCCGTGGCGGATTTCTTCGGCCCCTCCTGGACGGCCATCTGGACGCTCATCAAGATCGTCGCGATCATCGCGCCGCTGATGATCTGCGTCGCCTACCTGACCCTCGCCGAGCGCAAGGTCATCGGTTACATGCAGGTGCGCATCGGCCCCAACCGGGTCGGTCCGAAGGGCCTGCTGCAGCCGATCGCCGACGGCATGAAGCTGCTCTTCAAGGAAATCATCGTCCCGAGCGGCGCTAGCAAGGGCCTCTTCATCCTCGGCCCGATCCTGGCGATCGCGCCCTCGCTCGCGGCCTGGGCGGTGGTCCCCTTCGACGACGGGCTGGTGCTCGCCGACGTCAATGCCGGCCTGCTCTTCCTGCTCGCGATCACCTCGATGGAGGTGTACGGCGTGATCGTCGCCGGCTGGGCGTCGAACTCGAAGTATCCGTTCCTCGGATCGATGCGCGCCGCCGCGCAGATGGTGTCCTACGAGGTGTCGATGGGCTTCGCGCTGATCTGCGTCCTGCTGATCTCCGCCAGCCTCAACCTCACCGACATCGTGATGTCGCAGAATGAAGGCCGCTTCGCCGACATGGGCCTCGGCGTGCTGTCGTGGAACTGGATCCCGCTCTTCCCGATGTTCGTTGTGTACGTGATCTCGGGCATCGCCGAGACCAACCGCGCGCCCTTCGACGTGGTCGAAGGCGAGGCCGAGGTCGTCGCGGGCCACATGGTCGAATACTCGGGCATGACCTTCGCGCTGTTCTTCCTCGCCGAATACGCGAACATGATCCTGGTGTCGATCCTGACCTCGATCCTGTTCCTCGGTGGCTGGCTGTCGCCGGTGGGATTCCTGCCGGACGGCTTCCACTGGCTGGCGGTGAAGACCGCGTTCATCCTGCTGCTGTTCCTGTGGGCGCGAGCCACCTTCCCGCGCTTCCGCTACGACCACATCATGCGCCTGGGCTGGAAGGTGTTCATCCCGGTCACCCTCGTGTGGCTGTTCGTGGTGACCGTGTGGATGATGTCGCCGCTGTCGATCTGGAGTTGAGAAGACCATGGGTGCCAAGGATTACATCGGCAGTCTGTTCCTGAAGGAACTCGTCAAGGGCATGGCCCTGACCGGGCGGCATTTCTTTCAGCGCAAGATCACCATCCTCTTCCCGGAAGAGAAGACGCCGCAGAGCAACCGCTTCCGCGGGCTGCATGCGCTGCGCCGCTACCCGAACGGCGAGGAGCGCTGCATCGCGTGCAAGCTGTGCGAGGCGATCTGCCCGGCGATGGCGATCACGATCGAGTCGGACCAGCGTGACGATGGCTCGCGCCGCACGACGCGCTACGACATCGACCTGACGAAGTGCATCTTCTGCGGCTTCTGCGAGGAAGCCTGTCCGGTGGACGCGATCGTAGAGACCCGCGTGCTGGAGTACCACGGGGAGCAGCGCGGCGATCTGTATTACACGAAGCAGATGCTGCTCGCGGTGGGGGATCGCCACGAGTCGCAGATCGCGGCAGACCGCCAACAGGACGCCAAGTACCGCTAAGGGGAGGGCGCTTCGGCGCCACGAGTCAAGAACATGGAATTCAAGACCTTCGTCTTCTACTTTCTCGCCGTGATCATGGTGCTCGCGGCGCTGAGGGTGATCACCGCCCGGAACCCGGTACATGCCGCGCTTTTCCTGGTGCTGACCTTCTTCAACGCTGGCGGTCTCTGGCTGCTGCTGCAGGCGGAGTTCCTCGCGGTCACGCTGGTGATGGTGTATGTCGGTGCGGTGATGGTGCTCTTCCTCTTCGTGGTCATGATGCTCGACATCAACCTCGATCGCCTGCGCGAAGGCTTCTGGAGTTACCTCCCGGTGGGTGCGCTGGTGGGCATCCTGATGCTGGTCGAGATGGTCATGGTGCTCGGCGGCAGCTACTTCGGCCTCGAGGCGATGCCCGCTCCGGCGCCGGTCGCCGCGGACTACAGCAACACCCGCGAGCTCGGCCGCGTGCTCTACACCGACTACGTCTATGCCTTCGAGCTCGCCTCCTTGGTGCTGCTGGTGGCGATGGTTTCCGCGGTGGCGCTGACGCTGCGCAAGCGCAAGGGGCTGAAATCGATCCCGCCGTCCGAGCAGGTCGCCGTCAGGCGCGAGGGCCGGGTCGAGCTGGTGAAGATGCAGGCCGAGAAAGACGACTGACAACGCACGCGAACAAAACAAGAACCGCGCCGGCGGGCCGCCGGTGCGATCAGGGGGTCACTGATGCTTTCGCTTTCCCATTTCCTCATCCTGGGCGCGATTCTGTTCGCGATCAGCGTGGTCGGGATCTTCCTCAATCGGAAGAACCTGATCGTGCTGCTGATGGCCATCGAGCTGATGCTGCTCTCGGTCAACATGAACTTCGTCGCGTTCTCGCATTACCTCGGCGACATTGCCGGCCAGGTCTTCGTTTTCTTCATCCTCACCGTGGCGGCGGCCGAATCGGCGATCGGCCTCGCGATCCTGATCGTGATGTTCCGCAATATGCGCACGATCCACGTGGATGATCTGGACAGCCTCAAGGGTTAAGGAAGCGTCACGATGTCGGACATGAAAGCACTCTATCTCCTCGTGCCGCTGGCGCCGCTGGCGGGAGCGATCCTCGCAGGCCTGTTCGGAAAGCAGATCGGGCGTGCCGGGGCGCATGTGGTCACCATACTCGGTGTCGCGATCGCCTTCGTGGCCTCGCTGTTCATCTACCAGGACGTGGCTGCCGGAAACACCTTCAACGGCACCATCTACACCTGGATGCAGGCCGGCGGCATCGACTTCGAGGTCGGCTTCCAGATCGACTCGCTGACCGTGATGATGATGCTGGTGGTGACCTTCGTTTCGCTGATGGTGCACATCTACACCATCGGTTACATGTCGGAAGATCCCGGGTACCAGCGCTTCTTCAGCTACATTTCGCTGTTCACCTTCTCGATGCTGATGCTGGTGATGTCGAACAACTTCCTCCAGCTGTTTTTCGGCTGGGAGGCCGTTGGCTTGGTGTCCTACCTGCTGATCGGCTTCTGGTACGAGCGCCCCACGGCGATCTACGCCAACATGAAAGCCTTCCTCGTCAACCGCGTCGGCGACTTCGGTTTCCTGCTGGGTATTGGCCTGATCGCTGCCTATACCGGCAGCCTCAACTACCAGGAAGTGTTCGCCAAGGCACAGGAACTCTCGGTGACCGAGATGGCGGTGACCGGGTGGCCGCTGCTCACCGCGATCTGCATCTGCCTCTTCATCGGTGCGATGGGCAAGTCCGCCCAGGTGCCGCTGCACGTGTGGCTGCCCGACTCGATGGAAGGCCCGACCCCGATCTCGGCGTTGATCCACGCGGCGACCATGGTGACCGCAGGCATCTTCATGGTGGCGCGCATGTCGCCGCTGTTCGAGCTCTCCGACACCGCGCTGTCCTTCGTTCTCGTCATCGGTGCGACCACGGCGCTGTTCATGGGCTTCCTCGGTATCGTGCAGAACGACATCAAGCGCGTGGTGGCCTACTCGACGCTGTCGCAGCTCGGCTACATGACGGTCGCGCTCGGCGTCTCGGCCTACTCGGCCGCGGTGTTTCACCTGATGACGCACGCCTTCTTCAAGGCCCTGCTGTTCCTCGGCGCCGGCTCGGTGATCATCGGCATGCATCACGACCAGGACATGCGCAACATGGGCGGCCTGCGCAAGTACATGCCGATTACCTGGATCACCTCGCTGCTGGGATCGCTCGCGCTGATCGGCTTTCCGCTGTTCTCGGGCTTCTACTCGAAGGACTCGATCATCGAGGCGGTGCACGCCTCCACGATCGCCGGCTCGGGTTACGCGCTGTTCTGCGTCCTGCTCGGCGTGTTCATCACCGCGTTCTACTCATTCCGGATGTACTTCCTCGTCTTCCACGGCGAGGAGCGCTTCGGCAAGGCGCATGGGCATCACGACCATCATGGGGACCATGACGACGAGGAACCCTCGGCGGATCATCACCACGGCCTGGCCCCGGGCCAGAAGCCGCACGAGTCGCCCTGGGTGGTGACCTTGCCGCTGGTGCTGCTGGCGGTGCCCTCGGTGCTGATCGGTTTCTTCACCATCGACCCGATGCTGTTCGGCGAATGGTTCAAGGGAGTGATCTTCGTCGGCGACAACCACGTCGGTCTCAGGGAACTCGCGGCCAACTACCATGGCCCGTTCGGCATGGCGCTCCATGGCCTGCAGACCGCGCCGTTCTGGCTGGCGATGGGTGGTGTTGCGCTCTCCTGGTTCTTTTATATGAAGCGGCCGGACATCCCGGCTGCGATCCAGCGCACCTTCAGACCGATCCACACGCTGCTGGAGAACAAGTACTACTTCGATCGCTTCAACGAGATCTTCTTCGCCGCCGGCGCGCGCCTGCTCGGACGCGGGCTGTGGAAGGCGGGCGATCAGGCCCTGATCGACGGCGTGGCGGTGAATGGCTCCGCCCGCCTGGTGGGCTGGGTGGCGCAGATGTCGCGCCTGTTCCAGACGGGTCACCTGTACCAGTACGCCTTCATGATGATCATCGGCGTGTTCGTGCTGCTCACCTACTGGTTCAACCGGGGCTGAGACGGGCACGCAGGGACCGAAACACATAACAAGATCGAACGCGCCGCTTGCGGCGCACTGAACGGAAAGCAACGATGACGGACATTCCTCTCCTCAGTCTGGCGATCTGGGTACCGATTATCGGTGGCCTGCTGGTGCTCGCGACCGGCTCGGATCGCAACGCTCCGCTGGCGCGCATGCTCGCCTTGGCGGTCGCCGTGGCTGGCTTCGTCGTGACGATTCCGCTCTACACGGGCTTCGACGTCGGGACTAGCGCGATGCAGTTCGTGGAACTGCAGTCCTGGGTGCCGCGCTTCAACATCAACTATCACTTGGGCGTCGATGGCATCTCGGTGCTTTTCGTGCTCCTCAATGCCTTCATCACCATCATCGTGGTGGTTGCCGGCTGGCAGGTGATCGAGAACAAGGTCGCGCAGTACATGGCGGCATTCCTGATCATGTCGGGCCTGATGAACGGAATCTTCTCGGCGCTCGACGGGGTGCTGTTCTATGTGTTCTTCGAGGCCTCGCTGATTCCGCTGTATCTCATCATCGGCATTTGGGGCGGCGCCAACCGGGTATACGCCGCGATCAAGTTCTTCCTCTATACGCTGTTCGGCTCCCTGCTCATGCTGATCGCGCTGCTCTACCTGTTCATGCAATCGGGCGGCAGCTTCAGCATCCTCGACTGGCACCAGCTGCCGCTGCCGATCGAACCGCAGATCTTGATCTTCCTGGCCTTCCTGGTCGCCTTCGGCGTCAAGGTTCCGATGTGGCCGGTGCATACCTGGCTGCCCGATGCCCACGTGGAAGCGCCGACAGGCGGCTCGGTGGTACTGGCCGCGATCGGACTGAAACTCGGCGCCTACGGTTTCCTGCGTTTCTCGCTGCCGATCGTGCCCGATGCTGCGCAGGAGCTTGCTCCGCTGGTGATCACCCTGTCCCTGATCGCGGTGGTGTATATCGGCTTCGTCGCACTGGTGCAGGCCGATATGAAGAAGCTGGTGGCCTATTCGTCGATCTCGCACATGGGTTTCGTGACCCTCGGTTTCTTCATGTTCAACCCGCTCGGCGTCGAGGGGGCTCTCGTTCAGATGATTTCGCACGGCTTCGTCTCCGGCGCGATGTTCCTTTGCATCGGTGTGCTCTACGACCGCATGCACTCGCGCCAGATTGCCGATTACGGTGGCGTGGTGCATACCATGCCGAAGTTCGCAGCCTTCTTCATGCTGTTCGCGATGGCCAACTCCGGCCTGCCGGCCACCTCCGGCTTCGTCGGCGAGTTCATGGTCGTGCTGGGCGCGGTGCAGTACAACTTCTGGATCGGCTTCGTCGCCGCCACAACGTTGATCCTCGGCGCCGCATACTCGCTGTGGATGTACAAGCGGGTGGTGTTTGGCAAAGTGGCGAATCCTCACGTCGCCGAGCTCGAGGACCTCAATGGTCGCGAGTTTGCCTTCCTCGCAGTGCTCGCCGTGTGCGTGCTGGCGATGGGCTTGTATCCCTTCCCCTTCACCGAAGTGATGCACTCCTCGGTCAATGAACTCCTGCGGCATGTTGCCGTGAGCAAGCTCTGAGCGCTGCCCGGCGCTAGCGCACGAGACACTTTACGGACTGGTCAGAAGATGAATTTCGTCGTCCCCGACTTCTACCCCGCAGCGGCCGAGATCTTCGTGGCCGTGATGGCCTTGGTGATCATGCTGGCGAGCACCTTCGCGCGCAGCATTGCTCGCAACCTGGCCTATCTGCTCACACAGGCGACCCTGATCGCCGCGGCCTTCATCACGATCTTCACGATGGAGGGGGAGGTGGTCCTCACCTTCAGCAACCTGTTCATCAGCGATCTGCTGGGTGACGTGCTGAAGCTGATGATCTACTTCTCCACCGCGATCGCGCTGCTCTACGGCCGCGGCTATCTCGCCGACCGCAAGATCGACAAGCCCGAGTATTACCTGCTCGCGCTGCTGATGACGCTCGGCATGATGGTGATGGTCACCGCGAACCACATGCTGCCGATGTACATCGGTCTCGAGATGATGTCTCTTGCGCTGTACACGATGGTGGCCTTCGATCGCGACTCGGCGCGCTCGACCGAGGCAGCGATGAAGTACTTCGTGCTCGGCGCGCTTGCCTCCGGCCTCCTGCTCTACGGCATGTCGATGGTGTATGGCGCGACCGGCACACTCGAGTTCTCAGGTGTGGCGCAGGCGCTCTACAACCAGACCGCCAACCAGACCGTGCTGATGTTCGGCCTCGTCTTCCTGGTCGCCGGCATCTGCTTCAAGCTGGGTGTGGTGCCCTTCCACATGTGGGTGCCCGACGTCTATCAGGGCGCGCCCACCGCGGTGACGCTGGTGATCGCCACCGCGCCCAAGCTCGCCGCGTTCGCGATGGCGGTGCGCCTGCTGATCTGGGCGCTGTTCGACATCGCCGAAGAGTGGCAGATGATGCTGATGCTCGTGGCCGCCGCCTCGATCGTGCTGGGCAACCTGGCCGCGATCGCGCAGCAGAACATCAAGCGCATGCTGGCCTACTCGGGCATCTCGCATATGGGCTTCATGCTGCTCGGCCTGCTCTCGGGCGTGGTCGAGGGCGATCGCCACTTCGCGCTCAATGCCTACAGCTCGGCGATGTTCTACGCGATCTCCTACGTGATCATGAGCCTGGCCTCGTTCGGCATGCTGATCCTGCTGTCGCGCGCCGGGTTCGAGGCCGAGAACATCGACGACTTCAAGGGGCTCAACAAGCGCAGCTCGTGGTACGCGCTGATGATGCTCTTCGTGATGTTCTCCATGGCGGGCGTCCCCTTCTTCATCGGCTTCTTCGCCAAGCTGTCGGTGCTGCAGGCGGTGGTCGCGGCCGGCTACTTCTGGCTCGCGGTGCTGGCGGTGGTGATGTCGGTGATCGGGGCGTTCTACTACCTGCGCGTCGTCAAGGTGATGTATTTCGACGAGCCAGTCGACTCCTCGCCGATCCATGCTGCGCCCGAAGTGCGCGTGATGCTCTCTGCCAACGGCCTCGCGATCGCGGCCCTCGGTCTCGCCCCGCAGGCGCTGATGTCCTTGTGCGCTTTCGCGCTGCTGCGCTCGCTCTGACCCGGTAGTGGGTGCGGACGCTGGCGTTTTCCTGCTGTTGGCCATCGCCTTCACGATGGCCAACCTGCCCTTCGTCTTCGACCGCATCCTCTTCGTTCGCAAGCCGCCAGCCGGTGCCCGCAAGGGGCTCGGCTGGCGTTTTGTCGAACTGGTCCTGCTTTATTTCTGCGTCGGCGTGCTCGCCGCAGTGATCGAGGCGCAGACCCACGGGCGGGTGTATGAGCAGGGCTGGGCGTTCTACGCCACCACCTTCTGCCTCTTCGTCGTGTTCGCGTTTCCCGGCTTCGCCTGGGCCTACCTGTGGCGTCCGGCACGCCGCATGCCCGAGGGCCGCGCGTGAGCGGGGCCGGGCGCGACGCCCTTCACGAGCACACGCTGGAGAGCGAGCCGGTCTTCGAGGGCGCGCTGCTCAAGGTGTGGCGCGATCGCGTCGAGCTGCCGGACGGCAGCCGCAGCGTGCGTGAATACATTCGCCATCCGGGTGCGGTGGTGGTGGTCGCGCTGGAGGAGAGCGGGGCGCTGGTGTTCGAGCGCCAGTTCCGCTATCCGCTGCAACGCGCCTTCCTCGAACTGCCCGCCGGGAAGATCGACGCCGGCGAGGACATCCTCGCCTGCGCGCGGCGCGAGCTGCGCGAGGAGACCGGCTTCGCCGCAGCCCATTGGGAATACGTTGGCGTGATGCACCCCTGCATCGGCTACTCGGACGAGCGCATCGAGGTCTTCTTCGCTCACGGGCTGTCGCAGGCGGCGCGTGCGCTCGACGAAGGCGAGTTCCTCGAGGTGCTGAGTCTGCGGGTGGACGAGGTGGAGCAGGCCATCCGCGCCGGACGCATCACCGACGCCAAGACGATCACCGCGTATTACCTTGCCTTGCCGCGCATCCAGGGGTGCTTGCAGGGACGCTGACGCGACTCGCCGCCGGACGGCTCGTTCAGCGTGGTGGGGGTGGTGCGCGCTCAGCGTCTGCAGTCTGCCCCGTTCCTGCACTGCCAGCGGCATCCGTGTCGTGGCGGAACGGGCTGTGCTCGGCGAGTTCGTCCAGGTAGTGACTCACGCCCGCGCGCTCCCTCGCCAGCCAGTCGTCGACCGCGCCGCGAAAGCGCGCATCCGCGAGCCAGTGCGCGGAGTAGGTGCGCACCGGGAGCAGGCCGCGGGCGAGCTTGTGCTCGCCCTGGGCGCCGCCTTCGAAGCGCGCCAGCCCGTGCTCGAGGCAATACTCGATGGCCTGGTAGTAGCACAACTCGAAGTGGACGAAGGGCAGGTCCTCGATGCAGCCCCAATAACGCCCATACAGCGCCTCGCGATCGCACAGGAAGAACGCTGCAGCGACCGGGTGGCCGTCGCGGCGAGCGACCAGCAGGCGCACGGCCTCGGGCATGCTGTGTGCTAGCCGCAGGAAGAAATCCGCGCTGAGATAGGGCGTGGAGCGGTGCAGCGCGTAGGTGGTGGCGTAGCAATGCGCGAAGAAGGCCCAGTCCTCGTCCCGCGCCTCATGGCCGTCCAGCCACTGCAGGTGGAGGCCATGCTCGGCGGCGCGGCGGCGCTCCTGGCGGATCTTCTTGCGCTTGCTGCTCGCCAGGCTGGCGAGGAAGTCCTCGAAGCCCGCCCACCGCCGCGGCGGCACGGAGCGCACTGTACCGGCTCCCGGGGACGCGGGCTCGTTCGCGCTGGCGGGCGGGTTTTCCCAATGGAACTGCACGCCCTCGCGGATCATCAGCCCGGCGGCCTCTAGCAGCGCGCGCTCGGTATCGAGCGGGAAGAGCAGGTGCAGCGACGACAGGCCGCTCTCCCGCGCCTGTTCGAGCAGCGCGGCGAGCAGTTCCCGGCGTGCGCCATCGTCGCGGCCGAGCAGGCGTGGCCCGGGAATCGGCGTGAACGGCACGGCCCCGAGCCACTTCGGGTAGTAGTCGAGGCCGTGGCGTTGGTAGGCCTCTGCCCAGGCCCAGTCGAAGACATACTCGCCCCAGGAGTGCGCCTTGAGATAGAGCGGCATGGCCGCGCACAAGGTGCCTTCGCGCCACAGGGTTGCGTGGGTGGCCGTCCAGCCGCTACGCCCGCCTACGCAGCCGCTCTCCTCGAGGGTGTGCAGGAAGGCGTGGCGGACGCAGGGTGCGGCGCTGGTGGTGCTGGCATCGACCAGGGCATCCCACTGGCGTGCGTCGATACGGGCGATGGCGGGGAAGAGTTGAAATCCGTCGGGCTGGGTCATGGAGCTTGGGGGGGTGGCGGCGGAGCTGGCTGCCTGTTTTTTGTGCAGTGCGACGATACGTCGCCGCGACAGGCACTTGCAAGCGCTGTCCACGACTTGTCCACAGGCTTGCACACCCTGGCTGTGGGTTTGTGGGCGAGGATCCGCGGATGCGCTCGCGCGCGTGGGCGAGGGCGCTCGGCCCGGAGGGCGTGGGGCCGCGCCCGCGCTCGAGGGGGTGTGCAAGGATGTGACGCGGCGCATGCGGGGCCTGTCGTGGAGCTTCGCCGAAGCGGTATAGTTCCGCCCCATGAACGCACATGCCCAAGCCCCCGTCTTCATCGCCGTCGCCCAGCTCAACCTGACCGTGGGCGATCTCGTCGGCAACGCCGACCGCATCATCGCCGCGCTCGACGAAGCGCGCGCGGCCGGTGCGCAGCTGATGCTCACGCCCGAACTCGCGCTCTCCGGGTATCCGCCCGAAGACCTGCTGCTGCGGCCGGATTTCTACCGCGCCTGCGCGCGCGAGGTCGAGCGCATCGCCGCCGCGGCGCAGGGGCTCACCGTGGTACTCGGCCACCCGGTGGAGGACGGCGGTGAGCGCTACAACGCGGCCTCGGTCCTGCGCGACGGCGCGGTGCTGGCGCGATACCACAAGAGTCTGCTGCCCAACTACGAGGTCTTCGACGAGGAGCGCTACTTCGAGGCCGGCGGCACGGCCTGCGTGTTCGAGTGCGCGGGGGTGCGCTTCGGGCTCAACATCTGCGCCGATGTCTGGGAGCGCGGTCCCGCCGAGGCGGCGCGGGCGGCGGGAGCGCAGGTGCTGCTGGCGCTCAACGCCTCGCCTTATCACATGAACAAGCAGGTGCAGCGCCTGGAGGTGCTGCGCACGCGTGTCGCCGAGACCGGCCTGCCGGTCTTGTACTGCAACATGGTGGGTGGCCAGGATGAGCTGGTGTTCGACGGCGCCTCCTTCGCGCTCGATGCCCGCGGTGCGCTCGGGCTGCAGCTCGGCAGCTTCGTCGAGCGCGTGGCGATCGTCGCCTACGCCGCGGGGGCCTGGTCGGGCGGCGAACAGGTCGCGGCGCGGACGCTCGAGGCCGAGGTATACGAGGCGCTGCGCGTCGGGGTGCGCGATTACCTCGCCAAGAACCGCTTCCCGGGCGCGATCATCGGGCTGTCGGGCGGGATCGACTCGGCGCTGACCCTGGCGATCGCGGTCGACGCGCTCGGCGCCGACAAGGTGCGCGCGGTGATGATGCCTTCGCCCTACACGGCGCAGATGAGCCTGGACGACTCGCGCGACATGGTGGCGCGCCTGGGCGTGCGCTACGACGAAATCGCGATCAAGCCGGCGATGCAGGTCTTCGCCGGCTTGCTCGCCGAGCAGTTCGCCGGCCTGCCCGCCGACACCACCGAGGAGAACCTGCAGGCGCGCATCCGCGGCATGCTGCTGATGGCGCTCTCCAACAAGACCGGCGCGATCGTCCTCACGACCGGCAACAAGAGCGAGATGGCGACCGGCTACGCGACCCTCTACGGCGACATGGCCGGGGGCTTCGCGGTGCTCAAGGACCTCTACAAGACCTTCGTCTTCCGCCTGTCCAACTGGCGCAACACGGTGAGTCCTGTGATTCCGCAGAACATCATCGACCGTCCGCCCTCGGCCGAGCTCAAGCCCGACCAGAAGGACCAGGACAGCCTGCCGCCCTACGACATGCTCGACGCCATCATCCAGGCCTACATGGAGCGCGACGAGTCGCCGCGCGACATCGTCGCCGCAGGCTTTCCGGAGGGCGAGGTGCGGCGCGTGGTGGGCATGCTCAAGCGCAACGAGTACAAGCGCCGCCAGGCGCCGGTGGGCATCCGCGTGACCCAGCGCGGCTTCGGCAGGGATTGGCGTTATCCGATAACATCCCGCTACCAGGACGAATTCTGAAAGAGGAGCAAGTCGGATGAAGAAAATCGAGGCGATCATCAAGCCGTTCAAGCTGGACGAGGTGCGCGAGGGCCTGTCCGAGGTGGGCATCACCGGCCTGACCGTGACCGAGGTCAAGGGCTTCGGCCGCCAGAAGGGCCATACCGAGCTCTATCGCGGCGCCGAGTACGTGGTCGACTTCCTGCCCAAGATCAAGGTCGAGGTCGTGCTCGCCGACGACATCGTCGACCAGGCGGTCGAGGCGATCGTGAAGGCCGCGCACACCGGCAAGATCGGCGACGGCAAGATCTTCATCACGCCGGTGGAGCAGGTCATCCGCATCCGCACCGGCGAGACCAACGAAGCCGCAATCTGAACGCCGGGCGGCGCGGTTCAGGCGCGCGGCGCAGCGTTCTGCGCGCGCAGCAGAACCAGCAGGGCGCCGCCGCCGCCATCGTGCGGGCCGGCCTGGCAGAAGGCGAGGATCTCCTCGCGTTGAGCGAGCCAGCCGCGCGACAATTGTTTCAGGATCGACACCTTGCCGGGCGAGCCGTGGCCCTTGCCGTGGATCACCCGGATGCAGCGCTTGCCGTTGGCGAGCGCGTCGTGCAGGAAGCCCGCCAGCGCGGCGCGCGCCTCGTCGCGGGTGAGGCCGTGCAGGTCGATTTGGTCCTGCAGCACCCAGCGCCCGCGGCGCAGGTCGGTCAGAACCCTGCGCGGCAGCCCGGTGCGCAGGAAGGCTGCCTCGTCGCCCATGTCGAGGCGATCCTCGAAGGTGAGCGGTGCAGCGAGCGATTCGTCGAGTGCAGCGCGTTCGTCTTCTTCGCGCTTGAGCGGCGCAGGCGCCGGCTGCGGACGATCCAGTTCCACCCGGTTGCGGTCGGCGACAGGGCGGGCATTTCCTACCACCGCGCGGAAGAGCGCTGCCGGATCCGCGACATCGGCGTCCGCAGGCAGAACGATCGCGTCCGGACGCAGGGCCGGCGCAGGATGTGTGCCGCCGGTGTGGCGCGCGTGGTGGCGCAGCGGGGTGTCGAGGGCAATCCGGCCGGTGTCGCGCAGCGGCACCACGCCCGCGTAGGCGGTGCGCAACGGGTCGGTCTCGATATGCGTGCGGCTGGGTGCTTCCACCTCCTCGGCCGACTCCGCCTGAGCACGCGGCACCGGCGCAGGGCGAGGCCCGACGATCTCGACACGGTCCGTTCCGCGCACGGGGCGCACGTCACCGACGCTTCGGCGGAAGAGCTCGAGTTCGGCAGCATCCGGCTCCTGCGCGTGCTCGTTGCCGCCGGGGCCCGCATCTTCCTCGAGGGGGTGGCGGATGCGTTTCGAAGGGGAGGGCGCTGGAGCGGGGGCGGGCTGCGTACGCTGCTGCAGCTGCTTGCGCAGGGCTGCGAAAGGCGAGGCGGCCTTGGGCGCCGCGCTGTCCCCGTCGCGCCCTTGCGAGCTGCCGGCCGGTCGAGGCGGGGAAGTGCGGCGACTCATGGATGGACTCAGGCGCTGAGGGCGTCGAGATAGCGTTCGGCGTCGAGTGCGGCCATGCAGCCAGTCCCGGCCGAGGTCACTGCCTGGCGGTAGATGTGGTCCTGCACGTCGCCGGCGGCGAATACGCCGGGAACGCTGGTCTGGGTGGCGTTGCCGTTGCGACCGCCCTGGGTGACGATGTAGCCACCTTCCATCTCGAGCTGGCCTTCGAAGATGTCGGTGTTGGGCTTGTGGCCGATGGCGATGAACACGCCCTGCAGTGCCACGTCGCGGGACGCGCCGTCGTTCACGTTCTTGATGCGCATCCCGGTCACGCCGGTGTTGTCGCCGAGCACCTCTTCCAGCGTGGCGTTGAGCGCGAGCTCGATCTTGCCGGCGGCGACCTTCTCCATGAGCTTGTCGATCATGATCTTTTCGGCGCGGAACTTCTCGCGGCGGTGCACCAAGGTGACCTTCTTCGCGATGTTGGCGAGGTACAGCGCCTCCTCGACCGCAGTGTTGCCGCCGCCGATCACAGCGACCTCCTGATTGCGGTAGAAGAAGCCGTCGCAGGTGGCGCAGGCCGAGACCCCGCGACCGGCGAACTTCTCCTCGGAGGGCAGGCCGAGGTACTTGGCGGTGGCGCCGGTGGAGATGATCAGTGCATCGCAGGTGTATTCGCCGCTGTCACCGACCAGGCGGAAGGGCCTCTCACCCAGCTTCACGGTGTGGATGTGGTCGAAGATCATCTCGGTGTTGAAGCGCTCGGCGTGCTTCTGGAAGCGTGCCATCAGGTCCGGACCCATCACGCCGTCGGCATCGGCCGGCCAGTTGTCCACCTCGGTGGTGGTCATGAGCTGGCCGCCTTGGGCGAGGCCGGTGATCAGCACCGGATTCAGGTTGGCGCGCGCGGCGTAGACGGCGGCGGTGTAGCCGGCGGGGCCGGAGCCCAGGATCAGCAGACGGGCGTGTTTGGTGGTCATGGAGAGCGGTTCCTGCGGGTGGATTGCGAGCCCGGGATTATAGCGGAGGGGGCGGCCGGGGTTGGCGGTGGCCACCGCGTCGAGCTGGCTTGCTTCGCGCCATGCTTGCGACGCATACCCAGTTGGATGGGCCATCGGGGGGAGGGGCGCGAGCCCTCGAGCGCGAAAGGTGTGACGTCCGTCACGAAATCGAGAATAAGCACCGGGCGATCGTATAAACTTGAAAGCACATGTTTCCCCTGTTCCACTCCTCGTGCCTGGAGCGCGCATGACCCAAGCCACCGCCGTTTCCATCGTCGCCTTGAAGACCTTCCCGCTGTTCCATGGCCTGTCGGACGAAGCGCTGGCCAACATCGCGCGTGTGGCGATGATGCGTCGTTTCCCGCGCGGGCAGTCGGTGGTGTGCGCGGGCGACCGTCCCGACTACGTCTATCTCGTGCTCACCGGCAGCCTCAAGGTGGTGGTGAGCGACGAAGACGGCCGCGAGGTGATCCTGTCCATCCTCGGCCAGGGCGAGCTCTTCGGCGAGATGGGAATGTTCGACGAGCGCCCGCGCTCGGCCTCGGTGATTGCCGTGGTGCCGGCCGACCTGGTGCTGATCTCCAAGCAGGACTTCCGCCGCATCATGCAGGAAAGCTTCGATGTGTCCTGGCGGATCATGTGCAACCTCGCCGAGCGCCTGCGCAACGCCGACCGCAAGATCGAGAGCCTGGCGTTGATGGACGTCTATGGCCGGGTCGCGCGCCTGTTGATCGAGATGGCCGAGGACGTGGGCGGCCAGTCGGTCGTGGTGCGGCGCATCTCCAAGCAGGACATCGCCAAGATGATCGGTGCTTCGCGCGAGATGGTGAGCCGGGTCATGAAGGACCTCGGCCAGCAGGGCCTGATCGAGGAAGGACCCGACGGCATCCTGTTGCGCGAGCGCCTCAACGATGTCTGAGTGCTTGTCCGGGAGGCGTTTGTGAGCATCCGCAAGCGCGGCGGCGGGGCGGGTAGCGTTCCCGTATAATCCGGGGTTGTTCCACTCTCCCCGCGGCCGCAACGCAATGCTGTCTCGTTCGTCCTCCCGTTCCCAGCCGCTACCGGAAAAAATCTCGCTGCTGCTGCAGGAAGCCCGCTGGCTGATCCTCGGCGTGGTCTCGCTCTACGTCGGCATGGTCCTCGTCGGCTACAACGAGGCCGATCCAGGCTGGTCCCACGCCTCGGACGTCGCCCGCGTCGCCAATCCGGGCGGGCGCTTCGGTGCCTGGCTGGCCGACCTCCTGCTTTACCTCTTCGGCATCTCCTCGTGGTGGTGGGTGGTCTTCCTCGGCTATAGCCTGCTGTGGGGCTTCCGCCGCCTCAAGAACCGCCTGGAGCTCGATCGGCGCTCCTTCATCTTTGTGATGATCGGCTTTCTGGTGGTGCTGATCACCAGCAGCGCGCTCGAATTCCTGCGTTTCCATTCCCATGGCGCTCCGGTACCGCTCGAGCCCGGCGGGCTGATCGGCATGGAGCTCGCCCAGTTCGTGCGGCGGAGCTTCGGCTTTACCGGCGGCACGCTGCTCCTGCTGGCGCTGCTGGCCACCGGCTTGTCGCTGTTCACCGGGGTGTCCTGGCTGGCGCTGATGGAGCGCATCGGCCTCGCCATCGAGCAGGCGGTGCTGGGCGTGCAGCAGGCCTGGCTGCGCTGGCAGGACCGCCGTGTCGGCCGCGAGGTGGCGCACAAGCGCGAGGAGGTGGTGCACACCCGGCGCAAGAAGGTCGAGAAGTCCGAGCCCGCGCCACTGCGCATCGAGCCGGCGGTGGTCGCCGTGCCGAAGTCCGAGCGGGTGGAGAAGGAGCGCCAGCAGACCCTGTTCCAGGATGCAGTGGAGGGGGTGATCCCGCCCGTCGCGTTGCTCGATCCTGCCAGCGGCGGCGTTGAGCCGCCGTCGCCGGAGTCGCTCGAGTTCACCTCGCGCCTGATCGAAACCAAGCTCGCCGACTTCGGCGTCGAGGTCAAGGTGCTCGCCGCCTACCCCGGCCCGGTGATCACCCGCTACGAAGTGGAGCCCGCCACCGGCGTCAAGGGCAGCCAGGTGGTCAACCTGGCCAAGGACCTCGCGCGTGCGCTGTCGCTGGTGTCGATCCGAGTGGTCGAGACCGTGCCGGGCAAGTCGTGCATGGCTTTCGAGCTGCCCAACCCGAAGCGCCAGATGGTGCGCCTGTCCGAGATCATCGGTTCGAAGGTCTATCAGGACGCGCATTCGCCGCTCACCGTGGTGCTGGGGAAGGACATCGGTGGTCAGCCGGTGGTGGCTGACCTCGCCAAGATGCCGCACCTGCTGGTTGCCGGCACCACCGGCTCGGGCAAGTCGGTGGGCATCAACGCGATGATCCTGTCGTTGCTCTACAAGAGCGAGCCCGATCGGGTGCGCCTGATCATGGTCGACCCGAAGATGCTTGAGCTGTCGATCTACGAGGGCATCCCCCACCTGCTCGCGCCGGTGGTCACCGACATGAAGCACGCCGCCAACGCGCTCAACTGGTGCGTGACCGAGATGGACAAGCGCTACAAGCTGATGGCTGCAGTCGGCGTGCGCAACCTCGCCGGCTTCAACAAGGCGGTGCAGGAAGCGCGCAAGGCCGAGAAGCCGCTCACCAATCCGTTCTCGATCAGCCCGGAGAACCCCGAGCCGCTCGAGCCCTTGCCCTACATCGTGGTGGTGGTCGACGAGCTCGCCGACATGATGATGGTGGTGGGCAAGAAGGTCGAGGAGCTGATCGCCCGCCTTGCGCAGAAGGCGCGCGCCGCCGGCATCCACCTCATCCTCGCCACCCAGCGCCCTTCGGTGGACGTCATCACCGGCCTGATCAAGGCCAACGTGCCCACGCGCATCGCCTTCCAGGTGTCGAGCAAGATCGACTCACGCACCATCCTCGACCAGATGGGCGCCGAGACCCTGCTCGGCATGGGCGACATGCTCTACCTGGCGCCCGGCACCGGCCTGCCGGTGCGGGTGCATGGCGCCTTCGTCGCCGACGAAGAAGTGCACAAGGTGGTCGATCACCTCAAGAAGATCGGCCCGCCCGACTACGTCGAGGGCATCCTGTCCGCGGCCGAGGACGATGTCGATGCCGCGCTCGGAGGCGGCGGGGATGGCGAGGACGGCGAGTCGGACGCGCTCTACGACCAGGCGGTGGAGATCGTCGTGAAGACGCGCCGGCCCTCGATCTCGCTGGTGCAGCGCCACCTGCGCATCGGCTACAACCGCGCCGCGCGCCTGATTGAGCAGATGGAGCGCGCCGGCCTGGTGTCGCCGATGGGCAGCAACGGCAACCGAGAAGTGATCGTTCCGGCCAAGGAGAGCGAATGATGCAGTTTCGTAGACGACCGGCCGCGTTGCTGCGTGGCGCGGTGGGTCTTGCGCTGGCGCTGGCAGCCCTCGGCGCGGCGGCGGGTGGTGTGCAGCAGCTGCGCGACTTCGTCGCCGGGGCACGCAGCGCCGAGGGCGAGTTCGAGCAGGTCGTCACTGCGCAGTCCGGGCGCCGTCCGCAGGAGGCCTCGGGCAGCTTCGCCTATGCCCGCCCGGGGCGTTTCCATTGGGAATACGATCGCCCCTATCGCCAGGTGCTGGTGGGTGACGGCAAGACCCTGTGGTCCTGGGATCCCGACCTCAACCAGGTGACCGTGCGCGCGATCGGCGAGGCGCTCGGCGCCACGCCGGCGGCGATCCTGTTCGGCAGCGGTGCGCTCGACGACAACTTCGAACTCGCCGACGCCGGCGAGCAGGACGGCCTGGCCTGGGCCGAGGCGCGCCCCAGGCAGACCGAGAGCGGCTTCGAGTCGCTGCGCATCGGCCTGGCCGACGGCCAACTGCGGCGCATGGAGATGCGCGACCACTTCGGCCAGACTACGGTGATCCGCTTCACCCGCCTGCGCGCCAACCCCGCGCTCGCCGAGGACCGCTTCCGCTTCGAGCCGCCCGCGGGCGCCGACGTGATCGGCGAGCTGCCCGGCGCACGCTGAGCGCGCCCGAAGGCCCGCTCCCCATCGCCGCGTCCATGAGCCGTCCGCAAGAGCGTTTCGCATGACCGACCTGTTCGACGCCCTCGAGCCGCCGCAGGTCCCGCTCGCCGAGCGCATGCGGCCGCAGACCCTCGACGAGGTCGCCGGCCAGGCCCACCTGCTCGGGCCGGGCAAGCCGCTGCGCCTGGCGTTCGAGTCGCGCCGGCCGCACTCGATGATCCTGTGGGGGCCGCCTGGCGTGGGCAAGACCACGCTGGCGCGGCTGATGGCGCGCGGCTTCGATGCCGAGTTCGTCGCGCTGTCCGCGGTGTTCTCCGGGGTCAAGGAGATCCGCGAGGCGATCCAGCAGGCCCAGGCCGCCAAGGCGCGCGGTCGCCACACCATCCTTTTCGTCGACGAGGTGCACCGCTTCAACAAGGCGCAGCAGGACGCTTTCCTCCCCTACGTCGAGCAGGGCCTCGTCACCTTCATCGGCGCCACCACCGAGAACCCCTCGTTCGAGGTCAACTCGGCGCTGCTGTCGCGCGCCGCGGTGTATGTGCTGGAGTCGCTCGACCACGACGCCATGCTGCGCCTGTTCGAGCGCGCGCACGCGATCGCCTGCCCGACGCTCGGTGTCGACGAGGACGCGCGCGAACGGCTGGTCGGCTTTGCCGACGGCGACGCGCGCCGGCTGATGAACCTGATCGAGCAGGTGCAGGTGGCGGCCGAGACCGCCAAGGTCGATCCGGTGAGCGCCGCCTTCGTCGACCAGGCCCTGTCGCGCAACCTGCGTCGCTTCGACAAGGGCGGCGAGGCCTTCTACGACCAGATCTCCGCGCTGCACAAGTCGGTGCGCGGCTCGGACCCCGACGCCTCGCTGTACTGGCTGTGCCGCATGCTCGACGGCGGCGCCGATCCGCTCTACCTCGGCCGGCGCCTGATCCGCATGGCGGTGGAGGACATCGGCCTGGCCGATCCGCGCGCGCTCGAGATCGCGCTCAACGCCTGCCACACCTACGAGCGCCTCGGCTCGCCCGAGGGCGAGCTCGCGCTCGCGCAGGCGACGATCTTCATGGCCTGCGCGGCCAAGTCCAACGCCGCCTACAAGGCCTACAACGCCGCGCGCGCCTTCGTCGCCCGCGACGGCTCGCGCCCGGTGCCGCTGCACCTGCGCAACGCGCCCACCAAGCTGATGAAGGCGCTCGACTACGGCAAGGCCTACCGCTACGCGCACGACGAGCCCGAGGCCTACGCCGCGGGCGAGAACTACCTCCCCGAGGGCATGCAGCCGCCCGGCTGGTACCAGCCCACGCCGCGCGGGCTCGAGGGCAAGATCGGCCAGAAGCTCGCCTGGCTGCGCGAACTCGACCGCAAGGCGACGGAGGGCGGAAAACAATACGCGAGGCGACCCCCCACCGGGGGGCAGGCCTCGCGCGAAGTCCCGGCGAGCAAAGATACGCCGGGCGAGGAGAGAATCAGTGCGGCAGGGGATGATCCCTCATGAATCGCTCGCAGACCGAAGCCGCCAGCTTGGCCTTGCGCACGTCTCCGCAGGCGTTGGCACGCTCGATGAGATCGAGCATGTAGTGAGTGAGCGCCATGACTCCCTCGGGCGTCTGTACCAGCCCGCAGCACAGCTGCGCGGCGGCGGCGTCCGGGATGTCCTCGTGCTCGGCAATCAACAACACCTCCTCGTCGGTGAGATCGCAGTAGTCCAGGCAGTCGCGAATGGATAGCATGCCGTTTCCTCCAGGTCCGGGCCGTCTGATGCGGCCTCGTTGTCAATTCAAGGATAGTGGACCAGTCCGATTTTACAAGTTCGATAGAAATTCGAAACGCAGAACAAGTCATTGATTAAGAAAGCCGATTTTGCGACGTGCGCGGTCGCGCGGTGCAACAGCGCCGTGGATTCAGTCGCCTGCGACGGTTTTCCGAGAATCCGCATCAATTTTTGCCGATGGTTTTTCAGGAAGGTTTCCGATGCTCGATATCCAGCTTCTCCGTACCCAACTCGATCATGTCGCCGCACGCCTCGCCACCCGCGGGCTGCAACTCGACACCGTGGCCTTCCAGGCCCTCGAGGACGAGCGCAAGCAGTTGCAGACCCGTACCCAGGAGCTGCAGGCCCGCCGTAATGCGCTATCCAAGCAGATCGGCATGCTCAAGGGCAAGGGCGAGGATGCTTCGGCGGTGATGGCCGAGGTGGCCCAACTCGGCGACGAGCTCAAGGCCTGCGAGCAGGCTCTGCCGACGCTGCTCGAGCGCATGAACGCCTTCCTCGCCACGCTCCCCAACCTGCCGCAGGACGACGTCCCGGCCGGTGCGGACGAGAGCGGCAACGTCGAGGTGCGGCGCTGGGGCACGCCGCGGGCCTACGACTTCGAGGTGCGCGACCATGTGGACCTCGGCGCGCCGCTCGGCCTCGACTTCGAGACCGGGGCCCGCCTGTCGGGCTC
>ENA-UOUJ01000255-UOUJ01000255.1-activated-sludge-metagenome-genome-assembly--contig:-NODE-255-length-42052-cov-53.343167_pt1 | contig 42052 bp, 33 predicted proteins | sample MGYA00249839_ERZ747224 | MGnify/ENA primary metagenome ERZ747224 (study PRJEB28782, sample SAMN03220277) | activated sludge metagenome | biome: wastewater; feature: sewage sludge; material... | reverse complement strand
CCATCATCGCTTTTTTAAGGCATAGGCAGGATATTGGTTTGGTTTTGGTCTTTCGTGCCATCATCGCTTTTTTAAGGCATAGGCAGGATATTGGTTTGGTTTTGGTCTTTCGCGCCATCATCGCTTTTTAAGGCATAGGCAGGATATTGGTTTGGTTTCGGTCTTTCGCGCCATCATCGCTTTTTAAGGCATAGGCAGGATATTGGTTTGGTTTCGGTCTTTCGTGCCATCATCGCTTTTTAAGGCATAGGCAGGTTATTGGTTTCTTTTTCGGTTTTTCTTGTGGTATCGAATTTCTCGATCGTTTTCATAGGGGTTTTATACAGTTAGCTTTTCAGCTTTGAGTTCTTTGGGGTTACCGCGATGTCAAGGATCTAAAAAAGTAGAAGTTGACTGATATTGGATCTGGTTCTTCTGGTTCGGATATTGGAACCTCTTGTGGTTCTTTGGATTTTTGGATAATGATTGATAAAACTTCCTATCAATCAACTTCTGGTACAAAGATGCGGCGGGTTTGGTCCTGAATCAAGAGCGATATTGCTCTTTTTACACATTGCAGTTTATACCGCGCCAGTAGTAAATGGAACATAAAATTGAGTGGAGAGGTACGAGGGGCGCCATCGTAGATTTACGAACAACGAAATCTGAATGCATAGAAATAAAAATGCTGCATCCGGTTAGGATGCAGCACTGTACTAGGTTTTATTGATCTCGTAGAAATCCTGTCGGGTTATTTGGCTAAACTGCGGATGATGTCATATTTAGTAACAATGTGATAAGTACCGCTGTCATCTTTGCTTAAAACCGCACCATTTTCTTTAGAAATAAATCCGCTCAGGCGCTCCACAGGAGTGTTGAAAGCCACTTCCGGGTAGGCTTTTTCCATTACATCCTGAACGGATTTTTGCTTAATGTCGGGCGATGCCATGATTTTAGTGAACAATCCACCGGCAGAAATAGAACCGGTATTGTTGCCATTTTCAAATACAGGGATGTTTTCAATGTCATATTTCTTCATCAGTTCCATAGCGGTTTCAACGGTATCATTGGGTGTAACGCTGATCAGCTTTTGATTTCCGCGTCCGCCAATGATGTCTTTAAACGTCTTTACATCCAGGAACCCACGTTCCATCATCCACTCATCGTTGTATATCTTACCTACATAGCGGCTGCCATGGTCGTGGAAGATGCATACTACTACATCATCGGGCTTCAGGGTATCTTTCAGTTGGAATACTCCCTGCAGACAACTGCCGGCGCTGTAACCGCAAAACAAACCTTCTTCCTTTGCAATGCGCCTGGCCATTACGGCACCATCTTTATCGGTTACCTTGGTGAAGGCATCAATCACGCTCATATCATAGTTCTGCGGTACAAAATCTTCTCCGAACCCTTCACTGATGTATGGGTACACTTCATTCATATCAATTTCACCGGTTTCAAAGTATTTGGTGAGCAAAGAGCCATAACTATCTATTGCCCAAATCTTTATATTCGGATTCTTTTCTTTCAGGTAGCGGGCTGTACCTACAATGGTACCACCGGTACCTGTTGCCACCACCAAATGGGTTACTTTACCCTCGGTTTGTGCCCATATTTCCGGACCGGTTTGTTCGTAATGGGCCTGGCGGTTGGCCAAATTATCGTACTGATTAACGTACCAGGAATTGGGAACTTCAGTAGCGAGTCGTTTAGAAACAGAATAATAGGAGCGGGGATCTTCCGGTTCAACGTTGGTGGGGCATACAATTACTTCAGCTCCCACAGCTTTTAAAATGTCAACCTTTTCTTTCGATTGTTTATCGGTGGTGGTAAATATACATTTATAACCTTTTACCACGGCCGCGAGGGCTAATCCCATACCGGTATTGCCACTGGTACCTTCAATGATGGTGCCGCCGGGTTTAATTTTACCTTCCTGTTCAGCCACTTCCAGCATTTTCAGCGCCATCCGGTCTTTAATAGAGTTACCCGGATTGAAATACTCCACTTTTGCCAGCACAGTGCAAGGCAGTTCTTTGGTGATGTTGTTCAGCTTAATCAGGGGCGTATTACCAATCGTTTCTAAAATGTTATTCAACCACATATTGTAAAATTTTGCGCAATTTAAGGAAAATGGCACGGATGGGTCCGGCAATCGTTCAGGGTGGTGACAGGAGTTGGGGTATAAGCGGTTAAATCTCTTACGTTCGCTTAGAGGAAAAAGGGGCTATGGTCAGGGGCTGTGCACTTCGGGAACTTAATTCAACAGTTGTTCCGGCCATGTATTGCAAGTCCGGCCCCGGGGCCAACGCACAGCTGCTTCACCGGGCTTTCCATGTCTGTCCGGCAGCCCGTCAACACCAAATCGCTGATGGGGCAGGAGGGAGAGGTGCGTTTATGCGTAGAGGTGATGGAGGGGTTGAAAGGGATACCCTGAATGGGGTAAAAATTGAGTCATATTTTTTGTATTTCCCCCGGGGGATACGAGTATCCTTCCCCCTTAGTTAAAAATACGAAAAAAAATTTTTTTCGACAATTTTTCAAATCACATTTTCGGGTACCCTACCCGGTTAGTACCCATTGGGGGTATTGTATTTCGCTGCCGTGGCAGATTTTTAACCCACACAGGCCAGTTCTAACCATCCCTCATTCGTCGAAAGATCTCCTATTTAGCGAAAATCGAAACACCAGATATCTGGAATCCGAATGGTTTCAATATTGGTAGCTGCATGTTATATAATCATACTACCTCATCAAGGGTGCATAATACTGATGTGACATTTTGTGTACACATGATTCACTGAAGGCGTACACCATTCATCCTTGGCGAGTCTCCTTCCCCCGACACATAAACCACGGGAATGAACACGAAGAGGGGCTCGTCAGAAGTTCAAATGAAAAATCATTTTAATTGAGTTAAATTAATAAATATTCTTATTCGTTTATTTTACCTTAGCTCGTTAAATTAAATTCAGGATATAACCAATTGGGCAATACTTCGAACTCTTAGAGGTAAGTATAACAGACGCCAGTAACATTATGAGATTATGCAAGACATACTATTTGACTTTATTTCAAAGTACGTTTCTCTTACAGAGGAAGAGAAGAACGCAATCGTTTCCCTAGATATTTTTCACTCCGCAAATAAAGGAACTCTTTTACTAAGAGAAGGAGAAAAAACAAAGAATAGTTTCTTTGTTTTAAAAGGCTGTATCCGTACATATTACATCATAAATGGAGAGGAAAAGACCACGGCTTTCTACACTGAAATGGAAGGACTAACTCCTCATTGTGTAAAAGACGGAAATCCATCGGAATATTTTATAAGCTGTATAGAGGATTCTATTCTTGTCGTCTCAGATGCTGATATGGAAGAAAAGATGAACAATAAATTTCCAAAGTTTGAAACTATGTGCAGAATGCTTTCTGAAGAACGTTTGGCCAAACAACAAATAGACTTTGACGAGTTTAAAACTTCTTCCCCTGAACAACGCTATCTGAACTTACAGCAAAAGAGACCAGACCTTATCCAACGTGTGCCTCAACACCAATTAGCAAGTTATTTGGGTATAAAACCGCAATCATTAAGTCGGTTAAGAGCAAGAATTCTTGAAAAGAAATAAAAGTTGAGATACGTTACTTAACTTAAGTGAACGTTTTTAAGCTACTTGCCAATCTAATTTTGCAGTATCATTTTAACATCATTGGTAAAAGGTATGCAAAAGAAAAATGTATGGATTGGATTGATTGTAGTTTTGGCAAGTACTTTACATGTGAATGCTCAAAATGCTAAAAAGGACTGTACTTACAAGAGGTGGTTCGTAGGCAGTTCGCTTTATTTGTTAGGCAATTTTGCTAAAGTAAATAACCCGGAGTATGTACAATTAAATGTTGGATACAGGATAACACCTAAAGATGTTGTGTCCTTTAGGTTTAAAAGATCTGTTTATGCCTGGCCCTTAGGCATCCCATTTGCGTCACCGTCCTTTGATGCCCCGGGAAAGAACTATCCCGGACATGCACGCATACTTGCACCCACTTTAGGATACCAGCGTTTTTTTTGGAAAGGAGCTTATGCATCGGTTCAGGCTTTGAATGCCTTTGAAAAATATCTGGATGAAGACAATAATAAGATTGGAAATGGATTTACATTATATATGGATTTCTATTTGGGTTACCAGTTTAAGTTTTTTAAAAACCGTTTCTTTTTTGAACCAGCTATAGGTATTAGTTATTGGCCAATAAGAACCAATGTTCCGGAATCTTTTAAATCAGTGGAAAAAAAATGGTCAAACTACTTTATTCAGCCCGGTTTTGATTTTGGGTTTAATTTTTAAGTACCATTTTATGAATACTCAACGATCAACTCAAAATAAACTAAAAGACGAAAAAGTAAGTATTAAACTGAAGCTTGCTGCACTCTGGACTAGTTTGATGTTCCTTATTATATATCTGGATTACTTCCATTTATATATGCCAGGTAAGATAGCAGATATTCAGAAAGGGAGGGTGTATGTATTTGATATTTCACAAGGGTTTTTAATGGTAGCATTAGCATTAGTGGCAGTTCCGGCAATGATGATTTTCCTTTCTGTTTCCTTGCCGGCTATTATAAATCGATGGGCAAATATCATATTCGCTGCATTGAATATTCCATGTATATTGTATAATCTGGCAGGCGAGGCATGGATGCACATGGTCCTGGGTGCCGTTGTACAAGTTATTCTTCTTTCTTTAATAATTCGTTATGCATGGAAGTGGCCTCGTATTGAAACAATAAATAGCAACCCAATAAATTCAAATGAAACGTCTTGATATCTTAATGAAAAACCCCATTTTATTTCTCTTTCTTGTTATAGGAATAAATGCATCGGGTCAAAGTTTGACTAGGAAAGTACTGTTCCTGGGGAATAGTTATACTTATGTAAATGATTTGCCACAAATTATAACAGTGCTGGCTGCAAGCACAGGTGATGTATTAGAATATGACAGTAATCTGATCGGTGGATATACTTTGGAAGAACATGCCGGCAATGCAGTATCGCGGAACAAAATATTATCTAAAGATTGGGATTATATTGTATTACAAGAACAAAGCCAACGTCCGTCTTTTGTAAATCCTATCGGGTTTATGCAGGGTTTTTCAAGCTTAAAAAATTTTATTAAAGCAAATAAACCCTGCACGCAGATTACTTCTTTTATGACTTGGGGACATCAAAATGGTGATGCTCAAAATTGCCCCGCCAACCCCAATGTTTGTACCTATCAGGGAATGCAGACCTTGATTACTGAAAGATATATGAGCATATCAAGTTTATACGAATCGGAAGTTACTCCCGTAGGAGTAGTGTGGAAATATATAAGAGACAATCATCCGTCCATCAATTTGTATCAGGCAGACGGCAGCCATCCATCACTTGCAGGCTCTTACCTTGCGGCTTGTTGCTTTTACACCTCTATTTTCAGAAAAGATCCTACGCTCATATTCAATAATTATGGACTTGACTCCAATACTGCAAGCATAATAAGGAGTGTAACGAAAAGTTTAATTTATGATCAAATGCTTGATTGGTACATTGGTAAATATGTGCCCGCCTCATACTTCAACTATGCTGTAGGAAATGGATTTAACGAGGTGGCTTTAAATAGCACAGGTTCTGTTTTCTATAATTCGTTAACTTGGGATTTTGGCGATGGAACTACCTCTACAGCTATAAATCCTACCCACAATTATACCACTAACGGAACCTACACAATACAACTAACCACTTACAAATGTTTTTTAGGCCAAAACTTAGAATCAGTCTTTCAACGCACAGTAAATTTCTGTTCACATACCAATACTGTTTTTCCCGACACACTGATTTTATGTCCTGATTCAACAGGCACCATTTGGACACAACCTGCCGATAGTTATCAATGGTGTGACTACTATGGTAATCCCATTGCAGGGGCTACTAACCGATCATTGGTGGTTTTATCAGGTACATATAGTGTACTGACTACAGTGAACGGTTGTACAGAAATGTCACCTCAAGTTCTTGTGGATAGCTATGTAATGCTTCCCGGAGGAGTTTGTAATAGGCCAGTTGTTGACATCGAACTACCGGATAATATTGTTTACCCTAATCCTGTTAAGGACAGACTGTACATCCATGTGCAAAGTTCCATACAAAAAATAGAAGTTTATGATTTATCAGGAAGGCAGATGAAGCTGAATCCTGTTTCCGCTAATGCTTTTGATGTTTCAACTTTACCGAATGGGATGTATATTCTGAGAATATTTTTAGAGAACCGACAACGCTTATCTGCAAAATTCATAAAGCAATAAGTTCAAGGTCTGAATGCCTTTAGGTGTAGCTTGTGATATCCGAAAAGGAGGAATAATATATCAGGCATCCCCAACTTTTTGATGAACTTTGGTTATCGGGGTAACCATCGGGCAACGGAACGGTTGTTTCTGAAGAAAATGTATATCAGGCTCGAAAGTATCGGAAAGAAATACAAAAAATTAATCCAAAGCCTGCGTTGCGTGAGGTTAAAGTTTCGGTTACGGTGAACGTGTACTACAGCGTAAATGTACAGACACAAAAGGGTCAGTAATACTGAAACAAATAATATAGGTGCAAGTTCAAACATATACTTTGTATCAATCGGTCACCGATAAACAAAGTTACAGTAATCTTTCAAGTTTGCCTTTTCTTTTAATCAGGTTTTTATAATCCCATTGTATAGCCCGGGCTTTTTTTAGCCAGCGTTTCAGCGCCATGGCATCTACCTCTGTTACATCGGTATATCTTTTTTCTGCCGCTTTAAAGGTGCCTTCTTTTTGCAACTCCGGTTCATCAAAACTTTGTCCGCTCCAAAACAATAACCGTACACAATGTTTCAGCTTGCTGTACCCCACAATCGGATTTCCGTTGATAAACCAAACAGGATGTGCGTGCCATACCTTCAACTCCACATCCGGGAACTCACGGTGTATGATTTCATAGAGTTTGTCGGCAATAGCCCGGTCAGTAGCCTCCAGTTTCTGATGATACTCCAATACGTCTTGTTCCATTTGTAATATTTTTCTTTCCATTGAAAGGTAAGTTTTTTTGTTTTAAGGGTGAATGTATCCTAAACATCGACAACAGTTTGAGGTAGTCACATCATTGTGGTATAGACAAGTGAAACGGGTTGTCTATTTTGCAGGTATTCATTTCTAATCCATAAAATAGATTGTATGAAAAAGAATTTTTTTAAAAAGCTGGCAGGATTCATTTCCATAATATTATTACTCAATGCCTGTTCAAAAGATAATGAAACGCCTCAGTTTACCGTTGAGAGTATAAAAGGCATGTTCTACTATTACGAAGAAGAATCACTCGGTACCATTCGGGTGCTTGATCTGGGGGCAGAAATCAGGCGGGGGTATACCTTAGACGCTTCACTGGGCATTACGCTTCAAACAATCTGTGAAGACCGCTCAGACCAGTTGTTGTTAAAAGCCTACAAAGCGCCTGTTGGTAGTCCGTCTTATATAAACGGGGCAAGATTTGTTAAGCCCTACGAAGTACAGAATGCCTGGATGTTTACCTCCAATGTAATCTCAGGTTTGGTAGGAGTGGATGATGAGGATTGGTTTGATGTGCACATGAACCCCGATAAATTCCATGCGTTCAAATTTCATGAAATGGGAACAGTGAACGGCGAAATGGAATACGCGATAGAAAGTGTCCATTTTCCCGGTCAGTATATCACACACACCGGTCATCCAATTCAGGGTACCAACACCATCAGTTACGCACCCTTTACCAATGCTGACAGCGCGCCCCGTTGGAGATTGTTTAAGCCCACAGGTACTTTTTTGGAAGGAGATCAGAGTCTGATCAGCTCACCATAAGCACAAGGTTGATAACCCTGGTGATAAATGTTGTACAGTGCAGTTGATACGTTAGAGATTTCGTAAGATGTCGAGGGCTTTCAGTACGGCTTCATCACCGGCATTCTGCACCCGGTAGTAACCCTCATTGCGCCACAACTGGCGTGCAATTCCTGTTTTCATGCTGTTCATGAGGAATTTCATTTCAGACGGTGTAAGGGTAGAGGTGTTCATAGAATCTTTCAATATTTGCTGGTTGAAATACTGAATGGCATTTTCGTCTATGCTGTACTGTTGCCTGAAAGCCTCAGGTGTTTTATAGATGTTGAACAGTGCAGGGAACCGGGTAGGGTAGCGATACGTGAACTGATTCACCAGGCGGTTTCCATACATATAAGCCATCGCGTATGAAATGCTGCTGGTATCAGAGGCAACCCATACATCAGGGGCTATACCACCTCCTTCATACAAAGTTTTTCCACTGGCTGTTTTAAACTTTTTACCTGTTGTATCTACGGTAGCAGAATCGGAATGAAAGCCGGAGTTTTGCACTTCGCTGAAATAATTTTCATTGCCGGTTGCATAGGTGCGTTGAATGCTACGGCCTAACGGAGTATAATATCGGGAAACGGTTAACCGGAGCGCTCCGCGATTACTCAGGTTATATTGTTCCTGTACCAGTCCTTTACCAAAAGTGCGTCTGCCCACAATGGTGGCCCGGTCCCAATCCTGTAAGGCACCAATCAGTATCTCACTGGCGCTGGCAGTGCCTTCATCAGCGAGTACTACCAGTTTGCCTTCTTCAAACATACCATTGCGGCGGCAGCGGTATTCTTCTTTTTTCTTATGAGCACCTTCGGTATAAGTAATGAGCTTGTCGCCCGACAGAAATTCATCGGCTATTTCCACAGCAGCATCCATAATGCCACCACCATTGCCCCGCAAATCGAGTACAAGTTGCGTCATACCACTTTCCACCAGTTTCTCCAACTCAATCATAAACTCACGATAGGTGGGCTGTGAAAAGCGGTCGAGGTGTATAAATCCTGTCGTATCATTCATCATGTAGGCCGCTGAAACACTGTTCAAGGCTACTATATCTCTCTTTACTTCAATAGGGATCCGGGTGTTGTTGCGCATTACCTGCAAACGTATGGCAGAACCCCGGTTTCCTTTCAGCACCGAACGTACATCTTCTGCCGTCTTTTTTCTGCCCGATAAAACACTGTCGCCCGCAGCCAGTATCATGTCGCCGTTTTTTAATCCTGCCTCAGCCGCTGGTCCGCCGGGAATAATCTGCACCACATGTAAGGTGTCGTCAATCATATCGAACTCAATGCCGATTCCATAAAACGATCCGGCAATGTCATCATTCGCTGCTTCCAGTAAACTGGGCGGTATGTACTGAGAGTGTGGGTCTAACCGGCTGAGGATAGATAAAATGGCGGTATCCATCAATTCAGCAGTTGATATATCATCTACATATTTTTCACGAATCAGATCGATCACTTCTTGTACAGGCTGACTCTTTTCCAGGGCAAAGAAATGCCTGGTAGGAAATGCATCTCTCATTTTATATCCCAGAAATAACCCGCCAATCATTGACAGGGCAAAAAGAAAGGGTAGCCAGATATTTAACTTTTTTCGTTGCATGAAGGGATTGATTAACCTGATCGTTTGCTGAGAATAAGTGTGCAAAATTATAGGATTGTAGGCGATGCACGATTTTTTTTCGCGGGATTAACAAGTTTGTTCTAACTTAATTGTCCAATTCAATCACAATGTCTTTAAAACTCATCGCCGATAGTGGATCAACGAAAACTGAATGGTGTCTGATTTCAGGTGGTAAACCCAAAAAAAACGTCATTACACAGGGAATAAGCCCTTATTTTCTAAACGAACAACAGATTACTGCTTTAATTCAAAAGGAGCTAATCCCCCAAATGAAAGCGGTTCCGGATGAAATTTTCTACTACGGTACGGGATGCGGAACCCCGGCACATGTTAAGCTGGTTTCCCGGGCTATAAAAAAGGTGTATCCATCTGCCACCATTTCTGTAAAGCACGATTTATTTGGCGCGGCCAGAGCACTTTGCGGCGATGGAAAAGGGGTTGTGGCTATCCTGGGCACCGGTTCCAATTCCGGATATTTCAATGGGAAGCGCATGGTGCGCAACAACCCGGGCCTGGGTTTTATTTTGGGGGATGAGGGTAGCGGGGCCTATCTGGGTAAAAAAGTAATCCAGCATTATCTATATAATACCTTTGAACCGGATATTATGCTTCGCTTCGAACAAAAGTATAAAACCGGAGCGGCTGAAATCCTCGAGGCGGTGTATAAGAAGCCGCTCCCCAACCGCTATCTGGCCGGATTCACCGGTTTCCTGGCAGATAACCGCGGCCATTTTATGATTGAAAATATCATTGAAGACGGACTGAACGATTTTTTCTTCAACCATATATATAAATACCCTGAAAGCTGGAAAATGCCTATCCATTTTACGGGCAGCGTGGCCTGGGGCTTCAGGGATGTGCTGCAAGACCTTTGCAATGCCTACGAGCTGCAACTGGGAGAGGTGATGAAAAACCCGATGGAGGGGTTGATCCGTTACCACCGTCGTTAATGTAAACGTGTAAAAATTATAACATATCTTTAAGGGTCGTGTACAAAAAAGTTGTATATTAGTCTTTCGAAATTTCACCCATAAATAATGCCTGTATGAACATCAAATTTTTACTAACCACTACTTGTATCGCCACTGCGTTATCTGCCTCTGCTCAGAAGGCGGATGTGGGATACGCCATCACCGGAGACGGTAACAAAGACTTTATCTGGATGAACATCCGTGAGGTTGACCTGAATACCGGAACCGTTACGAAAACATTGTTTGAACGCAGTAAAACACCTTATCAGTTAATTGACGTAAATACCAAAAAGGTAACTACTGCCGATGCTATCAAGAATGGCAACATATTTTCTACTACCGATTACCCCACATCTACCTTTGTGGCCGCTGCGGCACTGGATGCAAGAGGAAAAAAGCTATACTTCACGCCTATGCGCATGGGTGAACTGCGCTGGCTCGACCTGAATATCAAAAACGGAACCCCTACGTTCTATACCTTGCGTTCAGAAGTGCTGAATTTTAGCAATACAATGAATTCAGCGGATGAGGCCAAAAATATTACCCGCATGGTGATAGCACCTAACGGTAAAGGATACGCGGTTACCAATGATGCCAGTCACCTGATTGAATTTACAACCGGTAAAATGCCGGTTATTAAAGACCTCGGCAGCCTCATTGACGCTGAAGAAAATAAAGGAGTGTCTATTGCCAATAAATGTACCAGCTGGGGTGGAGATATGATTGCAGATGCCTTCGGAAAACTGTATATTGTTTCTGCCAACAAAAATGTATTTGTGATAGATCCTCAAACCCGTATTGCTACGCATAAAGGTACTATCAAAGGGTTGCCTGCGCAATATACAGCCAACGGTGCGGCAGTAGCTGCTGATGGTGATATCATTGTTACCAGCGCTAATTTCTTTGAAGGGTATTACAAAGTGAAACTTGCAGATTTAACCGCTGTTAAAATGGAAGGTTCGGATGTGAAATACAACGCCGCTGATTTGGCTAACGGCCGCTTCCTCTTGCAGAAAGAAGCCGACAAAACCAATCAACTGGAGCCGTCTGAACTTCCCGCCCCTGTGTTCACCGGAACAGAATCTAAAATTTATCCTAACCCCGTTACCAACGGCCAGTTTTATGTTTCTCTCGAAGGACAAAAAGATGGCCGCTACCATGTGCTGATTACAGACCTGGCCGGCAGAACTTTACAGTCTACCCCTGTACAGGTTGCAAAAGGTAAACAAATGGTACGCGTTGCCGTTATGGGCCGTCCTGTAAAAGGAATGTACATGGTTAAAGTGGTGAACAGCGATAAGCAAACCGTAATCACCGATAAAATCATCATCGAATAATACTTATTTGGGTTTTTAAGTCAGGAGGCTGCATCTGATGCAGCCTCTTTTTATTTGGTGTAATCTTCGTAAATTGCAGCATAGCTGTACCCGATTGATGAACACCTCATGCAGGACATAGAACCATATTACAATTGGAGGCATCTCTACACAGCAGAAGAAGATCCGCTGTCTCCTTTTTACAAAAGGGAGTACTCTGAATTTGAATATTCGCAAACGATTTACAATTACTATATACACCCGCAATGGGATGATTTCGGCTCACGAACCCTTTACATGAAATTGCTGATGGCCGACTATGAAAATGGCTTTGCCATAATTGAACTAATCGGTGAATGGAATGATGCCATTGAGAATGACATCATGACCATCCGTCGCGAGGTTACTGATCATCTGTACGCAAAAGGCATCAGCAAATTTGTACTGATTGCTGAAAATGTACTGAACTTTCACAGCAGTGATGATAGTTATTATGAAGACTGGAGAGAGCAGTTATCAGATGAAGGGGGGTGGGTTGCCGTGGTGGATCTGCCCGGACAAAGCCAGTACGATTTTGTACGTGCCGGTTTACCCAGATTCGTCTCACTTATAGAACTGGCGCAATGGCGTACTATGAAGCCCGAAGCTGTGATACAGGCTGTAGAGGATCGTATTTCTTAGTGTATGCACAGGGGTGGGAATAGTTTTTTTCAGATTATAGTGGTTGTGAAGTATTTTTGCATACCAAAAAATTCAAAGGCTTATGACTTGGAAACAGTTTTTCTCCGCATCAATTGGTAAAAAATTTACAGTAGCACTTACCGGTATCTTCCTGATTTTGTTTCTGATTGTGCACGCCGGGGTGAACTCAGCCATCTTTGTGGGGCGTGAGGATTTCAACAACATTGCCCACTTCATGAGCCACAATTACATTGTACGGATACTCGAAATAGGACTCTTCGTGGGAATATTTTTACACATCATTCAGGCATTGATTGTGTGGCGCCAGAATGCCGCAGCGCGTCCTGTAGGATACCACATGAGCAAAGCGAATAAAAACAGCACATGGTACAGCCGCTCTATGGGTCTGCTGGGTACCCTGATTCTGTTGTTTCTGATTATGCACATGTCTCACTTTTTCGTAGGAACTAAAGTAGCCCTGTATCTGGAAGATGATGCACCACACGATCTGTATGAGAAAATGAGAGAAGTGTTTTCCAACGGATACATTGTGATTATATACCTGGTAAGCCTCGTTGCTTTGTTCTGGCACCTGATGCACGGTTTCCAGAGCGCGTTTCAGACGCTGGGCCTGAATCATAAAAGATTTACCCCGATGATTAAAGCTATCGGTACCGGATACACGATAATCATTACATTGTTATTCGCATCCATGCCCCTGGCATTTTATTTCAAATGGATAGAATAACGGATAGCTGTCTGTAATTATCAACCCGAAACGGTCACACTACAAAATATAAAAAATTATGTCTTTAGATGCTAAGATTCCACAGGGCAACATGAGTGAGAAATGGAGTGCTTACAAGGGCAACGTGAAGCTGGTAAACCCTGCCAACAAAAGGAAACTTGAAGTTATTGTAATTGGTACCGGACTGGCCGGCGCTTCCGCTGCCGCATCATTGGGCGAACTGGGTTATAAAGTGAAGGCATTTTGCTTTCAGGATAGCCCGCGCCGTGCACACAGTATTGCCGCTCAGGGAGGTATTAACGCCGCTAAAAACTATCAGAACGATGGCGACTCCGTGTATCGCCTTTTTTATGATACCGTAAAAGGAGGTGATTATCGTGCGCGTGAAGCCAATGTGTATCGCCTGGCTGAAGTGAGTGCAGCCATCATCGACCAGTGTGTGGCCCAGGGTGTTCCTTTCGCCCGTGAATATGGCGGATTGCTCAGTAACCGCTCCTTCGGAGGTACTCAGGTACAAAGAACTTTTTACGCTGCCGGTCAAACCGGACAACAATTGTTGCTCGGAGCCTACAGTGCACTCGAACGCCAGGTGGCCCTCGGTAATGTAACCCAGTACAGCAGGCATGAAATGCTAGAAATTGTAAAAATCGACGGCAAGGCCCGGGGTATTATCGCCCGTAACCTGGTTACCGGTGAATTGGAAAGACATTTCGGACATGCGGTACTGTTATGCTCCGGTGGTTACGGCAACGTATTTTATTTAAGTACCAATGCCATGGGTAGTAATGTAACCGCTGCCTGGAAAGCACATAAAAATGGTGCTTATTTTGGTAATCCTTGCTTTACTCAGATTCACCCTACCTGCATCCCAGTAAGCGGAGACCATCAAAGTAAACTCACCCTGATGAGTGAAAGTCTCCGGAACGACGGAAGGATCTGGGTGCCAAAGGCTAAAAACGACAACAGAAAAGGAAAAGATATTCCCGAAGATGAACGCGACTACTACCTCGAACGCCGCTATCCGGCATTCGGTAACCTTGTTCCCAGAGACGTAGCCTCACGTGCAGCTAAAGAAAGATGTGATGCCGGTTATGGGGTAGGAACAACCAAAATGGCTGTGTACCTCGATTTTGCTGACGCCATCAAGCGCTATGGTAAAATTGAAGCGGGTAAAAATGGTTTAGTAAATGCGGATAACGAAACCATCATCCGACTGGGAAAAGAAGTGGTGAAAGAAAAGTACGGTAACCTCTTCGATATGTACGAAAAGATTACCGGCGAAAACCCTTACGAAACCCCCATGCGCATTTACCCGGCAGTTCACTATACCATGGGTGGACTTTGGGTGGATTATGAACTGCAGACTACTGTTCCCGGTTTATATGCTTTAGGTGAAGCTAACTTCAGTGATCATGGAGCCAATCGCCTCGGAGCATCTGCCCTGATGCAAGGGCTGGCCGACGGATACTTTGTGATTCCATATACCATCGGAAATTATCTGTCGAATGAGATTGCAACAGCCAGTATCGCGGTTTCACATCCGGCATTTGAAGCAGCGGAAAAAGCCGTTCAGGATCGACTGAATCAACTGATCAGCATCCGCGGAAATGAATCGGTGGAAAGCTACCATAAAAAGTTAGGAAAGATCATGTGGGATAAATGCGGAATGGCCAGAAATGAACAGGGCCTTCGCGAAGCCATCTCCGAAATCCGTGCCCTGCGCGAAAGTTTCTGGAGCAATGTGAAAATTCCCGGAAAGGTGAATGAAATGAACAATGAACTGGATAAGGCCGGACGTGTAGCGGATTTTCTCGAACTCGGCGAACTGATGTGCCTCGATGCGCTGGATAGAAAAGAAAGCTGCGGTGGCCACTTCCGCGAAGAGAGCCAAACCCCCGACGGCGAAGCACAACGCGATGATGAAAATTACAGCTATGTGGCAGCCTGGGAACTCACAGGGAATAACCAATGGACACTGCATAAGGAAAAGCTTCAATTTGAAATTGTGAAACCAACGCAGCGATCTTATAAATAATCACCTCTAAATAATTGCTATGGAACACTATAACATGAACCTGACGTTGAAAATATGGAGACAGGCAAACTCCAACGCAAAAGGTGGCTTTGAAACCTATCAGGTGAAAGATATTTCTTCTGAAATGAGTTTTCTGGAAATGTTTGATGTACTCAACGAACAGTTGATAGCAGAAAATAAAGAACCTATTGCCTTCGACCATGATTGCAGGGAAGGAATCTGTGGTATGTGCAGCATGTACATAAACGGTCAGCCTCACGGCCCCTGGAAACAAAACACCACGTGCCAGCTCCACATGCGTGCGTTTAAAAATGGCGATACGATTGTAGTGGAGCCCTGGAGAAGCCGCGCGTTTCCGGTAATTAAAGACCTGGTAGTAGATCGTACTGCTTTCGACAGGATCATTCAGGCGGGAGGATATATTTCTGTGGATACGGGAAATGCCCAGGATGCCAATGCACTGCCCGTTCCTAAAAAAGATGCGGATAATGCATTCCTGGCAGCAGCCTGCATCGGCTGTGGAGCCTGTGTGGCGGCTTGTAAAAACGGAAGTGCCATGTTGTTTGTGGGTGCAAAAGTTTCTCAGCTGGCTTTATTGCCCCAGGGTAAACCTGAAAGAGAAACCCGCGTACTGAACATGGTAGCACAAATGGATAAGGAAGGCTTTGGTAACTGTACCAATACCTATGCCTGCGAAGCGGAATGTCCGAAAGGTATTTCAGTGGCCAATATTGCCCGCTTAAACCTTGAATACGTTCAGGCCGGAATGAACTCTGAATAGTATAATGTATAAATAAAACTTAAAAGGAGGTTGTAAAACTACACCTCCTTTTTTTATATATACCATCTCCTGCGAATCAGCGTTTATATTCCATGTAATTTACCCTTCAGGAAGTGGTGTTTTACTGTCTTTCTGCAGATATTCAAGTAAATTCATGCTTTCCAATTGAAGCGCAAGTACTCATATCTGATTCTTACCCTGTTGTTGTTTTCTCTCGCATCAACAGCACAGCCGCAAACCTCTACGTTGCGTAAAAAGAGCATCCCCGTAACTCCTTCGCTTCAGATAGATTCGCTATCCATAGTTCCTAATTCATTTTTCATTGAAGGGATTCCGGCTAATGATTATCGGTTGGATCCTGTTACTTCCACACTTACGTGGATACGTATGCCCGAACAATCTGAAGTGCAGGTTATCTATCGGATTATGCGCTCCAAACTCAATGCACCTGAAAGCCGCTTCAATTACGATAGCATCCGGTTTAATTTCATTGCCGGAAAAACCTCCACCGTTCGTGCTACGGGCTTCGCACCGCCGCCTCTATTTGATTTTGGAAGAATAGAATCTTCAGGTAGTTTCGGCAGAGCCATTTCATTCGGAAACAATCAGGATGCGGTAGTGAACTCAACGATGAACCTGCAGTTGAATGGGTACTTTGGTGATAGCCTGGAGCTAACAGCTGCCATAACAGATAACAACCTTCCCATTCAACCCGAAGGGAATACACAGGATCTGCGCGACTTCGACCGTATATACCTGCAGGTGAAAAAGAAAAACTGGCAAACCAGCTTTGGCGATATCGATATCCGTGAAAGCAAAAACTATTTTCTGAATTTTTATAAACGATTGCAGGGAGCTTCTTTTCAAATCAGTAATAAACTATCTGACAAAACACAGAATGTTTTCTTTGCCAGTGGTGCCATTGCAAAGGGAAAATTTAACCGGCACATCCTGGTTCCCATTGAAGGCAATCAGGGGCCTTACCGTTTGAGAGGAGCGAACAATGAATTGTTTTTTATCATCCTCGCCGGAACAGAACGCATCTTTATTGATGGTGAAATGTTGCAACGTGGAGAAGATCAGGACTACGTTATCAACTACAATACGGCAGAAATTACCTTCACGCCCAAACAAATGATTACAAAGGACAAGCGAATTCAGGTTGAATTTGAATATGCGGACAGGAACTATCTCAATTCACAGATTTACGCTGCCAATGAAATGAATTTCAACAATAAGCTGATGTTGAATGTAGCGTTTTACAATAACATGGATGCCAGAAACAGCACCATTGATCAAACCCTCGATAATCAGCAAAAACAATTCCTTTCCTCCATTGGCGATTCTATTCAGAATGCCTATTATCAAAATGCAGTGAAGGATACATTCGCGCCGGGAAAAATCCTGTATGAGAAGATAGAGGTGATTTACAACGGAGGCATCCGCGATTCCATCTTTGTGATTTCTTCCAATCCGAACGTTACACTGTATAACCTTTCTTTCACCTACCTGGGCCCCGGTAAAGGGAACTATAAACAACTGTTGAATGCGGTAAACGGACAAGCCTTTGAATGGGTGCAGCCTGGTCCGAATAACGAGAAACTGGGTGACTGGGAACCTGTAACCTTGTTGATTACACCCAAACAATTACAGGTGATGTCATTGGGGGCAGCGTATCAGTTGTCTGCTCATGGTAAATTGTCTGGCGAAGTTGCGATGAGTAAGTACGATGTGAATTTGTTTTCTGCCGATGATAAAGGAAACGATAATGGTTTTGCCGCAAAGGTGCGGTATGATCAATCCAACCGAACGATTAAAATATTGGGTAAACCTTCCGCCATCTCTTTTCATACCGGTTATGAATATGTTTCCGGAAAGTTCAAACCGCTGGAACGTTTGAGGAATGTGGAGTTTTATCGGGACTGGAGCCTGCCGCTGGAGCAATTACCGGCAGATGAACATATCGCTTCTGCCTCAGTGCAGTTTTCACGCAGCCTTCAAAAACTGCGTTATGAAGTGAATGTGTACAACCGTAGCGACAACTATACCGGTACACGCCATATTGCTGAATGGGCGCATCAGCTGAAGGGTTGGGCCATTACCACCCGGATGAATTATACGGGATTCAAAGGACAGCAGCAATCAGGTGCTTTCCTCAGGCCTTTTGCTGACATCAACAAAACATTGAACAATTTTAAAAAGATGCAGGTAGGGGTTAAATACACCGGTGAAATCAATACCATCCGCCCCGCCAATGTGGATACGCTCACATCTACCAGTTTTGCGTTTCATGTGTATGAAGCGTATGTTCGGTCGAACCCTGCTTTACGAAACAAATGGGGTTTGCATTATATGCGTCGTGAAGATTTATTGCCCTATCAAAACCAGTTGTTGAAAACGGATTTGAGCAATAACTATACCCTTACATCTGAATGGATGAAAAGCGAACTTCGGCAGTTGAAGTTTAGTCTGACTTACCGCGATCTGAATGTACTTACTACTGCAAGACCATCGCTGTTAAAACCGGAAGAAAGTTTATTGGGCCGCCTGGAATATGCAGCTACGGAATGGAAAGGATTTGCCACAGCTAATTTTTTATATGAGATTGGAACAGGGCAGGAGCAACGCCGGGAATTCACCTATCTGGAAGTTCCGGCCGGACAGGGAGAATACGCCTGGTTTGATTATAATCAGAACGGTATTCCAGAACTAAACGAGTTTGAAGTAGCCGTGTTTCAGGATCAGAAAAGATATATTCGTGTATTCACTCCCGGTAGTCAGTATGTAAAGGCCAATTATCTTCAGTTTAATTACAGCATCCAGTTAGACCCCTCCGTGCTAATAGCATCATCACCGGTTGGTTTTAAAAAGGTAATCAGTAAGATCACCACCAGCTCTGCGCTTCAGATCAACAAGAAAAAAATTGCTGCCAACGGTTACCTATTCAATCCTTTTGTAAAGGAACTGGTGGATACCAATCTGGTGTCATTGAACTTGTTTATGTCGAACACCTTATTTTACAATCGTGCCAATCCGAAGTGGGGTTTAGAAGTTACGCAGAGCCAGTCGGGCACCAAGGCATTGCTTGCGTACGGATTTGAAAGCAGGGATACGCGTCAATGGAATCTGAAGGGGCGTTATGCCATGAATAAATCTTTCCAAACTGCCATCAGCCTGAGGGCACAGGGGAACGATCTGGCCACTACCGGCTCTAATTTTAACAACAGAAATTATCAAATTCGTCAGTGGCACACCGAACCTGCCATTACGTATCTCTACAAACAATCTTTCAGGGCCATTCTGAGTTATGGGTATACTCAAAAAGAAAACAAGATTGATTCAATGGAGCAGTCCAGGCACCATACCTTAACGGCAGACCTGCGGTACAACGCACTGGCCAATAGCAGTATTACCGCAAAGTTTACATACAATCAGATTGATTTCAGGGCGTATCCCGGAGCGGCCAGTTCAACGGTTGGATTTGTTATGCTCGATGGTCTGCTGCCGGGCACCAATTATTTATGGAATATTGATCTTACGAAAAGGTTGGCGGGTAATCTGGAATTAAGCCTTCAGTATGAAGGCCGAAAACCGGGCGATACTAAAGTGATTCATACAGGCCGTGCTGCGATACGTGCCTTGTTCTAAAAGAGAACGGCACCCCAAAAGGTGCCGTTGTATATTGAAATAGGATATATGCTGTATGCTGGTTCTTGGATAGTATTGGATTAGCTAAAAAGTCCGCCCTTTTTAAGAGGCCTGTTGGCTTCGCCTACTTTGAAGCCGTTGTTGTACACTTCAATTTTATAATTTCCTGTAGAGAAATCGGTATTTTGTTTCCAGTCGAAGCTAACGGTTTGCTTTTTGTTCTGCTCATAAGGTACATCCAGCTTTTGAGTGTAAATTTTTTCTTCACCTTCGCGGGTGTTGAAGATGCCGGAACCTAAGGCTTCAACGGCAATGGGTTTGCCATCCGGCGAGGTGATAACTACATAAATTTCTTTATTCCCGGAAGGGGCGATCATGTTTTCATCCAGCTCAAAAGAAACCCTCAGTTTATCAACGCGTTTAGCCTTATCCGTTACTTTTTCCTTACCGCTGCTCTTTTCATTGATACCTACGATGTTAAAATTGGAGGCTTTCAGAGTAGATCCTACATCAATGATGTTCTCTTTTTCTGTAATCACCACTTTGGCGGAATCAAAATCGCGCATCACGCGGTCACGCTCACGGGTAACAACCATTTTCTCCTGTGCAAGCTGAACTTTTTGTCCTTCCAGGATTTCAATTTGTTGCTGATAGCCTTCCAGATCACGGTTGAGAGAAGCAATCAGTTGACGCGCCTCAGCCAGCTCTTTCTGTGTGGCATTGGATTTTGCCAGCAAAGATTGAATGCGTGATTGCTTTTCTTCAATTTCGCGGTCTTTAGCGGTAATGGTGCTGTCTTTTTTAGAATTAGACGTTTTGAGCATGTCGTACCGCATGGTTGCATCGGCCAGCTCTTTTTGCAGTTCATCGCGCTGGGTTGTGGTAGAGGTGATCACATTGTCTTTCTGAGCTAGTGATTCACGCGTGTTGTTTTTATCCCAGATGATATATCCCCAGGTTCCCAGCAATGCAGCTACGAGAACGCCAGTGAGTATTCCACGCATCTTGTTGGAGGATTGTGTGGGTTTTGTTTCTGTTGGAGGTGGCGTTTTGCCTGACTCCGGAAAATTTTCAAATGCCATAATCATTGTTTTTAAATGAATGATATTTTTCTTGTGTCAGTGGCTACAAGGCCCTGAAGCGTATAATTCACTTCCGGCCATATATTTTCCAAAACTGTGCCAAACTTAAATAGGGAAGAGGATTAACATTTTGTTTCGGGAGTTTATTCCGAGGGAGGTTGCTGCAATTTAAGTACATTGCAGCTCTGTTTTATGAGTGCTGCCGAAAAAATATTAACATCCTGGAAAAAGAATTCATTCAAGCCCGTATATTGGTTTCAGGGGGAGGAGGATTACGAAATTGATTTACTGGTACAACATGCCGAACATCATATCCTCAACGAAGATGAAGCTGCTTTTAACCTGCACATATTGTACGGAAAAGATGCGGAGTGGAATGAGATTATCAATACCTGTCGCTCACATCCTATGTTTGGTTCACGCCAGCTGGTGATATTGAAGGAAGCCCAGTTGATGAAGGATATTGAAAAACTGGAACCATATTTTCAGCAACCCCTGTCATCTACCATCCTTATCGTGGCCTACAAGGGCAAAACACTGGATAAGCGCAAAACCTTTTATAAGGTGATGTCCAAATCTGCCGAAGTAGTGGAAACGGCTAAGCTGAAAAACGACGGACAAGTACTGGCATGGATTGAAGATTACGCCTGCCGGAAAGGTTATGAAATTAAACCCAAGGCTACAGCACTCCTGTATGAACACATTGGGAATGATTTAAGCAGAATAAGCAATGAAATTGATAAACTCACGCTGAACATAAAAGATAAAAAGCAGGTGGATGAGGCCGATATTGAAAAATTTATCGGAATCAGCAAAGAGTACAACGTGTTTGAGCTGCAGGCGGCCATCGCAACAAAAAACCTGAATAAGGCCTTGTCGATCATTCATTATTTTAACTCTAACCCCAAGGCGGGCCCCATTCAACTGGTTATTCCCACGCTCTACGCTTTTTTCAGCAAAGTGTATATGGCCCACAATTTAAGTGATACCAGCATCAACGCGCTTAAAGCCGCATTCAACAATTTCTATACCGCCGGAGACGTAAAAACAGCGATGGCCAAGTACAGTTTCAGAGAAACGGAAAAGGTGATTCTCCTACTGCATCAATACAACCTGAAAGCCGTGGGCATAGGCAATCCGGGTGTTTCAGATGCTTCTTTGATGAAAGAGATGGTTTCGAAATTAATCCTGGGATAAATCCTCTAACAATGTGTTCACCCGAATGAGGTCGGCCTCCAGTTGCTGCTTCAGTGCATCCAGATTAGGGAAGCGTTGCTCATCCCTCAATTTATATATAAAGGCCAGTTGAATGATGCTGCCGTAAATTTCATCATTGAAATCCAGTATGTGTACTTCAATGGTGGTGTGCGTTCCGTTCACCGTGGGGCGGTTGCCAATGTTAAGCATGCCTTTATATACTTTTCCCTGAACGGTTACCCGAACTGCATACACTCCATGGGCAGGGATTAATTTTTCCTGATCGGTGATTTGCAGATTGGCGGTAGGAAACTGGATGGTTCGCCCTTTCTGTGCGCCCTGTACCACTAGCCCCGATAACGTGTACGGATAACCGAGATATTCTGATGCCTTTTCCACATCTCCCTGGGTTAAGGCCACGCGTATTCGGGTACTGCTGATGGAAACCTGTTCCAACACCTCCGCAGGAATTTCCTTTACCGTGTAGTTGAATTTTTTGCCCATTTCCTCCAGCAATGTGTAATCTCCCTTACGCCCCTTACCGAATTTATGGTCGTAGCCGGTAATGATGGTATGCGGCTTAAAATACCGCACCAGAAAATGTTCGATGTACGCTTCGGCTGTTTGCTCTGCAAATGTTTTGTTGAATGGAATTTCTACCAGATGGTCTATACCCGCTCGCTCCAGAATGGCATATTTCTCTTCCTGTGTAGTTAATAAACCTATCGGGGCTTCCCCTTCAATTACATGCCTGGGATGTGGATAAAAAGTAATGACCACGGTTGTGCCCCCAATGGCTGCAGCCGTTTGCACCAGTTGTTGCATGATGCGCGCATGACCCAGATGCACCCCGTCAAAGGTTCCGATGGTGAGCACAGCGCGTGACAGTTGCGGTAAAGCCTCTATATTTCTGTGTATTTGCATGAAAGTGATGCAAATGTAAATTGAAAATGGTTTATTCGGCTTTGCCAGTTAGTTTTGCAGTATGAGTTTGTATAATAAAAGAGGCGTTTCAGCTCAAAAGGAAGAAGTGCATCAAGCGGTTGCCAAATTGCATCCCGGTTTGTATCCTAAGGCTTTTTGTAAAATATATCCGGATTATCAGGGCAAGGACGAGCAGTATGTTAACGTGATGCACGCCGATGGCGCAGGCACTAAGAGCATTCTGGCCTATCTCTACTGGAAAGAAACCGGTGACCTCTCTGTTTGGAAAGGCATCGCGCAGGATGCCGTAGTGATGAACCTGGATGATTTACTGTGTGTGGGAATCTGTGATGATATTTTGTTTAATTCAACGATAGACCGCAACAAGCACCTGATTCCGGGTGAGGTGCTCGAAACCATCATCAACGGCACTCAGGATGTTTTCAACACCCTTGCTACATTCGGTATCAATATCCACTATCTGGGGGGTGAAACAGCAGATGTGGGCGATGTGGTTCGAACCATTGCCGTAAACGGAACGATGGCCTCACGCTGGCCCGTAAAAAAACTCATCACCAACGAACGTATTCAGGCCGGTGACGTAATTGTTGGACTTGCGGGATTCGGAAAAACCAGTTACGAAAGCGAATACAACAGCGGTATCGGCAGCAACGGCTTAACCAGTGCCCGGCACGATATGCTCAGTAATTATTACGGTAAGGCCTATCCGGAATCGTACAATCCGGTACTGGATGATTCGGTGGCTTATATAGGTTCTTCCAGGCTTACGGATACGGTTACAGTGGAAGATGGATCTCAACAAACCATCGGGAAACTTTTATTGAGCCCCACACGAACTTTTGCACCTCTCATGAAGGTACTGCTGACTAAATATTTTGACGAGATTCATGGTATGGTACATTGCAGCGGGGGTGGTCAGACAAAATGCATGAAATACCTGCCCGCACCATTCAGCATTATCAAAGACAATCTCTTCGAACCTCCTGCCATATTCAAATTGATTCAGGAAAGCAGTGGCAGCAGTCACCGCGAAATGTATGAGGTTTTCAATATGGGCACGCGGATGGAAATTTATTGCAGTAAGGAAAAGGCACCGGTGTTTATTGAGGAAGCGGAAAAACTGGGCATTGCAGCCCGAATAGTGGGCAGGGTAGAGGCCGGGTCACAAAAATTAATGATTCAGCAGGGGGATGTTGAAATAGTGTATTAATACGCATTCACCCAAACACAAAACCACAAAATGTTGTAGCTTCGGCAAAATCAAAGTGTATATGTCTCAGTCAATTATAGAATTAAGAAATGTAAATATTTACCAGGGCAAAAGCATGGTGCTGGAAAACGTAAACATCTCACTGGATAAGGGAGAATTTGTTTACCTCGTAGGGAAAACCGGCACAGGTAAGAGTAGCCTGCTTAAAACTCTGTATGGCGATTTGGAACTGACCGAGGGTGAAGGTTGGGTTGTGGGCCATAATTTACGCCAGCTTACCTGGAAAACCGTTCCGTTTCTTCGTCGGAACCTGGGCGTGGTGTTTCAGGATTTCCAGTTGCTCACCGACAGGAACGTAAATGAAAATCTCAAGTTTGTGCTAAAAGCAACCGGTTGGAAAGATGAAAAGTTAATGGATGAAAAAATTGCCGATGTACTCGATAAAGTGAATCTGAAAACCAAAGGATTTAAAATGCCCTTTGAACTGAGTGGAGGAGAACAACAACGGGTAGATATTGCCCGTGCCTTACTGAATTCTCCCAAACTGATTCTGGCAGATGAACCTACCGGTAACCTCGATCCGGAAACCAGTGATGAAATTATGCAGTTGTTATTCCATATCTCCAGAGATTACAATACTACCATCCTGATGGCAACGCATGATTATCTGGTGATTAAAAAATTTCCGGCACGCACTATTAAAACAGAGGCGGGAAAGGTTTGGGATAATGCGGGAATAGCCATGTAATCAGTTGGCTGATGTTTTTTTCTGCGTCATAAATTTCAGGTAAAACGTTTTTACGTTCCTCAATATCTGTTGCTGTGAAAGGTGTATGGATCAGCTCGTCCACCAATGTTCCCAAATCATTCCAGTCATCAAATACGTTACACAAATCCGCTTCGCGCATGCCCTCTACCGCCATCGTGTTGGCAATACAATGTCGCCCCATGAATAATGAATGGATTAATTTGAGTTTTACGCCTGTGGCATTCAATGAGGGCACCAGATGGATTTGAGCCTCCTGTATAAGTTCATTCATCTCCGTTTCTGAAGGATTGCTGATTAACTGAACGTTCGGATACCGGGAGAGAAAGGCTGCCAGTTTTTTACCGGGTGCATGGCCTGCAACCACCAACGGAATATTTCGATCTTTAAAACAATGTGCTACCAGTAAACGGACAGCCCGTTCATTTTCGTTAACCGATAAGTTTCCATGGTATAAACAATATAAACCGGTGCCTTCTTTACTCTGAATTTGCTGAAACGGTACCAGCACCGGAAGAAACCGCACATCATAGGCATTCAGTTTTTCTTTAAAAAACACACGGTCTTTTTCACTGACTGCAATCAGCACAGCCTTGTGGGCGATGTCAGCCTCATATCTTTTTAACAATGAAGCTTCTCTGGTAAAATAAAATTTCTTTACCGGATGCGTTTCGTATTGCGCAAGGTGTGCGTAATAAATGTGTTCTGTATTGTGCAGTCTGATGAAGGCTCTTGATGGCGGCAAAATGTTTTTATAAACCGCGTATGTGCAATGCACTCCTTCGAGTAAAACGGGGTGGTCATCCTGTTGTAACCGACTCCACAACCGCTGGTTATTCCGTGATCCCACAATATAGGGTATGCGTAACGGTAAGTGAGGTTTACGCGGATAGTAATGCACCTCAGTGCAGAGCGATTCAAATATGGGTGCGGGCTTTCTGGAGGTGTGAAAACAGTGCAGAATAATTTTTATATCGGCCCCGTGTAGCATACGAATGGTGTGAAACAAATCAAAATAACCGCCATGGGTTACCGGCCAAGGAATATCGTGGCAAACAATATGTACGTATCTATCCAAGGTGTTGTTGATAAAATCTTTTTAACGTTTCTGATTCGTGCTGCCAGTTATATTCGGCAGCAGCTTTTTTACAGGCCTCCTGCATCCGGGTGGCAGCTGCTGGGTTATGGAGTATATTGTTTACTGCTTCTGCAATGCGTTCGGAAGATACATCCGGAATCAATATCCCTATTTCATAACGGGTATAAATTTCACGATACGCCGGATAATCAACACACACCTGTGGTACACCTGCATGCATGTAATCGAAAAAACGATTGGCCAGTGAATAATAATTGCTCTCCGCATCGGGTTCAAACAACGTAAATCCAACCTTAGCCTTCGGCGTGAGTTGCCTGAGTTCATCCGGAGGCAACATTCCTTTAAAATGAATTTTATGTTCAACGCCGTATTGAGATGCCAGTGCTCTGGCCTGCGCCATAAAATTACCGTCTCCGGCAATCCATAAGGGCGTATCAATCCACTGCATCGCAGGTATCAGGGTTTCAAAACAGCGTCCTTCGTTCACAGCACCCTGATATAAAATGAAATCACCATTTGCTTCCTGCTTCCTTGGTTTGTACCATGGCATATTACGGATTACGGTGTAATCAACCTGGTACATTTCCTTAAATCGTTCAGCAATGAAATGATTCACACAATATCCCAGTTTAAAATGAGGTACCGTTCTCTTTTCTATGGCTTTCCAGATTTTATATATAAGTGGCCTGGAACTGATTTCCTTCATCTCGCAAAACAATTCATGTGCATCATAGATGCGTTTTTTCCTTCGAAACTTGCTGGTTAAATAGCAGGGGAGGATGGTGTCGAGGTCAATAGCACATATAGCATCCATCTTTCGGGTCATCAGGTAAAAAAACAAATGGATGTTGTAGATGGCATAAAAAAGAAATCCACGCTCAAAAAAAGTAAACAAACGAACCTGTCTGTACGGTTGGGGTTGGAGCGGCCGGGAATTTTTCTTCATCCGTCCAACGAGCGTTACCCTATGTCCGGCCTCTGCCAGTGAGGTGCAGATCCGGTTCATGCGCTGATCGAAATTCAGGTCGTTGGTAACGGTAAAATACAGCCGGGCCAATGTTTTTGTACAAATTAACAGTATTCTCTGATGGATAACAAGTTATAAAGTTTTTAATCTGTTTTTACCACTCATCAAATAAGCCCTTCTTTAACAGGATTGCCAAAACAGACGAATTCATTTTGCATTATATTTGATGTTCAATCATTCATTAAAATGAGTACCATGATAAAAAGGTTATTACCCGTTTGTATCGCTGCCGTAGCATTGCCGTCGTTTTCGGCTTTTGCTCAACCTCGATTAATTGAAAAGGTGACAAAAAAGGGAAACGAGATCGTTATCCCCTATGAAAAGTATGTGTTACCCAACGGCCTTACCGTTGTGTTGCATGAAGACAAATCCGATCCAATCGTGCATGTGGATGTTACCTACCACGTAGGTTCAGCAAGAGAAGAAATCGGTAAAAGTGGATTCGCGCACTTTTTTGAACATATGATGTTTCAGGGTTCAGATAACGTAGGCGATGAGCAACATTTTAAAATAGTTTCTGAATCGGGCGGAACCCTGAACGGTACAACCAACCGAGACAGAACCAATTACTTCCAGACAGTTCCCAACAACCAACTGGAAAAAATGCTTTGGCTCGAAGCCGACCGTATGGGCTTTTTGCTGGATGCTGTTACTACTCAGAAATTCGAAATTCAACGCTCTACTGTAAAGAATGAGCGTGGACAGAATTACGATAACCGTCCGTATGGACTGGTACGTGAAGTGGCCGCCAAAAACCTGTATCCTTACGGTCATCCTTACTCGTGGTTAACGATTGGTTACATTGAAGACCTGAACCGCAGCACGGTGGATGATCTTAAGAACTTCTTTCTCCGCTGGTACGGGCCGAACAATGCGGTATTAACCATTGGTGGTGATATCGATGTAAAGCAAACCCTTGCATGGGTTGAAAAATATTTTGGTGGTATTCCCCGCGGACCCGAAGTGTTGCCGGCTAAATACCCGCTGCCCAAACTGGATAAAACCAGATATGTAAGCCATGTAGATAACTACGCCAGAACGCCCAGTTTAACCGTAATGTATCCTACAGTACCTTCATTCCATGCCGATGAACCCGCATTGGATTGTCTGTCTGAAATACTTGGTCAGGGTAGAACTTCTTTGTTCTATCAATCTATGGTGAAAACTCAAAAAGCACTGAACGCATCTGCATTCAACTCTACCAGTGAACTGGCGGGTGAGTTCTCTATTTCCGTGATGCCTTTCCCCGGTAAAAATCTGGGAGAAATGATGGAGCTGGTTGATCAGGCTATGGCTGATTTTGAAAAACGCGGTGTAACAGATGATGATGTAACCAAATTCAAAGCTTCTTACCTCAGCGGCATCATCAATCGGATGGGTAGCGTGTCAGGTAAAGTGAGTCAGTTGGCATACTACGAAACCTTCACCAACAATCCCGGCAAATTCAGTCAGGAAATTAAAGCATATCAGGCTATCACAAAGGAAGATGTTTTGCGTGTGTACAATAAGTACATAAAAAATCAAAACCGTTTAGTGGTAAGTACTGTTACCAAAGGTAAAGAAGATATGAAAGTGGCTGAAGACAACTACACTGTGAGTGAGTCTGGCTATAAAGCACCGGATTATGGATATGCCGGATTGAAATATGTGAAAGCCAATGATGCATTCGACAGAAGCAAAATGCCACCCAGTGGTCCTAATCCGATTGTGGATGTACCTCCATTCTACAAAGCAAAGTTGCCAAACGGTATGGCTGTAATGGGTACAGAAAATACCGAAATCCCAACGGTGTATCTTACCGTGGTGCTCAAAGGCGGCCGTATGCTTGAGGCGAATGACCTGTCTAAAGCAGGATATACCAATCTGGTTGCCCGCATGCTGAATGAGGATACCAAGAATTATACTTCCGAGCAGTTCTCACTCGAGCTGGATAAACTGGGAAGCCGTATCAGTGTGAGCAATTCAGATGACGCAATGGTGTTCACCATGCAATCACTCAAATCAAATCTGGATAAAACCATCGCCCTGTTTGAAGAACGTATCTTACGTCCTAACTTCAACGAAGAAGATTTTTTAAGAATCAAAAAGGAAACTGCTGAGCGTATTCGTAACAATAAAACCTCAGCAGCGTCTGTAGCCAGCAATGTGTATCGTATGGTAAACTACGGACCACAAAGCATACTGGGAGTGCCAGAAACCGGTACACTGGAAACCATTGAAAAAATCACACTGGAAGATATTCAGGAGTATTACAACAATTACATCACTTCTGATGAAGGACGTATCATTATAGTAGGGGATGTAAAAGAAAAGGACATCCTTCCAAAACTTGGATTCCTGCAGAAGCTCCCTAAAAACACTTTCAGTTTACCATCAGTACCTGCGTATACGCCGGTAACTAAAACCAGAATTTATATGGTGGATATTCCCAAGGCTGCACAAACTGAGTTCCGTGTGGGAATGCCAACTGGACTGAAGTATGACGCTACCGGTGAGTACTATCGTGCCTACCTTACCAACTTCAACCTGGGTGCATCCTTTAATTCTCGCCTGAATATCAATTTGAGAGAAGATAAGGGCTGGACTTACGGAGCACGCAGCGGTTTCAGCGGTGATAAGTATTCCGGAACATTCACTTTCAGCAGCGGTATTAAAGCGAACGCTACCGACAGTGCACTGAGTGAAGTAATCCGCGAAATCAAAACTTTTGCTGAAAAGGGAATCACTGAAGATGAAATCCGATTTATGCAACAATCAATCGGACAAAGTGATGCGCGCAATTACGAAACCAGCGGACAAAAAGCATCTTTCCTGGGTCGTATGATACAGTATAACCTGCCGGGTACTTTTGTAAAAGATCAGATTAAAATCCTGAACGAAATTCAAAAGCCGGAAATCGATGCAATTGCATCTAAATATCTGGATGTAAACCGTATGAATATTGTTCTCGTAGGCGATGCGTCTGTTATTCGTCCCGGTTTAGAGAAATTGGGATATGAGATTGTGGAACTGGATGCCGATGGAAATAAAAAGTAATTATCTTGCATTTAGAAAGCGGCCGGCTTCGGCCGCTTTTTTTTTGTACAGGCTAACCGGCGTTATTTATGTTGAAGAATGTTTTACTGAGTTTATGTTTCATTACAGGAGTTATTGTTTACACACACGCACAGAAAAGAGAGATGCGGGGGGTGTGGTTAACCACTTTTTCCAATATCGACTGGCCTCAGCGGAATCAAACCCCTGAACAGCAACAGCAGGCGCTGATCCGGTTGCTGAATATGTATCAGTCAATAGGATTGAATACCGTTTACCTACAGATAAGGAGTCAGTGTGATGCCTTATATCCCAGTACCATCGAACCCTGGTCGGCGGACCTGACCGGTACTCAGGGAAAGGCCCCCGAACCCTATTGGGATCCGCTGCAGTTTGCTATTGATGAATGCCGGAAAAGGACGATGGAACTGCATGCGTGGATAAATCCATACCGCGCAGTAGCCAATACAGGCGCGTTGCCATACTTCTCCAGCTCACATATTGCGCGCACAAACCCCTCGTGGTTGCTGGGTAATGGTACATTGCGTATCCTGAATCCGGCTCGGCAGGAGGTGCGGGAACATATTAAAAAAGTAATTTCGGATATTCTTAACCGTTATGATGTAGACGGTATTCATTTCGACGATTACTTTTACCCCGAAGGCCCATTGAACGATGAGGCCGATTTCAGGGCCAATAACCGCGGGTTTACTCAAAAGGCCGACTGGCGCAGAGATAACGTAAACATCCTCATCCGGGAAGTAGCAAACCTCATCAACCGCACCAAACCCTGGGTGAAGTTTGGAGTGTCACCCACAGGGATTTATATGAACAGTTCCGATCCGAAGTTGGGTACAAAAACTACCGGACTGCAGCACTATTCAGAATTGTACTGCGACTCACGTAAATGGTTAAACGAAGGTTGGGTGGATTATATCGCCCCTCAGGTATACTGGCATTACCAACAGGCTGGTTCGCCTTTTAAAGACGTAACCCCCTGGTGGAATCAACAGGCCGCCAACCGGATGATATATATCGGTATCGGTGGGTACAAGGTAGGGGTGTGGCCCGGATGGAACTCGCCGTCAGAAATTCCCCAACAACTCCGGCTGTCGCTGCGCAGCGGGTATGAAAAAATTCAGGGTATCTCCGTGTACAATACCACCAGCTTGCTGGAAAACAAACTGGGTTTCAGGGATTCCATTGCCCAACTATTTAAACAACCGGTACTGCAACCCCTTATGCCCTGGCGTGATTCAGTGCCCCCGCCATCGCCCGGTAATTTACAGGCTGTTCAAAGTGGTCAAACCATTTTGTTGTCCTGGGCTCCTCCGGTTGCCCCCGGATATCCGGCTGATGATGTTCGCTATTATGCCATTTATCGCTCCAACACCTATCCGGTAACCATCCAACCGAAACACTTGCTGAAAGTGATTCCGGCCTGGCAAACCTACTTTGATTCGTCGGTTCAGGTATTTGATTCTGTGTATTACTACACCATAACCGCACTCGACCGACTGCACAATGAAAGCACGCCTTCCAACATAGCCTCCACCGCACGAAAAGATTTACCCGTGGTGCAGGTAAGATTGTATAAAAATGAACGAGGAAAGAATGCCCTGCGGTGGACGGATTCCAAGCCCTTGAATGCTACCCGTTATGTGCTGGAACGTTCTGAAGATAATGAACAGTTTAAACCCTTCTTAGATCTCGGACAGGTTTCACCGGTTACCCTTGCGCAACTGGATACCATCAGTTCTGTAACCTGGTTGCGCGTTCGCAGAGAGGGAACGGATGTTACTGCGTACAGCGAATCTATAACGTATCATCCGGCACCTATTGCCAAAAAGGATGTTCCGCCACCTGTTCCTTCGGTAACGGTTCCGGCTGCTCCTAAACAAACGGAGGAAACGCCCAAAGTTCCTGAAACCAAACAAGTGCCCCCGTCTGTGCCTCCTGCCCAACCCCCGGTACCCGTTGAACCGGTCAGGCCGGCAGTTGCTCAGCCTGACATTTGGCCCACCACCGGGAAAGTTTCCAGGCCCGTGGAACGATTGGTTAAAGGAAACAGTTTAAGAATCAACATATTAGTAGTGGGAGAGGTGCAGTATTATTTGCTGAACGACCAGGGAACGATGGTTACCTCCGGTAAAATTTGGTCGCGTTCACCTTCCGCATATGCCACCATACCCTCTTCCAACACACTCCCGGCTGGCACATACAGGTTGCAAACCCGGGCGGGTGAGGATAGAGACGGGTGGGCGTTTACGGTAGAATAAGCCGTGCTTTAATAATACTTTTGTGTTTTTTCTTATTAAAACCTAACTTTGCACCCGATTATAATAAAAAGCAGAAAACAAAAAGTTTTAAAAACAAAGAAATGCCGTATTTAACGACCGAAAAAAAATCGAACATTTTTGCTACATATGGTGGCAAAGCAGAAAACACTGGGTCTATTGAAGGACAAGTAGCGCTGTTAACAGAGCGTATCAACCACATCTCCGGCCATCTGAAAGGCAACAAAAAAGATTTCTCATCTCAACGGGGATTAATGAAAATGGTAGGAAAACGTAAACGCCTGCTTACATACCTGAGCAAGCACGACCTCACCGGATACAGAAGCCTGATTGAAAAATTAGGTCTGCGTAAATAATTCCCGATGTGCACACGATAATTGAATATTCCCAACCTTTTTAAAGACGTTGGGAATTATTCTTTTATATGATGCAATTTTTATCATTGCCGAAAAATGATTTCGGTTTAAACATTTCGTACATGTCTATATTCAATCCAAAATCTATCACTTTTGATATTGGTGGTGGCCGTATGGTTACCATTGAAACCGGTAAACTTGCCCGTCAGGCTGATGGTGCCGTTACCGTACAACAGGGCAACTGCATTTTGCTGGCTACAGTAGTTGCCAATAAAGAACCCCGTGAAGGACAATCCTTCTTTCCGCTATCAGTAGATTATCAGGAAAAGTTCGCCTCTGCCGGTCGTGTTCCGGGTTCGTTTTTTAAGCGTGAAGCACGTTTGAATGATTATGAAATCCTGACCTCACGCCTGATCGACCGCGCACTGCGTCCGTTGTTTCCCGAAGATTATTTCTGCGATGTACAGGTGCTGGTTTCGTTGATTTCATCGGATGATGAAATTATGCCCGACTCTTTAGCTTGTCTGGCAGCCTCTGCTGCTCTGGCCGTTTCAGATATTCCTATTCAGGAAATTATTTCTGAAGTGCGCGTAGCCCGTGTAAACGGTGAGATGGTAATCAATCCAACCCGCGCCCAACTTGCAGAAGCAGATATGGAATTTATCATTGCTGCTACAGAGAAGAATATTATGATGGTGGAAGGAGAAAGCAAGGAATGCTCTGAGGAAGATTTAATCCGCGCTATTGAGGTAGCACATGAAGCTATTAAAATTCAGGTTAAGGCTCAACAGGAGTTGAGAGACAAGGTGGGCATTACTACCAAGCGCGCCTATACGCAGCCATATCGTAATGCAGAATTGGAACAGAAAATCATCGCGTTTGCAAAAGATAAAATGCACGCGATTGCTTCCAATGCTTCTGCTAAACACGAACGCAGCGAAGCATTCAAAGCCCTGCATACTGAAGTGGTTGAATACCTCGGAGAAGATTTACCTGACGAAGACAAAAAACTCATCGGTTTGTATGTGGGTGATTTACAATACCACGTAGTGAGGGATATGATTCTGAATCAGCGCCGCCGACTCGATGGCAGAGGAACAGAAGATATTCGTCCGCTCGAAATGCAGGCCGATATTTTACCTACACCCCACGGTTCCGCATTGTTTACCCGTGGTGAAACTCAGTCGTTAACCACCGTAACCCTCGGTACTCCGCTGGATGAGTTGCTGGTTGAGAGTGCACACCATTCAGATTATACTAAATTCATCCTGCATTATAATTTTCCTCCGTTTTCAACCGGTGAAGTGAAAATGCTGCGTGGTGTGGGCAGAAGAGAAGTAGGACATGGTAACCTGGCCATGCGTTCATTGAAACAAATGATGCCGGGAAATGATTATCCCTATACAGTGCGTGTGGTGAGTGATATCCTGGAAAGTAACGGTTCATCTTCCATGGCTACCGTTTGTGCCGGTTCGCTGGCGCTGATGGATGCCGGTGTTCCACTCAGAAAACACGTGAGTGGCGTGGCGATGGGACTGATTAAAAAAGGTGAACAATACGCTATCCTCACCGACATTCTGGGTGATGAAGACCACCTGGGTGATATGGACTTTAAAGTGACCGGTACCCGCGAAGGTATCTGTGGCGTTCAGATGGATATTAAAGTGGACGGACTGAGTATGGACATTATGCGTGCCGCGCTTGAGCAAGCCCGCAAAGGACGTTTACACATCCTGGATGCCATGTACAATACCATCGAAAGTGCACGTCCGGATGTGAAACCACATGCTCCACGCATGGTGAAGTTTACCATTGATAAGGAATACATCGGTGCTGTTATCGGACCGGGTGGTAAAGTGATTCAGGAGATTCAGCGCGAAACAGGAACTACCATCACCATTGAAGAAGTTGCCAACACCGGTGAAGTAAGCATATTCTCCAAAGAGAAAGCCGGATTGGATAAGGCTGTAGCCTGGATTAACGGACTGGTAGCAGTTCCGGTAATCAACGAAGTGTATGAAGGTACCGTGAAAAGCATTAAAGATTTCGGAGCCTTTGTTGAATTCCTACCGAAGAAAGAAGGATTGCTACACATCAGTGAAATCATGTGGAAGCGCCTCGATTCTATGGAAGGTGTGTTCAAGGAAGGAGATAAAGTAAAGGTGAAGTTGCTGGATATCGATCCACGTACCGGAAAATTCAAGCTGAGCCGAAAAGCTTTATTGCCAAAACCTGAACGTCAGGAAGCCAGACCCGATAACGGAGCTCAATAATACTTTTAATTGTATATTCAGCTGCAGCCTTAAACTGCAGCTTTTTTTATGGAACATTATTTATACCATTTTAAAGAAGTAGATGCCGCGGCACGTGATGTGCTGATTGCGGTATTAAGTGATTTGCCATTCAGCGGTTTTGAAGAAATGGAGCACAGCCTGTTGGCATATATTCCGGTGAAAGATGCGGAGCAGTTATCCGATACCGTTATTCAGCAACTGGGTTTTCCGTTCAGTGTGCAGCTGATTGAAGCCCAGAATTGGAATGAACAGTGGGAGAGCAGCTTCCAACCTGTACGCATACCCGAAGATGAAAATGTTCGTCCTGAAGTTTTCATTCATGCCGGATTTCATCAGCCGCATCCGGATGCGAGATTCAATATTTCCATCACCCCTAAAATGAGTTTTGGTACCGGACATCATCAAACCACCTATCTGATGATGGAAGAAATGCTGCAGATTCCGTTTTTAGAAAAAGAGGTGATTGATTTTGGTGCGGGCACCGGTGTATTGGCCATCCTGGCCGCCAAACTGGGATGTAAGAAAGTGCTGGCGATTGATTATGATGAATGGTGTATTGAGAATGCCCGTGAAAATATTGTAGATAATGGTACCCTTCAGGTTGAACTGAAACAGGCCGATGTTTTTATCCGTCAGCCGGCAGATATCATTCTCGCCAACATCAACCTGAACGTTATAACTGAAAATCTGCATGCCATGCTGGATTCGTTGAATCCGGGCGGAATATTACTGTTAAGTGGCATGTTGTTGCAGGATGAACACTTTATAGTGAAGACACTGAAAATGAATCACTGTACTAACCTAACGGTAAAGCATAGGGGAAACTGGATCATGGTTAGGATAAATAAAGATTAACTCTAATATGGGTAAGGTGCGTACGATTTATTTTTTTTGATTTATATTCGCATACCAACTATCCTGAAAAGGCATGAAAGAATTTGGATTAATTGTACTGGCATATTTGTTAGGTTCTATCCCTACAGCCCTTCTGATCAGTAAATCGTTTTTCGGTATCGACATCAGAGAATACGGCAGTGGCAACATGGGAGCCACCAACACCTTCCGTGTGCTGGGCCCCCGATATGGTACTATCGTCATGGTGATTGACATTCTGAAAGGGCTTGCGGCCACTTTATTGTGTTTCATGCTTCCCTTCTATGTAGATAATGAATTAGCAAGAATCAACATGATGATAGGACTGGGGCTTTCTGCCGTGGTAGGCCATATTTTCCCGGTATTTGCCAACTTCAAAGGCGGTAAAGGGGTTGCTACTCTGTTTGGAATGATCGTGGCCCTGCAACCCGTGGTAGCTGCCAGTTGTGTGGCTGTTTTCATTGTGGTACTTTACCTCACCCGGTACGTTTCACTCAGTTCTATCCTTGCCGCTCTCATGCTCCCGGTTTGTGTATTGTGGATTTGGAACGAAAATGAATTGCTCTACCGAATTTTTGCCCTGCTGGTGGCAATCCTTGTATTGGTTACGCATCAGAAAAACATCATCCGCCTCATTAAAGGTGTGGAAAGCAGGATTCCCATTCTGAAACACCGCGACCGTCGCAGAAACAGAAGGCGTTCGTAATCTTTCTCCTTCCTCTCTTCATCAAATATCTACTGGGTTGATAATCAGCAGACTGTGAACTTTTTGTCGATTTGTTCCTACAAAAAGGGCATTTTTTCGTATCTTTGCACCTCATTCGAACCATCTTCATTTACTAAAAGGTCAATTATGTCATTACCAACCGTATTAGAAAAGCTGCAGATAAAATCAGAAAAATATTTTTTAATACAGGGAATGCCTTCATCGATCGAAAAGCCTTTCTCTAAACTCAATTACGCCAAAAATGTAACACCGCTGCTGAGGGCTCGTAAAATTGATTTTGCGTTGATTTTTGCGGTGAATGTTCGTCAGTTAGCTCAAATTGTAGATGAGGTGGTGCCGGCCCTCCATGAGAACGGAAAATTCTGGGTGGCCTATCCAAAATCTACTTCAAAAATTTATTGTGACCTGAGCAGGGATTACAACTGGGAATTGCTCACCGGTTTAGGCTTTGAGCAGGTAAGTCAGGTAGAGCTCGACAGTGTGTGGGCTGCTATCCATTTCTCCAGAAACGGGGCCTGGGAAGGTGATCTGGAATACACCATAGAAGAAGCTTCCTCCGCTCAGGCCTGATATCTTTTATTTTAAAATGACGGTGCCCAAGCTTTGGCTAAGCAGCATTTCAGCCTGTTTTAACTGCTGATGAATGGCCACACGCTCCAATAATTCATCATCATCGGATGCTTGCTCCATCTCCCTTTGATTTTCCTGAATCAGTCTTTTTACTTTACGGAGTTTAAAGTAAATGATGGAGGTTTCCATTTCCATTATGTACATGTCCTCCCGGGTAGGAATTTTTTCATTGTACATTTCCTGCCAGCGCGGACTGATTTCGGTTTGCACTTCCATTACCTGAATCACCAGCGAACTGATGTCGCGGTCTTCTAGGTATAAAAAATCCTTGGCCGTGGGTTGTCGTCCGGAGGCATACATCTCCTTGTATTGAAGGAATATATTTTCTAGTGCCTTGTTGTTGAAGGTCAGCTCATTCTCTTCCAGTTCGTGGATGATATAGTCTGCTACAGTCTGGTCGTGATACATTTTTAAACCAAAATCAAGCAGAGCACGTATCACCGCCTGTTCCTGGCGCTCGTCTTCATCCAGCAAATGAATACTGTCGGGAGAAGCTACCGTTTCACTGCCCGGGATTTCAAGCGCGGAAGGTTCCTGAAACGCTTTTGCTCCGGAATTCGGCCGGTTGATTTTATCCCTGACGTGTTTATTGATCAGCTCAAGCAGTCCATCTTCGTTTATGCGCAGCCGTTGTGCCACAAGCGTGACATAATCCTGGCGGCGAATAAAGTCTTCCGGCCGGTTCAGCTTCGATAGGGTTTCTGCAATCTGATGAACCACTACTGATTTTTTCTGCGAATCAGTGCCGGCATCCTTCAGGGCAACTTCGAGTTGAAACAGTACAAAATCCTTTTTATTGCCATCTACAAACTGATTGAATCCGGCAACTCCCACTTTCTGCACGTAGCTGTCGGGGTCTTCGCCATCGGGAATCAGTACTAGTTTTACATTCAGCCCTTCTTCCAGTGCCAGGTCTAATCCGCGCAGCGCAGCCTTCACTCCGGCACTGTCGCCATCATACAGGATGGTGAGGTTGTTGGTGTATTTTTTAATCAACCGGAGCTGGTCGGGTGTAAGAGAGGTACCGCCACTGGCCACTACGTTTTCAATACCGGCCTGATGCAGACTGATTACATCGGTATATCCTTCCACCAGTAAACACTCATCCTTCCGGTCGATTGCCTGACGTGCAAAATAAGAGCCATACAAAATGCGGCTCTTAATATAAATTTCGTTCTCAGGCGTGTTGATGTATTTGGGCGCTTTATCTGCCTGACCAATTACCCTTGCTCCAAAGCCCACCACTTTACCACTTTGGTTGTGGATAGGAAACACAATGCGCTTTCTGTAATTATCGGCTGTTTTGCCATTTCTTTCCGTTGCCAGTCCTGATTTGAGCAACAGCTCAGGGTTGTACTGATCTGCCAGGGCGGCATCGGTAAAGGCAATGCCGTTTCCGGGTGCATATCCCAGCTGAAACTTCTCTATAGTAGCAAGGGTAAATCCACGCTCTTTCAGATAACTTAAACCAATATCGTTTCCTTCTTCGGTTTCGAGTAACTGTTTGGTGAAAAACCGGGAAGCGTAATCATTGAGGATATACAGGCTGTCGGCCACCTGTTGCTGTAGTTTCACTTCCGGAGAAACAGCTGTTTCTTCAATTTCCACATTGTACCTGTTGGCCAGCCAGCGCAGTGCTTCCACATAACTGTACTTCTCATGATCCATCAAAAAACTGATGGAATTTCCACTCTTACCGCAACCGAAGCATTTATAAATTTCCTTCGTGGGTGAAACGGTAAACGACGGTGTTTTCTCGTTGTGGAAAGGGCACAACCCCAGGTAGTTGGTGCCTCGCTTTTTGAGTTTCACAAAAGTACCTACGATATCAATGATATCAATTCGGCTCTGTATTTGCTGTATGGTATGTTGTGAAATCAATGGTACACGAAAATCAGGTTGCAAATATCGCTATAAAATAGCAGCAAGCAGCTATAAAAAATGCCGTTAAAGTACCTTAAAAAACTATTTAATCAGGTACCTTTGTAACTCATTAAAATTCAACATATGAAGCAATTTATCATTTGTTTATTGTTTGCCGGTTTGGGCGTGGGAGTACAGGCTCAGTCACTGGAAAGTATTCATAAAATGATTGATAAGGGAAAGCATCAGGAAGCCAAAGATGCTATTGATAAAGCCATGCAGGGCGGAAAGCATGATAAAGACCCTGAGTACTGGTATTACAAAGGAAGAATTTATAACAATCTGTCGTACGATACTACATTAACTCCCGAGAATAGGTCAACATTAAAAATGGGTGCGTTTTCTGCATTCCAGACCAATCAGCAATTAGACCCGAAGGAATTAAGGTTGAAGCTGGAGAATCATCAGAGTTTTCTCGATTTATATTATGGCATGTCGGGGCTGGGAGCAGAATTTTTTAAAAGGAAACAGTTTGATCAGTCTGCTGAATCTTTCATAAAGGCACTGGATTTACATAAGTTCATGTATGATAAAGGATATAAATACAAGGACATTATCCTGTCATCTATTGATACAGCCACAGTGCTGAATGTGGGGATAGCTGCTACTCAGGCCAAAAACGAAAAACTGGCGGCAACTTATTTTCAAAAACTGGCAGATGCCAACATCAGTGCCAAAGAATACGAAGTAGCGTATGAATCGCTGGCTGATTACTACTACAAAAACAAGGAAATGGATGCGTTGAACAGCATCATCGAAAAAGCCGGCAAGTTTTATCCGGGCAATGCCTATATAGCGGATATGAAGTTGCGCCAGATTAGTGAGAGCGGGGATATGTCGAAGCTATTCGAAAACTATGAGCAGATGCTTAAAAATGATCCTGGCAGCTTCGCCATTAGGTACAACTATGCCATTGAAATGTACAATCACCTGTATGTGGGCGACAATAAACCCAAAGATCCTGAACCGATTCGCACACGCCTTACAGAGGTATTGAAAGAGGCCATTCCACTGGATAAGGAGATTAATGCAACCACACTGATGGCTAATCACCTCTTTAACTCTTCTATTGATTTTTTCATTGCTCACGATAATATTGACGGTAGAAAACCAGAGGATATTCAAAAGAGAAAAGAATTGATGGCAAAAGCCTCTTCCTACCAAACAGAATGTTTGCCTTACGCTGAGAAAGTGCTGGCTTACTACGATGCGTTGCCCGAACTGAAGGCTTCTCAAAAAGGTGCCAGAGTAAATATCTTGACCACATTAAGTGAAATTCATAATACGAAAGGCAATAAGGCTAAAGCGGAGGAGTACGAAAAGTTGAAGTTGAAAAATCTTTAATTTACTGAGTTGAAATTGAAAAGAGACTGTATTCGATACAGTCTCTTTTTTTATTCGTGTAACTTTTGGATAGATTCGTGTAGGCTCACTGCATGCGCGCATGTGCTTCCATACACCAATACAGTTTATCGGTGAGCAGTTTCAGTCTTTTTTGTAAGCCTTCAGTGTCTTCCGTTGATCCGTCTTCTTTAAATGATTTGTCAACGAACGGCACCTGAAAAGAGGCAGGAACAACCCAGGCTCCAATTTTCCAAAGCGTAAAGTTCAGGGCCTGTATCAATTGAGCACCACCAAAATGGCCTCCACTTACAGCACACAAGCCTATCGGTTTCATCCGCCATTCATCGGTAAAAACATCAATCACATTTTTTAGGGCTGCCGGATAACTGCCATTGTATTCGGGGGAAACGATGATTACACCTGAAGCCGCCCGAATAGCATCAGAAAGCGATTGTAACTCGGGAAGCGGATTAGAAAGAAATTTGAGCCTTTCCTCAAAGAGCGGAAACTGATAATGGTTCAGGTCGTGTATCTCCGCCTGATGCACGCCTTCCGATTGAATGGCAGAAGCAATAAATTCAGCTACCCGATGACTTTTCCTGCCGGTACGAATGCTGGAAGAAAGAATAATGATGGTTCCCATGTATACGTTTTTTTTGAATGTTCTGTGCATTGAAATTATGTATTTTTTTTAAACTGCATCCCCGGAGAATTGTTATCCACGTCTTGTGAAAAACCTGTGAATAATTAACAGCCCTTAAGCAGATTTAGTGCTCTAATCCTGCGGGTATTGAAGTACATTTACCAATCGAAAAAGTTAGAACGGACAGGCGTTTAGACGCTTTTTTACATTAAAATTTATTGTTGTGCGATTAAAAAGTTTAGAGATTAAAGGCTTTAAAAGTTTTGCCGATAAAACGGTATTGAACTTTGATGAAGGTATTACAGGTGTTATTGGCCCGAATGGTTGCGGTAAGAGTAATATCATTGACAGCATCCGCTGGGTGATTGGCGAGCATAAAATCAGTAACCTGAGGAGTGAAAACCTCGAAAGCCTCGTTTTCAACGGTAGTAAAACCAGAAGCGCGAGTGGTTTGGCAGAGGTGAGTTTAACTTTTGAAAACACCAAAAATCTGTTGCCAACCGAGTTTAATACGGTAACGATTACACGAAAATATTACAAAAGCGGGGAGAGTGAATACCGCCTGAACGATGTGGCGTGCAGGTTAAAGGATATTCATAACCTGTTCATGGATACCGGTGTGAGCACCGACAGCTATGCCATTATTGAATTGGGGATGGTGGATGATATCATCAAGGATAAAGAGAACAGCCGTAGAAAAATGCTGGAACAAGCTGCCGGAATCACCATCTACAAAACCCGTAAAAAGGAAGCGAAGTTAAAGCTGGATGCTACGGAACAGGATTTGGCCCGTATTGAAGATTTGCTTTTCGAAATCAATAACCAACTTAAAACACTCGAAAATCAGGCGAAGAAAGCCGAGAAGTATTTCGAAATTAAAAAAGAATACAAGGCCGTAAGCAT
>ENA-UOUJ01000254-UOUJ01000254.1-activated-sludge-metagenome-genome-assembly--contig:-NODE-254-length-42082-cov-5.689509_pt1 | contig 42082 bp, 29 predicted proteins | sample MGYA00249839_ERZ747224 | MGnify/ENA primary metagenome ERZ747224 (study PRJEB28782, sample SAMN03220277) | activated sludge metagenome | biome: wastewater; feature: sewage sludge; material... | reverse complement strand
AGGCTTTTAGCCGCTATAATACAAAGCAAAACAATCTCATCTACAATAGTAGAAATTTTTAAAGGCTTTTAGCCTTCATCCAATCTTGAACGGGGAACTCGGATCTACAATAGTAGAAATTTTTAAAGGCTTTTAGCCTGATATTGAAGCCATACAGGAATCTTATCTACAATAGTAGAAATTTTTAAAGGCTTTTAGCCATTTTTAGCTCAGATGGTTAGAGCAAAAATCTACAATAGTAGAAATTTTTAAAGGCTTTTAGCCAAAGCGCTGATGTGCTAAAAGACCTGCTATCTACAATAGTAGAAATTTTTAAAGGCTTTTAGCCTTAGATTATGTTATTTAAGGATTTGGGATCTACAATAGTAGAAATTTTTAAAGGCTTTTAGCCTGGAGCGATGGAAGAAGATGGGCTATCTATCTACAATAGTAGAAATTTTTAAAGGCTTTTAGCCCGGAGGCGACAGCGAAACGGTGGCTAAATCTACAATAGTAGAAATTTTTAAAGGCTTTTAGCCCCCAAATTTATTAGTTCAAGGTTTACGATCTACAATAGTAGAAATTTTTAAAGGCTTTTAGCCGGATTGGTGACGGAGCGTTTAAGTTCAATCTACAATAGTAGAAATTTTTAAAGGCTTTTAGCCTGATATTGAAGCCATACAGGAATCTTATCTACAATAGTAGAAATTTTTAAAGGCTTTTAGCCGGGGCATTGACATATTTTGCCAGATTAAATCTACAATAGTAGAAATTTTTAAAGGCTTTTAGCCTAAACAGTTTGAGCTTACGATTCTAATAATCTACAATAGTAGAAATTTTTAAAGGCTTTTAGCCTTTGGGTTACAGTCGCAAAAAAAACAGATCTACAATAGTAGAAATTTTTAAAGGCTTTTAGCCAAAATAAATTATATATATAAGAGAAGGATCTACAATAGTAGAAATTTTTAAAGGCTTTTAGCCACGACAAGATAGATTATCGGAAGCATCATCTACAATAGTAGAAATTTTTAAAGGCTTTTAGCCCAGACTTAGGCTTTGCGGATGCTGACAATCTACAATAGTAGAAATTTTTAAAGGCTTTTAGCCATAGGGGCGATAGGCGTGGCGAGGCTATATCTACAATAGTAGAAATTTTTAAAGGCTTTTAGCCAAGTACACCGGCCAGGTTATCATCCGGATCTACAATAGTAGAAATTTTTAAAGGCTTTTAGCCTGGCTACTGCTTTAAAATATTTAGATTATCTACAATAGTAGAAATTTTTAAAGGCTTTTAGCCTTGATGAAGTAAAAGAACGCTACCCTATCTACAATAGTAGAAATTTTTAAAGGCTTTTAGCCATAATTTATATTAATAAATACATTATATCTACAATAGTAGAAATTTTTAAAGGCTTTTAGCCAATACATAGTGTGGCAATGCCCACATTGATCTACAATAGTAGAAATTTTTAAAGGCTTTTAGCCTAAAAGACGAGGAGGTGACACAACTATAATCTACAATAGTAGAAATTTTTAAAGGCTTTTAGCCTAATAACCGGACATTTTGTCCGAAAAATAGTGTATTCTGTTAAGATACACAGAGCAAATATAGCAATTTGTCTTTAAAAAATAGATTTTTCCTGCATGAAGACCGAGGTTTGCAATTTTTATATAATGATGAGTTCTTCATCATCATTTTTGGCGTAGCCATATTTGGTAATTTTACAGCTTTTGCTCAACTCAAATATAATAACGGAATCTGTCTGTTGAAATCGCTTACCAAAATAATTTTCAATTTTTACCTGAATATTTTTCAATATTCTGTCGCTGTTTTTTATCTCGAAAACCGAATATTGCATTCTTCTTCCAAATTTAGATAAATATTTCGAAAAATTAGTGCGTAATTTATCTTCACTAATATCATAAGAAACTAATAGCATGTAATTATTTTTAGGGATTATTAATTTTAAAAATCGGATATTCTCCTATTGGCTTTTGTTGAATAAAACAACGGTAATATTTTTGACAATAAAGAAATATTTCAGATTTGTATTCTAAAATACTTGCCATTAGCCATCGGGTATATTCTTTGCTTTTTTTATAAGCAAGTTGATACTGCCCTTTTTGGAGCACAAAGTCTTCATCTTTTATTTGCCCCAAACCGTAGGCTTTTTTGATAATACGATCTACAATACATCTAAAAGGCTCTTGCAGGTCGCAGACCAATGATTTTCGGTTATAAAAATTTCGATGATAAATGCCCTGATAGATATCGAAGCCATAAAGATGCAACATGTTTTCAACCATATAAAACAAATAAGTGTATCCAATATCCAATAAGACATTGATGGTATCTGTTTTGGCTCTGGGCCTTCTGCCTTTCCAGGGCAGCGTAAAAAACCATTGCTCAAAATAAAGCCTGGCGGCAACACCTTCAATACCCATAATATCGCTAAGTTCCTGAGCAAAAGGCAATTGCTGCTGATACTTCCTCAAAGCGGCGATTGCCTCCTTGCAGGCAATGGATTTTTTACGAATACTGTTTAGGGTAGCAATCTGATTTTCCAATTTATTATGCACCAGATGCCGGGCTATCGTCCAGTCCTGATAAGCATATTGCTTTTTACGAAGCAGGAAATTGCCCTCGGTCGGAGCGTTCCAACTGCCAATCATTCTAAAGTTGAAAGACAACAACACAATTGGAAAACCAAACTTTTTGCTTCTCTCCATCAGCCCCGAGCTAAGACTGCAATGACCCACTATCCATAAGGCCAGAATTCTATGGCAGGTACTTTGCAAAATGATTTTATCTTCCCTGTCAAACACTAATAAATTGTCATTACGGAATGAAAAATATTGTTTTTCTTCTGAAAAAACAATAATGATGTTCTTTTCTTTAAAATCCGGATGGCTCAACATAATGATTTATCGCATAATTGGTTATAAATACAGTTTTGGCATTTTGAAAGCAAGGGCGTAAAAGGTGTGGTTTCTAAATCGAAGGTTTGAATATCTGCTATCAATTGTTCGAACTTTGCCAGCATTGCGGCATCATTTTCCGGCAATGGAATGGGATAGTTTTTATTGTGCACCAAATCGTGTATTACAATTTCTTTCACAGCATAGCCCATCTCTCTTAAAGCGAAACATTGGGCATACACCTGAAATACATAGCCATCATATATGGTTTTGACTTCCCTTTTGCGCTCGGTTAGTCTGCCTTTAAGGCTGTCAAAAACATCTATTTTACCACAGATATTGTACTGCTCACTATACACTTCCATTCCTTGCAAGATGTGTGCGGAGGTGCTGTATGTCCGCTCGTCTATGGTTTCGTGTGCAGCTGTACCCTTGTATTGTGGGCTTTGCTTATACACCGTTTCGGCAAAGCTTCCATACAACTGATGAAAATAGATACTTCTGGGGCAGAAGATAAAATCATTGAGGAAGGAAAGGGTGATGTAGGATTCCATAGCAAGTAATCATTTATTTACCTTTTACCTGTTTCCCTATCGTTTTAATTTGTTCTAAATATGCCTGCTCTACCTCACTCAAGGTTTTGGCATAATACTTTTTAAATTCTTGTATTGCCTTTTCCTGTGCTTGTTGATGTGCTATTTTTCCTGCACCTTGCAACAAGGCCCTTCCTGCCATAGATAAGACTCTGTCTAATTCCTGAACATAGTCCTGCATCCTCATTGGCTTTCGCTCCAAGGCATTGATTTCTGCCAAATCGAAGTATGCCGACACTAAATTGTTCAAGACTTTCAATTCTTCTACTTGCAAATAATTTTTGGTTATCATTGCTTCTGCCTGAGTGGGTTGACTGCCTTTAAAATGCGTTAATCCGGCAAAAGGTTTATCGGAATCTACTCTAAAATAAATGGTTTCGGCTGCGGTGCTACCATGTGCCGCATAGTGCAGTTTGTTTTGAACCATTTTGAAAAACAAAATGCTTTCTTCCGACTTTGGATTATAGTTAATCGCTGTGGCATACAAATCCAGAACCTGCCGATACATCACTTTTTCGCTACTTCGTATATCCCGAATGGTATCTAAAAGCTCTTTCCAATAATTGCCACCACCCAAGTTTTGAAGCCGCTCTTTATCTATGGCAAATCCTTTAATGATGTATTCTTTCAGCCGTTCGGTAGCCCAAATTCTGAATTGGGTGGCAATACTCGATTTAATTCTATAGCCAAGGGAGATAATCATGTCAAGATTGTAGTGTTCGACATTGTAATTTTTCCCATCGTTGGCAGTTGTTCAGAAATTCCGAACAACTGAATCTTTACTCAATTCGCCTTCTTCAAAAATATGTTTGATATGCTCACTCACATTGGCTTTGCTGCTTTGATACAACGCTACTAATTGTGCTTGTGTAAGCCAAACGGTTTCGCCCTCTAATTTTACATTTATCTTCGGAGTTCCTTCCTTAGACTGGTAGATGATTATTTCACTCATGGGTTATTGGGTTTTGGATTTAGCTTCTCTTGATGAGAAATATTTGAGATTCTTTTTCCATTCACCTCTATTTGTCAACCATAAATCCCATTCCTTATCCGAAACAAACAAATCAAGGTCTATGGTATCATTTCCATCAATTTTTACTTTTCGATTCCATTTTTCTCCTAATTGCTTGATATGTTCGTACATAATTATTCCTTTTCTTGCAATGTTATATGCTCCATTGGCATCAGCATCTTTAGGCGATTTGGGGTTTTCTTGTTTTTCGAAAAGACGAGAATCAAAGTGTTCGCCTTGCTCATTTCCTATAGGAGAAAGTAGAAAATTATCATCCTGTTTATTATTTGTATCTCCCGAATTTCTGATTTGTTGAATAATGTCAATTGCAAAACGTAGGGTTTCCCAAGCAGTATACTCGTTTACTTTCTGTAATTCTATTCCGTTTTCAATTTGTTGTTTTAAAGATTTTGATTTATCAAATTTTTCAAACAATTTGTCTAATAAAGGTTTTACTTCAATCGATTCAATAATAGATTCGTTTTTGCTATTACCTCTTTTAAAACGATAACGCTTTAATGATTTTCCATTTTTACCTGACCAGAGTTTCCATTCTTTACCGGTATTCTTATCTGTGTAAATAAAGAAATAGTCAAGACCATCAAAGCCAATTTCAGAAAGTGCACCATCTTCAAATTTACCTTCTTTTGTTCCAACAATTTGCTTTTTGATGTCGGCTTCACTTCCACTTTTTAAATAAATAGTTTTTCGCCATCCTGTTGCAGGGTCGGTAACAGAAGTATAGTTAGCACGAGTATAGAGCATAATCCCTACTTGCTTTCGGTTTTCGATATCTTGATAATTAGAAACAGCAGGTGTGAGTTGTAAAGCATTAGCAACCGAACCAATTTGATTGATATCCTTTACATTTTTATCTACGAGATAATTTAATTTCTTAGCTAATGCTAATTCAAATTTTTGATATACTTGTTGTTCAAATTTTTGACGATTTCGTTTAAACCCTGTGTTCAAATCTTCTAATATAATGAAGGTAGGTTTGTAGTTACCGTCTCCGTCTTTCATTTTTTGGATGATTTCGTGAATAACTAATGAGATATATCCGTCTTTTAGATTAGAAATATTACCTTTTTGTTGCCAGTTTTCTTGCTTCTTTTTCCGTATTTCAGCAGCATCATTAATAGCTTGCAAATAGTCTTTATTATTGATAGTATCAAAATGCCCTTGGCTAATCATTTCTCCTTTTGCATTCAAGAGTGAATAATAAATCAAATGCTTTTCGCCTCGGTCAATGCCGAGGAATTGAATGTCGGGAAATTGGGTGAAATTTTCATTGACGGTTTCGTTAATTTTTGCTTGAACAGGTGTTTTTGCTAAATAATTTACTTTTATAGGTACATGAAAGAAGAATTTATTTTCAGTAAATCGTTTGTTTTTTATGATGTCGTGTTTGAAAATACTTTCCTTCTTTCCATCACTTCTGCGATTTATTTTTTCATTGGCAGAATGGACGGCTTTGTCTTCTTCCTTTAAATCAACTTTCTTTCTGAAAAACAGCTCTCCTCCTCCATTTAATTGAATTGTGCTATTCTCATCAAAAAGATGTTCCCAGTATATCGTTTGAAGATTAACTTTACTATTTTTGCTTTTCTCTCCTTTGTTCTCAGAAAAGTCTTTACTGTATATTTCAAAGAGATAAAGTTGTTTCCCTAATTCTGGCTTTTTATTGTCCTTGTTTGTGGCTATGGCATTTAAAACAACATCCCAATTTATTGGTTTAAAATCACATTCATAGCATTCTGTTAATGCCTCTTGAACCGCTTTGTCAAACACTTTTTTATCAGAAAATTGTGCCTCAGCAACATCTTTCAATATAGGATATTTCTTAACATAATTTTCTTTTATAAACTCCTGTAACTTTTTAATAGCCACAGAAGGAGTTTTTATTTCACTATATTTTTCATTGTATTTACTCACAAACCCTTTCCCTGCGACTGTTTTAAACGCAATGCTTCTTAAAATCAATTTTCCTACATTTGAATCAGATGCGTTATAAATAGGGTTGTTGTCTTTTTCTGTGTCAAATATGTTTCGCTGGTTTAATATTCCAACAAAATAAGCGTTTCCTTTTTTTAACAAGACAGCACCTTTGATTTTTTCTTGCCCATCACTCCATCCTCCCAGCAAACTTGAGTTTTCAAAATTTAATTTCAGCTTATTTTTCTTTGCATCATCTTGAGGTTTTTTAGATAAATAGTTTCTCACCAAATCGTACCAATCAAACCATTCAGCTTCTTCTGATCTATGTATTTCAGTAATTAAATTATCTAGCTCTGTATTAATACTCTCCCCTTTTATTTTGTTCCTCTTTACTGAAAAGTACTGTACTCCCCATAAGATAGCTTTCGTTTTGTCTAACCAGTTCTTTATGTCTTTGATACTATCATCACTTGTATAGTCGGCTATGCCTAATATTTTTTGGCTTTCATCATTAAATGCTTTTGCATTGTCTTCAATATCCGCACAAATCAATAATAATAAATTTTCACTGGGGCTAAGATTTTTATTTAATAATTCTTTCCTGTCTTCTAAAACACTTGTTTTAAAAAAGGACTCCAACCAGTTCTCTTCAGTTGTTTGATTCAATATCGAAAACAATCCTGATAATTCGATGGCATCATTAAACTTCAATTCTTCTTCTCTTCCTTTTTTGTATGTAGCTACAGCATTAAGGACAACTTTTATTTCTTTATCATTTTTGTCTTTGCTTTTTAAAATATCTTCTATTCTTGTTTGTATGCTGTGCCAGTTAGTTAAATATTGATTAGATATTTTACCTAATGCAGACTTTGACCAATAAACTCCACTCCAATCATCATTTTCTTTCAGCCACTTTGTGAATTTATAAACAGTCGGTATGCTTTCATCAGCTTGCTTTTCAAAATGAGTTTTACCTGCTTCTACTATTTTCTCTATATATTTGCTTAATTCATCTTCATCTTTTATTTGTTCAAATAATTCTCTTTTGGTGCCACAACCAATTTGTTTGTATAAAATGGTAAACTCATTAAGCTTTTTAAAGTCTTTCTCGCTCTTCTTTGCCTGATTATACAAATTTAATAATAGATTGTAGTGTCCTATTATTCTATTGTATTCATCTATTCCCTGTTGAGAAAGGCAGTTGTTAAATCTGTTTATTAAGAATAATTCCTCTGTGATTGCGACAGCTTCAATCATTTTTTTTGTTTTTGCATCTTTAATTTGAGTGTTTCTGTTATTCTCTTTAAGGTATTGCAGGGCAGATTCATATTCCTCCTTTCTTTTTTCAAAGAGTATCGCATTATCACAGAATTTTGGCAGGTTTTCGTGTACTATTCGTGTAGCCACTGATGATTTTGCCTCTTTTGTATATTCGTAATAATTGGCTCTATTACTATTGTAGCCTTCAAAATATCCAAAGAAGCCTTTGAATTTCTGTATATGTTTTTTTAATTCTATGTTGTCTTTATTTTTCTCTAATAGATAATCAATAATTTCTGCTTTCGCAATAGGAACATTCTTTTTGATTTCAAAAACAATCTTTTCTTCTTCTTTATTTTTGGTAGTTTTAATAATCTTATAACTTGTTATTGTTTGTTTAAAGATAACCCCAATATTTTCTCTTAATTCTTTCTCAAAAGTATCTAGCTTTTTAGCCTTCCCTTTTTTGTATTCTTCAAAATAAAAAGAAAAATCAATTGACCTTGCTTCTTCAGAGGTCAAGCTCTTAGTGATGATATCTTCGTGAACACTGTCCATTACAGGCTTTAAAGCATCATAAGCTTCTTTAATATTTCTGTCTTGTTCCAGTATATTTTGAAATAGTTGATTAGACTCTTCTTCTGAAAGTCTTTTCCCGTCGGAGCCTATCGGCTTCAATTCAAACCTTAGGGTTTTGGAAAGTTGGTATTTGTTTCTAAATGAGGTAAGATTGGATATCATAAAAATTGGTTTAATAATTGATTCCTAAAAAAATATTTACCCATTGTTTTGGTAAAGCAATATCCTTTTTTGTAATAGTTTTTTGGCAAATCGAAAAACACGCATAAACATTAAAATTGGATACGATATATAATTGCGAAAGTTATTTATTTTTTGTTAACAAATGTTGCTATTCAAATAATATTTTAATTCACATTCATTTTAAAAAAACACCCATTCTTGCCAAATATTTGCGATTTTTGCATTTAGTCCATTCAATAACTGAAAGGGCAGGTATTTTTTATATTAAAGAAATTTAAATTGAGTAAAAAGGCGTTTTATGCGGTACTGATGGTTTTGATAGTACCTCTTATTTGTTACTTCGCACTAAAATATTATAGTGAATCGGCATTGCAAATGCCGGGGCATTATATTCCGGATAGTGTTGCCACAATGGTGAAAAACGGTAAACAGGTAAATGATACCCTCTGGCATAAACTACCTGATTTTAAGCTGACTAATCAACTTGGCGAAGCGGTGACACTGGATAAATATAAAAATAAAGTCATCATTGCCGATTTCTTTTTTACCCATTGCCCCACGATATGTCCGCCGCTCACCCGAAACATGAAAAATCTGCAGGAGTCTATCACCAATGCACAGCGCGTAGGCGACAAGACCAATCTTTTCATTCAGTTTGTTTCGTTTTCTATTGACCCCGAAAGAGATTCGGTACCCCGACTAAAACAATGGGCAGATAAGTTTCAAATTAATCCCGAAAACTGGGACTTGCTTACCGGAGATAAAAAAACTATTTATGATCTGGCGCTCAATCATCTGAAACTGGCAGTGATGGACGGCAAAGGGGTGGATGAGGATTTTATTCACTCAGATATGTTTGTGCTGATTGACAGTTCACGCAATATTCGTGGTTATTATCGCGGACTCGATGATGCTTCATTGAAACAGCTTTCGAGAGATGTGGTGATGCTTACACTTGAAAAAAATCATAACGAAAAGAACAAAAACACCGGGCTGATAAAAATTATGACATTCGTATTTCTAATTGCCGGTGTGGCAATAGGCCTTTATTTGATTATGTTTAAAAAGAAAAAAAATGCTGAAACCTTCGTGGAAAAAAAATGATAAAAAAGCAAAGACGCTGATTTATTCTATTTCGGCCGTTTTGTTTTTGATGATTACGGCATTAGGGCGTGTAAAACTCAATATAGATCCGGGTTTCGATATTCGCATATTTGCGTTGGCAAATGCAGTAATCAACTCCCTTGTGGCCATTTTGCTTGTTTTGGCCTTGGTAGCGGTGAAAGCGAAAAAGTATTTGCTGCACAAGAGATTGATCATTACGGCGTTATTTTTATCCATTCTATTTTTATTAAGCTATGTGGCACATCATCTTTTGGCCGGTGAAACAAAGTTTGGCGGTGATGGATTTGTCAGGTATTTGTATTACTTTGTGTTGATGACGCATATACCGTTGGCAGCCGTTGTGTTGCCATTCATTATGTTTTCGGCGTACAACGGGCTTACGGGCGACTTTGAGAAACATAGAAAGATTGCAAAAATTACCTGGCCTCTATGGTTGTACGTAGCGGTTACAGGACCGATTTTGTATTTATTAATTAGTCCTTATTACTAAAAATATATGGTTGGATAGTAATTCTTTACAAACAACATTCAACTGAATATTTTTGTTTACCGGTTACTCCCCCAATTAAAAAATGCTTATCTTTCGCCTCTTAAAAGAGAGGAGTTTGTGTGCAACCTTTTATCATAATGATTGTTCCGTAACCCTAAAAAATATTTTCTGTAAGCGATTATGAAAAAGTTTTTTTTATTACTTCTGATTTTGGTTTCATTATTTGCAAATGCCCAGTACAAAAGCAGTCTGACTGCGGAGCAATGGGTGGATAGCGTTTACAAAAGCCTGAACAATGATCAGCGTATAGCTCAGTTGATGATTATCAGAGCCCACTCCAATCTGCCTCAGGATCATATCAACAAAGTGGTGAATGATATTAAAAAGTATAATGTGGGTTCTTTGTGTTTCTTTCAGGGAGGCCCGGTAAGGCAGGCAAAACTGACCAATTACTATCAATCCATTGCTAAAACACCTTTGATGATTACTATTGATGGTGAGTATGGCTTGGGCATGCGGCTCGATAGTGTTACACGCTTTCCTTATCAGATAACGCTCGGCGCCATGCAGGATACAGGATTGGTCTATGAAATGGGAAAAGCAGTGGGTGAGCAATGCAAGCGTTTGGGCGTGCATGTAAATTACGCACCGGTGGTGGACATTAACAATAATCCAAACAACCCTGTAATTGGCTATCGCTCCTTTGGTGAAGACAAATATAAAGTAACAGCAATGGGCATTGCTTACATGAAAGGAATGCAGGATGCCGGTATCATGGCCTGTGCCAAGCATTTTCCGGGGCATGGCGATGTGGCAGTAGATTCGCACTTAGACCTCCCCGTCATTAACAAAACAATGACACAACTCAATGAACTGGAATTGTATCCTTTCAAAGAATTGATAAAAGCAGGAGTGCAGAGCGTGATGATCGGTCATCTGTACGTGCCATCCATTGATGCTACAGCCAATCGGGCCACTTCTATTTCTAAAAATGCAGTAGATGGGTTGCTAAGAAAAGAATTGGGTTTCACCGACCTTACTTTTACCGATGCGCTGGAGATGAAGGGTGTGGCCAAATTTTTTCCAGGTGGCACCATTGCTGTAGAGGCATTGATTGCGGGTAATGACATGCTTTGTCTGCCCGAAAGCGTTCCGGGCGCTATTAAGGCTATAAAGGATGCCATTAAAAGAAAAAAACTCAGCTGGAAAGATATTGAAGAAAAAACCAAGAAAGTATTGTTGGCAAAGTATAACTTGGGTCTTTACAAAATGAAGCCGATTGATACCAATAACCTGCTGGAAGACCTGAACAAAGAAACTGATAATATAAGAAGCAAAGTAGCACAGGAATCGCTCACGTTGTTAAATATTGTAAATCCCAATACTTTCAGAAATGAGTTTTTTACGCTGCCGCTCAATAAAAATAAAAAGGTAGCATACATAGCTTTTGGTGGTAGTGCGAACAATGCACTTGCAAAAAGACTTAAAGAAGACCTTGGGGCTGATGTTTTCAATATTGGTTATGCTGATGCAGCGGGTAAGGGTGGTGCGGTAGCAAAATCAATTGAGCAGGGCAAATATGATGCAGTGGTTATCGGGTTTCATGGTTTGGGTTTGCGAAAAGGAGCCGGCAATTTTGGCATTACCCAAAGTGCTATGCAAAACTGGTACAGCCTGAACAATACGAATGCAATGACGATTGTTTTTGGAAATCCTTTGGCAGCACAAAATTTCTGTACTGCCAAATCATTGGCAATAGCTTATGAGGATGATGCTGCATTTCAGAATGTGGCTGCTGACTGGCTACAGGGGGCATTTAAGGCAAAAGGCAAGCTACCCGTTTCGGTTTGTAAGTATAATTTTGGCTATGGAGTGGCTCTCAACATCAATGGGCGATATTCCATATTCCCAATTGGCGATGATCGGTTTGCGGCGGTTGACTCAATTGCCTGGGATGGTATTAAAAAAAAAGCCTACCCCGGGTGTGTTATCTTAGCCGCAAAAGATGGAGAAATTATTTACCATAAGGCATTTGGAAACTATGAATATGATGCGGATGCCCGGCCAATGACGATTAGCAGCATATTTGACTTGGCATCGGTTACAAAAATTTCGGTGACAACCCTCGCCATCATGAAATTATTTGAGGAAGGGAAGATAGATTTAAAAAAAAAATTAGCTGACTATCTGCCATGGACAAAAAAAACCAATAAGGCAAAACTAACTATAGAAAATATTCTTTTGCATGAGGCGGGTATGGTGCCTTTCATTGCTTTTTATAAAGAAACCTTGGATTCTTCGGGTAATCCTAAAGCCGAATTATATAGAACTGCTGCACAGGAAGGGTTTACAACTCAGGTGGCCCGAGGTTTGTATATTCGGGATGACTGGAAGGATACCATCTGGAAAAGAATAATAGAAAGCCCCATCACCCCACAGGGAAAAAAATATGTGTATAGCGATAATGATTTTTGGTTTCTGGGCAAAATGGTAGAATCGCTTACCGGTCAGCCTTTAGATAAATATATACGGGATAGCTTTTATATACCGATGCACATGGAAACAACAGGTTATCATCCTTTGGAACGGTTTGCACAGAACGAAATAGTGCCTACCGAAAATGAAACCGGTTTTCGGAATCAATTATTGCAAGGAACAGTACATGACGAGGGCGCTGCATTGGGCGGAGGTGTAGCAGGCCATGCCGGTCTTTTTTCGGATGCATATAATTTGGGCAAAATGTATCAGATGCTGATGAATGGCGGCGAGTTGAACGGAAAAAGATTTTTATCTTGGGAAACCATCCGGTATTTTACCGGCTATCACAGCCCTATCAGCAGGCGGGGTTATGGTTTCGATAAACCCGAAAAGCCCGAAGAATTATTGAAAAAAAGAAACGGAGATTATCCGGTGGAGCGATATCCCAGCGAGCTGTCTTCAGCCCAAACCTATGGCCATACCGGATTTACCGGCACTTGCGTTTGGGTAGATCCACAATACAATATTCTGTACATTTTTCTTTCGAATCGTGTGAATCCTACTCGCAACAACCCGCGCCTGAGCAGTATGAACATCAGAGGAAAAATTCAGGATGCCATCTATAAAGGATTGGGCGTTGGGGAAATGGTTATTGATAATATTGGCTTTTGATACCTAACTTCATCAATCCGTTTTTTATTTCAGGCGCACTCATAAATAAATTCCACAATAAGCCGGTACGATAATTTTCGATCATTACAATTATCGGGCCCTGATCAATAGCCAGATAACTATTGGCAAACCAATTTTTAGAAAGATTGAAAGCATCGGTAAAACCGTATTCACCCCAGATTTTATCGCCTAATTCGGTATAAAAATAGCGGAGAGCAGCCATAGATTTTTCAGGTGTATAGGGGAAAGCTGAAAGAGCCGCAGTGGGTGAAATGGTACCATTGTCATTGGTAGGCGAGTGGGCGTCATACCCATTGGGGTCATCACTGGCAGTAAGCCCCCAGCAATTGGGTGCATATCCTTTAAACCCCTTGGGATTGTCAACACAATAGCTGAAGTTGATTAAACTATGATTCTGGTTTTGCTGCCAGTAATCAGCATAGCGGTCTTTAAGACCCTTCGGCGAAAGACCAAGGAACGAATAATGCGAAAAAAATAAAGGGCCTCCATAATCAAAACCTAATGGCAGGGTGTAACCATAAAATGTTTTCCCATTAAAAAAATGGCTGCTTTCCACCCAGCCTCCGTGATAAACTTTGTCGGAGACCGGATATTTATCGGAAGAGGCTGCAAGTATATATGTGAGAAAACATTCATTAAAACCCCGCAAAGGAAAATTCATTGCCCATCCGTTATTGGGGCTCCAGTGCCAGTAAAGAACTTCTCTGCCCTCGCGGGTAAACCAATCCCACTCTACTTCGTTCCACAGGCTGTTGATACGACCCCTTAATTCACGCTCGAGGTTGTTTTCGCCATTAAAATATTGTCTTACCGTTAATAGTCCTTGCAATAAGAAGGAAGATTCTACCAGGTCGGCTCCATCATCCTTTCGGCTAAAGGGAATTGTTCTGCCGGTTTGGCCATGATACCAGTGAGGGAACACCCCATGATAAGAATCTGCTTTGGCAAGCCATTTCACCATCTTCAATAAAAATCGAGCAGCCGTATCCCGTTCTATCCAGCCTCTGCTAACACCCACTACAATAGCCATTACTCCAAAACCGGTTCCGCCGGTGGTAACTACTTCATTGCCATAGTTGAAGGTTTCGTTGCTCCTTTCTCGGGCCATGCCGCTTACAGGATGCGCAAATTCCCAAAAGTATCGAAGGGTTTGTTTTTGTACCAGATCAACCAAGGCGGAATCGCTGATGTTTTTATTAATCTGCAAAGTAAACGGCATGGTGGATACCGGCTTTTTGTTTATCATTTTTTGGCCGAAACAACTCAAGGAGGCCAGTAGGAGGATACCGGCTGATAAAAATACTTTTAATGACATAATCAAAAATTTTTGGCAGCGCCTTATTAGAAAGGTACTGCCAAATTTATTGAAAAAACTATAAGATAATTTAAAATTCTTATTATTAATTGGCCTTAGTTATTCGCATAGCATTGATATAGTAGAACCCGTTGCCGTTATTGTTTGCATCTCCGGCAGTAACAGTAATTTCTATTTCTCCCGAATCATTGGGCTGCACGTTTTGCGCACACACAATTTCTGTTTTGTTATTTGAGGTATTTTGGCTTACTACTACTGTATTTTTACCGGCAGTTATAAATTTAGTATCTCTATTGTCCGATGATGCAGATCTAGAACCAAAATAGCAGAAATTGTACTTCATGTCTTTATTAAGTCCAGTTATTTTAACCTTACTTTGCTTTATCAGCATACCGCCAAAAGTTGCCTTTGAATTACCAAAGTAAGAATTTTGCGATACAATGGTAGGCATATTAAACTCGGTAGTGGTAGATGCTTCACCGGCAGTATTTTGACCATTAAATCTCTCTGTAATGGTAGCGCCAACACCGGTATAATTATTGGTATTATTTTTCAGGGCAGTAGATGAGCCTTCGGTAAAATTAGTAAGTCCGTTCCAGCCTGCAGGTGGTGCAGCAGTGCCAAAATTTAAAAATATTGAACCAGAAAAGTTTCCATCTCCCTGAAAATTCACCATCTCTGTAACAGTATTGGGTTGTTGGTTTGCAAAATGAGCCGCATTTTGGCAAATAGCTGCTTCAAAATCCGAAAGTTCATTTGGTTTGTATTTATTGCCGACTACCGATTTTGCAAAAATTGCTTCATACCAGGTGCAGGCGGCAAGGTATCTGCCCATTGGAATGGTCAGATGATAACCATCTCTGCAAAAATTATCACCAACCACACTGGTTCTTGCATTTTGTATGGCTGTGCCACTTGGCACAATCATGCTTGCAGAAATTAAAGCTTTTGCTTTGTTATAGGCATCTACAATGGCATTGTACATGTTCATTTGATTTTTATTGTAGTTCGCAAAGCCTTCATGTGTGGAATTTTGTGCATAAGCCCATGTTTGATGCAAGATATATTTGGTATTTGCATTTTTGTTATGATCCTTTACATAACTGTACAAAACAGGCAAAGAACTCTCAAACGAGTTGTATTGCCCACTATTTTGACTCACCTGCTGAAAACTGACATAATCCCAGCTTTCATCAATCAAAGCCGACTGGATAGCAGTTTTGGTATAGTTCTTTTTGATACCATCAGCGCCTATTTTTCGGTATTCATAAACGGCACCTCCTGATTTGGCATTTTGAACATGCAGCTCCAACGAAGCGCCGCCTATATATAAATTTCCAATAATTATTTTTTTCCCGTCGGACTTCGCCAAATCATATAAGTGCGATTCTATTGCATCCTCTGAAAAACTATTGCCGATAGCCAATATTTTTATGGCATCAGTATTGGTATTGGGTCTGATGTACTCAGATTCATTAACAGAAGTAGGCAGATTATTGGGATTACCATTTTTGGCACATGATAAAAATAATATAAAGGGGGATAAAATGGCGATCCAAAAATTTATTCTATATTTAAAAGTAAATTTCATTTGTTTGTTTTTAATTTTTTAAAGATCAGATGAAATAGGCTTATTGATAATTAATATCCCGGATTTTGAACTAATCGTTTATTACTCAGGTCAATTTGGGATTGAGGAATAGGCAGTAAGCCATCCCTACTATCTAAATAATTGGTTTTCCCGGCTACATGCATTACCTGCTGTGCGATACCCCATCTGACAATGTCAAAAAATCTTTCATGTTCCATTGCAAATTCTATTCTTCTTTCCTGCCTGATTGCATTACGCAACTGGGCTTGGTCTGTGGTAGTAATATTGGGTAAAACACCTGCCGCAGCGCCTCTTCTTGCCCTTTCTCTTATTGAATTGACAGCATTTAAAGCCTCATTGCTTTTTCCCAACTCGTTTTGCGCCTCTGCATACATCAACACTACGTCGGCATATCTCAATAATCGTACATTCATCCACCAGCAACCCCTGCTTATAGTGTTGCGTAGAGATGGCTCACCTAATACCTTATGATTATATCTCGGATTCGGAACCTGAGAAGGATATACAGGCATTTCTTCCCCATACATTGAATAGTTCTTTACAGTTCCTGTACTTGAATAAAGAATAGTACGCGCCTTGCGCGGATCGCCAGGTTCATAAGCTGCTTCCAATACATCGCTCGGCACATTCCATCCCCAGCCGTTGTTCCATATACCGGAGCCTCTTACTCCCTGAATACTGGCATATTGAATTCCATTGGCCTGAGTAATAGAAGGAGTAGCTGTTGCCTGTACTTCAAACAGAGATTCCTTGCTATTTTCACCCTGCTCGCTAAAGATATCGCTGTAATTTACCGAAAGATCGTATTGACCCGAGTTCATTACCAATTGGGCTGCGGCAGCTGCTTGTGACCATTTCTTTTGTGTAAGATATACTTTGGCCAATAATCCATTGGCAGCTCCCTTTGTAAGTCTTCCCGGAAATTTGGCTTTATCCCATGCCGGAGGCAGGTAATTAGCTGCAAAATTTAATTCCATCTCGATAAACTCAAAAACCTGAGCAGGAGTACTTTGCGGTATAAAGGGTTGTTCTTTAACATTGGCATAGATGGTGTCAATAATAGGAATATTTCCAAAGAGCCTTACCAGCATAAAATAAGCATATCCTCTTAAAAATTTAACTTCTGCTATTGATTGTAATTTTATCTCTTCTGATGCCGTTATATTTTTTATGGTGTCAATATTTATTAAAGCGCTGTTACACTTGTTAATCAGACCATAAAAACCTGTCCAAAGTGCATTACACCGACCATTGGTTGGCAATACCGGGAAATTTTCCATTTGCGCTACATCGGCGCCTCCATCAGCCGGCGTACTTCCTTTATCAGCATCATCACTACGGATACTGGTGGCGTTTACAAATCCATCCACATGTACACTGTAACTCCTTAAGTCATTATATGCAGCAAAAATAAATTGATCATAAGGGCCGCTGCCTCCCGGATAAGGATAGTTATCGGCGGTATAAGCTCCTTGTCTCTGTGTATCTAAAAACCGTTTACAACCGGTAGTTATCATCAATACCAGCGTCAAACTAATAATTATGTATTTTAAACTTGTTTTCATCACTCGTAGTTTAATAATTTAAAAGGTTAAATTCACTCCCAATGTATAAGTGGCAGGAACAGGATATATTCCATTATCTGCACCTCCACCCAAAATACTACCGATAGGCGCTTCAGGAGAATAGCCGGTAACTTTAGTGAAAGTAACAGCATTCTGAGCGCTTAAATATATTCTGGCCTGTTTAAAAGTTTTTTGTAAAGTATTGAATGAGTATCCCAATTGAATAGTTCGTAATCTGAAATAATCTCCTGGTTCAAGATAATAACTACTCATTAGAAAGTTGTTTCCTCTGGTTGCATCCAATATAGGTTCAATATTGGTAGAACCGGCTTCTGTCCATGCGTTAAGACGGTTGGTTTCATAGTTTAAAGTAGCAAAATTGCTGGTCCGTCGTTGTGTATAAATCATATTCCCTGCAACTCCCTGACCTTCTATAATCAGATCAAATCCTTTATAACCAATATTAAATGAAGCGCCAAAACTGTAAGGAGGGAAAGGTGTCCCCAAATACGTTCTGTCGGCTGTGGTTATGGTATCATTGCGATCAATATCGGCATAAATGATATCACCTGGTCTTGCACCTGCATAATAAGGCAAGTTTTCCATTTGGTATATTGATTGATAAATTCCAATCTGTTTGTAGCCATAGAAATAGCCAATAGATTTACCAGACTCTGTTTTATTGACACCACCATTACCCAATATTTGGAAATTGATATTGTCGCCAATAGAGTTTACAACATTTTTATTATAACTGAAATTTGCGTTAAGTCCATAGCTCAGGCCATTGTCCAATTTATCGCTCCACCCAGCAGAAATTTCAATACCTCTGTTTGTTATCTTACCTAAATTGGTAAAATAACGACGGCTGTCATTAGGGATTTCAAGACTGGTTAAAATATCGGAAGTAGTCCGGTCGTAAAGATTAATTTCGGCATTCAACCGATTGTTTAACGCCCTGAAATCAAGGCCTACATCTATACCTCGTACCACTTCCCAATGCAGGTTGGGGTCAGGTATATAAGCAGCCTGAACCGATGTATATACATTGTCGCCAAAAATTGCAGTAGAGGCATTGGAAACACCCGGCTGATATAAATTGTCGGCTACTCCATTTGAGTTTCCAATTTTTCCCCAGGCAGCCCTTAATTTTAAGAAATTGATTTTTTCTGATTTAAAAAAGTTTTCACTGCTAACAACCCATCCTACGCCAATGCTTCCGAAAGTTCCCCAACGGTTTTTGGGAGCAAATTTGGAACTTCCATCTCTTCTGATAGTAGCATTAAAAAGATATTTGTTTTTGTAGGCATAACTAGCACGCCCAAACGCACCTGCTAATGCGCTCTTTCCGCCTGCGCCCCCATAGCTTCCCGGATTATTAATATTGGCAACGTCCAAATACCAGAAATCAGGGTCATTGGGAATGACTAAAGAAGTATCTCTTCTGGTTCCGCTCAGGGCAGTATTGTCAGTATATACGGTTGAGAATCCGGCCAGAGCAGTCAAACGATGTCCTCCGCCAAAATTTTTATCCCATGTTAGCGTATGGTCTTGTTGAAACTTTCTGAACTCCTCCTGCCTTTGAGACACGCTTGTGAACTGGCGGTTGTCAAAAGTTGTATCGGTCTTTCCTCCCATTTCTCCTAAATTAATGTAACGCATTGGCAATGGATTAAAAGAACGATTGTTATTGAATCCCAAATCAGTATAAAAAACCGATTTCCAAGTTAGGTCTTTTAATAATTTGAGCTCTCCAAAGACACTGCCTACTACCCGATATCCGCGATTAACAGATGTCCGATTATTCCTGTCAATTGTAGCCATAGGATTACCCACCTGAGCGCGCTGAAAAGATGGCATACTGTAATATAAATCATCGCCTGCTTTTACCGGAACGATAGGCGCAGCCCATTGCGCATTTGTAAGCGTAACATTGGTGGGGTTGGTATTCCAATAAGTGCCTGCAATATCCCCACCTACTTTTATTTTATTTGAAACTCTGATTTCTTCATTCAGGCGGATAATAAAGCGTTCATAATCTCCATATTTTACTACGCCCTCTTGTTTATTATATCCAATATTGAGATAGGTGGTTGATTTTTCGCCGCTATTGGCTACGCTTATGCTGTGATTGGTGAAAAGGGCTTTTCGAAGTATCAAACTTTGCCAGTCTGTGTTTGCGCTATAATTAGAATAATCAAAAGCAGGCGAACCTAAATTGGCAAGCTGGGCAGCATATAATTTTTTAAATCCTTCTGCATCAGTTACTGCTATTTTATGCTGAACCTCACTAAAGCCTACGCTTCCCTGATAATTTATTCGTGTTTGGCCACGAGCTGCTTTTTTGGTGGTTACGGCTATTACGCCATTTGCACCCCTTAAACCATAAATGGCAATAGAAGAAGGATCTCTCAAAACATCAATGCTCTCTATATCGGCAGGGTTTAGATAATCAATATTATCTTGCAAAATACCATCTACAACGTACAGAGGGCTGGCGCTATTAGTACTGTTTACTCCTCTGATTCGAACAGTGGGTGCGGCGCCCGGTACTCCCGAATTGCTTATAGTTAGGCCGGCTACCTTTCCTTGCAGGGAGCTGATGGGGTTCGTATTAGGCATTCTTGCTATATCATCTCCCTTCACTTGCGCCACGGAACCGGTTACATCAACTTTTCTTTGTGTACCATACCCTACTACCACCACTTGTTCGAGTACTTGCTGAGTAGGTGTCATGATAATGTCCAATTTATTTTCGCCATTCAGTGCATATTCTATTTCTTCATATCCAACAGAGCTAAATACCAGTACATCATTTGGATTAGGAACAGTTATGGTGAATTGCCCTGCCTCATTGGTGATTGTGCCAATATTTGTGCTTTTTACCTGGACAGAAACACCGGCAATTGCCTGACCAGAATTGTTTCGTACCGTTCCGGTAACAATAATTTCTTTTGTTTCAGAAACAGTGGTTATTATGGCAATAAGATTGTTATTTACTTTTCGGTAGGTCAGTCCCGAACCTGCAAATAATTTGTCTAATGCATCCGTTACAGATACATTGGTAGCATAAAAATCTACTTTTTGGTTTAACACTCTGCTATCATAATTATACATAAAGCGATAATTGCTTTGTTTTTCAATTACTTTAAGCACATCCTTTATCTCTGTATTTCTCATATTAAATGATAAATTTTGTGCCAGAACCAGCTTCGCATTTACTTGAAAAGCAGTTAAAGAAATAATCAAAATAACAAGCTTCATCATAATTAGAGTTTTCAGCAGCGACCTTGAAGGCTGTCTAAAGCCAAAGGATTCACTTTTTTTCATAAATTTTTATTTTTTGTTAATTAATCTAATCATTAGAAATTTTAAATATCAATAAATTTCAATCTTGTTTCCGTTTACTTTAAAACTAAAAGGAGCAATCATTTGCAAGCCTTTCATTGCCTGATCTAAAGATTCGTCTTCGAAAACGCCTCTTAAACGAAAGTTGGCTGTTTTTTCATTATAAAAAATAATTTCCACATTATACCACCGTTCCATTTTTTTGGCAAGCTCTCGAAAAGTATCTCCCTCAAATACGAGACGGTTGTGTATCCATGATGTTTCATTTATGGCTGTATCGGGTTTGGTTTTGGGTAGCGATACAATATGATAATCGGATTTCGAAAAATTTTCCTTCTTTTGACTTTCAATAACCTTATTAAAAATGAGTTTTTCTTTCGGATGTAAAATGATTTTAGAAGGATGAGTGTCACTTTTGTTCACAATTTCTATCAAACCTTTGATGAGCGTGGTTTCTATTGCTTTATCTGAGCCATAATCTTTTACGTTAAAACTGGTTCCTAAAACATGAATGTCAATAGCTGTTGTATGAACTATAAAAGGTCTGGCGCTATCTCTTATTACATCAAAAAAACCTTCGCCTTCCAAAGTAACTTCTCTGCTTTTTGTATTAAAATTTTTACTGTATCGAAGTTTACTTGCCGAATTAAGCCAAACTTTTGACCCGTCAGGCAATATAATTTGAGTTTTGGCTCCCTTCGCAACTGCTACTTCATTTGTTTTTCGCAATGAGAACATTGAACTCCATAGTAAAAAGCCCACTATAATAAAAACAATAGATGCTGCCGGCCATAAGTATTTCAGTCTGATAATTTTAAATTTTTTCAAATACTTATTAGTATCCGTTGCTTCTGTTTCGGCTAATTTCAGGATTTGCTCAAAATGGATATTTTTTTCGTTGGTATCTATTGAAATTTGAGTGTGTCCCTGCCAATATTCATTGAGCACAGCCGAAAAATATTGATCTTGAGGATGATTTTTTAACCAATCCTCCAACTCCCGAATTTCTTCTTCGGTAGCTTCGCCCGATAATTTTCTTGAAATTAATATGGCAAGTTTATCCTGAATCATAATACTATCTGTCTATACAGACAATATTTTCATATCAAGACCTTAAAAGAAATATAAATTTTTATAGTTTATTTTTTTAAAGAAGATTTGAGAGGAAGTGTATCAAGATGAATTTTTACTTTTTCGCTGATCTTTTTCACAGCTATTACCATTTGAGCATCCACTGTGTTTACAGAGATATTTAATATTTCAGCCACCTGTCGATATTTTAATCCATCTTCCCTGACAAGTTTGAAAATCATCTTGCATTTGGGAGGAAGCGCATCCACTGCGTCATTAATTCTTTTTAAAATTTCGGAAGAAATAAGATTTTGTTCTGGATTTTCATAAAAACTGATGTCAATATTGATATTGTCAAATGCGTCGAAAATTTTTTCTTTTGCTTTTTTGGAGAGGTAATTAAGAGCAGTATTTTTAATGGCTTTATATAAATAGGTAGTAATATTATCAATTTCGGTCAGCGAGGTTCTGTTTTTCCAGATCTGAACAAAAACCTCATCCATAATTTCAATAGAAGCTGTTCTGTTTTGAGTGATGGAAAATGCAAAATTTGTAAGTCTATCTGCAAAAAGATCAAAAAACTGCCGAAAGACCTTATGGTCTCCTGCTGCAATTTGCTTTTTCCAGCCCTCCGGCAGTTTTTCGTTTAAATATTTCTTTTGCATCTTATAAGTTGGCTAAGTTACGATATTATTATCGGAAGCAGTTTGCCGGTTAATTCTCCATTTTATTTTTGATCTTTTTTAGCTCAATAAATTTTTTATACTATATTGTGCCCATTGTGCTACACTTGAAAGTGTGTTTTGAAAAAAATTTGACAACAAAAAGCCTCAAAATCCTGAAAGGCACAAAAACCATAAATGACAATTTCTTTTATGACCTTAAATCAACTTAAAGAAAAAGATAGATGTACGAAGAATTTATAAATAAATTGTTTAAACGAAATTCAAAGAATTATGCTGCTTTCCCTGATAAAAAACAGGCCGAGCAGTTTATGGATGATTTGTTTGAATTTTTGTTTTTGCCCAATGACATTCAGCAAAAAACAGTGCCGCATATTGCCAATAGATTGAGTTCTCTCAAAATCCAATTTTTCAACCTGCTGTACAATGTGGCAGGAGATGAAAAGCAAACTAATAAATATGTAGAAAAATTTTTCGGCTCAATACCACAGATTTATGATTTTTTGATAGAAGATGCCGAATCTATTTTACAGTTTGATCCTGCATCCGAGTCGTTAGAAGAAATATTGGTAGCTTATCCCGGTTTTTATGCTACGGCGGTGTACCGGCTGGCTCACGAACTTTATGGTTACAATATTCCCATACTACCCAGGCTACTGTCGGAGTATGCCCATAATAAAACCGGCATTGATATACATCCCGGCGCTACTATCGGCCATCCCTTTTTTATTGATCATGGTACGGGAATTGTAATCGGCGAAACCACCATCATAGGCAATAACGTAAAGATTTATCAGGGCGTTACGCTGGGTGCGCTGAGTGTGGCAAAGGAACTGTCTGAAAGTAAGCGCCATCCAACCATTGAGGATAATGTAATCATTTATGCCGGCTCCACCATTTTGGGTGGCGATACCGTAGTGGGCAGAGACAGCATCATTGGCGGTAATGTGTGGCTTACAAGCAGTGTACCCTCCAACTCGGTAGTTTATCACAAAAGCGAAATAACGGTAAAGGACATGCTTCCCGGAGATGAACTGATCCTGAACTGGGTAATATAATAAAAGTGGGAAAACAAATATCTTATTGATTACTAATAATTTAAAACATCAAAAACAAACAACGATATGAAAGCAAACAACATTTTACAAACAATTGGAAACACTCCTCATGTGAGGATTAATCGTTTATTTGGCAATAGCCACCAAGTGTGGATTAAGTTAGAAAGAACAAATCCGGGTGGCAGCCTCAAAGATCGTATTGCCCTGGCAATGGTAGAAGATGCCGAACAAAAAGGACTCCTGAATAAAGACAGCGTTATCATAGAACCCACAAGCGGCAATACCGGTATCGGATTGTCATTGGTAGCAGCTGTGAAAGGATACCGATTAATATTGGTGATGCCCGAAAGCATGAGTATCGAAAGAAGAAGGCTGATGAGTGTGTATGGCTCCGAATTTGTACTTACACCCCGCGAAAAAGGAATGAAGGGCGCCATTGAAAAAGCTAAGGAGCTGGCAGCAGAAACGCCTAACTCCTGGATTCCGCAACAGTTTGACAATGAAGCAAATACCGAAATTCATCGGAAGGCAACGGCTGCAGAAGTTTTGGCAGATTTTCCCGAAGGATTAGATTATATCATTACAGGCGTAGGTACCGGCGGTCACATTACCGGGCTGGCCGAAGTACTTAAAGCACATTTTCCAAACCTCAAGGTATTGGCTGTAGAGCCGGATGGGTCTGCCGTTATCAGTGGAAATCCTCCCGGGCCTCATGCGTTGCAGGGATTAGGAGCAGGTTTTATCCCTTCCATTTTAAATACTTCGGCGCTCGACGGAACAGTATTAGTAGGCAAAGATGAAGCTTACGACTATGCAAGGCGTATGGCAAAAGAGGAAGGTATTTTTGTAGGAGTATCTACCGGAGCGGCATTGGCGGCGGTAGCCAAAAAACTGACTGAAATACCGGCAGGTTCAAGAATTCTTACCGTAAACTACGATACCGGCGAAAGATATTTGAGTATTGATGGATTGTATTAAACTTAAAGTGGCCCCTAAGCCACTTTAAATTTATCCGGTGTAAGTATGTACACTCTGAGATGCGGTAGGCAAATAGTTTACCCCAAACCAACATATTAATATCAATACAAAAGCAGCAATGATAATTGTAAACGCGGTGATTGCTGTTGTGTTTTTGTATTTATAACGGTAGTGAATATAAATGAGATATCCCAACCAACTGATAAATGCCCAGGTTTCTTTTGGATCCCATGTCCAATAGTGACCCCAGGCTTCCTTTGCCCATAGGGCGCCAAACAACAAACCGAAAGTAAGAAAGGCATAGCCTACATTGACCAGTCTGTCTGCAATTAGGACAGCATTGTCCGTATTTTGATTCTTTTTGTAATTATATACGCCCTTCAATGCTACAACGGTGGCCATCCCCAACATGGCATAGGCAAAAATATAAACCACCACATGCGGCACAAACCATACACTCTGCAGGGCAGGCATCAGTGTCTTATTGAAACTGTCGGGCCTGAAAAAAGTAACCAAAATAAATACCGAACCCATTAATGCCGAATAGGAGAGCATCCATTTTTGACGATACATATAATAAAGGATAACCCCGATACCTCCCATAAAAAAGGAGTACCATATCCTTGTTTCGGCCAGGGTACGCAGTGGCGGTCGCTCAAGTTTTATCCATAAGATGGTAATAAAAACTCCCAATATCAGCGTAGCCAGCAAATGCAGTCCCACCGCCAATCCTGAACCGTTTTTTCGTAAGTATAAAAAATAGGTTGATATCAGCCAGAGGGCTAACATACCGAAAGTTATATTTGGAAAATATTGCCACATTTTATTTTCTGTTTTGGATTAAAAAGGCTACAGCGCCTGCAATTAATATAAAAATACCTGCATAAACCATTGGTAACCAAGGGTCGAGAACTAATTCTACAATGCTTGTTTCGGACCAACGACCTAATTTTTCGTCATAACTTGTCTGATAAATCTTCCAGCCGTTTACCGTAATAGGATGGTTTACCTGAATTTTTTCTTCCCGGTGTTCCTCTTTCCCTTTTTCATAAATCAGCACTTCAGATTCAAACTCACGCGCCTCCGCAGGAGCCATGATGAGTATATGATTGCTGTCTAAATTAATCGTTTCCGGCGGAAACTGAAAATTTCCGGCTGCAACCCATCCTGTTTCTTTAGCGCCGGTTTTCAAATTTTCTACCGTAACCTTTGCTGCATTGGTAGAACCCCACATCTGGTGCCTACCCCATTCATGTTCTCCAATCAAAACAGCGCTGTCAATAAATTGATGTTGGGTAATTTTCCAGTTAAGAAGCTGGTGTGTCAGGCTATCCTTTTCCAACAAAAAACTTTCCGGACGTATTTTGGGCAATGCTTCACCCTCACGGTTAATTATAAAAAGTTTATTGGGGTAGGTTTCCATCTTGAAGCGTTTGAGTTCCAATGCTAATGGCAATTCGACAAGGTGACCATTTTCGTCAGTGCCGCGCCACTCGGGGGCATCGGGTTTTAGCTGCATAGTCAGCCGCATCAGATCGCCTTGCCCCATCACGCCTGCAAACAGGGTAAGCCAAAGCCCAAAATGGTTTAATAAAAATGTAATATTCTTTTTTTGAAAAAAAAGGGCTCTCTTCAGTATAGCCAGCCAAAGATTGACGAGCGTCATAAAGAATATAAAGGCAAAATACCAGGTAGTGGTAATATTATCCAACCCTAATTTTCCGGCCAAACCCTGTGAGTGTTGGTCGCTCAGATTGATGCTTCCCAACCCGATGGTGAGCACCCCTAAGATGATGATGGTGGTAACGGCAAATGGCACACTGCTCAATAGCATTACCAAATCAGTTTTTCTTGCTACAAAAAAAAGCGCAGTAAACACTGTTACAAAACCTACCGTCATCCAGATATTTCCCGGAAAAGAAAATAACGACTTTGGTAAATGCCCAAAAAACAATTCCATTAATACACCGATCATTAAAAATACAAGTGCTATCAATAGAGATTTTTTATATTGAGCTTTGTCGTGAAATGTTTTTTCGAATGTCATATTTATTTATCAGTGTATATATTAAACTGTTATGTTGTATGGGAAAAGAAGCCTGATTAAGAAACCGGCATTTTTGTTATTTTAAAAAATATAATGTTAGTTCCTTCTGTTTCAATCACTTATATTTTACCACCCCATTTCAGCAATACTTCTTTAAGAATTATCAAAAATAGTTTTTATTAATCAAAAAGCTCAATCAATTGGCACCGATTGAGCTTTTTATCAAATCAAATTTAATTTCTCCTAATTTTTTGTAATCAGCAACCCTTTTTCTTTAGCTTTTTGAAGCCATTGGGGTACCACATCTTTCAAAAATTTTTCCTTCGCTGCTTTTTCTTTAGGTATATCCAATCCGATATATTGTTGGGCTTTCGCCTTGGTGCTGATGTCGGGCATTACGAACTTGGCAGTTACACCTTTTTTAAGTATCCAGTCATTGATGCCTTGCTCGGCTTGCATGGCATAGTACATACCATCGCCCAATACTCTTTGAGATTCGATGGGAGCATGAAATGCAGCGCCATGCGAAGCAGTGATGAAGTCCCAGCGCCACTGCGATTTACGAATCAGTTGCAAAATGGGTTTCATTTCGGCCTCCTGAGCGCCATTGTCCCAAGCAAATTTGGCCATCAGGTGTACTTTTGCTAATTGTTTTTCGAGCCTGTTTCTTAAATTATACACATAATCCTGACGGTCATACACGTTTTTTGCCAGAACTGCTTCACTTTCTCTGTGGCAAACCTGACAGGTATTATTGATGTTGGCCAATGGACTGGAAATATGGTGGTCGGTGTATTTGATACCGCCCTGCGATTTGTAAGGCATGTGGCAGTCGGCGCAGGAAACGCCTCTTTGCGCATGAATGCCTAATTCAAATACCTCATAATCAGGATGTTGCGCTTTTATGATGGGTGTGCGGCTCAGTTTGTGTACATAATCGTCAAACTGAACAGTGTCATAATATTTTTCAATATCATCGGCATTCATTCCTTTATCCCAGGGGAAGGTTACATATTTGTTGTCGCCCTTGAAATAATACTCCACATGGCACTGAGCACACACTAAGGAACGCATTTCCTGCTGAGTGGCTTGTCTGATATCTTTTCCTCTTCTCTGAAAAGCTTCTACTAATGCCGGACGGGTAATGGTCAGATTCATTGTTTTGGAATCGTGGCAGTCTGCACATCCGATTGAATTCACCACATCACTGCCAAAGTCAGCCCATTTGGATCCGTAAAATTTCTCAATTCCTACCTGATTCATCATTCTGGGTACATCAGGGCTTTTACAGGTCCAGCAACTACCGGGCTGAGGACCTGTGCTGGTGTCGCTGGGTGCGCCGGTGCGCAGGGTATGATATACGTCCTGAATGGCATAATAGTGCCCGCGAGGGGTGCCATAGTCTTTGGAGACAGCGTATCCTGCCCAAAGAATCACCATTTCGGGGCGTTCTTCAAGCAAATCCACTATATTGCTGCTATGGTATTTTGATTTGAAAGTAGTGTCGGAAGTCATTTTCCACGACTGGTATTCGCGGGGATAAAACTCCTCCCATTTTTCATTAACCGACTCAAAGGGGTTCAGTTTGTTTGCCTGATAAGACAACACTTTCGATTCGGCGCGGCGCTGAATAATCGAATTGGCCAACAATCCCAAACCGAAAGCAAAAGCAGCCAAAAGTATAACAATCAGAAGGTTTTTTCTTTTCATAAATGTATGTTTATGATATTAATCTTTATTTGTGTGTTTGTTTTCTTTAATCATTTTATCAAGCCATTCAGGCACAGGGGTTTCTGCAAGTGGAACACGGGCATTGGGCGCCGAATTTAATCCCCGTTTGGTGCCGTGCGGCACATCGGTATGGCAATCCCAGCACAGTTTCCCTTCTCCGTGGCGCGCCTGTTTGGCAGTTACGGCGGTACTCACTACGCTATTCAACTGATCGTGACAACGAATACAGTTTTCCTGTACTACGGTTTCGCCGGGTTTTAACATTCGTATAACCTGAGGCTCGGCGCGCCATGAAAAGATAGTGGCATGCCTCAACCCGTCCATTGCTTTGAAGTAATATTTTCTTACAAAATTGTCGTGAGGCACGTGGCAGTCATTACACACCGTATTTCTACCGTGCGAGGAGTGCGACCAGGTAGCATATTCCGGCGCCATAATGTGGCAGTTGATGCAGGCTTTAGGATCATCGGACAGATAGGAGTGGGCTTTGGAAATGTATAAAATAAATCCAATCAACCCAATAATCAGACCCAACAATACCGGGATTATAAACCTGTATCGTTTTTTAGTTCTGCTGTTTTTTATATTTTCTGATGAAGGCGACATAAAAAAGATAAAATAATCTTAATAGTGCAAATCTATAGGTTGAATACTTACAATTCTATGACATATATCATGTTGTACAAAATTAATAGCATGATTTATATCATTTTATAAATAACGACCATAGTTTTTCTTTGCAGAGTATAAAAAGACAAAAAAGTATTGTTTAATAAATTATTTAACAGATATGAATACCAAAATCATTTCGCTTTTATTGTTAGCTAGTGTTTTCATTATTCCTCACACGGGAAATACACAGGAAAAAAAAGAAACCCCTAAAAATGAATTTTCTATATCGGCTCAAATTCGTCCGCGTACCGAGTATCGCAATGGCGCTTACCGTCCGCTTCAGGATGGAGAAGCTCCGGCAATCCTTGTCAATAACCGTACACGTCTGACAATGGATTATGCCAATACAGATGCACTGAAAATGAGGGTTTCGCTGCAAAACGTAAATATCTGGGGGCAGTCCAATCAGGTACTTGTGAATGATGCAACCGGCTCCAATTCAATGACTGTTTTTGAAGCCTATGGCGATGTAAAACTGGCCGACAATATCCGCACCAAAATTGGCCGTCAAATGATTTCGTTAGATGATGACCGTTTATTTGGTACTCTTGACTGGCACCCTGCCGGCAGAAGTCACGATGCGCTTAACTTTTCGGTAAAAGGCACAAAAAGCGAAATCCAGTCCTGGTTTGCATTTAACCAAAACTATAAGGCTGCCGGACTGAACATCAATAATCCCGCAGGCCAATCCTTTGCACCTGCCGATGCGCAGCCCTACTATCATCTGGAGTTATTGCACGGCAAATTTAAGTTAAGCGAGCAATCAACTATATCATTGTTATTCAACAACTTAGGTTATAAATCGGATGCTATGTCCGGCGGCGCCATCGTATCTGGCAAGGTAAACAATATGCAAACAATGGGTGGCAACTGGTTGGGTAATTATGGCAGATTGAAACCGCAAATCACCGCTTATTATCAATCGGGCAAGGCTGCCAACGGAAAAAATAAGAGCGCTTATCTATTATCCGGCGCTTTGGGATACCAGGCTTCAAAACCATTGAACCTGACCTTGGGCCTTGATTATCTGAGTGGCGACAGCAGCAAAAATGCATCTAATGAAACGCATGTTTTTGACCCGCTCTATGGCACTCATCATAAATTTTATGGGTTTATGGATTATTTTTATGTGGGCAACGGTCATGCTAATGTAGGGTTGATGGATTTGTATTTTAATATTGGCTATAAGACATCGGCCAAAACCACGCTGGGATTAAATACCCATATTTTTCGTTCGGCAGGAAAAATTTTGGATGCAAAAAATAAGGAAATGTCCAAAAATCTGGGTGGGGAGTTAGATTTTACCTTCACAAAGCAAATTCTGCCGACAGTGGGTTTAACGGGTGGATACTCCACGTTCCTGCATACTGCCTCCTTGCGTACCATAAAAAATACGCCCAATGCAAGAAACTGGCAGGATTGGTTGTGGCTGAGTATTAACATTAGCCCAAAGATATTCTCGGCTAAGTTTTAATTATGTGGCTATTTTTGCTCATTTTCCAATAGTTTTTTGGAAAAAAGCAATTGTGTTCACTTAACTTTCTAATATTATACCGCAATGTTTTCGAGCGCTGCCGAATATGCCATAAAAGCCTGTATCTGGATTGCCACTCAATCTACCAAAGGAAAATTGGTAACTATTGATGAAATTGTGGATAATACACAGCTACAGCGTGCATTTACGGCAAAGGTTTTGCAAACGTTGGCATCTGAAAAAGTAATTGGATCGGTAAAGGGCAGGCATGGAGGTTTTTTTATACCGGAAAATGCTCCGGAAAGGATATCGTTATTTGACATTGTGCAGGCAATTGACGGTAATAAATTGCTGCACGAATGTGTATTGGGATTGAAGATATGCTCCGATGTAAAACCCTGCCCCGCCCACTTCAAATATGTAGAAATTAAAAAACGATTAACCGATTTTTTATTAAACACTTCATTACTGGATCTTACCAAAGGAGTGGATGACAAGGAATTTTTTCTAAATTTTTAACGTTTTCGTTTCCGTACTGATTTATGCTTTATTAAGTTCTAAATATTCATTTATCCATATTTAGCACCATTTATTAATTCCATCACCGGTGGGTATAAAAAAATTAATTTTTTTTTAGTAGATACCCATTTTTCTGCTGTCCTTATTAAAGAACAGGCATTTTTGTTTTATGTCAGAAAACAACAGAATATGGTATTTGATGGCCAGAAATATTTTTGGCGAGGCTTCAGCAGAAGAAAAGGAGGCATTGCAAAAATACCTCTCGGAAGACCCTGCCATACAGCAGCAATACAGCATGTTGCTGCAAACACTGCAAAAGAAAAAACAACCTGTAATGCAAAACAGCCAATTAGATGAAAATGTGGCAAAAATCATTCGCAAAGCATCTTTGCAAAGCAATAAACCAAAAAAATCTGCCAAAAAACGACCTGCTCTATACTGGATGAGCGCTGCGGCGTCTATTTTTCTTTTGTGTCTGGGCGCCTGGTGGTTTTTATCGGGCGATGAAGCCATTATCACTCCATCCGCTCAAAAACCCGTGCTGACAGCCAAAAATGGCAATTTTAATCAAATGATTTTGCCGGATGGGTCAAAAGTTTGGTTGAACGCTGGGTCTGAACTATTTTATGAAAATGATTTTAAAGGCAATACCCGGGAAGTGAGACTGAAAGGAGAGGCTTTTTTTGACGTGAAAAAAAACCCTGACCGCCCGTTCATTGTTCATGCCAACAATATTGATATCAAAGTGCTGGGCACCGCATTTAATGTGAAGGCCTATCAGGATGATGAAAATGTGGAAACCACCCTCTACAGGGGCTTAGTAAATGTATCCAAAAGCGATGACAATAGTTTTCAGCCCATCCTGCTTTATCCCAACCAGAAGTTGATTTTGCCGCGTGCAACCCATAGCAAGGCTGAAACAGCAAAAGTGGCTGCCGCCTCTGAAAAAAATTCAATAATCATCAAACAAATTGACAGTACCAAGGCCGAGCCGCTACGCATCGAAACTGCCTGGATTTATAACCGACTGGAGTTCAGGGGCGATGATTTTGCCACACTTGCAGCAAAATTGGAGCGTTGGTACAATGTAAAAATCAATTTTGCCGATACCCAGGTGCAGAAACTCAATTTCAACGGCTCTTTTGAAAAGGAAACTGTTGAACAAGCGCTAAAGGCTTTAAAAACGGCCAATTCTTTTAATTATAAAATGAATAACAATGAAATACTTATTAGCTCATCAAAATAACCTGAACCCCACTTGATGGTTGCAAAGGGTTATGCGTAAACAAACATTACACGATTGTATTACTATTAAAAACTTAATTTTACATGGAGCCTTAAAAAAAAGCAAAATTACCCAACGAAGAAACCGGTATTTTGTTTTAAATTGAGGCACATGTGATTATTAAAAAAAAACCAAATAATATTCACATGAAATGCTTGCAAAAGGGAACCCGTTTCCCACTACAAAAAAAAGTTTTATTAATTATGAAACTGACGCTTGCTTTTATACTATTTTTTACTTTTCAGCTGTATGCCAACGGATACGGCCAGCAAAAAATAAATCTCAAAGCAAAGAAAATCGAGGTAAAAGAGGTTCTTTCCTCGATAGAAAAACAAACCAATTACAGGTTTTTGTACAATAACGACCTCATAGAACTTAACAACACGGTTGCCATTCATGCCAAAAATGCCAGATTGGAAGAGGTGCTGCCCGATTTATTTAATGGTACAGCGCTCACCTATCTTATGATGGAGAATGACCTCATCGTGGTAAAAGAAAATCCGACAATAGCCAGGGATGTGGTGGTGCGCGGCCAGGTGATGGATGACAAGGGAGCGCCGCTTGCAGGAGTGTCTGTAATGGTAAAAGGAACTACCTCTGGCACTACCACCAATGCCAATGGCGAGTATAGCCTTACCGCACCCAATGCCAACGCTATCTTAGTATTTACCTCGGTTGGATACGACGACCTTGAACAACCATTATCGGGCAGCAACACCATTAATGTGGTAATGAAAGCCTCTCAAAAAGTAATGGATCAGGTGGTAGTAATTGGGTATGGTACGGCTGCTAAAAGGGATTTGACAGGGTCTATCGTAAAAATTGAAGGTAAAGATGTGGCAGACAAACCCAATACCAACCCTGTGGCTTCCTTACAAGGTAAAGTAGCCGGATTGAGCGTAGTGCCTTATGGCACACCCGGCAAAACGCCTGATATCAGAATCCGGGGTACTAATAGCATTGGTTCTATAAGGCCGCTCTATGTAGTGGATGGAATATTCAATGACAATATTGATTTCCTCAATCCCAATGACATTGAATCTATTGAAATTCTAAAAGACCCCTCATCGCTGGCCATATTTGGTGTAAGAGGCGCCAATGGGGTGATAGCGGTTACCACCAAAAAGGCAAAAGCCGGACAGGTACTGGTTAATTTCAATACGAGTTTTGGCGCTAAAAAACTTACTGATAAAATAAAGGTTTTGACAAATGCTGAGGACTTCATCACACTTTACAAGGAGGAAAATGATAATATTGGCGCAGCCAATACCTTTGATTTTACTCCCTGGAAGGGTAATACTGACTGGATTGACGCAGTGACTCAAACGGGTCTCTTTAATAATAACAACCTGAGCGTAACTGCCAGCACAGAGAAAAATAAATTATATGTGGGTCTGGGTTATATCAGCGATCAGGGTATTGTAAGGCATGAGCAACTTAAAAAGTACCTGATCAACCTTAGCGATGAGTTTAAAATCAACAAGGCAATAAAAATAGGATTCACCTTCAATGCAGCTCGCACCAACTCTCCTAATGACGGAACCGGAACACTTGAGGTTGCCAGGCGCATTGCACCGGTGGTAAGCGCCGGCACTTTCCCTTACAAAATGAGGATTTATGGTGCAGACAGTATTACATACAACTTATACTCAGCGCTGCCTACTATTCAAAATACGCTGCAAAACCCATTGGTAAGCAGAGAAAACACCTGGAATGCCTTCATCGGCAGGGAAAACAGATATGTAGGAAGCATTTACGGTGAATTAAATTTCCTTCGGGATTTTAACTTTAGAGCTGCTTATTATGGCGACCTGAGCTATTTGAATACTACCGGATACAATCCTCTTTATGCAGCTTATGACCCAGCAGCCCAAAAAGGGTTCTTGGTTAATCAGGTAACCAGTGTGAGCAGCAATGAAGACAGATGGCAGAAGTATCAGCAGGATTATGTATTGACCTACAAGAAAAAAATTGAAGCACATAATATTACGGCTACAGCAGGATGGACAACCTATTATTTTTCTCATAATAAATTATGGGGAAATGTACAGCAAAGTCTTACCGGCGACCCGATTCCGTTTGACAAGAGGTTTTGGTATATAAGTAATGGTTTTGAAGACGAATCAACAGCCAAATCCGGTTCTTCGCAAAATGAAAGTGCTACTACCTCTTTCTTAGCGAGGATTCTTTATAACTTCTCTAACAAGTATTATTTTAATGCTTCCTTCAGAAGAGATGGTTCTTCATTGATTTACAATCCCGATCAGCGTTATTTGAATATGTGGGCAATAGGCGCCGCCTGGGATATTACAAGAGAGGAGTTTATGCAAAATCAAAGCGCCTTTGACTATTTGAAACTGAAAGGCTCAATCGGATTGCTGGGTAATCAAAATACCTATGGCGTAGATTATCCTTACTTCCCAACTTTGATGCAGGGTAATACTGCAGTTTTTGGCAGTAATGTTTATCCGGCTTATGTAAATACCTATGAGGTAGATCCCAATTTGCACTGGGAAACCGTGCTTGGTAAAGAATTAGGTATTGAATTTGCCGCAGTAAATAAAAAACTGAATGGTGAAATTAACTATTACCACAAGATTACCAAAGGCATGTTAGCATTTCTGCAAAACGGGCCAAAAAGAACTTTAGGTAACTTTGGTGAAATTATGAACAAAGGCCTTGAAGTATCGGCAGCATGGAAGGATAATATTTCTCCCGACTTCGGATACAATATTTCTGCCAACCTAACCACTTATAAAAATAAAGTACTGAAATTTGGCACTTTCCTGGCAGCATCCGAATCTTCTCCCAACCAAACCGAAGTGGGATTTCCAATAGGTTATTTCTACGGTTATGAAGTAGAAGGCATTTACCAAAGTTATGCAGATAAGCTGTCTTCACCCACTGTAGTAGGTTATGATTATGGTCCCGGCGATTTAAAGTATAAGGATTTAAATGGAGATGGCGTAGTAAATACTGAGGACCGGAAAATGATTGGAAACCCTACACCTGATTTTACTTATGGTTTTTCTTTGGGAACAAACTATAAAGGATTTGATGCCAGTATCGACTTCAATGGATCTTATGGCGCCGAGGTTTACAGGGTTTGGGGGTCGTCTGAATTACCTTACTCAAGATACAACTACGCCCAGTTTAAATTGGATCGCTGGCATGGAGAGGGTACCTCCAACTGGGTGCCTCGTTTGGGTGATAAATATGCAATTAACAGGCTTCCTTCCACCTTTGGCATTGAAGACGGAAGCTATCTGAGATTGAGAAATATTCAGATTGGATACAATTTTGGCGCTGCTACTTTGGCAAAAGCTAAAATAAAAAATTTAAGAATCTATGCCAATGTTCAAAATTTGAAAACCTTCAAAAACAACTCGGGCTACACCCCTGAATTTGGAGGAGATCCGACTTATTTTGGCGTGGACTGGGGTAATGGTCCTGTACCGGTTATTTACACAGGAGGCATAAACATTACTTTTTAATCTTTAAACAGAATTGAAATGAAAAATATTAAAAAATATATGTTATTCGTGTTGATGATAACCTTGGTGTTATTCTCAATCACCGGATGTAAAAAATTTCTCGATCGTAAGCCGTTGCAGGCAACCCTTCAGGATTTAAATCAGGGCGGTTTAGAAGGATTGGTTTATGGCCTGTATGGAGGATTAAGAAACCCCGATGTGGGTGGCGCTGCCTGGGGACACATTCCCTGGTTGGCAATCCATAGTTTTAGGGATGATGATGCCATGAAAGGCAGTTCGGAAGCTGATGGTGCCGACTGGGCCGTGATTTATGACAATTTTCAATATTCAAAAGACCACTGGAGTACCAATATTTATTATGAAAGAAAGTATTTGATGATAAATATGGCCAATGAGATAATATTTACAGCAGATTCTTTAAAATTAACGGATCCGGCTTCTTTAACCAACGTAGCTGAAGCTAAATTTATACGGGCGTTGGCTTATTTCGATTTGGTAAGAGCCTTTGGTGAAGTGCGAAAAGTGGAAGTACCTATCAGAAATGCAGCCCAGGTAAACAGTATGCCAAAATCGTCTGTGGCAGATATTTATGCCCTTATCGATGCCGATCTGGTTTTTGGGGAGCAACATTTACCCATTAACTGGAATACAGCTTCAGGCGAAAGTAAATTTCCCGGAAGGTTAACCTCCGGCGCTGCCAAAACACTTCATGCCAAAGCATTGATGTACAGGCAACTATGGGGTACAGCATTTACACTATTGCAGTCGGTCATCAATTCTGGACAGTACCATTTAGAGTCCAACTATTCAAATGCTTTTTCTCATGCCGGCGAAAATGGTCCTGAATCCATTTTTGAGATTCAGGCTTATAAAGGACCCGGTGGGAAACCAGATTATTGGGGGTATTTTGCCACATCACAAGGGGTAAGAGGTACCGATGCCCAAGGATGGAACCTGGGTTGGGGTTGGAACACTCCCACTCAGAACCTGGTAAATGCCTATGAGCCTAATGATCCAAGAAAAAGAAGGACTATTCTCTTCACAGGTCAATCCGATGATCCTGCCTATGGAGGTTTTGGCAGAACACTTCCCGCAGACCTGCCGAGGCTGTACTGGAATAAAAAAGTGTATGCGAACCCGACCCAGCAGATAGCAGAAAACGATTTACACGGATGGGGAAGTTATCACCAAAGGATATTGCGCTATGCAGATGTCTTATTAATGGCTGCAGAATGTGCCAATGAACTTGGTCAGGGAGCACAAGCCGAAACCTATCTTGAAATGATAAGAGCCAGAGCCAGAGAAGGCCAATCGGGCGTATTGTCTAAAATAGTTTATCAAAATCAGGCACAAATGCGTAATGCTATCAAACTAGAAAGAAGGATTGAATTTGCTATGGAAGGTGAAAGATTCTTTGATCTGGTAAGGTGGGGTGATGCGCAAACGGTTTTAGGTCCTTTAGGATACCAGCCACGCAATAAATACCTGCCCTTGCCACAACCAGTTGTGGATCAATCGGGAGGTGCGCTAAAGCAAAATCCAGATTATCCATAGGAACATCGGATGATTGAGCGCTTTAATTATTTGATAATTAATAAAATAAAGTAAAAATGAAAAAGATAAATATAATAATCCTACTTTTAATACTGCTGGCCGGTATGATGGGGTGCCAGAAAATGGAAAGGCCGGCTTTGGGCAATTACCCCAAAGATGCCAACCCTCCAGGAGGCCCGCTTAAGTTTTATGCAGCCTTTGATGGTACTACTAATAGCCCGCTAATGAATGCAGTGGACAGCATCAGAGCTAATTTTCCTGGCGACAATCCATTTCCTTCTATTGACGGTATCAGAGGAAAAGCTGTAAACGGAATTGGTTTAAAGTATATAAAATATGCAAAACCAAATGATTGGGCTGTAACAGCTAAAAGCTTTACTATCTCTTTTTGGTTTAAGCACAATGGCCAGACCAAGAATAATAAGGGGACAAACGGCCCGGAGTATATTTTAAGTTTCAAGTCTAATAATGGACATTGGTCCGGAAGTAATTTATTAGTATTTCTGGAAGGAGATAATAATGCCTGTGCCGTAAAAGTGATGGTGGCCGATAAAAAAGTAAATGATGCCTGGATGACCTGGGAAGGTGGCCAAACTATCCCTAATATTATGGATAATAACTGGCACCACATCGCATTGGTATATGATGCAAAGACCAGCAATATGACATTGTATAAAGACGGCGTGGCAAATCCAAATATTAAAGGTTGGGCAGGTCATGGAGATATTAACTTTGACGATGCCGCAATCACAGAGGTGAGAGTAGGTGCCGGACCTGGAAATGATTACAATAATGCTAATTCTGATGATTGGTTATCTACTTGCTGGAAAGGTGGAATTGACCAGTTTAGACTGTATGGAGTTGCTTTATCGGCAGGTGAAGTAACTACCTTGTTCAGTGGCAAACAATAATAAAATTGTATTTATATAAAACGGAGCTGCTTTTGATAGCTCCGTTTTTTTCTTTATTCAAAATAGTTAAATCGAAGTATAGATAAAAGGCATTTTATTTAAATGAAATTGTTTTTTCCAAATTATTAAATCTTACTTATATTTCAGCAGAAACATGATAAACCCCAGTTTAAAAATATTACTTATCACTTTGCTTTCACTTGCAGCCTTTTCCTGCAAAAAAAAATCTCCCCAGCCTCCTCCCGTGGTTACGCCTCCTGCCGCCATCACTGTTACGGCGGTAAAAATAAACGGTAAAGATGCCGAAAACAACAATGCCCGCATTAATGCAAAACCCACTATTATCATTCAGTTTTCAAAAGCAGTAAAACAATCGACCCTTGCGACCTCTATTTCCTTGTCAAATGATGCAGGAACCGCCGCCGGTTTTTCCACTACTGTTTCGCCGGATGAAACTCAGGTGAACATCTTGCCCTCATCCTTAAATTATCTGACAAAATATAATCTCACCATTTCCAATACCTTAGAGGCCAAAGACGGAGGAAAATTAGCATCTGCCGAAACGAAAGTTTTTGCCACCGCCTTGGATTCTTCCCGAAAATTTACAGCCATCACCGATGCCGAACTACTTACCAAAGTGCAGCAACAAACATTCAGGTACTTCTGGGATTTTGCACATCCCATATCGGGTTTGGCACGGGAAGGCAGCAAACATGCCGCCAATATCGTAACCTCCGGAGGCAGCGGCTTTGGAATAATGGCTATTTTGGTGGCTATCGAAAGAGGCTTTATTACCCGCGCACAAGGATTGCAAAGAATGCAAACTATCGTAAGCTTTCTGAAAAATACGGCACAAAATTTTCATGGTGTCTATCCGCACTGGTTAGACGGCGCCACAGGCGCTACCATTCCCTTTAGCCCCAATGATAATGGAGCCGATCTGGTGGAAACTTCGTTCTTAATGCAGGGATTAATTACTGTAAGGCAATATTTTAACGGAGCAGATGCTTTAGAAACCGCTTTACGCAGCGATATCAATACCATCATTAACCGTGTGGAATGGAACTGGTTTCAGCAAAACAATCAAAATGTATTGTACTGGCATTGGAGCCCCGACAAAGCCTGGGTGATGAACCACAAAATACAGGGATGGAACGAATGTTTTATTACCTACATTCTGGCGGCATCATCTGCCAACTACAGTATTACCAAAGCAGTTTACGACCAGGGCTGGGCAAGAAATGGTGCTATCAAAAACGGCAAACAGTTCTATGGCATCACCCTGCCACTTGGCGAAGACTATGGCGGTCCGATGTTTTTTGAGCATTATTCCTTCCTGGGGCTGAACCCCACCAACCTCTCCGACAATTATGCTGTATATAAAGATCAGGCAAAAAATCACGCGCTTATCAATTACAATTACTGCAAAGCCAATCCCAAACAATGGTACGGCTACAGCGATTCGGTGTGGGGTTTGACAGCAAGTAATATCAGGAACGGATATACAGCCAGTTCACCCACAAACGACCAGGGTTTTATAGCCCCTACCGCCGCCCTGTCTTCTATGCCTTTTACACCCGATGAATCAATGGCTGCGCTGAAATTTTATTACTATGTGTTGGGCGATAAAATTTTTAAAGAATACGGATTTACAGATGCCTTTTCGTTAGACGTGTTACGAAACGGAGCATGGTTTGATGATGCGTTTTTGGCAATAGACCAGGGACCTATCATCGTGATGATAGAAAACTATAGAACCGGCTTACTTTGGAACCTGTTTATGAGTGCGCCTGAGGTGAAAACAGGGTTGCAGAAACTTGGTTTTTCGGGATATTAGAAGCGAATTTATTGGATAATATTTTGATTATTAAACAGATGTGATAAAATTATGAAGAAGATATTTATTTTTTATTTGACATTATTTGCCTTTTTAAACTTTAATGCGCAGTGCAATAAGAAAGGGAATGGAGGAAGCAAGCCACCTGAGCCACCGATAGGTGTAAATGAAGCTGATCTTTGGCTTACCAAGGCTAACCAAACCGTTTTGCTGCAAAAGCAGGACAAAGTGGTTTCCTTTGGCAACATCAACAATGCATTCCCTAATGTGGATGTGGACGAAACGAAAACCTATCAGACCATTGATGGCTTTGGCTACACCCTTACCGGTGGCAGCGCCATGCTCATCAACCTGATGGATGCGGCGACCAAAAATAATCTGTTGAACGAACTGTTTGGCGCCGGTGAAGGAAAAATAGGCGTGAGTTATCTGAGGTTAAGTATGGGCGCTTCCGATTTGGATGCTTCGGTTTTCAGCTATAATGATTTACCTCCGGGTCAAACCGATGTAAGTCAGAACAATTTTAGTATTGCTCCCGATAGAACACACTTGATTCCTGTTTTGAAAAGTATTCTTGCAATTAATCCATCTATAAAAATCATTGCAACACCCTGGAGTCCGCCAACCTGGATGAAAGATAACAATAATACCATCGGCGGGAGTCTGAAACCGGAGTATTATAATTCTTATGCCACTTATTTTGTAAAATACATACAGGCAATGAAGGCGGAGGGGATTAATATTACTGCCATTACCCCTCAAAACGAGCCGCTTCACCCTGGCAACAATCCCAGCATGTACATGACTGCCGTACAGCAAAGAGATTTTATTAAAAACAGTTTAGGACCTGCATTTCAGGCAGCCGGCATCACTACCAAAATAGTGGTTTACGACCATAATTTAGACAGGCCTGATTATCCTACCACCATCTATGATGATGCTGATGCAGCAAAGTATGTTGACGGAGCTGCTTTTCACCTCTATGCAGGCGATGTGTCAGTTATGGGTAATCTTCATAATGCCTTCCCCAATAAAAACCTTTACTTTACTGAGCAATGGACAGGTTCCTCCGGAACCTTCGATGGCGACCTGCAATGGCATATCAAAAATGTAATTATAGGCACCATGCGCAACTGGAGCAAAACGGCGCTGGAATGGAATCTGGCAAACGACCCGTCTTATGGGCCACATACTCCCGGAGGTTGTACCCAATGTAAGGGAGCTTTAACAATTAGCGGTTCAGGTTATTCAAGGAATGTGGCTTATTATATTATTGCGCACGCTTCAAAGTTTGTAACGCCGGGTTCGGTGAGAATTGAAAGTAATTTTGCAGGAGCCATTCAGAATGTGGCTTTTCTTCGACCCGATGGTAAAAAAGTGATGATTGCATTAAATGAAGGCGATACGCCATTTACTTTCAATCTGAAATACAAGGGCAAATGGGCGCCGATAGCAGTTGATGGCAAATCGGTGATGACGATTGTATGGTAATGAAGAAAAGGTATCTTACTCACTCATTTTTATCTTTAGAATAACAAGATTAATTCGCATCACTGTTGTAAGGAACATTTTCCGCCTTTTTCTCGATAAAAAGGAGGAACCTGTCATCCTCCCTTACTGCCATTTTCGCAGCGAAGCGGAGAAATCTTATCCCTATTAAAAAACAATGACCATTTCAA